>Ga0101944_10000070_pt1 | contig 342456 bp, 288 predicted proteins | sample DewCreD2012metaG_FD_75245 | JGI IMG/M metagenome (GOLD analysis project Ga0101944, IMG submission 75245) | Hot spring sediment bacterial and archeal communities from British Columbia, Canada, to study Microbial Dark Matter (Phase II) - Dewar... ... | reverse complement strand
AGCGCTTCCAGCCGACGGATCGCTGCGCTCGGCGCGGCTGAAGCGCGAGCCGTTAGCACGCCGCGAAATTCCGCGATTTGAGAATATGACTATGCGGAACGCAGAACACCCACAGTGTGACCACTATGTCTCTACGCTCCAGAAGGCTGTTCATACCTGCTCAGAGGCACGAACCCTTTTCCTTTGCCAAATATGCCGCGGTGCTTGCCGTGTGACGGCTTAGCCGCAACTCATTATTGACATTTACCAAAGTCGGTTAAGTTTGAGACCTGCATGCTGAAAGCAGCTGAGCAGGATATCTGGCCGTTTAAGTAATCGGGCAAAACCTTGATCCAAAGAACTGCGAATTTCTATTTTCGAGTGCAAGATGGCATTTTTCATGCGGCGCTTGACATTCCCATGGCAATATTCTTCCGGATAGAGTTCTGGTGCATAAGCTGGTAGGCATTCCACATGGATATTCGGATGCTTCTCCAGAGACGCTTTCACGCGGTTGACCTGATGGGTACGAGAACGATCCCAGATCAGAGATGAATGGACCTTTGATGTAGCGTTCAAAGCGTTCCAATCCGACCAGCAGTTTTTCGGCATTGATCAAGCCATCAAAATGTCGTTTGTAGATCTTGCCCGAAATCGCCAAGCCAGCCATCGTCGATGTTTCCCGGCGAAACTTGGTAATCCGTTTCAGTTGGGGTGTCTTCCCTTTCGGCGCCCAAGTGAAGCTGACCGGCTCTGCATAGGAGAAGCCAAATTCATCTTCAAATACGATCTCTGCGCCGAGCCGCCGCGCCTTTTTTTATCCTTGGTCAATCCCGCCTCAACCAGGCCCGGGCCAGATCTTCATCCCGTTCAATCGCTCTGGGGTCCGGTTTTTACACACTCCAACCCAGATCCTTCAACAATCGGCTGATGTATTTCTGATGATAGCGCACTCCGAATTCACACTCGATCACCTTCTTTACCCGAGCCTGGGTCCAAAGCTCGGTTGGAAAACCAGCCGCCACTGCGCCTTCTTCCAACTTCTTGACCAGCGCCTGCTTGGCTGTCTGATCCAATCTCGGCGGTCTGCCGCGAGATTTCCGCAGCTGCAGCCCTTCGGGTCCTTCTTCAGCAAGTTTTCTCTTCCACTTGCTAACGGCTGCTTCGGTCACACCCAGATAGCGCGCAATTTCGACTTGCTTCATTTCTCCGGCTTTCAGCAGCCGCACCGCTTCTGCTTGCCTTTCAGCTTATTGTTCTCGCGTTAGGTTTTTCGGTTGCCATGTCATATACCTGTCTTAACATACTTGTATGAATGTCAATAATAACAACAGCAACAGGAAACGAGACTGTTCGAGTGCTTTCATGTCATCTTCCCTAACCAGCCACGCCGTGCCATCCACTTTGCCAGTTCTAGCACCGGAGACACGGTCAAGGCTAGGCCTAGCACGATAGCCCAATCTACGAGAGGGAGATAGAAAGTACCAAAGGCATCTTGCAGAAATGGCAGGTAAATGATTAAGATCAGCAAGATCATTTCCCATAGGATAGCCAAATTTAGCCACTTATTGGCGAAGGGACGGTTGAATACCGAGTGCCGGTCGGAGCGGAAGTTGTACGCCTTGAAGAATTGGATCAAAACAAGGGAGACGAAGGTCATTGTCATTGCCTCTTCCACGCTGCGGCCTGACTTCAGCGCCCAGCTAAACACACCCAAATTAACCAGTGCTGACCAAAGCCCGCCGATGATCATCAATGTGACGACCGGGCGAGTGAAAACCCCGCTCCGCGTGTTCCGCGGGGGGCGGCGCATCAGGTCTGGTTCGGGCGGGTCCACAGAAAGCGCCAGCGCCGGCAGACCATCGGTGGCCAGGTTTACGTACAGGATTTGCACTGCGGTCAGAGGAAGCGGCAGACCCAGCAAACTGGCGCCAGCCATTAGGGTAATCTCGCCAATGTTTGACGAAAGCAGATACATCAGGTATTTCTTGATATTGCCAAAGATGCCGCGCCCTTCTTCGACTGCTGCCACAATGGATGCAAAATTATCGTCCAAGAGAGTCATGGCAGCGGCTTCCCGGGTCACGTCGGTGCCTGTGATCCCCATGGCGATGCCAATGTCAGCTTTCTTGAGGGCTGGGGCATCGTTCACCCCATCGCCGGTCATGGCAACGGTGAAACCTTTCCTTTGCCAGGCGCTCACCACCCGCAGTTTATGGGCTGGCGAGACGCGAGCATACACTTCAATGTTCTCCACCTCCCGCTCCAACTCGGGGTCGCTCATTAGATCCAGATCTGAACCGGTTACCACGCGCCCATTTTTAAGCAAGCCCAATTCTTGTGCAACAGCCTGTGCGGTTATCGGGTGATCGCCGGTGATCATCACTGGTTTGATGCCAGCCTGTTCGCAGGTATTGATGGCGGCTTTGACCTCATGCCGGGGCGGATCAATCATCCCGATTAGGCCAAGGAATGTCATCCCCTGTTCGGCGGTTTCTATGCTGGCTCCTGTTTTAGTGGCTACAGCCAATACCCGCAAGGCTTCACTCGCCATCTGACGTGCAACCCCTAAGATTTGTTCTCTGGTGCCTGTGTCGAGGTCTATTTCACCATCCTTGGCAAGATACAGCGAACAAGAGGCAAGAATGACTTCGGGTGCGCCTTTGGAATAGGCTATGACTCCATTGCCGGTGCTATGCAAGGTGGTCATTCGCTTGGATTCCGAAGTGAATGGTATCTCGCTCACGCGTGGATACTGGGAGTCGAGAGCAAATTTGTCAAGGCCTGCTTTGGCTGCTGCAGTCACCAACGCGCCCTCGGTCGGGTCCCCCTTGACGCTCCAACGCCCGTCGGATCGACTTCGTATGACGTGAGCGTCAGAAGCCAGTGCAGATGCCCGCAGAAGTAGCTTTACGGCTTCTGTTGGCTCTTCTGCCGAGCCATTTTTATAAAAGGAACCGCTCGGCTCGTAGCCCGCCCCGGATATTTCCCATACCTGTCCAGCCACATAAATTTTACGGGCGGTCATTTCGTCTTTGGTCAGCGTGCCAGTTTTATCGGAGCAGATGACCGAGACGCTGCCCAGCGTCTCCACGGCCGGCAGCCGGCGCATGAGCGCGTTCCGCTTCACCATTCGCTGTACCCCGATAGCTAAAGAGATAGTGACAACAGCCGGTAAAGCCTCCGGAACAACCGCCACAGCCAACGCAATACCGAAAACGAGCATCTCGATGAAAGGCTGGCCGCGTAAAAAGCCCAGGGCAACAATCAATGCTACGACCACAAAAGCAGCGCGCGCCAGTACATGTCCTACTTTATCCAGATTTTCTTGCAGTGGAGTGCGCCCTGTTTCAATCGTCTGCAGCATCTGGGCGATTTCCCCAAACTCGGTCTTCATCCCAGTGGCAACGACGACGGCGCGTCCGCGTCCATAGGTGACAATAGTGCCACTATAAATCATGTTCCTGCGATCCCCGACGGCCAGACTTCCGACAGGTAGGGGCGCGGTATGCTTTTCTACCGGAACCGATTCGCCGGTAAGCGCCGCCTCATCTACCTGCAAGTTGACCGCTTCGATGAGGCGGGCGTCGGCTGGAATGCGATCTCCTGCTCGCAGAAGAATAACATCCCCTGGGACAAGATCCCGTGCGGGGATTTCTGTCTCGTCGTCGTCTCGCAAGACAGTGGCAGTTGGCGCTGCCATCTTTCGCAATGCCTCGATCGCCCGCTCTGCGCGGTATTCCTGCACAAACCCCAGCAGCACGGCAAATAGCACGATCACCGTGATGACAATAGCCTCCAAGCCGTGTCCCAGGAAGGCAGAAAGTGCAGTGGCTGCAAGCAAAATCAGAACTAAAACATTCTTGAACTGCTCGACCAGGATTTGGAATGCGGAGATCCGGTGAGCAGCCTGCAATTCGTTTGGACCATATTCCGCCAAGCGGCGTGTTGCTTCCGCGCTGCTCAACCCGGCAGTCGTGGATTCAAGTTGGGAAAGAATATCCTCTACAGATTGGGTGTGCCACAAAGAGACCGATTTCATGAGCGATGTCCTTTTGGAGTGGTATGATGACTATCTTTGGCAGACAAATCCTCCCAACGTAGCTTGGTTGCTTCGAAGATCAGGTGATTGACTAAGTAAAGCGGTCCTGCCAGGAGGGGAAAAAAAGCCAACGGTGCACACTCAATCAGGAGCATTTCTTCTCCCCAGATAGCCACAGCGGTGCTCCCTCCACTTACAATAATTACCGGCCACCTGATCCATAACCAGCGCGCAGGAATGTCGAAAGGATGACCGAGCCGATGATTTCGACCTTGCGCCATACTTCTGATCCTCCTATTCTTTCTCGAGGTCGGTTTTAAAGATTACCGGTTGAAGGCGCAACCGCCACCGGAATAGCCGACGGGTGATCAACCCTACAGCTACCAGTGTTATGAATCCAGCGACAGCCCAGGGGGTGAAATGCCCAAATAATTCGCTGATCAGATACCACTCATGCCCAACGAAATAGCCAATGCCGAGAATTAATGTGCACCATAGATAGGCGCCTATGAAAGTGAAAGTCAGGAATTGAAGGAATGGCATGCGCGCCAGACCGGCCGGGATTGTGATCAAAGTGCGTATTCCAGGCACCAACCGTCCGAAGAGTATCAGCCCTGGACCCCACCGTTTGAATGAGGCTTCCGCACGTAGGATGTGGCGCGGCTCAATCCGAATCCAGCGCGCCATACGATCTACCGCAGGCCGTCCGCCAAGGCGAACCAGCCAATAAGTGACCGATGAGCCTGTAACGCTCCCCAAGGCGGCATACAGCCCGCCGACGAGGATCATGGCTGGCGATAGATCATGCGCTGCTAACAACATCCAGCCTGCCAGACCCAGGATGATCTCACTGGGTGTGATGCCGGTGGCATTTTCAAAAGCCAGCAGGCCAGCCACGCCGAGCCAACCAAATTGGTCAAATAGGGATTGCAGATCAGCAATGATTTGGTTTTCAAGTTCAGCGATCAATTTATCTTTTCAATTTTAAATCGAAAAAATACAAAAAGCCGACATCGTTGTTAAAATCAGTTATTAAACTGACCTCAAACGATGTCGACCTACGTTGCAACACGTCTCTGCCGAGCTCAAGCCAGGCAGCTACGATTTACCCCGTCCACCGACGAAGCGTTATTTTTCAATTAGTATATCAGGAAAACATCTCTTCTGTAAGTGATAAAAAATCACGTCCCGTGCGATGCATTACCTGCTCATCGGCGAGTTCGTTCCCCCATGTGCCATCCGTATTGATCTTCTAAGTTCTGGCTAAGCACAAACACAATGACCCGCTCGCCGGTCTTGACGCTGATGTCACTGTGCAGACTGACTGTACAGCAACCCGTCACTTGCTGGACGATCTCTTCTAATATCGTGCGTGAACTCTCCAAAAGCTGCGTCCGCACCTGCTTGATCAGTCCATGACCTTCGGGGGTTTTAGCCAGTTTAACCTCTGCGGGCGTCAACACCCCGCGCAGGCGAACAAGTATCATATCCTCGATGACATACACCCGCGTCTCCACCGGTCCTCGTCCCAGGTGTTCTTTTTCGAACTGGGTGATGGCGTTGGCAAGCATATTCTCAACTTCACCCCGAGTGGGAGATGCCATAGTAGTTGCCTCTATCAGATCATTTGTACCTTGAGTATAACACAGACGATTCCCTCTCAGCTGGATCAACAAGGCTCTCTTATTGAGACAATTCTAGAATTCTATTGCAATAAGATGCTATTTATGGTGTCTTATCCGCATGGAATTCACCGAACTCACAGAAATCATTGGAGATGAGCCGGTATTCGATACCGGATTGCTGCTTGCGGGCGATGCCAACCCGCGCGAGATTCGCCGCCAGCTATCGCGCTGGAGGCAGGCTGGCAAAATCTACCAGCTCCGCCGCGGTCTGTACTGCCTGGCACCTCCCTTTCAAAAGGTAAAGCCCCATCCCTTCCTGGTCGCCAATCGCATGATTCCGGCATCTTATGTCAGCCTGCAATCAGCGCTGGCGTATTATGGCATGATCCCTGAGTATGTGCCGGTGACCACCAGCGTCACCACCAGCCGCCCAGCCCACTGGGAGACGCCCTTGGGAATTTTTGACTTCCGCCATATTCAAGTGGACTTTTTGTGGCTATCGTTTGGCAGATGTCGGTGAAAAACAGCATGCGTTCATCGCCACGCCGGAGAAAGCTTTGCTGGACCTGGTCTACCTGGAGCCGGAAGGCGATATGCTCGGTTATCTTGCTGAATTGATGTTGAGCAACCTGAATCGGCTAGACTGGCATCTTCTTGAGCGCCTAGCCAGGAAGATTGAAAAACCCAAGCTTCTGCGGGCAATTAAAGCGCTCCGCGAGCTGGTCCGTGAAGAAGGGGAATTCGAGAGCTTATGAAAGCCTATATTGAGCAGCTATTGAGAAATGTCCCCGACCCGATTGCAAGCCGCAACCTGTTGCGGGAATACCTGCAGGCAAGGATTTTAGAGAGCCTGCAACGCGCCGGGGCGATGGTTCCCCTGGCTTTTCACGGCGGTACGGCGCTGCGTTTCTTGTATGCAATCTCACGTTATTCCGAAGACCTGGACTTTGCCCTGGAAAAATCGCACAATTGCTCTGTTGCAAACATTGACTTCATGTGGTGAACATACTTCATGAAAACTCGAGAAAGCCGTTACGTCAAAGTTGCTCGGATCGCCTATCACTTGACCCAAGAGGCGCTGCCGCAATATTCGCATCCGAAAAGCTCGCATCATTTTACATTGCCCCAGTTGGCAGCCTGCGTGTTGCTGATGTACTACCTGGACTTCAGTTACCGGGACATGGAAGAGTGGCTGTTGACCAGTGAGCAAGTCTGCCAGGCTCTGGAGCTGCCCCGTATCCCTGACCACACCACTTTGCAGCGCACTTGCAAGAAGCTGCACATGTTGGACTTTGAGAAGATGAAGAACCAACTTCCGGATGAAAATGGAGTGGAAGAAGAGGGAATTGCTTCTGACAGCACCGGCTTCTTGCCTGGATACCAAACCCGCACGAGGTGCCATCTCCAGCTAGCCAAAACGGCTGATAGCGACCGCCGATTGCCTGCGCTCTACGGGCTGGTTTTGATCTTTCCGGAGATGATCTCCGCCGCTATGCCTTCCAGCTCGGTCTTGACGGTGGGGGAAATGAGCGACTCCAGCTTATGGAAGGGCGAGATGCCGACCTCGCCGGTGGCTAACGTGCCGGTATGGATTCCGCCGGAGAAAGAGCCAGCCATAATCGCACCGGCAGCCTGCACCACGCTCAGGTCGTAGCGTTTCTCGATGCTGGTGAGCAGGATGTCCGCAAACTCCGGAGAGGTGGCGGTCCAATCAGTATCGACGCCGATCAGATAAGCGCCTCCGCGTTCCATGACCTCGGCGCCGGCGCCCCAACCGACGGATTCCCCGGCGACGGGCAGGATCACATCGGCGCCAGCTTCCAGCAAGCGCTGCGCCATCTGCCTGCCTTCGGTGGTGCAGCAAAAGCCGCCGGTGAACAGACCGACGTGTTTTTGTGGGTCCCAGCCGATGACCTCCACATTCGCCCTATGCTGCTCGTTGTAGTAAGCGACCCCAAGCGCAAAACCATCCATAAAACCGGTGACCTGAGGGATATCCACCCCGCCGAAAACGCCCACTTTACCGCTCTTGGTGGCAGAGGCGGCTACGTAGCCGGCGAGGAATGCAGCCTGGTCGGTGGCGTAAACCTGCATCCAGACATTTTCCAGCGGCGGATCGAACGGAAAATCAAGCATCATGAATTTTTGCGCCGGTTTTGCTCCGGCGGCGAACTGTATCTCTTCAACCAGCGTACCCGGCGAGACGATCAGGTTACAATCTGCCCCGATAAAAGCCTCGATGTTTTTCGAGAAATCCGAGCGCGATGCAGATTGTAGCGTATTGGCTTGCCAGCCGAGGTCTATGGCGGAAGCCTTGACGCCTTTGTAGATTAACTCGTTGAAGTAATTGTCGAACAAGCCTCCCTGGTTGGTGACCTGGCAGATCCTGCCGGTATCGGCTCTGGGAAAGGGAGTGGGGGTGGGAAGAGTCGCCGGCGCGACGCAGGCGCCAGAGATTCGGTGTAAATATTTCTGGCACTCTTCAGTGCTCAACGAACGCGTGACGCGCCCCTGCGCCAGCCGGACCAGCTCGCCGATATCCAGGAGATAGATGTGCGCCCCCGTATCACCGCTGGCGGCAAAGCGCTTGCCATCCGGGCTGAAGGAAAGGCTGTTCAGGCTGGCGCCATCCCCGTAGAAAGTCAAGGTTTCCTGACCGATATCAGCGTCCCAAAGCTTGGCAACGCCATCTCGACTGGCTGTGGCAATGCGCCTTCCATTTGGGCTGAAGCTCACCGCCATCACCGCTGCGTTGTGAGAGACCAGAGAAACAAGCTCTCTGCCCTGCTCTAAATCCCATTCTCGGGCTGTGCTGTCCAGGCTGGCTGACGCCAGGCGCTTGCCATCCGGGCTGAAGGCAACCGATACGACCGCGTCTCTGTGTCCGCGCAAGGTGTGAATAGCCTTGTGTGTAGCCAGATCCCAGATAACCACTGTTCCGTTGTTGACGCCCGCGCCGAGCTTTTTCCCATCCGGGCTGAAAGCCAGTACCCAGACGCTATCCGGGTGGTCGAACGTCTCGATGGGCTGGCTAGCAACCGGCATGACCGATACATCCCAAATTTTGACCTTGTAGTCGTCGCTGGCGGTGGCAAGGCGGGTGCCGGCAGCGTCGAAAGCCAGGGCGTTGATGCGCCCTGAATGCGCGCTCCATGCGCTCAGCTCCTCGCCCGATGAGGCTTTCATCAGGACCACTTGTGTCCCATTGCTGACTGCTGCAATCCACCTGCCATCCGGGCTGATCGCTAGGGAGGAGAACGACTTTCCTGAGATAGCATACGATTCCTGGCCGGATGTGGCGTTCCACACTTTCAGGAGACCTGCTCCTACGCCAACCAGGTTCTCTCCATTAGCGCTGAAGGCAATCTGATCCCGAGCGCCGGTAGCCCCGCTGAGGGTGAGCGCTTCATGCGCTGGGGTAACATCCCAGATGCGAACAGTGCCGTCGGCGCTGCTGCTCGCCAGGCTGGATCCGTCTGGGCTGAAGGCTAGCCCGTATACAGCTCCCGTGTGACCGGCTAAAGTCAACAACGCTTCGCCCTCGTCGCTACTCCAAACTATCACCTTGCGATCGTCGCCGCCGGTTGCCAGTCGTCTGCCATCTGGGCTGAATGCCAGCGCGTAGATGGTATTCTTATGCCCGTTGAGTGTCACCAACCTTTCGCCGGTATTGGAGTCCCAGAGAACGGCTGTGTTCTCGCTGGACGTGGCAATCCGGCTGCCATCCGGACTGAAGGCGACAGCCCACACCCAACCTGGATGCTCTCTCAGGCTGAGCAACTGCTGACCAGTGGCGGCGTCCCAAACCCGCGCGCTGCCGTCGTCGCTGGCGGTCAGCAGGCGCTTTCCGTCCGGGCTAAAAATGGCGGAGGAGACATAATCTGTATGACCCGCGAAATTGACCAGCTCTTTGCCGGTTTCGAGCCCCCACACTCTGGGAAGGTTGCCAGATGGGATGGTCGCCAGCCGTGAGCCGTCAGGGCTGAATTCCACCCCGAAGTCGGCGTTGATGTGACCATCAAGCGGAATTTCGACTCCCGAGGCGGCATCCCAAATTTTGATCGTTCCGTCAGATGTGACCGTAGCCAGATGCCTGCCATCCGGGCTGAAGCTCGCCGAGCGGCCGGGCAGGCTGAGCATCCGCTCGCCAGTGGCAAAATCCCAGATCACCACGGTCTCGTCAGCGCTGGCTGTGGCAAGCCGCGACCCATCCGGGCTGATGTCCACGCTCAGCGCAGCGCCAGGGGCGTTGACCAGAAGGGTGCGACGTATGCGGGATGCCATAAGCGCCTGGTGCAAGGCGTCTTCGGCTTCGAGGGTATAGGTGGTTGAAATGGCTTGCAGCGCCAGCAACAAGCTGCGCTCGGGATCAATATCGAGATTGCCGAGAGAGGCGGCTGCCAGCTCGCGCGAGGTTGCCAGGCGGCTGGCAAGGCGAGCCTGCCATCCCAGAAACCCGGCCGTCACCAGCATGATGACGGCGATGATGAACGCTCCAACCAGGTATAAGGAACGGACACGCAGTTGTCCGGCGGCGCGGGCTTGTTCTTCGGCGCGCCTGCGTTCTGCCTCCGCCAATTTCTGGGCGACTTCCAGCTCGCGCTGGCGTTGCGCCTCTCTTTCGATGGCTTCGTGGTCTGCCAGTTCCTGAGCCGCCATGAGGAATTCACGTTCGAAGGTGTTGATCTCATCCGGATGTGTGGAAGCCCATTCGAGTGCCTGCGCCAGCCGGGCGCCGCGATAGAGGATATCAGGCTCGCGGTTGCGGGCGGACCAATCCCGAGAGGCATCCGTCAGGTGGCGGTGCAGCCGCAAACCTTCACGATTGTCTTCGAGCCAGCTGCGCAGGGTGGGCCACTCACGGATCAGCGCTTCGTGCGCCACTTCGGCAGAGTCCTGGTTGGTGATAATCAGACGAGCATCGGCTAAAGCTTTCAGTACGTCCTGTGTGAGCGAAGTTTCCTCCGGTTTCAAAATCAACTCATCGAAGCCTGCTCGACGGCGTGTATCTCCGGCAGCGGTTTCATCACCCAATTCGGTCAGACGCAAGAAGATACGGCGGGCGATTGCCCTCTGCTTGGGTGTGAACTGGTCTATGAATACGGCTTCAGCAGTCTCAGCAATAGCGCCGCGCACTCCACCCGAAGAGGTATACCCACTCAGGGTCATGGTGCGCCCCCGCCGCCTATGCCAGGTCTCTAACAAGGCATGCGAGAGCAAAGGCAACGATCCTGGCTCATGACCAACGTCGTGCAGGAGCAGCTCGACAAGTCCGGGCTCTATTTCCCAGCGCCCACGACGGGCAGGCTCTTCGATGGCGCGACGCAGCTCTTCGGAGCTCATTGCGCCAATGTATTCCTGCTGTTGCGCCAGCGCCTGGCGTAGGCATTTGTAGTTCGCGCAATGGGTATAGAAATCGGCGCGCAGGGTTATAACAACCAGGGTTGATCCGTCGGGCGTGGAAGCCGCGGTGAGCAAGTTATCAATAAAAGCGACCCGCTCTGCCTCTGCGTGACACAGCGAGAAAAGCTCTTCAAACTGATCCACCACGATCAACAGGCGGGGTTCGTGAGATGTCCACTGCCTTCGTGCGGCAAATAAATGCAGGCTGCGTGGGTCGCTGGCAAGGTCGTCCACCAACCTGGCTGCGCCTGCAATAGAACCGTTCTCCTCGGTAAGGCTCATCGCCAGCCTTTCAAGCGGATGCGCCGTGGGTGTGAGAACACGGATATTCCAATCGGCAGAAGCCTTGTTCCAGCGTAGGGCTGGCACCAATCCTGCCCGTACTAAAGATGATTTGCCGCTGCCCGAAGCCCCCACCACTGCCAGAAACCGTGTCTCGACCGCAGATACTTCAGAAGCCATCAGGAGCAGGCGTTCCATCAACCTGTTCGTCAGCATCTCACGCCCCACAAACAGATCAGCATCTGCTTCGTCAAAATAGCTCAAGCCTTTATAAGGGCACAAGCCAAGACCGGGGGCGTCCTCGCGATGGACATTGGCAGCCAGAGCCAACAAGCGAACGACTGCTTTGGGTTCTTCCTCCAGGTCAAGTGCAGGCACGAAGCGCGCCTCGATAGTGGGAATGTCGGGAAGGCGAAGATTCTGTTCGAGGCGGCTGATCTGAGCATCGCTATAACCAACCGCAGTGGCAAGCTCCATCTGCGTGATGCCGAGGCGGCGCCTGAGGAAGCGCAATAAATCTCCAAAGGTGGTGAACTTCTCCAGCGTACCCGCAGGGATAGAAGAGGGCATTTTGATCTCCAGGAAGGGAAGGATAACACGTTTCCTTGCTTTTGGAGAATATTGGTAGAAAATGGCAAGTCTGGCAAGCCCCGAGGTGCTACAGTTAGGCAACCAGACCGAAGCGCAGACAGCGCAAATCCAACCGGCTGGAGGAGAGATAAACGATGAAAGGCAACAAATTATTCTTGATGGGGCTACTGCTGATCATGGTTGTAATCGCAGCCTGTGGTCCAGCCGCGCCTGCCGGTGTCGCTGACCCGACACCAAAACAAGCGCAGGCGCCAGTATCCACCGACGCCTCAGCAGCGATGGATACGCACACCGAGATGGCGATGGGCACGCCGATTGAAGCGCAAGATAGCGCGTTAACGGAGCAACCAGCAGCGCACTCCGCCATCGCAGGAAATTTCCCGCTTGGTAGATTTGTATCGGTTCATGATAAAGCAATCGCTTACCAGTTCAATCGTGATGGCAGCTTTGCATTCTATTTTGCATCCAAAGATCCGGTGCTGATAGGGGTGTATGCTGTTACGGGCAATCTGATTACCATGATGGATCCCAACGAAACCAATCCAAACTGTAAAGATGCTGTGCCATACAAATGGTCCTTCGATGGAACGCATCTCACCTTCGCACCTGACAGCGACGACCCGTGCAGAGGGCGTCGGGAAGCCAATGCCGACACGTATGCAGTGGAGACCACATATTTGCCCGAGATCGTCATTGACGCCAGCGATTATGCCTACTCCGCTCCCGATACGATCAGCGCCGGCTGGGTGCGGGTAAGGCTGACAAACTCAGGGCAGGAACCCCACCATGTGCAGTTCTTACGCTTGAACGACGGCGTCACCCTGGCGCAGTTTCAAGAAGCGTTGAGACAGGGCGAAGGACCTGCCCTGGCGTTGGTGAAGCAAATGGGCGGCGTAGGCGCCATTGCTCCGACCTTGTCGGCGCAGGTGGTGCTCAACCTGCCCGCAGGGGAATATGTGATTCTGTGCCTGATCCCATCCCCGAGCGATCATTTGCCACACCTTGCCAAAGGGATGATTAAGGGTCTCATCGTCGAGCCGGCGAGCGGTACAGCTGCACTCGAACCCAAGGCTGATCTGACGGTGCGTATGCAGGATTTTGCGTATGACCTGCCGGAGGCTTTACCCGCCGGGCAATTGAGCATCCAGGTGATCAACAATGGACCTGAAGCGCATGAATTCAACATCCTGCGCCTGGCGGATGGTAAGACAGCCAACGATGTGCTGCAATATCTGGGGGCGCCGGATGGTCCACCACCCTTCACACCGGTTGGCGGTATGAACGGCTTAGATAAGGGCTTATCTGGTTACGCCGAGCTCGACTTGACGCCCGGAACCTATGTGGCAATCTGCAACATCCCCAGCCCGGTTGCTGAAGGTCATCCGCACTTCACGCTCGGCATGATCAAAATGTTCAGCGTGTCCTCGCCAGCATCCACGAGCTTTCCTACCGGCAGGTTCATATCGGTGAACGACAAGGCGCGCGCCTATCAATTCAACCCGGATGGCACCTTTGCATTTTTCCTGGGTGGCAAAGATCCGGTGGTGCAAGGAAACTACATCGTCATTGGAGACTTGCTCTCGGTGCGCAATCCGGATGAGACAGATCCGAAGTGTCAGGGCTCGGTAACCTACCAATGGTCCTTTCGTGATAATAAGCTGAGCTTTACTCCGATTGGGCAGGATACTTGCAGGAGCAGACGGGATTCGTTCAGCGACACATATACCGGCTCGTAATCGTTAAGGGGGTAGATGGTATCCCGGGGCTGTCCCAAAAGAAGGACAGCCCTTCTTTGCATATATGGGAATGATTGAGACCGGTGTGGAACGCGCCGCGATGAGTCAGTTTCGTTGCAAAAGACCAGCCAGGTCTGCCGCGGCGAGGCAATAGTCACTTGAGTGACCACAACGGGGATATGCGCCAATGCTGGTTGATAGCCTTCGTGTTAATTACCCTCTTGAGGAAGTCTTTGTCAGATAGTAACAACTTGTTCTGAGTTAAAATGATCGCGCACTATCTTTTCCTTTGCTTCCGGGCTTGCTTATGCCTGTGCTTACGCGTGCTTTCGTTAAAGCATCTTTGGTTTGGCTGGCTCTGGCGTTGATCGCTGGCGTATGGCAGCAAATTCCAGGCAGCCTGCGAGCGGGGTTGCATTCGGTTTATATCCACTTACTCGCCTATGGTTGGCTGTCACAATTGATCTTTGGTGTGGCGCTGTGGATGTTTCCACTGTACAGCAAACAGAAGCCGCGCGGTTCAACCTGGCTGGGCTGGCTCTGTTTTGCAACGCTCAATTCCGGATTATCACTGCGGGTGATCTTCGAGATGCTCAGCGCCTACATCTCAAGTCCAATCATCGCCTGGATGTTGGTGCTGGCAGCAATGATGAAATGGCTGGCAGGGGTGGCGTTTGTGGCGCTCACCTGGCGGCGCATCCGGGAGCGATGAATGCCACGCTTGAGTGTCTTCTTCATCCGCGCTTCATTGATTTACTTGTTGCTAGCCTTCACCGTGGGTGGATTATTGCTTGTCAACAAGGGGATGATGATCTACCCGTACATTTGGCGCTGGCTGCCCTTGCATATGGAATTTGCCCTGATGGGCTGGATGGTGCAACTGGCGATGGGTGTGGCGTTTTGGATTCTGCCGCGTTTTTCGCGCGGCGCGCCGCGCGGCACGATCTGGTTGTTGTGGCTTTCCTTCATCCTGCTCAACGCAGGGATCATCCTCTCTGTTGGTAAGAGCCTACAGGTTCCTTCCTGGCTTCCTGCAGTCGGCAAATTAAGCGAATTACTGGGGATCCTGGCGTTTATCGTCGGAAGTTGGCGTCGGGTGAAACCCACAGGCGCATGATGATAGTGAAGCGCGGGATCGCAACCGGCAGTCGTGCCGATAGGCGCTTAATATATCTGGCGCCCCCGGAGCGATTCGAACGCTCAACCGTCTGATCCGAAGTCAGATGCTCTGTCCATTGAGCTACGGGGGCGGTTTCGAGCACATTATACCCGAGATCATCCTCTTGTTTGTGAAATTCATCCATCGTCGAATTTTGCTGTATACTCTTACGCGATCGTCCCAATCTGGTTATGTAAAGGGTTGTACCTGTGAGCCTCATCAATGACCTGTTGAACGCTATCCAGACCGACGCGCCGGTGCGCTCCGTGTTGGTTGGGGCGCATTGGACGCTGGTTTGCAGCCGGGGCTGTGGCCTCGCCTCCACCATGGTCGGAGATAAACCACATGGCCACGAGAAAGTGCGCGACGTCGGTCGCCTGCACTTGAAGAGCGCGCGCGAGCTGGCTGAGTACCTCCGCTCGGATAACCAGCTGGAAGCCAGCATCGGCTTGGCAGCCGTCAATTCTCTGCTGGAGGTGGATGAAAGCCTTGCGGTGGTGATCAACGCCGCCGATGTGCTGCAGGAACACGGCGCAGGCAAGAAAGTGGCTCTGGTGGGGCACTTTCCTTTCATCCCCAGATTGCGCCATGCGGCGGCTGAACTGTGGGTGATCGAGCAACATCCAACGGAAGGAGAATATCCCGCCTCTGCCGCGGACGACCTGATTCCACAGGCTGATGTGGTGGCGCTTACCGGCAGCGCGCTGATTAATCACACGCTGGAGGGTCTGCTGGCGCTTTGCCAGCCCAATGCCCTGGTAGTGGTATTGGGTCCTAGCACCCCGCTATCGCCGGTGCTGTTTCAGTACGGGGTGAGCATCCTCTCCGGCGCGCATGTGGTTGACGAAGCAGCGGCGCTGCGTTCGATCGGGCAGGGGGCGATCTTTCAGCAAGTAGAGGGGGTGAAATTGCTGACTTTTACCCGTGAAAGCAGCCTACGCTGAGGTGTAAGGTTAGTTCTTCAGCCGCAGGAGCGCTTTCCCAGGATAAGTTGTGTTCATTCAGACGAGAGGCTGTAGTAGTTATAGACAGCGCGGGATAGATTCGCTACCAGTGTCGAAGCCGGCTCCCAGACCAGTTGCACCGGATGGTATAGGAAAATAACCAACACATAATCGCCAGCGGGGGTGAAGATGATGCCGGCATCTCCGATGGTGTTAATGACGCCGTTGATGTCGGATACCCAGCCGTGTTTATGAGCAATTTGCACGGTTTCGGGGATGCCGGCGGTGAGCAACACCGGTAGTTTGTTGTTTTTCAGGTATTCCAGCATCGCCTGACATTCAGCCTGGGTGATCTCCCCTGGAAAGACCGCCATCAGCGCCCCACCGCCACTTTGTGCACATTCATAGATATCTTCCAGCAACATACCGATATCCGAAGGCGTGGTCTGGTTGTAGGGGTCGGGATCGGTGTTCACATCGCTGCGTTGATTGGCGGGCGTCTCGATGCGCGCCAGCAATGGCGAACCGGCAGTGAAGTATCCGGCAAGGAAAGTGTTTTTCAGACCGAGTTGCTGCATGTCTTCGCTCACCACCAGCGGGGCGCGATTGCCGGAGATCACCCGATCCATCAGCCAGTCGGCGGTCTCGTTGCCAGACTTGGTGATCATCTCTCCCAGCAGGCGAACCGCTTCTGTGTCTGAGTTGTCCGTCAGGCGCCGATACACTGAAACCATAATCGGCACCTTGATGATGCTGGAAGCTGTGTAGGCAATATCCGGTTGCAGGCTTAGCTCTTCGCCTTGCTGGTATGCCAGATGGATTTCCTGGTTGGTTTGCAGGTCGTGCAGGTAGATGCCTGCCAGACCATCGTAGCCAGCCAGGTCAATGGTCTGTTTGAGCAGGACTTTCAGATTTTCGAAAGCCGGGCGAGGCGGCTGAATGCGCTCCAGCGGTAATACAACCCGGCGGTTGCGCAGCGAATTCAACGCCCCGCCGATCAGGGTCACAGCCTGATCGACATCTAAAACTGTCCCGGGAACGCCCGGTTCGAAATTTATCGTGCCAGCGATCGGTTTGGCGGCGATCGGCGGTTGATCATAACGTCGGGCTACTTCCTCTTGCAAGAAGAGGCGTAAACGCGATTCGGAATAGGATGAGCGCAAGGGGATTTGAGCAAGAGCGGTTGGACGGCTCCACAGGTAGTCCCAAAACCCCACCCAGAAGTCCTTTTGCGTGCGTTGCAAGTCAGCCGCAGCCAGCATACTTTCCAGGTCGAGCTGAAAATCAACCACAGACGGGTTCAGGTGGATGATGGCGTCGTTGTAGAGCAACTCAACCGGGGTAGAAAATGCCTCCAGTAGCCGTTGAGCAGCCTGCTGGCGGTTCAGCCCGCCGACGGGTACGCCGGCGATCTCCACCCCGGCGGGGAAATTTGCCAGAGCCCGACTGTATCCCGCCAGGTTAAGGATGGTCAGAATCAAGGCTGCCAGCAGGAAAAATCCCGAAAACCAGCGCAGAGGAGAAAAGAGCGAACGGTTTCTCACAGGCGGTTATCATACCATGATTCGCCGTCGCCCTCTGAGCCGGGCGAGATGCTTCTTTGGGTTTTTCGCCTTGCTGCTCAGCGAGATACCACCAGCTTGACCATCCGGTTTTGATCGTCAAATGTGATGCGGGCGTAATGCCGGTGCAGATGACTATGATTGGCAACCTGCTTGCTCAGCACAACCACGCGCCGGTTGGGGAGCCGCTCGGATGCTGCCTTGCCGCCTGTTGGAGGGCAGGGCTGCCCGGTCTTGTTGCAGGAGCGATGCTCCTGATTGACATGCACTTCGGCGTCTGCCATGCCTGGTAGATACTTTTGGACGATCAGCTTGGCGTGAGCCACCACTTCGTCTGGCACTGGCAAAGCGTTTTCTACCCGGTGTTGGCGGTCGCAGATGATCTTCACTCGTTGTGGTTTTAGCGTACGCCGCGCAGCTTTTGGGGCGAAGCGAAGTTTTAGCGGCAGCGCCAGTGGGTCGCCATAGAGGTTGAAAGAGATCAACGTCTTCTGGTCTTCGCCATCCAGGTATCCCTGACGCAGATGCATTTCCCGCGCCAGGGTGATCTTGGCGCGGCGTAACGCCTCGCCAGCCGGGACGCCCTGACGCAGCGCGCTCCAGAAAGCGTATCCCAGGAAGTCCGCGGCGATCAAAGGCATGACGACCGATCCATAGGCGGTGCTGGTCGAGGCGACTACCGCCCGGCTGCCGGCTTGCAGGAATTGTAACGTCAGAGAATGTTCAACCGTCCTTCCCTGGATATGCCCGCCATAACAGGCTTCGCTGAAGATCACTTCAGGAGTGTGTCTGCTGTTCTGAATATCCTGCGGTCGAAGCGCCACTGGGTAATCCTGTATCGGGTCTGCCTGTGCAGCTGTGAGGTTACCCTTGCGGTTTACTGTCTGGGTCATCTCCTCAGGGTCGCTTTGCCCGAACCATTCGACCGCATCGATCAACCCGTGCAGATTGAAATACCCCAGGCGAGCAGGCGGCAGGGGGGCTGGGACTGCCTGGGCGAGGCTCAGCGGTGGAGACACCTTCAGAGCTTTTGGCTTGCCAATCGGTCGGAAGACGATTGCCGAAGCTTTGCGCCAGGCAGCCGCGGTATAACCCAGGCTGGCGCGCTTTCTGGAGAGGATATTTCGGGCGAGAAATTCTTTCACCCATGTTATAACGCGCCATATCCGAAACAGATGAAGGCAGGTTGTTTGTCTTCGATGGGCAATCTCGGTGTGGTAAGCTATACAACGCTCCAGGCTTTGCAGGAGCAAACCGGGATCACTTGAGGCATCGCCTGGCAACCTTCCAACAGACCATTCGGGGATGAAGTAATTCTCATCCCGCGTGCTATAAGGATTGTCGGAAGGGACATCATCGTCGGCGTCATCAACCGGATTGGGAAGGTGGTGGAATGGGACGATTTCCGGTCCTCCGACGATCAGCACCGCCCCGATCATTTCACCCTTGCGCGCCAGAGCCGCGTCCAGATCTGCCAATGCCAGCTTGATAGACCAGGCATCGTTCGGACGGGCGGGCTTTACACCCGGATAGGATTCCCGGTCAGCAAGGAAGAGCAAGGCATGCCAGTCGCGGCGCGCCTGCACGGCTGTAACCAGCCGGCGAAGAGCTTGCTCGATTGTATTTGCCGCTGCCGCGCCGTATTGGGCAGTCAGCCCGCTGCGTGTGGTCAGAATCACATAAACTGGAAAGCGTGCATCTGAGCTCGCCAACCCGGGCAAATTCAGACGCTGCGCCACGCGCTCCAGCTCCTCCTGAACCGACTTGAGCGATTCCGGTATCGTCGGCGCAGCGGGGGGTGTATTTGTAGTCGGGATTTGCCCGACCGGCGCGCTTGCCTCGCCTGTGATGTTTTTAGCCCCAGCCTGGCTGAAGCGCTGCGGCGCGCCCCAGGCTGGCGCGTCACCCAAAACATATTCGGGAAGTTGATTCCATCCAAGCGCAGCAGCCACCGCCGCTGGAATAGCGATATCCAGGTCTATCGCCAATTGATCAGGCCATAATGCCAGATAAGGATGATGGTCACCCCATAAGCGTGAGATGACCTGCCCGGTAACATCGCGAGCAGCGGCTTTATGGAGCAAGGCGACTGCCTTGTCTGGCTCGCCAGCTTCCATCAGCGCATGCGCTTGTATCAAAGTGAATTGCAGGCAGTCAGGCCAGCGCTTGCGGTAATGCTCAGCCAGCGCACGCAGACTCTGCTCAGGCGCCTGCCTGACCTGCAACAAGCGCAGATGGGTGATGGCGACCAGGACTGATGACTCCTCGGCAGCCAGGGCATCGTGCAGGAGCAAGGCATCTTCCCCTGATTTTTGCTGTTCCACCTGTCCAGGAGTATTGTCGCGAGTTAATAATCGTCTTGCCTCTCTGACCTGATAACTCCACGCTGGAACAAAATCGGGCTTACCGCTGGCGAAATTCTTGGCTGGCTTCAGTGCCTCGCTCGGATCGCCCCCGAGAGCAAAGATGTGCGCCTGCAACGTCTCCATCCTTGGGGTATGCTGCTGAGTTGGCATCTGCCCAGGGGTTTTGCGCTGATTCCCAGACTGTTGGCGCAACCTGGCTTCTGCCTTCAACCTGGTCGAATAAGCTTCCAGATATTCGGGATCGGTCTGGCAAAGACGATCCAGGATTGGGAGCGCCTGATGGACCTGCCCTTCCTGGATCAGCAATTGAGCGTAAATCAGGTTCACCGGCAAATCGCCGGGAAACATCGCCAACCAGCTCAGGCAGGTTTCACGCGCAAAGCGTAAATGTCCAAGGGTAGCTGCGCTGCGAATGAGCTGGATCAGCAGCTCGCGAGGCATTCGACGGGGTGGGTAGGTAAAAGTTGGCGGCGTTGTCATTGGCGCTTCCCTGTTAGATCAGGCGTAAAAGAGCAACCGGCTTCATCTCAAAGAGGCGTATCAGCAGCAGGCTGCTGGTGACGTTGCACCAGGTTCAAGGCGACCACCGCCGCCAGAGCGCGATGGACAGCCGGTTCATGAGGCGCCAGCTCTGCTGCCCGGCGTAGCATGCGCTCTGCCTGGACGTAATCCTTACTGTCGCGGTAAGTGAGACCGATTTCGTAGTAAGGGCGGTAATCGTGTGGGGCTGCCTGCATGGCTTTGCGGTAAACATCCAGCGCCTGCAAGAACTGCCTGCGTTCTTTATGCGCCTGCCCCAGCTCCAGGTATCCCTCAGCCATTTCCGGCGCCATCCGAAGAGCTTCGTTCAGATGAGCGATCGCCTGGTCGAGCTGCCCTCCTTCACGGAATAACTTACCCAGGATGAGATGGAGACCGGCTTGTTCTTTGCTCGAGAGTAATGGGTTCTCCGTGTTCATGCGCAGGGCGCGCTGGGCGACGCGCACCGCCCCACCTTTTTCCTCGGCGCCTGCGAGAATCTCCGCCATGAGCGCCAGAATTCGCGGTTCGTCGGGATATTTTCCGTTCATTTCCTGGATAGCCTGATAAGCGGCTTCTTCTCCCTGAGTTTGCTGAAGCAAACGGACGCGCTCCAACTGAAGGGGGATTGGTTGAGAGACGAACTGCATGGCTTTTTCGAGCACTTCCAGCGCCTCGCCGGGGCGCTTCAGAGCCTGTAAGGCGCGTGCCATCAGCAACAGGGCTTCGGGTTCATCCGCGTCGACCTCCAACGCCGATACAGCCCATCCATGCGCTTCCTGTGCATCTCCTGCGTCCAGTGCAATCTCGCCTCTCAGCACCAGCAACGCCACCTCGGGCGATAACTGAATGGCGCGCTCAGCGCTCGACGCAGCTTGGTCGAGCTTGCCCAGCGTGCGGTATGCCCGAGCCAGGAGACTCCAGAGATCTGCATCCTGCGGCGTTATCCGGGTGGCTTGCTCCAGTGCCTGGGTAGCTTTTTCGGCAGCGGCATCCTCTAGTAAGATTTGTCCCAGTTTTTTGTATGGAGAAGCATATGCGGCGTCGAGCAAGATCGCCTGTTCCAGATGATAGATGGCTGCCTCGCGATCTACCAGGTCGTTCGGTTGGCCGCGTCCGAGATAAATTTCAGCTGCCAGCAGGTGCCAGCGCGGTTCATCGGGCCAGGCAGCCAGTGCATTTTGGATTGCCTGTAACGCTGAAAGCTGATCTGCCGCGCGATTTCCGTTCTGATAAAACAGGCGGGATAACAATGCCTGGGTCAGCGGCGCCAGGTCAGTAGGCTGACAGGCTTCCGCTTGTCCCAGACCTTCTGTTAGCGCTTCCGTTGCTGCATGGGCGGCTGCAATTGCCTGGCGGGGTTTTTCGTCCGCCAGGGCGATGGCTAATTGGAGCAGCACCAGGGGGTTCTTGGAGTACTGACGCGCCAGGTGACCGGCTTGCGTCAACTCGCCCAGACGGCTGAAGACTGCGATCTGGGCTGCAACCACCTCTGGATCGGAGGGGAGTTCAGCCAGCATTGCCGCGCTGGCGGCGTCCTGAAGGAAGGCGGCGTGGGCGCGAGCGCGCCAGTAGGAGATCAGGGAGTTCGTCGAGTTGATTGTCTCCACACCGTAATGCTTGAGCAACTCTTCCGCACGCCGCAAGGATGTTTCACAGGACAGGCGCGCCGCTTCGGATAGGCTTTGCTCTCCAGGAGCGTGCCGCAACGCCTGCAACGCCTGATAGAGGCGTTGACTTTCCGCCTGGCGCGTCAGGATGCGTGCCAGGTTCAGATGCGAATAAGGTTCCTGCGGCGATTTTCTGATCAATGCTTCGGCAAGCTGGCGGCTTTTCTCCCACTGCCTGAGTTCCAGGGCAGCCTGAGACAGGGCGCGCAGGGCGTTGGGTTTGGCTCTGACGAGATCGTCGACCAGGCGCAGCCCCACATCCAGGAACTTCAGGGCTGCCTCCAGATCTTTGCGCCGATATGCCAGACGCGCTTGTAAAGCCAGGACGATTGGATTATCGGGGATCGCTTCCAGCGCAGACGCCAGCTCGGTTGCTGCCCAATACGTCTCTCCGTCTTCGAGCTGAAATTCAGCTCGTAAGCAGCGATATTCTGCAGCTTCGGTTTCTTTTGCCGCATCTGGAGCGGGGGCGATGGGTAGTTCTATCTGTAACAGTTCGCGCGCGCGCTCCATCTGCAGCGTCGCCAGCGCCAGTTCGGCTGCTAATGCGCGCCCTCGCAGTTGCAAGGCGTGTGAGCGCGATTCATCGCAGATTTCAAGCATGCTTTCGGCGTGCTTCAGTGCGGTGTGCAGGTCTCCCATCAGGCGGTAAATCTGGGCAACGCGCCAGTGGAGCAACGGGTCGTCCGGTTTGAGCTTCAACGCCTTTTCCAGGCAGTCCAGGATCTCATGGTCGTATCTATCTGCCGATTGACCATCCGATACAGCAGCCGCCGTTTGCTGCATCTCCGAGAGCAGATCAGCCTTGATCAGGTATAAAGACGCCTCCTCCGGAGTTTCTCCAAGCGCCTGTTCAATGGCTTCCAAAGCGCGCTGTGGGTTTCCGGCTAGCAGGCGCGCATGGGCTAGCTGAGTCAGCAATTCGACCGCGCTTTGACCTCCCTCGGCAGCCTGAATTTCGAGCGCCCGCTCCAGGCAGGTTGCAGCGCTGCCGGGGTCTCCTAATTGCAACAGTCGTTGGGCGGCAGCAGCGTAGTCTTTGGATCTGCCAGTCAGAAGAGAGGCTGATCTTGTCTGGTCAGCTAATTGGATCAGGACCTGATGCGCAGCTTGTGGGTCGCCAAATTTCAACAGGGCTTCTCCAAGCTTCACAACCAGGTCAGCGCGCTCTGGGGCGATTTGCGTGGCGCGCTGCAGGGCAGTCATGGCTTCGCGTTGGGCATCTGTATCAGCAACGCCGGGTTGATCCAGCATGGTGGAAACCTGCTCGGCAAACCAGATCAGGTTCTCGATATCCCCGGGCGCCAGGAGCAGGGCAGCACGAGCAGCCTGGAAAGCATCTTCATTCAGACCGGCTTGCAGGTATGCCTGCGAGAGACTGCGCTGTACTTTTACATTGAGCGGGTCGATTTGACTGGCTTCCCGGAGCGCAGCGACGGCTGTCTCGGTTTCTCCGAGTTTCAAGGCGGTTTGTCCAACCCCCAGCGAAAGGCGCATGCACCAGTGCGGGTCTTCGCTCGGCTCAGTTTGCAGGGCGCGGTTGAAAGCGACTTTGGCTTCTTCCGCCCGCCCACATGCGAGTAGCGCCTCGCCCAGCATCGTCGCAGCCTGGGCGTTATAGGGTTCGATCACTAACGCCTGTTCGAGAGCCAGAAGCGCTGATTCTAGGGGAACATCACTGGTTTCCTGTTGATGCAGGCTGAGCAGACACGTGGCATAGTCGAGGTATGGGGCGATCTCGGCGGGTTTGCTCTGCAGAACGGTCTCGAGAGGCGCCAGCGCGCCTTGCAGCTCGCCTTCGGTAACCAAAAGATGAGCATATAGCCTGGCGATTTTCACATCCGCTGGCGCCTGATGATATGCATTTTCCAGCACCTGGCGCGCTTCAGCGAGAAGACCCAACTCCAAGAGAGTCTGACCAAGGAGGAGCGCGATGCGTCGTCGCAGGTGGGTTTGCTGATGAGCAGATGTTGTTGAGGGGCTTTGGACCGCATATTTTTCGATTAGATGAGCTGCCATGCGCAGATCATCCAGCGCCTGCGTTGGTGATCCTGATTCCAGGTAGGCTTCACCCAGCGCCAGGTGGATTGAGGCGTCGTTGGGCGCGGCATAGGTGGCGGCTCGCAGCGTCTCGAGCGCTTTTTGCAGTTGGGCGTGTTTGCGCTGGAAGTTAGCCAGCGCCAGCCAGGGAAGGGCTTGCGAGGGTGAGAGCTGGACGGCGCGCTGCAAATTGTTCAGGGCGCTTTCGTCATCGCCACAGGCTGCCTGAGCCTCGCCCAGGCGCGCCAGCGCCATGCCGTCGTCCGGCTTGAGTTGCAGCAGTTGCTGGCTGATCTGCAAGGCGCGCTCCGGCTCGCCAGCTTTCAGGACGCAGACGCAAAGGGCGTGCAAGTCGTCTGCGTCTGGAGAAGTCAACTTGCTGATCACCATCTCCCGCTCGAACAAGGCAGCCTGCCACTCCCCCGCAATCTCCAAGAATTCAGCCAGCTCACGCCGCAGCTCCGTCCGAGAAGGCGCCAGAGAGGCTGCCAGATGGGCGGCGAGTATTGCTTCGGTTAGATCGCCGCTGGCAAAACATGCGCGCCCGAGCAATGCCTGCAAGTCGGCATCATTCGGCATTCTCTGTGTCGCGAGCCGTGCGGCTCGCACCGCCTGAGTGGTCAGATTCAAATCCAGCAACCAGGCGGCAAGCCGCGCTGGCAGGAGCAGTTCCCCTGGAAGTACAGGCTCCCTATGTCCCAGGTTGTGTTCCAACCAGTACAAGGCGCGCCCAGCTTCCTCTCTAGATTCCTCGAGGCGATCCCGCCGAAAAGCCAGCAGGGAACGCGCCAGGTGCAAGGCAGGATGATTGTCGCCGAGTTCTGTGTTGGTCAGAATCACCTGCGCGTCGGCGGTCATCCCGGCATCCAGATGTGCCAGCGCTGACCAACCGCGCAACGCTGCGCTGTGTGGATCAAGCTGGCAGGCTCTATCCCAGTCAGTCAAAGCGCCTTGCTGGTCGCCTTGTTCGCCTAACGCCCAGGCGGAGTGAGCGATGATTATTGCCTGGATTTTGCGCAAGTCACTCAAGGTTTCTTCGCACGAAGCTGGAATCTCTGCCCACTGCTGAGCGATGCATAACGCCTGGATTTTCCCCTGATGGGCAGGCAGGCGTTCCAGCGAAGCTACGACAGGGACGTAAGGACGATTCCATCCGGTCACCAGGTCAGGTATGAGCTCGCCTGCCAGTTTTTGACTGAGTTCCTGATCGAAGCGGGCTAACTCCGCCAGCAGGTTGAGCCCGACTGATGGGGGCAGATGTTTCAGTAAGGCGCGCAGGAGGCTGAGGCGTTCATCCAGCGTTAAAGGGTTGCTCAAGATGGCGTGCTGGATGGTGTGGGCGTCTTGCTCGATCCGCTCCGCATCCAACGGGTGTGTCAATAGAGCTGTAACCAATTCCGAGAGGTCTGGCACCATACCGACCAGACAAGCCATTGCTGTGGGCGATAAACCTCTCAGTTCGGATTGTAAGCCTGCCCAGGAACCAACCAAGCGCCGACGTTCGCGCAATAGCAGCGCCTGTCTGCCGGCTGCGGCGAGGGCGGAGGAGGCATGACCCTCCTCAGGTAGCTCGACAGGTTGCATAGGTTCGGCGCGCAGACTGCTCGGCGGAACCGAAATCCCCAATTCGAGCAGCGCAAGGCTGGCGGGCGAGAGATGTTCGGGCGCTGGCGAGGTTTGCGCTAGAACTTTCGACCCCAGACCGGAGATCAGGCTTTCCCATACCAGGGGATCGTGGCGCAACGCCTGCAGAAGCCAGCGCCACGTCGCCTCAGGATAAGCGCGTTCTAGTTGACAGAGCCAAGAAGTGAAGGATTGAGACATAGCCGGTAGTTTCTCAGGGATAGATTTGCAACGCAATCCAGGTGGCAGCGCACATCAGGCTCAACCCGAACAGGGTCAGGAACACGCCCACGCCTGCCGTCGTGCGGACAAGCTGATTCATCGCTTCCAACAGAGCCGAGGCGTTGCCCACCAATCCAGCCACTTCCTCTGCCAGACCCTTTTGCGCCAGGCGGCTGGTCTGGTTGGCTATGGTGCGCAAATCTTTGTTGGTGACGCGCGTGGTCAAAACAAAGATGCCGGTTATGGTGGTGAGAAAACCGAGCACAAATAGGGAGAACGCCATGATGATCAGCAGCTCAAAGGCAAGATCTGGATTCATACTTCACCTCGCTTGATCTGTGACAATTGCCCGCCCCATAATCTGTAAAATCCCGATGCAAGAACTATGCCCACCCCGTCAGGTTTCATCGCTGCCAGGCAAGGGCAACCAGGGTGGGAAATTCGCAAGAAACCCCTCCGCCAGTATGTAACGCCTGCTGTACCTCTAGCAACAACATGTGCAGGTTAAGATCGGTGCTCAGGTGGGTGGAGATCTGATCCAGAAAAGCCAAAATCTCGCTTGCGTCGGCATCGAGCACCTGGGTGGAGCTCTGACATAGTTGCTGAGCCAGCCTTGCCTGATCGAATAGCGCCTGCAGAGGGTCTTCGCCAGTGCGATGGATGCTGAGGTGCGGATTGGATTGTCCGAGATCGTTGGCGAATTTGTTCGAAAATTCCTGGATTTGGAGCAAGGCGATCGTGTCCAATATCAGATAGCCGTTCCACCAGATGTCTTTGTCGTGCAATGCCTGCAGAAAGGATGGGTGGGGGGAGGCATTGCTCATCAGGCGGAAACTGCTGGCGAGATTTTCATCTACAAGAGGGACGGGCGAGTCGCCGGGCATACGGTTTGGATAGATAGGCACCAGCATAAATTGGGGAAGGTTGCGCAGATAAAAGACCATCCACAGACTTTCCAGTTTAGGTTCCGCAGCCCGAAAATCGTCTATGCCGATCAACAGGATGCTTCGTTGGTGAGCTGGAATGGGCTGGCTATCGGGTTGACGCTGCTCATCCGTATGGTTTACCGCTTTCCATTGCTGGTCGAATCGGTGCGCGTACAACAGGCTCTTGTGGGAGATTCCCTGCTGGTCAACGGCGCTGGAGAAAATGACCTGACGCGTCAGCTTGCCCAGCCAATTGCCGCACCAAAAGCTGGCAATGCCCAGGAAAATGTAGATGAAGATTCCAGACATCCTATACAGCTTCATGGGTGTTCCGGATTTGACTTCCATTTTTCTACACCTGTGGGAAAGGAATTCTTCAGCCAGGGTCCTGACGGTGGTTGCCCGGAACGGTCTAGAGTGATGAGTTGCGCCAGACTGTTGAGGGCAGGATGTATCGAGATTCGCTTGCCGTCAGTTCGAATCAGGTATAGCTTCCCGTTTACCGGGCTGACTGTGGGCGGATTTAACCCATCCAGGAAGGCGGTTCCCAGGTAGAGCTGCGAGCGCATAATCTGATAGGCGTGGGTGATCCAGCGCGCCTGGAGTTCCTGCGAATCAGGGGTATGGGTGGAGTATTGGAAGCCAGTGATCCAGATCAGCCCGGCTTTATGGTTATGTTGCAACATCACCTGCCTGACTTTTTCATAGCGCCGCAAGACCAATGGTTCATCTTTATTGGGGAATGCCATCGGATCGAGGGAGAGATCAGGCAGCCGCATCCCCACAACAGGCATATAAGCAACAGCTCCCGCCTCATAAAGTTCTGCCAGGAACTTCAGGTCGTCCCAATCCTCGGCGGGTCGAGCTGCCGGCACCGGTTGCAGACCGGCGCCCACCAGGATCGCCGGGCTGCCGAGTTTCTGCAGCGCTTCCCAGCAGACCCTGAGCATTTCTTTATAGGCGATCGGGTCGGGAGAGCTTCCCCATCCAGCGCTTGTATTTGCCGCCGGGAAGAGCTCGAAGCTCAGGTCATTCTGCTGATACCTTTCAGCCAGCATCCTCACCAGATAGGCGGTTAGATTGCGATCCGGGCCTTTTGCTGTCTTAGCCCATTGTGGTGGATTGGTGAGAGAAATCAGCACCTGGAGATCAAAACGCCGGGCTCTGCGCATGACGAAGTCAATTGCTACCAGGTTTGGTTCCTCCTGTGGCGTGTGCCAGAGTCGCGCCCAATCGAAATCTATGCCGATCCAATCCAAGCCCGCCGCGTCAGCCGCCTTGAGCGCCAAATCTACTTCTTCCCCCAGCGGATCAAGCCGGGCGCCGTAGCCGAATTGGTCCGAATTTGGTGTTCCCTTTGATGCCAGGGTTGGGAGAGGGTGAAGGAGTATGCAGCTCATGATCAGAAAAACGGTGAACTGACGAAACAGGCGGTTGTGTTTGGGAGAGTTGACGCGGCGTAAGGTCATTGTGATCATCGGCTGCGCTTGTTTAGAAGTCGAGCAACCCCGAGAGGATGCCTACCAGCATCCCAGTCCCAATTACCGCCAGACCGAGTCGGATCGCTGAGCCCGGCTGGATTGAGCCAATGCGGAAAATTGCCAGCAGGCAGCCTTGAGCGAAGCTGGAGTTGCTCATTACGCGCACGACTGTCTTCCAAAAAAGTATTTCAGCACTGGTGGAGAATTGACATTTTTTCATGGCTAACCGAAAACCGGTCGGTGAAATTATGCCGCGCATCTCAACGGGAAGTCGTAATCTTGAGAATCTTACCTTTCTCGGATACAACCACGCGCACCCAGCGCGGCAGGGATCGCTTTCCCTCCCCTGAAACGATGCTTACCGAACTGTGAAACATGAGCAAGAAGGTGGGCGTTGGTGCTGCAGAACTGGATTGCGGCGGGCTTTGCCTGCGGACTTTTGGCTGCGCGCCTGCCAGCTCGGGGAAGCGCCGGTGCACCTGGGCGATGACGGTTTTCAATATATTCGGGTCCATATACTCATCCCACAAAGCGTGCGCGGCGACGCAGGAAAGCGGGCAAATCCAGGTTGGTATAGGCAGCTTCGTTCAGAGTCTGAGTCATGGGCATCGCAGGGGGAGGTTGGGTTGCGGGTGTTTCGGTCACAGGCGCCGCTTCTACCAGTCTGGTTGCTGGTTTGGTGGCTGGAGCGGCTTTGGAAATTCCCGACATGGCATCTTCGAGGGTTGGCGACCCTAGCCCAGTGATGACCAGGGTGACCTGCACCCGATCCTGCATCCGCTCGTCGTTGATCACGCCCATCACGATCTCGGTCTGACCACTGGTCAATTCTTGCAGGTAGGTGAGGGCATCTTGCACCTCGAACAGGGTCAAGTCATCGCCGCCCGTGAAGTTGGCAATCACGCCCGCAGCGTTCTCCAAAGAGACCGTTTCCAGTAGGGGATGATGGAGAGCCTGTTCGAGGGCTTTGCGCGTTTTGTTCTCGCCGTGCCCCTGACCGATGGACATCATCGCCCCGCCGCCCATGCGAATCAGTCGTCGGATGTGGGCAAAGTCCACGTTGATCATTCCGGCTTCGGTAATCAACTCTGAAATGCCCTGGACAGCCTGGCGCAGGACGTCATCAGCCATGCGGAAAGCCATTTCCAGGGGCAAATCGCGCGGCGCAACATAGAGCAGGCGATCGTTGGGGATGGCGATCAACGTGTTTGTGCGCTGGCGCAGTTTTGCCAACCCTTCTGCTGCGTTCTTCTGCCGGCGCCCGACTTCAAAGGAAAACGGCATTGTGACCACTGCAATGGCGACTGCCCCCAGCGAGCGGACGATTTCGGCAACCACTGGAATGGCGCCGGTTCCGGTGCCGCCTCCCATGCCTGCGGTGAGGAAGACCATCTCAGCCCCGCTCAGAGCCGCGGCAATCGTCCGGGCGCTCTCCTTGGCTGCTTCCTCTCCCACTCGCGGATCACCACCCGCGCCAAGCCCACGAGTGACCTTTGGACCCAGCTGGATTTTCACCGGAGCCGGATTGTTCTCCAGCGCTTGATGATCGGTGTTAGCGGCAATATAATCCACGCCTCGGATTCCGAGCTCCATCATGCGGGCAATCGCATTGCAACCGCCTCCACCCAGACCGATTACTTTCAGGATCGGCTTTTGGATGGATTCGGATTCGGGTTGGAAATGGGTGGTGAGCATCATTTTGAATCTCCTTTGAACCTGTCGTTAGAGCACTTCCAATTGAGTTGCAATACTGGTGCCATCTCCGCTGATGCGTTCCACGTTGCAGCCGACCTGGCGTAGTTTTTCCAGTTCTGCGTCCGAGAACACGCCCTCTCCGCCCACCACAGTCACCCGTCGAGCCAGCATGGCTTCCGCCATTGAAAATCCCACCGTGGGATGGTGACGCAGCACAAAGGGTCGGATAGCGTCCAGGTGCCATTCGACTACCCCCCAATCATAGAGCGGGAGCAACAGGTAATGTTCAATTGGATGTGCATTTTCGGGCGGGAGAGGTTCGTCGAAGGTTGGCAGCGGCAGCTCTTCCTCGATAGGTGTCTCAGGAGTGGGTTTGTCCTCCCATTGGCGAATCACGCCGACAATCGGCAAAGTGCTCCCATCGGATTGGAACCAGGCTTCTGGTGCATGTGGGCTGTCGGCGGAGGCTGCCAGCAGCCAGAAATTGCAGGCGATCACCGACGCCGGGAGCGGTTCCAGGTCAAAGATCTCATCCGCGGAGGTTGCTTCCCCGCGCGCCAGGCGGAAGAGCGCCAGGTTCTCTTCCGTGTGACGCGTGATCGCCTCAGCGCTGAAGCGTTCTTCGCTCTTCATGCGGCTGCCTACGCTCAGCAAAATGATCTCCGGTGGGCTGGAATGCACGGCTCGAGCGATTGCAAGATACCAGTCAAAAATGTAAAACCCGCATTGGTCTTGTTGACCTTCGGGTGTGTAGTAAGGACGTGCAGCAGCCCAGCGCTCAGGCCCGCCAACGCCCCACAAGAGCGAGCGCTCATTTGTGCGGGCATGGGCGCTCAAAGCCAGCCTTTCGAGCAGGGATTGCCGCCCTCTGCGCTGCATGCTCTTCAGCGCCGCCAGCAAGAAGGAGGTGTCCCAGTAGTCTCCACCTGGCTCGAGGGGGGGAAACACCGGCGTCAAACCTGCCTGAAGCGCCGTTTCAGCCAAGGGGATGTAAGCGTCTAAAAATCTATCTACCAGGTCAGCCTGCGCCCAGGCAGAAGCCAGCCAGGAGGCGCGGCAATTCGGGCGGTCAAAAAGGATGGCGTAGCGCACGCCCCAGCGGGCATAACTGGTGAAGAGTAAACCGAGCTCTGCCGGGTCGGGTGTTGGAGCGGGCGGGAGGGCAAAGTGCAGCACCGGCTGGATGCCTGCCTGCAACAGACCTGAGATGAAAGGCTCCGGAATGGCGCGGTCGGGAGGCGCCAACAGTGTAAGCCACTGCGCCCCGAACGCCCTGAGCTCTGGCAGCCAGATGCGCAAATCGCTCTCGGTATAGTGATGGGTATCGGGAAAATAGTGAAATCCCAGCCTGTTTGTCGATTGGGGAGATAATCTTGAGGTCATCCTTGCCTCTCCATATGGTGGTGGCAAGGATGATGCAAGAAACGTACCACAAAAAATGTGCTATACTATTGCTAATTTGATATGATTCTGCAATCGCGCGAGAAGATGAGATCGTTCGAGGGGATTGCATGAAACAACGCCATCCGCATGTTCAATGGCTTTTCATCATTGCAATTGCTGGCATCCTGATTTCCTGTGCACAGGCGGATGGTACGCCACGGATAACTGCAGAGGGGACTTATGAGGTTGATCCGCTCTTCCGTCAGTTTTATGAAAGCCTGGGGGGATTAGAAATCATGGGACCGGCTATCTCGCCGGTCTTTGAAAAGGATGGCGTGATCTATCAATATCTCGACCGGGGCTTGATGCAGTATGAGCCGACGCTTCCCAAAGGGGAGCGCTTGAAGCTGGCTCCCCTTGGTCGTGAGCTGGGCGTCTATGAGCTGCCCACCGCAGCCTCCGCTGTCCCTGGAGCGATTATCGTCGAAGGCTATCCAGTTGACGCAAAGTTCTACCAACTGATTAAAAAATTGGGCGGCATCAAAGTGGTCGGTAAACCCCTGACGGGCGTGCATCAAAATCTCGAAGCCAAGCGCTACGAGCAGTATTTTGAGAACCTTGGATTTTTTTGGAAAGAGGACGACCCACTGCATCCGGTTGGGCTGCTATCCTATGGCGCGTGGAAATGCAATGTGTACTGCAGGCACTCGCCGCCGCAACAGAGCCGCATATCCCTGCCAACCAGGACCACCGTGCCATTTCTCAAGGAGGTAGCCCGGCTTGGGTTGGAGTTTACTGGCTATGCCCGCACGGAGCCCTTTTTAGCACCAGATGGAACGTTGCAGCAGATCTACGACAACGTCGTCATGCTGGTCAACCCCGAAGATCCGGATACGGTGCGTCTGTTACCGCTGCCTGAAAAGATGGGCTTGAGCGGAGATACTCTGCAACCCCCTACCAGCGACCCGCAGCTGTATTTCTATCCCGTTCAGGGTGGGCTGGGCTACAACATTCCCGCTTATTTTGTCGAATATCTGCAACAGCATGGTGGAATCGAGCGCCTGGGCGCGCCGGTGAGCCAGCTCTCCCAACAGGACGGACGCACGTATCGTCAGTGTTTTCGCAGCGTGTGCCTGGAAGCTACTTTAGATGATGCGGGCAATGTCCAGGTGGCGCCGGTGGCGCTGGGTTTGAAATATCGCGACCTGTTTTTCCGCGCTGATCAGGCTACGGTGGATGAAAGTCGGGTGCTTAATATCACATTGCAGGTTTGGGAAGACCTGCCCTTGGTCTCACCAGATCAGCAGCAATCGATTGGTGTGGTTGTTTATGGCAACAACCTGCCCCTGGCAGGGGTGGAACCAGAACTGGCGCTGACCATGCCGGACGGGAGTTTGAGCAACAAGGTCATGCCTGCCACCAATGATCAGGGTGAAAGCAGCATCACCCTTGAGCCGTTGCAGGTGAAAAACGGTACGCTTATCCCTTACAAGGTTTGTGTAAACAGCTCAGCAGATCAAAAATTTTGTGTCCTGGATAGCTTTTTAGTCTGGATAACCGACTACGTCACCCTGACGCCCCTGGCGCCGGTGCAATATAACAGCTACCTGCCATTCGTGTTCAAGCACATTCAGATTTATGCGCCTTTGTTGATTGAAGAGTTTATGACCTATATCCCGCTGGTGAATAATGGTCGCTGATCGAGGAGACGACTTCAATCAAACGAGGTAACCGGTGAATTTTGCAAGAGGGCGCAGTCAGCAAATATTATTTGATTGTTAAACAAAGATAACAAACTTGCAAAGTTGTTAATTGTTCTGTAACTATGACAGGTATACTATGTTAAAGAAATTGGTACAAAAGTACCTCACCTGTCTTAACGATGGACGACAGCCGGACCGATTTCTTCCCAATCGCCTCATCTTTCTGATCCAAGGAGGGTAAAGGGGGTAAGCCCGGTCTGGCGGATACCAAGGAATTGTATTGGGCGGGTGGTAACGCAGAAAGCACCTGGATGTTGCCGAGAATAGTAGTACCAGTCGGGTTGGCGGTGTTGATGATGGTGATCACCGCCTGTGGAGGCACCGGGATGGCTGTCGCTCCAGTGCTCCCAGGTGTTTATGAGGACGTTGACCCGACCTTTCGCGAATATTATGAGCTGCTCGGTGGTGTGGAGACCCTTGGTCCCGCGATTTCGCCATTGTTTGAGCAGAGGGGTGTCCGCTATCAATACACCGCTACGGTTAAAATGATGAACGATCCACAGGCGACCAGCGGCCGCGTGTTTTGGCTGGCGCCGCTTGGATTGGATTTGGGGTTTAAAGAACCGCCCCTTCCCCCGCCGGAAAACGTGGATGGGCGTTATGTAGATGGGCATGTTATCCACCCCAATTTCCTGGATTTGTATGATCAATTGGGCGGCATTTCGGTCGTCGGGCGTCCAATCTCTGAGCTGCATTACAATCCGGAGAAGCAACGCCACGAACAGTACTTTGAGAATTTGGGGATGTACTGGCTGGAGCGAGAAACGCCGATCAAGGCACGTTTGCTCCACCTGGGCGCAACCGCGTGCGATTACCCTTGCCGCGAGCTGCCTGCAGGAGATCCGGGCATGGTGGACCCTCCTCACCAGACGGCGAAATTCTTCCAGGAGGCAGTGGCTCGCCTGGGGGCTAATTTCACCGGCTTCCCCATTACGGAAGCCTATCAAACCCCAGATGGGTTTATTGAGCAGGTCTTTGAGTGTGCGGTGCTGCTCTATGACCCCGCAGAGCCTGGGAGGGTGTTTCTACGCCCGATTAGCATAGATCTCGGTCTGCGCCATGACCCGCTTGCTTCCCCTTCCGGGCAGGATGGGTTTGTCTTTATCGAACTCGAGGCGGGCAAGGGATACAACGTCCCCCAGCGCTTCCTGGATTACCTGGCTCAGCACGGCGGCTTGGATGCGTCTGGCATGCCGATTTCTGAATTGAGACGCGTGAGCGATGCGATCAACCGTCAGTGCTTTGTCAACCTTTGCCTGGAAGAGCAACAGTACGCTTCTGGGCAGGCGATCATTCGCCCGGTTCAGTTGGGGTTCAACTATAAAATGCTTCCGGTGCGCCCGATGTCGTCGCTCGAGCAGTCAGAAGCCAGCTCCGCAGAAGGGGACCCTGCGTCAGACTCGCCCGCTGTGAATCCCCCTCCTCTCCCGCAGGCTACTGTGGCGAGCTTTTCCACCCCTCAGGCGCGTGAAGTTACAATGCGGGTTTGGGAAAGTTTTGCCATGCTGGCGCCCGATCAAAATCAGGAGATTGGGGTGAGCGTGCTGGAGAACGATCAACCCCTTCGAAACGTGGAACCCTACCTTATCTTGTTTCTACCCGACGGGACGGAAAGAAACTATTATTTGTACCCAACCGGCGCAGATGGGGTAAGCAGTATCGTGCTGGACAAGATCAATGCCCCGACCGGGTCTCTCATCTCTTACCAGGTATGTGTCCTGGATCAGGCGCTTGAACAGTACTGCGTGAAGGATAGTTTCCTTATCTGGCAGAATCCCTGAGGGGTCAAGAAATTTTGACATTTATCTGTGGGCAGCACAAATTCTGTCCGCCTGACTTGCTCTGGCGGACGAATAGCTAGCTGGTCTGTCGGCTGCTGTAAATCTCAGGCGGCAGATGATGTAGATCGATGGACGGCTCATCGCAGAAGAGCATGGCGCGTTCGATAGCATTGCGCAGCTCGCGAATGTTGCCGGGCCAGTCGTATGCCATCAGCGCCTCCATGGCGCGCGGGGTGACATCGACGATGTTCAAGCCCATTTTAGGATTGTTTTTGCGGATGAACAAGCCGACGAGGGCGGGCAGGTCCTCCTTGCGTTCCCGCAGCGGGGGCAAATGCAGGTCAACGACTTTGAGGCGATAGTACAGGTCTTCGCGGAATTTTCCCTCCTGCATCAGCGCCAACAAGTCTCGATTCGAGGCTGCCAAAATCTGCACATCCACATGGATCAGGTTTGTGCCGCCGACGCGCCGAAAAGCCCGCTCCTCCAGGGCGCGCAACAGTTTGACCTGCATGTCCACCGGCATCCAGGAGATCTCATCCAGGAAGAGGACGCCGCCATCTGCCACTTCCATCAAGCCATGTTTGCGCCGCTCGGCGCCGGTAAAGGCGCCGGCTTCATAGCCGAACAACTCGGATTCGAGCACCGTGCTCTGTATGGCGGCGCAATTGACGGCGATGAAGGGCTTGCTGGCGCGCGGTCCCATCTGATGCAGGGCGCTGGCGAGCACATCTTTGCCTGTGCCGGTTTCTCCAGTGAGCAAAACCGAAACCGATGCCTGCGCCGCCCGCTGCGCCTGATCGAATAGGGCTTGCATGGCGGGGCTTTTCCCAACAATGAAGTCGAATTGTTCGTGTTGCGCCCGGCGCAGATGGAAAAGCTCCAGCCGCATGGCGACGGTTTCGCTGGCGCGCCGGACGGATTTCTCCAACTGATCGAGTTTGATTGGTTTCTGCAGGAAGTCGTGGGCGCCGTTGCGCATTGCCTCCACTGCCATTTCGATATCGCCATAACCAGTAATCATAATGATCGGTGGGCGCATCGGCATACGGGCGGTCTCCTCCAGAAGGTTCGGTCCATAGCCATCCGGTAGTTCTACATCCAGCAGGATGATATCTGCCGTGCCGCGCTGCAGGCATTCGCGCGCCTGTTGCATGGTAGGCACACCGATGACCTCGTAGCCTTTGTCGGTCAGGAAACTGCCAATATTGATACGAGCGTGCTCTTCGTCATCCACAATCAGGACAGTGAAGCTCATTGCGCCTCCACAGCGGGTAGCTGGACATGAAAGACCGTCCCCCCCGGAAAACTGGATACTCGAATGTTGCCTTTGTGCGCGGTGATTATGCGCTTGGTGATTGCCAGTCCCAGCCCTGTTCCGCTGGGTTTGGTGGTGAAAAAGGGCTGAAAGATGCGGTCTTGTAACTCTTTAGGGATGCCGGGTCCATTATCGGCAACGTCAATCTGAACATATCGCCGCTGCTCGCCGGTAACCATGGGTCGGATTTTAACCGCCACCGTTCCCCCGCTCTCGCTCATCGCCTGGACGGCGTTGGTGATCAGGTTGGTAAACACCTGCTCCAGAGCACGGGCATTGCCCTGCACCAGGGGCGTGGCTGGTTCCGTTTGTAGGAGGAACTCGACACCGGCTGCGACATGGCGAGCCCGTTGCCGTTCCAGCAATCGCCCGATCAGAGCGCCGATGTCCACGTTTTCCATCTCGTATTCGGTTGGCTTTGAGAAAGCCAGCACCATTTTCATCATCTCCCCCAGCCGGTCACAATCTTGCTGAAGGCGGGAGATCTTCTCCTGGTTGGGATCGTCCGCAGGCAGGTTGTATGCCATCAGTTGCAATCCGGTGCTGAGGTTGTTGATCGGGTTGCGCACTTCGTGAGCGAAAGAGGCGATCACCTCACCTAGCAGTGCGCGTTGTTCGAGTTGTTGGGCGTGCGCCTGAATCTGTTCCTTTTCGCTCAGGTCTTGCAGAAGAATGATCACCCCCTCGACCTGCTCCTGGATGCGGATGGGCAGGATGCTTATCTGAGCCAGGAAAGGCTGCCCGCTGCGCTGGTAGAGGTGCAGGCTCTCGACCTGGGCGCTGGAGGCGCCTTTCAGCGCCGCCTGGAACAGTGGCAGCAGCGCCTCTGACCCGATCAGGATGTTATCTACCGGCTGTCCGCTTGCCTCGGCGCTGGAATATCCCAGCGTGGCTTCAGCCGATCGGTTCATGCGAGCGATGGTCAGTTGCGGCGTAAGGATGATGACCCCGCTGCTCATCGTCGCTTCGACCTGTTGGTGGATCGCCTCTGAACGTTGCAAGCGAGCGAGTTCCTGTTCCAGGTTTCTAGTGCGGGTGTGATGCTCGATCAGCGCCGTGACCACTTCTGCAAGGATCTCCAAACGAACCAGTAAAGCATCGGTTGGCTCAGATGTTTCGCTGGCGACGGCGATCAACCCAATCATAGCCTGCGGATTTCCCAATGGCGCCGTCGCCAGGAAGGATAAGCCATGGGCGCGGGCTGCCTGGTGTAATTCCCCGGCGATACGCTTTCCGCGCCTCCACAGATATGGGCGATGCAGTTCAGCCAGTTCGACAACCGGTAAGTGCTCGGGGAAGAGCGATTGTATCCCTTCGCTGGCTATCAACTCCATCGATATCTCTTGTGCCCCAGTGCTCATGGTTTGCAGATAGATAGCTACTGCCTCCGTCTCGGTCAATTGACAAGCAGCTTTCAGGATTTGCCCCAGAGCCATCTCCAGGTTGCTCTGGCGCAAGGCGCCTGCAACGGCTTTCATGCTCTCACGCGCTGCGGCGCGTTGCTTTTCTTGCGCCAGGCGCTGTCTCACAGCATCAGCGGGTTCAATAATGGCAATCCCCCAGCGGTTTTGAGCTGTCAGGCGTACCAGGCTGACAACCACCTCCATGGCTGTCTTGCCTCGCTTCATCAGGGTTAATTGCATTGAACTTTTATCGCTGGTGGGTATCTCCCAGGAGAACGCGCCTGGCACATTGTCGAAGATACGCCCAATCTCCAGGTCGGTGAGCTCGGCACGGGTATAGGCAGTCAGCTCTATGGCGCGAGAGTTCGCCAGGCGAATGCGCTTATTTCGGAGGTCAATTACCAGGACAGCCTGCGGGAACTGCTCTAGCAGCGCTTCGAATTCAGCCATGCCAGAGGGTCGCCGCAAACTGCCCAGACGTTTTATCTGGAACAATGAGGTCATTACGGGTGTGCCGTTGTTTGATGTCTCCGATTGCGCAAGTGAGCAGGCAGGATGCCTTCCATAGCTCTATACTTTGCCACGGTTCGTCTAGCGACCGGATAGCCCTGTTTGTGCAGCATCTCTGCCAGTTGGGTATCGGTGTAGGGCTTATGCTCCTGGTCGATGATCTCCCTTAATGCGGTGCGAATGTGCAGGCTGCGGTCAAACAGCCTGGATAATGGCACAATCCGACCGTTTGGTAATTGTACCGCTTTCCCGGAAACCGCGCGGGAGATCGTCGACTCGTGCACGCCCAATTCTACGGCAAGGCTGGCGCGCGTGCAGGGTTCGAGATGAGCATCGCCATGCAGGATAAAGCCGCGCTGAATGACCGCCAGGCGCTGCATCAGGCGCACCATGGTGTGATTGCGTTGCTGTAAGCACTTCACCAGAAGAGAAGCCTGTTCCAGGTCAGCCTGCCATTGTTCTGTTTTTGCAGAAGGAGCCTGTTGAATATATTTGCGGAACAGCGGGTTGACGCGTATCCGCCCCGCGTACGGAGAAATCACTTCGACGAGTAGCGGCGAATCTTCGCCCTCATTCAGCCGCGAGATGATGATATCGGGGATGTGGTAGGTTTCAGGGGGCGGCTCAGCAGCTTCGTGGATGTCTCCCCAATGGGCGCGTGCCGGGTAAGGGTTCAAATTGGCGCTGATGAACTCAGCGATCTCCCTGGCGCGCGAGGTGGAGATTCCCAGGAGACGACCCAGTTCGGAATAGAGGCGGCGGCTCAACAACTCCATTCCCTCCTGGATCGCACGCTGCGTCAGAGAGGGCACGCGCTGGGTCTCAGCCAGCAACTCCAGTTGCACCAGCATGGCTTGTTGCGGCGAGGGCGATCCTACACCCCATGGTTCGGCGCGCTGAATCAGGCGCTGCACCGCTTCCACGCGAGCGATGGGCACGTGGTGATACCGGGCGATTTCCATCAACGGCGTGCGAAGCAAGCCATCTTCATCCAGGCTGGTTAGGATATGGACTGCCAGATTTCGATCGTCCACAGGCAGCTCGGGCGCGATCTGGCGCAGCACGTAGGTGGCTAAATCCTCGGGTTCGGCTGAGTATTCTTCGGCAGGAAGCTCATCTGGAAAGCTATCGCCGCGTGGTGTATAGAAATCCTCGCGCGCTGAGACATAAACGATGGGCTCGCTGGCATCGCTCCTGGGGGGGCGACTGCAAAGCGGGCAAGGGTCTGCGCCGCCGAGAGGTCGGTGGCAGGTGGGACAAAAGCTCTGCTCCAGCAGTTCAAGCGCCGGATTGGAAGCCAGCGCAGCTTCGATCTTTTGCTGCAATTCCGCGGCGGTCAGAGCCATCAGGGTCATGGTTTGAGCCAGATGGGCTGTGGTTAGCGGACGAAGCGTTTGGCTTTGGCTTTGCAGGATCATGAGCAAGTCCTTATTGGTCAGAGTTGATTATACCCCGTTGCAAGTTCTGTGCCAGGACTGGGAATCTTGCTCTAGGGTGCAACTCCACGGCTGGAGGGTGTGAGGCGAATTCAAAAAAAGGTTTCATGCTAGAATTAAATTGACAAAGCTATCAGAAAGCGAGGGTAACATTGTGCTACGTGCTTTCCTCATTTACCTTTCTAAAGCGGCTTGGGCAAGGAGCATCGTCACCCGCTGGAAATTTGCCTGGCGGGCTGCTGCGCGTTTCGTTGCCGGCGAGCAACTCGAAGACGCTGTCCGGGCTGTCCAGGCGCTGAACGCAAAGGGTATTCACGCCACCCTGGATCATTTGGGTGAACATACCACCAACCCCGAAGAAGCCCGTCGCGCTACCCAGGAAATACTGAAAATTCTAGATGGCATTGCTCAATCCGGAATCCGATCGAACGTTTCGATCAAGCTGACACAAATCGGTCTGGCGCTAGACGAAAGTCTGTGTCGGGAGAATCTCAAGAGCATACTGCAACGCGCTTCTGCCAATGGCAATTTCGTCCGCTTCGATATGGAAGACTCGCCATGGGTTGATATGACCCTGCAGCTCTATCGCCAGATGCGTTTCGAGTATGGGTTTGAGAACCTGGGCGTCGTCATTCAATCCTACCTGTATCGCAGCGACGTGGATATACAAAACCTGGCGCAGGATTGCAGTCGGGTGCGTCTCTGCAAAGGCGCTTACAAAGAGTCGCCTGAGATTGCATACCCCAGAAAGGCGGATGTAGATGCCAGTTTCGACCGGCTGGCGCGTAAGCTGATCGATGCGGCGGTGGCTGGCGGCTGTCCAAGCGCCACCGATGATGGATACTGGCCGCCCATCCCTGCTCTCGCCACGCATGATGAACGGCGTATCACGCGCGCCTGCGCTTACGCCGAGCAGGTTGGCTTGCCGAAAAAGTCGCTCGAATTTCAAATGCTCTACGGTATCCGCCGCGACTTGCAAGAGAAGCTGGTGCAGCAGGGCTACTCGGTGCGCGTCTACGTCCCATACGGCACAGAATGGTACCCGTATTTCGTGCGCCGTCTGGCAGAGCGTCCCGCGAATCTGTGGTTCTTCATCTCGAATCTCTTCCGCCGCTAGATGTGCCTCGAACAGCGGAGGCGTGCTCAGGTAGTGGAGGGGCAGCGCTGACCGCAGCATAAGCAACAGAGCGTAACGTACCTGGCGACTTATGGTATCATGGGCGCGCGCCTTGGGTAGGCTCCGAGGCATTGCTGGTATATTTCGCCTTTATTGGAGGTAGGATGTCTAAACGCTCACGTTCGAGGTCGCTTTGGCCGCTGCTGCTTATCGGCATTGGCGGTTTATTGTTGCTTGGCGCTTTCGGTTGGTATTATTTCTTCGCCAATCCGTCGCCTCTGGCAGAAGAAAGTGTAAATGAACCATCTCAACCCTATCCCGAAGTCGAACGCATCAGCCCCGCTGAGGCAAAGGCAGCCTTCGAGGCGGGATTGGCTGTTTTCGTGGACGTGCGTGATAGCGAGGCATATGCTCAGCGTCATATCCCTGGCGCCCTTCTGATCCCCTTAAGCGAAGTGCCTGAGCGTCTGGGCGAATTGGACCCAAACGCCTGGATTATCACCTACTGCACCTGACCGGCGGAGGAGTCGAGCGCTGGTGCAGCGTCCATCCTGTTGAGAAATGGTTTCAAGCGCGTGAACGCAATTCGGGGCGGCTTCATGGCATGGCTTAATCTTGGTTACCCGGTGGAACCCTGAGTTCTTGCGATATGGCAGATTATCCTGAAACCCTTGCCGAGCGATTGGCTAACGAAGGTGTGAAAACCTGCGTCTTTTTTTCGGCTATCCCTGAGGCTGGTTGGCAACACGCGGTGTATGCCGCAGCAACGGTGTGGACGGTGCGCCAGGTATTGGCGCACTTCGTCTCCGCTGAATTCGCCTTTGCCTGTCTGTTCGAGGACATCCTGGCGGGCGGCAGTGGCGCGCCGCAAGATTTCGATATCGACGCATTTAATCAGCAAGAGGTCACTGGCTTGATGGAGGTGGAGCCGCTTGAGCTGCTAGAACAATTTCGCCGTTTACGCCAGGAGAATGTCGCCCTGGTGGCGAAGATGAAACCCGCAGACCTGCTCAGGCGAGGTCGTCACCCGTTTTTAGGGAATGTCGAACTGGTGGAGATGGTCAAACTGCTCTACCGTCACAACCAGATTCATCAGCGCGATGTTCGCAGAGCCCTGGCGGAACTATATGAGACAAATGCCTGATTGAACACCTATGCAAAACCTGCGATTGTTTGTGCGCATGTCTCGCCCGCTTTTCCTGCTGGGCGGTGTGCTGGTTTATGCCCTGGGCGCCGGCATCGCCCATTACCTGGGCGTGCAAATCGATTGGGGAGTGTACATCCTGGGTCAGGTCTGGGCAACTATGCTACAGCTAGGCGCTCAGTACCTGAATGAGTATTACGACGCCCCACTCGACGCCGAGAATCCGAATCGCACACCTTTCTCGGGCGGCAGCGGCGTAGTCGGTCCAGGCGGGCTCTCCCGCTCCACGGTGTTGCTGGCGGCGGCTGCCTGCCTGACAGCCACCGCCTCGTTGACGGCGCTGTTGATTCACAGCGGTCGGTTGACCTCTCCCACGGTTTTGATCATGATTTTAGGTTTCCTGGGCGCGTTTTTCTACTCCGCGCCTCCCATCCGCCTCTCCAGCTCCGGTTATGGGGAGTTGACCACCTCGATCCTGGTGGCAATTCTGTTGCCGGCTTTTTCGTTCCTGCTGCAAGAACGCGAGCTGCATCGCCTGGTGGCGATGACAACCTTCCCGCTGGCAGCGCTGCACCTGGCGATGATGCTGGCTTTCGATCTGCCCGATTATGGCACGGACCTGCGCCGCCAAAAGCGCACCTTGATGGTACGTATGGGGTGGCGGAATGGCATGATGCTGCACAATGGTTTGATCTTGAGCGCCTATATTTTGCTTGGATTGGCTGTGACCCTGGGCATGCCTTTCTTCATCGCTTTGCCTGCCTTCTTCACCCTCCCGTTGGGATTATTGCAAATCTGGCAGATGCGACGCATTGGCGAAGGTGCCAAGCCCAACTGGACCGCTCTGACTTTGACCGCCATGGTCTTGTTCGCCGCAACGTGCTATCTGCTGGCTTTCCCTTATTGGACGCGTTAAGCCTGAGCTGAATGCAAGATGCCCGAATTTCTTGAGCTTACTCCCCCTCTTCAAGCCCTGGAACGCTTGATGCAAAACCTGCACCCCCAACCCGCCCCTGAGCTGGTTGAGACGCGGCGGGCGTTGGGACGCGTTACCGCTGAAGTGGTGCGAGCGCCCCATCCTCTGCCGGCTTTTCCTCGCAGCACGGTGGATGGCTACGCCTTGCGCGCGGTCGACACCCATGGCGCCAGCGAGTCTTTGCCAGCTTATTTGCGGGTAGTTGGCGAGGTGCAAATGGGTCAGTCCGTCGAATTCAGCCTGCCTCCAGCCTGTTGCGCTTTGATCCATACCGGCGGCATGCTTCCCGCTGAGGCAGATGCTGTCGTCATGTTGGAACATACGCAACGCGTTCGCGCCGATGAGATCGAGGTGCTGCGCGCCGTGGCTATAGGAGAGAATGTGCTCAAGGTGGGCGAAGATGTGGTTGCCGGGCAGGAAGTACTCCTGGCTGGCACCCGTCTCAGACCAGCAGAGATCGGTGGGCTGATGGCGTTGGGGATCACCGAACTGAAAGTTGCCCGCCAGCCGCAGGTGGGCATTATCTCCAGTGGGGACGAGCTGGTGCCACCGGAGGTGGAACCAGCGCCAGGGCAGGTGCGCGATGTCAACGCTTATACGCTGAGCGCCCTGGTTGAGGAAGCAGGCGGTGAGCCGCAGCGATACGGCATTGTGCGCGACGACCCATCGGCGCTGCTGGGAGTGGCGGAGCGAGCGCTGGCGGAATGCAATGTGGTAGTTATCACCGCTGGTTCATCCGCCAGCACGCGCGACCTGACCGCTGAGGTGATCAATCGGTTGGGGCAGCCGGGGATTTTGGTGCATGGGATCAACATTCGTCCTGGAAAGCCCACCATTCTGGCGGTTTGTGCTGGCAAAGCGGTGATCGGCTTGCCCGGAAATCCGGTGAGCGCGCTGGTGATCGCTTCTTTATTCGTGCGTCCGGTCATCGAGGCGCTGCTCGGATTGCGCTCCTCGAGGCCGCGCCCTGCCATCAGCGCCCGCCTGACGCTTAATCTGCCCTCGCAAGCCGGCCGAGAAGACTGGGTGCCGGTTAAGATCGTCTCTACGGCTCAGGGCTATCTGGCGGAACCGGTCTTCGGCAAGAGCAACCTGATCTTCACCCTGGCACGCGCCGATGGATTGGTGCGCATCCCCGCCGACGCCAATGGACTGGCGAGCGGCGAGCTGGTTGAAGTGATTTACTTCTAAGCCGTGAAACGTTTGAGCCTGATTGTGTTGTTCTTTGGCGTCTTGGTGTTGACAATGGCGCGCTCCTCGGTCACGCCAGCGCAAACGCCATCCGTCGTATCAACGCGCGCCTCAGCGACCGTGATACGACGGACATCTACCGTGACGCCATCCGCGCCGGCGACTGCCCATACCAGCCTGCCTAAAGCCAGTAATACGCCTCAGATTGTCAACCCCTCGCCAGCGGTAGATGATCGCCATCTGGTCGCCACGCCAACGCGTGGCTGGGAGTATCACCCACCGGGAGAAATCTCCGTCCCGATCTTGTTATATCATCACATTGGCGAGTCTCAGGCGCACCCGCGTTACTTTGTCTCACCTCAGCAATTCAAGGCGCAGATGAGCAGCTTGTGGAAATGGGGATATACCACAATCCCAATCTCGCTCCTGGTGCGGGCGATCCAGGAGGGGGCGGAACTGCCACCCAAGCCTGTGGTGATCACCTTCGATGATGGTTACCGCGAGGTGTATCAGGAAGCCTTGCCGGTAATGGAGCAGTACGGTTTTGTGGGTACACTCTACGTCATTCAAGACCAGGTCGGAGTGAGCGGGTATTTAAATGCCGATCAGCTTCGCAAGCTGATCGAGAGTGGCTGGGAAATTGGCAGTCACTCAAAGACCCATGCCAACCTGCGCAAAGCCGGCGTGAATCTGGTGGAAGAAGTGATCAATTCGCGCCTGGCGCTGGAAAGTCTGCTTTCTACGCCTGTGCTCACTTTTTCTTATCCCTATGGGAGCGCTTCGCCCTACCTCAAGGAATATGTGCAGCAAGCCGGGTACACCTCGGCGGTTGGGGTGGGCACGCTCTCCAGGCACTCCAGGAATACTGCGTATTATCTCAGCCGCCTCGAAGTCCGGGGAGGTTACGATCTGCTCGACTTCTCCAGATTGTTGCGCGGCGAAAATCCCCCATAGGGCACATTCTCATCAACCCGAGAGCAGTGTATGTCTGTATACCTCCACGATATCCCTCTCCCTGAAGCCCAGGCTCGTCTGGATGCCGCCTTGCAGGCTGCCGGAAGATCTGGTCGCCTGGGCGTAGAAGAAATCCCGCTAGACGAGCACGCCCTGGGTCGGGTGTTGGCAGAGCCGGTTTGGGCAAAACTCTCATCGCCGCACTATCACGCCGCCGCCATGGATGGCTTCGCGGTGCGCGCCGAGGATACTGCAGGCGCCATGCCCACCGCTCCGGTGATGCTGATTTGCAATGAGCAAGCCTCGTACTTGGATACCGGCGATCCGCTGCCGGATTGGGCAAATGCGGTCATCCCAATCGAGAATGTCGAGCCGTTATCTGAGTCTGGTCAGCCTGCCTCTGAGCCGCGCCGCCCCTGGGCGATCCGCATCCGCGCCGGAATAACGCCCTGGCAGCATGTGCGTCCCCTTGGGGAGGATATTGTCGCCACGCAACTTGTCCTGCCAGAGGGTCAGGTCTTGCGGGCGGTGGACATAGGAGCGATTGCCGCCTGTGGTCACAGCCGCATCCGCGTCGCCCGCCGACCCAGGGTGGCGATCATCCCAACCGGCAACGAACTGGTGCCAATTGGACAACCGGTGCAGGCTGGGGAAATCATTGAATACAACTCGCTGGTGCTGGCAGCCCAGGTAAACGCCTGGGGAGGGGAGGCGCATCGCTACCCGATTACACCAGATGATTTCGAGCAAATTCGCAGTCGGGTACTGGAGGCGGCGCGCGAGCACGATCTGATCTTGCTCAACGCCGGTTCATCCGCCGGTTCGGAAGATTTTTCTGCTAGGGTGGTGCAGGCGGTCGGCGAGCTGCTGGTGCATGGCGTGGCAGTCCGCCCTGGACATCCGGCCATCTTGGGGATGGTCTATCCTGATACTGAGCGGAATACTGCACCGCTGCCGTTGATTGGCGTGCCGGGGTATCCGGTCTCCGCCGCCCTTACTGGCGAGATCTTTGTCAAACCGCTATTGGCGCGCTGGCTGGGTACCGTTGTGGAAGAGCCACTGAGTGTGACGGCAACGTTGACGCGCAAGGTGACCTCTCCTGCAGGCGACGACGATTATCTGCGCGTGGCGGTTGGGCGGGTGGGCGAGCGGCTGCTGGCAGCCCCGCTGGCGCGCGGCGCGGGCGTGATCACCTCTCTGGTGCGGGCAGATGGCATCGCCCTGATCCCGCGCGGCTCGCAAGGCTTGCCGGCTGGCGCGCCGGTGCGTGTTTATCTCTATCGCTCCCCTGCAGAACTGGAGCGCACGATCTTTGCCATTGGCTCGCACGATATTGCCCTTGATTTGCTGGCACAGCACCTGGCAGAACGTCAACGTCGGCTGGCATCTGCCAATGTAGGCAGCCTGGGCGGGTTGGTTGCCCTGAAGCGCGGCGAAGCCCATCTGGCTGGCTCTCATCTGTTGGACACCCAGAGCGGCGAGTACAACCTGGCTTATGTGCGTCAATACCTGCCCGATGTCCCCGTCAAGGTGGTCGCCCTGGTCGGGCGGGAACAAGGTCTCCTGGTGCGCAAGGGCAATCCGCTCGGGATTCGCTCCCTGCTGGACCTCGTCCGCCCGGGGGTGCGCTTTGTCAACCGTCAACGCGGCGCCGGCACGCGCGTCTTGCTGGACTATCATTTAGTACTTTTGGGACTTGAACCGAGCGCGGTGGTTGGCTACAATCAAGAGGAATACACACACCTGGCTGTGGCAGCGGCAGTAGCTTCGGGGAGAGCCGATTGCGGTCTGGGGATTGCAGCAGCGGCTCAGGCGCTCGACCTGGATTTCATCCCGCTCTTCCAGGAGCGCTATGACTTGGTGATCCCCGCTGAATACTACGAAAGCGATTTGCTTGCCCCGTTGCTCGATCTGCTCCACCAGCCGAAAATCCGGCAGGCGGTCGCCGGGCTGCCCGGTTACGACGTCAGCCCGATGGGTGAGTTGATTGCCAGTTTTGAGTGAGAGTATCCTCCGATGCCGACTGCGCTTGTAGTGGATGACAACCGCCATAATGCCGACATACTTTGCCAGATGCTCTCGTTCCTGGGGCTACAGGCGAAACCCGCCTATGGACCAAGGGCAGCGTTGCTTTCGCTGAAGGAATCCACGCCGGATGCGATTTTCCTGGATTTGAGCATGCCGGGTATCGATGGTTTTGAGATCATGGCTTATTTACGGCGCGAGCCCCGCTTTCGCGACGTGCCGGTTGTAGTGGTCACCTCAGACAACCAACCAGAGACCGCCCTGAAAGCCCGTCGCACCGGCGCACTGTTGGTGCTGGTGAAGCCGCCCACCATCGAAACCCTGGAACGCGTGTTACATACCGCCAAACTGATCTGAGCTACCTGGAGGACAGCATGCCGATACCCGAAGGCGCGCCTGCGCCTGATTTCTCCCTGCCAGACGAGAGCGGCGCTCTGCGCCGTCTCTCTGATTTCCGCGGCAAACCAGTGGTGTTGTATTTCTATCCCAAGGACGACACGCCCGGTTGTACGACAGAAGCCTGCAACTTCCGAGATGATTACTCCGCATACCAGCGGGCTGGAGTGATCATCCTGGGCGTAAGCCCGGATACGGTAAAGTCGCACGCCAGGTTCAAAGCCAAATACAGTCTGCCTTTTCCCTTGCTGGCAGACGTTGATCACAAGGTCTGCGAGCTATACGGTGTGTGGGGATTAAAAAAGTTCATGGGCAGGGAATACGAGGGCGTTTTCCGTACCACCTTCATCATTGATGAGCAGGGGAAGGTGATCAGGGTCTTCGAGAATGTCAAGCCCGCCGAACACTCTGCTGAAGTATTGGCGGCGTTGATACGCCCATAAAGTCCTTCCTGATCGATAAGTTGAATCATAAGGGTTGCTGGGCTGGCGTGAATCTCAGCACGGTTGACTTGTCGCGTCTTGCGGTACAATAGGGGGCGTGATTCCGAAGGAAAATATGTTCCGCAGGCTGTTTTCCTACCCACGCTTTGGCTGGCTCTTCATCGGGCTGGCGATTTTGATTGTGCTGCTCTTTATTGGGATCGAGTTCACCTGGTGGATGCGTTTGTCTCCGCAAGCCCGGCTTGCCCTGGATGCCATCGCGCTGGCGCTCTTCGTTCTGTTGGCTTATGTCGGTCTGGAGCAATTGCGTCGAACGATCCAGGAGCGCGATCGACTGCAAGCGCAGCTTTCTCGCCTCGAGGAGCGACTTGCCCAATCCTATCAGCATCAGGCGGCGATCTTCCGCATCAGCCAGCTACTGGCTGAAGCGCAGGATGAAGGCGAGGTTATCGAACAGGTGCTGCGCTATGCCATTGAGCTGTTGCAGGCTAAAGGGGCGTCGTTTGTCCCCCTGGATGAGCAGACCCAACCCCAAACCGCTATCAGTCGGGGCGAGCTACCCGCCCCTGTATCGCAGGCGTGGATGGAATATCTGGCTTCCCCCGCCATCCGTCGGCAGTGCGGCGGCTGCCAGAACTACGATCAGCTCAGTTTCGATTGCCCGCTGCTGAGCGGCATGGCGTTGGAGGCGTCAGGCATGTACTGCCTGCCGATTCGTCGCGGTGACCAGGATTATGGCGTTCTGAACCTTTATATTCCCGGCTCAGATAGCCTGGATGAACAGTCCCGCTCTTTCCTGCGCACCCTGGTTGATGAGACATCGCTGGCTTTGGAAGGCGTGCGCATGCGCAAGCGCGCCATGTCTACCCTGCGCCAGCTTCAGGCGACGCGCGAGAAAGCCGACCTGCATGCCCTGCTTTCCACGCTGCTGGAGAACTTACAGGATATGCTGGACGCCGATTATGTTCAGGTGAGGATCGTGGAACGCGAGAATGCCCCGGCGATCTCGCTCGATCGCGGCGATTTGCCCGAAAAAACCCGATATCTGGTGGATAGCATCGCTCAGAGCGTGATGACTTCGCGAGAACCAGTCATGCTGGCAAATGTCAGTGGCGACGCCCTCTCGCCGCCCGATGTCAGCGCCTTGATGGCTGCGCCTCTTTTGGCGCAAGGGCAACCGGCGCTTGGCGCGTTGCTGGCGGCTAACCGACGCTCCCTTGACCATGCCAGCGCTGGTCGCGCCTTCAACCAGGGCCAGCTCTCTGCCTTGCAAACCATCGCCGGGCAGGTGGCGCTGGTGGTGCAAAATATCAACTTGCTGGCACAGGTGGAATACACCACCATTGTGCAAGAGCGGACGCGCCTGGCGCGTGAGATTCATGATGGGTTGGCGCAAACGCTCGGTTTTCTTAAACTAAAGGTGGCTCAGATGCAAAATTATCTGCGCGCTGGCGATATCGAAACGGCGTGCCGGGCGATGGAGAGCTGCTATGAAGCCTTGAGTGAGGCTTACCTGGATGCACGTCAGGCGATTGACGGATTGCGCATCTTACCTTCCCAGGAGGGGCTGGCTGGTTGGCTCAGGCAGACGGCCGATGAGTTTGCAGAGATTAGCGGGGCGCGCCTGGTTTTGCTCGAACCATTGTCTGAGGTCTCCTTGCCGCCAGAAATTCACGCCCAACTTATCCGTATTGTCCAGGAAGCGCTTAGCAACGTCCGCAAGCACGCATCTGCCCGTAATGTTGAAATCTCCTGTCGCGAATACGCCGGCGAATTGATCCTCGAAGTGCGCGACGATGGGGTTGGGTTTTCGCCGGAAGATGTCCCCGAGCCTTCGCAACATGGCTTGCGCGGCATGCGTGAGCGGGCTGAATTGATCGGGGCGGAGTTTCAGGTGATTGCCCTGCCGGGGCAGGGTACAACCGTTCGCGTCAGCTTGCCCTTAGAGGTGAAGGAAAGGGGAGGATGAGCCCAATTCGATTGGTGGTGGTGGATGACCATGCCCTTTTCCGCTCTGGTCTGATCAGCCTGCTTGCCGATGCAGCCGATTTCCAGGTGGTGGGCGAGGGGAGCAATGGGATAGAAGCTTTAGAGCTGGTGCGGCGTACCTCTCCGGATGTTGTCCTCCTGGATGTCAGCATGCCGCTCATGGACGGGGTAGAAACCGTGCGGGCTCTGCGGGGTAAGGCAACCTCAACGGCTGGTCAACCGCGCATCCTGATGTTGACGATCTCCAAGAACGATGACGACCTGTTTGGGGCAATTGCTGCCGGCGCGGACGGCTATCTGCTCAAAAACGCCACGCCGGAGGAATTGTTCAAAGCCATCCGCAATGTACATGCCGGCATGTCGGTGCTGGCGCCCGATGTCACTCGCCAGGTGCTGCGCGCCGTCAGCCTGGATAGGGTTGGTCTCAAGGACCAGGGGCTGAGCTCACGGGAGTTAGAGGTGCTTAAATGCCTTGCGCAGGGCAAGACCACGGCTCAGATTTCGTCTGAGCTGTTCATCTCGGAGAACACAGTGAAAACCCATGTGCGCCATATCCTGGAGAAGCTGGAAGCCGCCAACCGCGCCGAAGCGGTCAGTAAAGCGGTACAGTTGGGAATTCTCGGTCAAGAAAACACATGATAAGCGCTACTTCCGCAGACGGAGGGGTGATCGCAAAATCACCCCTCCGTGCTATTTAACTATCCACCTTTTGCAACCACCTGGGTGGATGACAATTTTTACCTTTTTGGTTATATTATGGAAAATTTCCCAAGTTTGCGCTTTGCGGCTATGTCTTCAGTATCCCAATCAAGACCCCAGCGTGTGCTGATCGCTTCTGGTCATCCCCTTTTTGGTCAGGGTTTGCGCAGCTTGCTCGAAGCGCGCCGCCGTTCTATCGAAGTGATCGGCGTGGTCTCGAACCTTGAAGAGGCGATGCAGGCGCTGGAAAAGCATAGCCCCGACTTGGTGGTGGTGGACTATGACGACCAGCGCCTCAACCGCGAGGAGTTCCTGGCGCGCTTTTTGGAAGGCGAAAGAAAGCTGCGGGTGGTTTTACTATCCCTATCGGATCCCCAGAACGCGCTGGTCTACGATCGCCGCCGGCTGGCTGCGGCGCAGATTGATGACTGGTTGGAAGAATGGACAGTTGCGGTTCCCCCAGAGATGCCCGGAAAGCCCGTCGCCCCAGCCGCTGAAACCCAACCGGACAGGAGAAAATCCATGAAGCATTTGATCGTTGCAAGTATTCTCGTACTCCTTGTCACAGCTTTGCTGCTGTTTGGCATGAGTCAGGTCAGGTTGCTGCCAGAAGCAGCCAGCCTGCAAGCCAGGCCCATCGATAGAATGTTCAACCTGGAATTTACGGTCATTGCCTTCCTGTTTTCTTTGATCGTCGTTTTCATGGTGTATAGCATTGTCGTCTTCCGGCGCAAGAAGGGCGACTTGAGCGATGCCCGCCACATCGAAGGCAACTATCGTCTGGAAGTAGTCTGGACCGCCATCCCATTGGCGACCGTGCTGGCGTTTGCCTATCTGGGTTCGCAAGCCCTGGCGGATACTACGCGAGTGGACCCAAAAGCCATGGAGGTCAACGTGATCGGCTCCCAGTGGTCCTGGCGTTTTGAATACCCGGAACTGGGGATCACCACCAACGAACTGCGCCTGCCGGTAAACACCCAGGCGTTGCTGCGTCTGTCTTCGACGGATGTGATCCACTCCTTTTGGGTGCCTGAATTTCGCGTTAAGCAAGACGCCCTGCCTGGCGGCAAAGAATTCATCCGTAATCTGCGCATCACCCCGACCCAGTTGGGCGAATACAAAGTGCGCTGCGCGGAGTTATGCGGCTTGAGCCATTACGCCATGGAAGCCCCAGTGATTGTGATGACTGCTGCCGACTTCCAGGCATGGGCTGCGGAAGCTGTTGGCCTCTCCGCCGACCCGGTCGAGCGCGGTCGGAAGTGGTACACAACCTATGGTTGCAATGCCTGTCATAGCCTCGACGGCACCCCTGGCGTTGGTCCAACCTGGAAGGGTGTCTACGGTCGCGAAGAGCAGCTCAGCGATGGCAGCACAGTGATCGTTGATGATGCCTACATTATCGAATCGATCCGTAATCCTGGGGCAAAGCTTGTGCAGGGCTTTCAAAATCTCATGCCGGCTGCCATCGGCGCAGATTTGACCGATCAGCAACTTCAGGATTTGATCGAGTTCATGAAGACTTTGAAGTAGGAGTTTCCGTATGGAGCAAAAGACCGGTATCTTCTCAATCGGCTTGATTCGCGGCTTGGGCGGGTTTGCCGCCGGCACGCTTATCGGCGTTGTCTTCACCGTGCTGGTGCGGGTGATTCTCGGTTTGCCCGCCTGGAAACCCGAACCGGCGTGGGTGGTCGGGGTGGTTTTTGGCACAGTCGGTTTCATGCTGGGCACCGGCGTGATGAACGATTGGATCAAGTGGGCTAAAGGCGAGGAGACCTCTGAGCACCCCGAGGCAGACCCGCGTCTGAAGGGTTGGGCTAAGTATTTGAGCGTTTCTTACGATCATAAGGTGATCGGCGTCCAATATGGGGTTACATCGCTGATCCTGTTTCTGCTGGCTGGCAGTTACGCTCTGCTCTTCCGCACCGAACTTGCTGCCACAGGCATCCAGTTCCTCGACCCCAAGAATTACAACACCATGATGAGCCTGCACGGCATCGTCATGATCGGCGCCACATTACTGGCGGTCGGCGCTATGTCGAACTATCTGGTGCCGCTGATGATCGGCGCCAACGACATGGCTTTCCCCCGCCTTAACGCTTTCTCCTTCTGGATCAACATCCCGGGGGCGATTTTGCTCACCGCCGTCTGGTTCTTCGGTGGGATGGACACTGGTTGGACCGGTTATCCGCCGCTCAGCGCCAGAGCGCCGCTTGGCATGGATATGTTCTTCCTGGGCGTATATTTTGTGGGGCTTTCATCTATTTTTGGCTCTCTAAACGTGATTGCCACCATTGTGCGCATGCGCGCCCGCGGCATGGGTTATTTCCGCATGCCCATTTTCGTCTGGACTGCATTCGCCACAGCCATCATCGGTCTGACGGCAACCCAACTCATCGGGCTCTCATTCCAGATGGTGCTGTTCGAGCGTGTGCTGGGTATGTCCTTCTTCGAGCCGGCGGGGGGCGGCAATCCCATCCTCTTCCAGCATCTCTTCTGGTTCTATTCGCATCCGGCAGTGTACGTGTTCGTGCTTACCGGTCTGGGGGTGATCAGCGAGTTGTTGCCAGTCTTTGCCCGCAAGCCGCTCTTCGGCTATCGCTGGGTGGCGCTGTCCTCGTTTGGAATCGCCCTGGTGGGCTTTCTGGTGTGGGCGCATCACATGTTCACCTCCGGCATGGCGCCCTATCTGCGCGTGCCTTTTATGTACAGCACCTTACTGGTGGCAGTGCCAACCGGCGTGAAGTTTTTTAGCTGGGTGGCGACCATCTGGGAAGGCAAACTGAGTTTCGAGACGCCCATGCTCTTTGTCTTCGGCGCAATTTCGATCTTCCTGCTGGGCGGTTTGAGCGGTCCGCCCAACGGCGTGGTGGCGACGGATTTGCACTTGCAGGATACCTATTGGATCGTGGGGCACTTTCACGCCACCCTCTTCGGCGGCTTTGTGTTCCCATTCTTCGCTGCCATATATTACTGGTTCCCGAAGGTTACCGGACGGATGTACAACGAGCGCCTGGGCAAGCTGCACTTCTGGCTGATGTTGCCCGCTTTCTACGTGCAGTCGCTTGGACAGATGCAAACCGGCTTGCTGGGTATGCGCCGGCGCATCGCCGACTATGATCCCGCTTTGAACATTCAGTTCAGCCAACTGTTGGTCACCATCGCGGGTTTTGTGATCGGTCTGGCGGTGTTGATTGCGGTCATCAATTTTATTCTCAGCGCCCGCCGCGGCGAGGTCGCTGTACCAAATCCATGGCGTTCGCGCTCTCCGGAGTGGCAGCTCCCCTCGCCTGTGCCAGAGCATAACTACGCCGAGGGGATTGAGATCATCGGCGAGCCCTATGATTACGGTTTGGAAGGCTCCGCGTATGTCGACCTGCGCCCAGCGCCAGCCGCCGCCGATTAGCCAATCCACACCTGGAATATCATCGGAATCGGAAGGTCTAGATGGAACAAAAAGCTGAATCCAACCTGGAAATAAAGAAAAAAGAAGCCTGGCAGATCGGATTGTCTGTATTCATCTTGTTGCTGGCTTTGACCGTTGGCGAGTACTTCATCGGTTCTATCGCCATGACCTGGGGGCTGATCTTGTTGGTGATCGCGGTCTTCAAAGCCTTTTTCGTGGTGCGCGATTACATGCACCTGCCGCGGCTCTTCAGCGCCGAAGAGGAGGAGAGCGCATGACTACAACCACGCTTGCAGATTACCGCCGCCGGGTGGCGACCAACCGCCTTGGTTTGTGGCTGTTCATCGTTTCCGACACCTTTGTCTTTGCCGGGCTGTACATCTCCCGCTTTTATCTTTTGGGAACCAGCCAGCGCCCTGAGCTCAACCAGCTCGTCGGGCTGGCGGTCACCCTGGTGCTGCTCGCCAGCAGCTTTTTTATGAACCGGGCGGAGACCGCCATGCGCTATGGCGACCGACGGTCTTTCCTGCGCGGTACGATGCTCACCTTCTTGCTTGGCGTGACCTTCCTGGTCGGCGTGGTGGGGGTGGAATGGCAGATTGCCCCATTCGGTCCAGGCGATGGGGCGGCAGCTTCGATCTTTTACATCATGACCGGTTTTCACGCCTTCCACGTCCTCACCGGCGTCATCTTTCTGGCGGTTGTCTATCGCAATGGACGCAGGGGACACTACTCAGCCGAGCGCCATTGGGCGGTGGAAGCCTGCGCCGTTTACTGGCACTTTGTGGATGTGGTCTGGATATTCTTTTATCCAGCGCTGTACCTGATCGGCGTGCCGATTATGTAGCGCTGGACGGTGATGGCATGCACTCTTCCTGGGTGGGCTTCGCGGATTTGGGAGATGGGTCGAGGGCTTGCCTTGAAGCGCAGTTCTGAGGATCACGTATGAGCATAAAGACTTTGTGGTTTGGTTTTGGGGGGATGCTGGGGCTGCTGGCGCTGTTTTTGGGCTGGCGGGCTCTAACAAACGACTATACCTATCAAGGATCCCTGATAGACCCGCCGGTGCAGGCGGCGGATTTCGCCCTGAACGATCAGCAGGGGCGCCTCTTTCGCCTGAGCGAGCAACGCGGTAGGGTTGTCCTCATGGCTTTCGGCTACACTAACTGCCCGGATGTCTGCCCGACTACCCTGGCGCAATTCAAGCAGCTCAAGTCTGCACTGGGCGCGGATGCCGAAGTGGTGCGCTTTGTCTTTGTCACTGTCGACCCTGAGCGAGATACCCGCGAGCGCCTGGCAGCTTACATCAACAGTTTTGATCCGACGTTCATCGGTCTGGGCGGCAGCCGAGAGGAGCTGGAGCCGGTCTGGCAGAAATATTTCGTGTACCAGCAGAAGCGCGAGACCGGCAGCGCCGCTGGCTATCTTGTGGATCATACTTCGCGCATCTATGCCATCGACAAGGACGGCAACCTGCGCCTTACCTATCCCTTCGATATCGAGCGAGAGTTTCTACTGAATGATGTGCGCCACCTGGTACGGGAGTAAGAGATGAAGACCGACCTCACGCCATATGTGAAGCGCCTGCTGATCGTGCTCTTGCTCTCGGTTGTAATTGCTTTTCTCATCAACGAGGGCAGCTATCTGCTGCAACGCGATCAGACCGACCGCGCCTCGCGCACCATCGAACTGGTCATCCCTGCCGGCACTGCCGAGCGTGTGGCGCAGGGTGAACCAGCACCAGGCATCCCGGAGACGATGACCTTTGTGGTTGGCGATGTGTTGGAAGTAAGAAATGAAGACCAGGTCGCCCACCAACTCGGTCCGATATGGGTGCCACCGGGTTCGACCGGCAGGTTGGTGCTGGATAGCGCCGAACGTTATGCGTATTCTTGCTCGTTTTCTCCCGACCGCTATCTTGGGCTGGATGTGCGTCAGGGCGCTGGTTTTTCCACCCGTTTGATCGGGTTGATGATCTCTGCCCCAACTCTGGCGGTTTTCCTTTATATTTACAGTTTGTTGGTGGTTCCAGTTGGTGGTCGAAACAAGAAAGCAGAGCAGCAGGTATGAGCAGCCGGACACAAGCATATCCCACTTCAGCCAATTCACCGGGGATGTCCCTCCTGCGCCCCTTCAGCCGACGTTGGATACTGACCACGTTGCTGGTGATCGCCGCCATGGTGGTGATGGCGCGCCTGGGGAAATGGCAACTCGATCGCCTGGAAGCACGGCGGGCATTCAATGCGCGTGTCCTGGCTCAGGTGAACCAGCCGCCACTGATCCTGAGCGGCGCAGCGCTTTCGCTCGACCTGAGCGGCATGGAATATCGTCAGGTGATTGTCGAAGGCGAGTTCGACCACGCGAACGAAGTTGCGCTGCGCAACCAAAGCTGGAACAACCAGATTGGTGTCCACCTGCTGACACCGCTTAAGATCGAGGGTAGCGATCGCTATGTGCTGGTGGATCGCGGTTGGGTGCCGGTTTCCGATTTCGACAATCATGACTGGTCGCAGTATCAAGAACCGGGGCGGGTGAGGCTGACGGGCGTGATCCGCCTGTCCAGCAATAAACCGGACTGGGGACGTCGCTCCGATCCGACCCCCGCGCCCGGGCAGCGCCTGGAAGTGTGGAATTTCGCCAACGTTGAAGGGATTGCTGCCCAATTGCCTTATCCGCTCCTTCCGGTTTACATCCAGGCTGCGCCCGATCCGGCGGTCACCAGGCTGCCCTATCGCACGCAGCCCAAGCTGGATCTGACGGAAGGTCCGCATTTGAGTTACGCTATTCAATGGTTCACCTTTGCCGCTATCCTGGGTCTGGGTTATCCTTTTTTTATCCGGCGCCAGGAAAATGCCCGATTTCGCCGCGAGGAGCGCAGCCGTGCTGACGCCTGACACGAAAGTCCCACTCGCTGAGCCGGTGGTCATTTCTTCGGGATTTCGTCGGCTGCTGCTGGCTACGGCGGTGCTGGTATTCCTCTTGATCGTCAGTGGAGGGGTGGTACGTTTTACTCAGGCAGGCGGCGCCTGCCAGGGTTGGCCAGGTTGTTTCGGAGTATTTTCGCCGCCTGCTGGTTTGTCTGCGCGGGTCGAGTATATCCATCGGGCTGCCAGCCTGCTCAGCTTCTGCCTAGCTGCGGTGGCTGCGTTGATCGCCTGGCGGCGTTACCCGGCGGAGAGGTTGCTGCGTGCCATGCTGGGCGGTTCGCTGGGTATGATGGCGCTCCAGATTGGGTTGGGTGCGGCGCTGGCGCAGTTTCAGCTACCCTGGGTTACAGCTCTGCATCTGGGGTTTTCACTGACCATCCTGGGCATGCTCTTGCTGGCTGGGGTGACAGCTTATTTCAGATATTACCAGCCAGGCGCGGCTGCCAAGCTGTCATTTGGCTCTCCCTTTGCCCGTCTTTCTCTGGCTGCGCTGGGGTTGGTGTTTGTGGTTATGGTGAGCGGGGCAGTTCTGGCAGCCAGGGGTGAGAATTCAGCCTGTGCCGGTTGGCCGCTTTGCACAAGGATGATTGAGCAGTGGCGAGCTGGCGATTGGCTGCAATTGTCCCATCGTTTGGCGGTGCTGACTTCTGTCATCCTGCTGGGTTGGCTGCTCGTACAAGCCTGGCGTACGCAACGTTCGCAGACGCCTGTGATCGTCTCAACCACCGCTGCTGTGGTGCTGCTGATGGCGCAGGCACTGCTGGGTTCCCGTCTGACGCCCGCTGCGCCGGTTTACTTGCTGGTATTGCACCAGGCTAGTGCAGCGGCGGTATGGGCGGCGCTGGTTGTCCAGGTGGCGTGCGTTGGGTTCGCCGGGCGAACGGCGGATGAGGAGCGCCAGGAAGCAGCTCGACTTCACGGGCGCAAAGGAGTGGTTCGTGACCTACTCATGCTCACCAAGCCGGTTGTCGTCCTCTTGCTGTTGGTCACCACCTACGCCGGGATGGTGATCGCCGCAGCAGATTGGCCCCCTGCCGCGCTGACCTTTTGGACGCTCCTGGGCGGATTTCTGGCGGCTGGGGGTTCGGGGGCGATTAACCAGTACATTGATCGCCGAGATGACCTCCAGATGCAACGCACGCAAAAGCGCCCGATCCCTTCCGGCAGGTTGACGCCAGGCGAGGGTCTGGCGTTCGGGGTAGGGTTGACGCTGATATCTTTCTACTTGATGACCGCGTTTGTCAACTTCCTGGCAGCCCTGCTCACCCTGGCGGGCATTCTATACTACACGCTGATCTACAGCATCTTCCTCAAGAAGACCACCGTACAGAATATCGTCATAGGTGGTGGAGCAGGGGCAATCCCACCACTGGTGGGTTGGGCAGCTGCCAGCGGTGCATTGAACTTGCCGGCGTTGTTACTTTTCGCTTTGGTTTTCTTATGGACGCCCCCGCATTTTTGGGCGTTGGCTCTGGTGCGGCGCCGTGACTACGCCCGCGCTGGCGTGCCCATGTTGCCGGTGGTGCGCGGTGAGCAGGAAACTCGCTGGCAGATTTTCCTTTACACAGTTGAACTGGTTGTGCTGACGCTCTTCATGCCATTACTTGGTCTGGGTGGCAGCATCTACTTCGTCGGCGCGCTGATGTTGGGCGGCTGGTTATTGCTGGCTGCCTGGAAAGTATGGAAACAGGGTGGTAATAAAGTCGCCTGGAAGATGTACCGCTATTCCAGCATGTACCTGGCGTTTATCTTTCTGGTTCTGATGATAGATGCAGTGCTCTGATACAGCAGATCGCCCCGCTCCCATTCGGATGAAAGCGGGGCGTTCTATGTTAACCTGGACTGGATTTGATAGGCGGTAGCCTCGCAGCGATTGCTTCGAGAGGCAAAGCCTGACAGTAGTAGGAGAAGCAACGTTCAGGGAGCTGCCTCTCCCTTCAGGTAGCGGTCGTAGAAATCGATCGTGCGCCTCATTGCCAGGCTGAAGTAGTTCGACAGGTTATGATTATCCCCCTCGTATATATATAACTCTGCGCTTTTCCCAGCCTGTTGCACCTGCTCGAGCAGGATTTCCGAGAATTCCAGCGGCACGCTCTCATCGGCGTCGCCATGATGAAGCTGCAGCGGTCCGGAGAGATCAGCCAGGTAAGTGTTCGCTGATACTGACGCCCAGAAGGCTGGGTTCTGCTCTGGTGATCCATATTGCGTCGCCCACGCGCTGCGCCAGGATCGCCCCATGGAGGGGACCGGTGTGGATGCGCCGGCGCTGCTACGCCGCCAGCGCCTCAGCAGGTCTGGATAAGAAGCCACCACACCTGCCCAGATGACCCCGGCTTTGATATCCGGGGAGATCACCATGGCGCGCAGCGTCAGGAAACCGCCCATGGAATGTCCCCACATGCCAATGCGCGCCGGGTCTGCCAGGGGAAACTGCTTCAGCGACGCGACTGCATTGAGCACGTCGATCGTGTAACCGGGGCTGCCATAGGCTCCGCTTGGGATGCCCTCGGAGCGGTCGTGGCCGCGGTAATCGATGCGGAAGACGATGTAGCCGCTGCGCGCCAGCCAATCGACATAGGCAATGTATCGCTCGGTGGTGCGGTACTGGGTCGGCGGAATGTATCCATGGTTGAAGATGATCGCTGGCCAGCCGGTGGCGGGTGGGTTGCCGCGCGGCACCGTGAGCAGAGCGTAGATCGTCAACCCCTCGGATTCATAGGAGGCATAGTAGCGCTCGTAGTTTGCGCCTGGCTCCAGAGTCTCCACGATAGTGATCGGGCTGCCGGGGAATTCCATGGCGCGCAGCGCTTCGATGCTCATTGGATGGGGAGTGGGCGTTGGCGTTTGGGTGACCGTGGGCGTTGGGCTGGGTGCAGGCGTCTGCGTTGGCAGAGATGTTGAACTGCTCCGTGCGGTAGTGCCGGGCATGGTCTGCGTAGCGGGGTATGTTGTTGAATAACTCTGGGCGGTTGGAGGTGCGGGCTTCTGTCCGAATGGGACAGCGCAGGCTGTGCATAAAGGCAATACAACAATCCACCAATACCGATAAATATTTTCCAACCTCATGACCTGCTCCTGATTCAGTAAACTGACCCACACGGTCGAGGTCAGGATTCACGGATTACGATACGTGTGCCGCGCTCTCTGACATACCATTTCCCGGCTGCAATCACGGGCTTGGTCCAGCGGTATACCCAGAGCGCATCTTTGACGCGCAGGTTCACGCAGCCGTGGCTCATGGGTCGCCCGAAGTGATTGTGCCAGTATGCGCCGTGCAAGGCGAGGCCGTCTTTATGAAAGAAACAAGCCCATGGCACGCCGAGCAATTCGTATGCTTCGACATCATCTGTCAGCACGCCATCCCCCATGTGGCGGGACGGCATTTTAGTCTGCACGTAAAAGGAGCCAGCGGGCGTTTCGGTGGGGATGCCGTTAGGGCTGGGTTTGATGGACTTGATGCCGGTGGAGACCTTGGTCTGGAACACAATCTGGTCTCCCTCGAAGGCGGTCAGGGTCTGATTTTTGAGGCTGATTTCGATGCGCTTCTCTTCTTCAGGGACAAACGGCGAGAGCGGTGTGGTTTCCCCTGCGCCGATTGGCTTCAGATGCATTGCCGGCACCCAGGTGTGCACATGCAATCGGTCGTCTGTCAGGCGATACCACGGGCTGCCATCTGGACCTTCTTCGACGGCGGTGATCCAGTGCACCGATTGGTAGTACAGCATATAGAGCGGCGTCCAGCGCGCCGCACCCATGCGACGGTAGCTGCGGGTGAACGGCACGGTCACTTCGGCAAGCTGACCCTTCTCCGGGACGCTGGTCAAGGGATTGGGATTCAAGTGCACCCCATCCAGGCGCTGCAGGAAACCGCTGTGGACATAACCCTGTGAAAGGCGATACCAGAACGGGTTGTGGGCTGGTCCCTCTGGGACTTCGATTTCCTGGTAAATCTCGACAATTTCATTGCGTTTCAGCGAGCCAAGTCGCTCGCTGGTGAAGGAGGGTTGGCGGTAGCGGTGGATGGCGTGAATCGTCACGCGCGCCAGCGCACCCCTGCTTGCAGATTCGATTTCCTGTTCCCAGGGGAGGGGCGGTAAGAAAACGCTGCCGGCGGCGATGGCGCTCAATTTGAGAAACCCGCGCCGGGAGAGAGCGGCTTGAGCGTTCATTGTTCAGTTGATTTCTACTCGCGTGCCATTGCCGCGCCGTTCCCAGTCCAATCGCGATTCTATGGGCGTCTCGAACACTGGCGTTGTCCAACGGAAGAGCCACTTGGCGTCCTCGTTGCGCATATTGACACAGCCATGGCTCATCTGGATGCCAAAATTGTTGTGCCAGTAGGTGCCGTGCAGGGCATATCCACCTGGATATCTGAAGAAGCACGTCCAAGGGACGCCCGGCAAAGAGAAGCCGCCATTTCTCAGCGCGTCGGGGTTGCCGCTGACTTGACCCATGTGCTTGTTCGGCATCTTGGAGTAGATACGGAAGCTGCCAGTGGGCGTGGCGGTGGGCAGGTCATCGGGTGAGCTCTGGCGACCGGGGATGCCGGAGGAGATGCGGGTTGTGAACACCTCGCGATCATATTCATAGGCGGTCAGCGTCTGCGTGCTGAGCTTGACATGGATGCGCTTCTTCTCAGGGGGCACTTCGGGAGAAAGCGGCGCGATTTCTGCATCTGGGATGGGACGCAGGTGTGATGCAGGCACGAAGTATTTCAGATGCGCGTCGATTTCGGAGGTAAGCTCGTACCAGGGTTGCTTATCGGGCCCCTCTTCGACCGCGGTCGCCCAATGCGTGGTGGAATAGTAGAGTGGGGTGCCATCCCAGGGGTGCCAGCCCTCCCAAGAGGAATACTGGAAGGCTATTGTGAACGGGACGGTGACTTCGCACAGTTGACCGGCTTCAGGCACGTGCCTCAGGGCTTGTTGGTGTTCCACTTTGACGCGCTGCAGGTAGGCGCTGTGCAGATAACCACCCCAAACCCGATACCAGAGCGGGTTCCAGGCTGGACCATGCTCTGAGATCACTTCTTCGTAGATGTGAACAATCTGATCGCGGTAACGTTTGCCGATGATCGGGGCATCGTCTCTAGGCTGGCTGCGCAGGTCTATCTCATAGATGGTGACGCGGGCGATTTCGCCCAGTTCCCATTCCGCTTCGCGGGGGAAGACCGGGGAGAAAGCCAGGCTGCCCAAAGCCAGCCCGGCGATCTTGAGAAAGCCGCGACGGGTGATGGACGACTTCATAAAAAAATTATAACTGGATTTGATCGCCTCTCGCTGCAATTGGGTATTATTCTCACGAGCTTCTAAAGAGAGATAGAACGGCTTGTTGAGAAAGTGGATGTAGTGTGCGCAGAAGAATTTAACTTCAGATTAAGGGGTTTAAAATTGCATAAATTCATCTGTCGTGATAAAATGTAATTGCGAGCGTCCGGGTGCCCCCCTCACCTGGATGCTCGCCCCTTTTTGAGATTGATCTATTAATCTTTCTAATGCCCTAAAATCAAGGGGATGAATATCTCTAATTCCGCCGTTTCAACCATGCGCAATACATCCGGGGCGGGCAGATAGTTGTCATCCCCAGCCTGCGATGCGGTCAGCCAGCAGGCGCCCACGCTCATTGTCATTGTCACGCTATATCCGTCCAGGCTGCAGCTCCCTGCGGCTGAAAGGCTGACCGGCAGCCCTGAACTGGCGCTGGGGCTGACAGTGAAGACCGCGCCATATGGCTGTGGCGATAGCGGCTGGTCAAAGGTGATTACTTGGTCAGCGCGGTTGACAGTTAATGTAGCCTCATCGGAGGGGGTTGACCCGCAGGCGTTGCTCAATACAACATGGTACACGCCGGTGTCTGCCATCGAGACTGCTGCAATGGAATATTCACTGGCAGTGGCGCCCTGGACGACCTCCCCATCTTTATACCACTAGAAACCGCCCTAAGCTCAGCCGAACTGGTTCCCCGTGTATCTTAACGTTTGTTGTTGTTTGTCTTAACGGAAGATTAAGCGATTTGAATTTTCGGTCTTGTAAGCGGCAAATTACAAGATTGTAGGCTTGTTCTTGGACAGGCTGCTCACTTAAATTGATCAGCCTCCCCGAAAAGCGTTCGGAGAGGCTGATCCACGTAAGCAATCCCATCAAGAGGTCTGTTCTCGCGCTTGGTGTAAGCTACTTAGCCATGATCGATTGAGGCGTATTATGTACGAATCTCCCGTCGCTGAAAGGACACATACCCCAGGACGAACAGCAGGATGGTCGCGGCGATCATGCCGGTGAGTTGCGGCCAGATCAACAGCAGGCTTTGCCCAACCGGAAGCGGCGCGCCGAGCACTGCGCCTTCCAGTTCAAAGGGCAGGAGCAGCCCCAGGGATCGCACGGCTGGTCGGAGTAAAGCCATGGTGGCTTCGGCGAAGAGTGTGTTAGGAGAGAACCGGCTGAGGGTTAGTCTCAATTGGGTTTGCGCCAGGAACTCTTCCAGGAAGCCGAACTGGATTGGGCTCAAGCTCTGCGCTGCCAGGCTCACCAGAATCTCCCAAAATGCAGCGAAGAACAGCCACACCGCAATCGAAGCCAGGGCGGCAGTCGCCGACTGGCGGAAGATGGTGGAGAACAGCATCGCCAGCGCAATCCAGAAGCCGCCGTAAGCGATGGTAGCCAGCAAGAACAACAAACTGCGGGCGACCTCTTCACCGCTGGGTGGCAAGCCCAAACCCAGCAGACCCACACCCATAACCAGCAACCAGATCGCCGCCAGCACCAGAGCGAGGGTGAACACTGCGCCCAAGAACTTTCCCAGCAGCAGAGCATCGCGATAAATGGGCTGCGATAACACCCGCGAGGCTGTGCGCCGGTTGAATTCGCCGTTTATGGCGTCGAAAGCCAGGGCGATCGCCACTAATGGCACCAGGAAGCCCAGAAAGCCAGCAAAAGCCGGCAACGGCTCGCGCGCCGAAGTGAACAGCTTCAGAAACAGGAACTGTTCTTCGTTGTTGCCCGATCCAGAAATTTGTTGCAAGGCTGCGTATCCGGTGCCGACGGCGGTGAGCACGATCAGGATTTCGAGTATTTGCATGCGGGCGCTGGTCAGATGGTCAGCCATCTCTTTAGCCACCACCGCCCACAGTCCGGTCCAGGGAGATCCTTCACGCCCTTTTGGTTTCGTGGGTAATGCCATGGTTGACCTCCGAGAAGTAGGCGTTATAGATATCATCCAGGCTTGGAGTTTCCAGGTCCAGGGACTTGAGCTGCCCGCCAGCATTGATAACGGCTCTGGCGGCTTCGGTGCGCAGGTCTTTCGTGGCTTTGAGCAAATAGGTGTCGGGGGTTTTGAACTCCACATTGGCGACGCCAGGGATTTGCTTCAGCGTCTCCGTGAAACCAGCCTGGCTGCCGTTCGCCTGAATGCGAACTACATATCCAGCGCCCAGCACATCTTGTGCCAGTTTATTGACCGTCCCTTCCAGCACCATACGACCGCGATGGAATAACCCAACCCGGTCGCAGACCTCCTGCACCTGATAGAGCAGGTGCGAAGAGAGCAGAATGGTGATGCCGGAATCAGCCAGTTCGCGGCTGAGCTTCAGAAACTCATGCGCCAGCTCCGGATCGAGACCCAAAGTAGGCTCATCCATGATGATCAGTTCAGGCTTCTTGATCAAGACATCTGCCACAGCCAGCCGCTGGCGCATGCCGCGTGAGTATGTCCCCACGCGCTGATCGGCAACCTGGGACAGCCCCACGCGCTCAAAAGCCTCATCAATCCGCTTATAAGCCTCAGAGCGAGGCAATCCGTTCAATTTGGCGATGTACATCAGGTTTTCGCGGGCGGTCAGTTCATCGTAAAAGCCGACCTGATCGGGGATATACCCTGCCCGCGATTTGACGCTCAGCGGCTGGCGCGAGGGGTCGAATCCCAGAACCTGCACCTCGCCCGAGGTCGGCTCTGTGAGACCGAGCAGCATCAGAATGGTGGTGGTCTTTCCAGAGCCGTTAGGACCGAGCATGCCAAAGATTTCCCCCTGATGTACTTTCAGATTCAGGGAATCGACCGCCACAAAGTCGCCATATTTCTTGGTCAGGTTTTTGGTTTCGATGATCAGGTTGCCCATAACGCGCCCTCCAGGGACAATCAGCGCCGCCCGAAGCGCGTCACCGCCAGGGCTACCACGCCGACCGCAATGGCGATCACAGCAATCCCGACCACGCCCCACAGGGTGGAGGTGGTGACTGTGATGCGGAAATCGGCGACCTTGTTGGAGCCATCAGCCGGGCGGGCGCGAATGGTGACCACATAATCGCCGGCAACCGCCTTTTCAGCCGGTTTGAGCTTGACGGTGACATCAGCCTGCCCGCCAGCAGGGATCTCAGCGATCACTTCCGGTTCGAAGGATACCGTCCAGCCGGTTGGAGCGGTGGCGCTCATCTCAACGCCCTGGGCTGCTGCTGTGCCGCTGTTGGTGACGATCACCTGCAGGGTGGTTTCCCTGCCGGCGTTGGCTCTGCCCGATAAGCGTCCATCCGGACCGCTGACGGTCAGGTTGTGTTGCCCGGTAACTTCTGCAGTGAGCTCCAGAGTTGCCTGCACTTCGCCGCCATTAGCGTAAACAGTAATAGGGTATCTGCCTGCTTCGACTTCAACAATTGGATCTATTTCGATCGAGATGCTTTTGGATTGGTTAGCAAGCAACGGGAAGCTGGTCACTTCCTGACCGGCGACGGTAAATTTTGCCAGGAAACCCGAAGGTGTATCAGCCGTCAGATTCACGGTCAGGTCTTCATCGCCCTCGTTCTTGAGGGTGGTGCTGTAACGGAAGGTCGTCGTCGGCGAGCCTTTCAGGATCGGCAGATCGGTTTTGAAGGTCAGGCTGGCTGGTACCTTTTCCTGAACGGTCAGGGTGATAGGCAGCTCGGCTTTCAGATCCTCGCCGCGGGCGCGGACGACAAAGCTATATGCACCAGCCGAGGTGTCTTTTGGTGGTGTGAGGTTCAAGTCAACGGTTTCGGATGAGTCTGCCCCCACATAAACCGCCTGGATGACACGCCCGCCTCCACGAAACGTCGCCGTCCACCCTTCGGGGATTTCAGCCATTTCCATCTGGACTGTCTGCGCCTTTCCCACCGCGCGCAGGGTGAGTTTGACGGTCACCGCCTCACCGAGTTCGATCACCTGGCTGGGATAGGTGGTATAGAGCAGCAAATCTGGTGGGGTGGCGGTTGGGGTGGCATCCTGCGCAAAAGCGGGCGAGGCGCTCCCCAGCACGGCAAAGATGCAAATCATCAAAGTTGCGAAAATGGTCAAAGTGCGTTTCATCGTTCAATCTCCTTCAATGTGATTTGGATGCGCGCTTGTTCGCCGTTCATCCTTTATTCAGGCAAGAAGATGGATGCGATTGTCTGCTTTGGATTGGAGTGCAAACGGTCGGGCAGGCATCCAACCCGGCTTTCGAAGGATGGTTTGGACGCCTGCCGATGATTGTCAAAGCGCTCAGGTCGAGAATGCTTTGGGAGTGCAAGGGCGATCCCTCTCCTGAAGCAGGAATTATACAATCATTGCGCTTTAACCGTGATGCGTTTGGTTCTCCTCTGCGCCTCGGCGGTTTTCGGCAATCTGATCTTCAAGACGCCGCGCTTGAAAGTGGCGTCAATTTTATCTTCTTCCACTTCATCCGGAAGAGGTATGGCGCGGTAGAATGAACCGTAAGAACGCTCCAATCGGTAGAAGCGCTTGCCTTTCTCCTCCTTCTCGGCTTGCTTCTCGCCGCTGATGGTGAGCGTATTCCCCTCCAGATAGATGTCGATGTCTTCTGGCTCCACCCCCGGCAGGTCAGCCGTGATGGTGATCTCCTTGTCGCTCTCGGCTATATCAATGCGTGGGGAGAAGTCTCCAACCAGGTCGAATTCGTCGAAGAATGGGCTGAGAGCGAAAGGTCTTTCAAAGAATTCGTCAAAGAGGCGATTCATTTGATTTCTGAAGTCGAACAGCGATGCGCCTCTCCTGCCGCGACGGATGGGCAGGCTGGTTCCTTCTTTCCTCCACGGGATCATCTCTTTGATTGACATAAGCCTATCCTCCTTTCACGCATTTCAACCAAATCTCCTCAAAGTAAACCGATAATTTATCAAAACAGCCTTCAGGTTTCCTGAAGGCTGTCTTTGCTTCTCTTAATGAGCGCCAGGTAAACCTGATTTCATTAAGATTATGCCAATATGGATGCCCGGATATGCTGATGCAACCCGAAGCATATTCTGATTTCAAGCCAGCAGTTTACTCCAAAAGTGTAAGAGAATGATTAACGGTCAAAAAGAAAATCATAAAATCTCATGGATAAACATACGACCTCTGTGGGAGGCGCCACAGAGGTCCTTAGTCGGGGCGCTGGGATTTGAACCCAGGGCCTCTTGCACCCCATGCAAGCGCGCTAGCCGGTCTGCGCCACGCCCCGCTGAGAATCGCCGGTTCTCACCAGCGAAGGGTATTCTACATGAGACAAAGGGGATTGTCAATCGGCTGTTGTATAATCGCTTCGGCACGCTCGCCTCGGTTCAGATTGCATCGAATGGCAAGTATGTCCTATGTATAAGTTCATCCTTTCATGTTTACCGCCTGTGGTTGTTGTGTGCGTCCTGGTAACAGCTTGCACTGATGCCGAAGCTTCTATCCTGCCTGACGCATCCTCACCGACACCATCCTCAACTGCCACGGCGCCGACCCGTAAAACCTCCACCGCTCTCATGCCATCTGCCACGCCGACCGAGATCGCCGGCATTTCACAGCTCGATGTTCTTCTTACAGCTACGTCTGCAGCCACCTCTGTTCCTTCCATTTGTTCTCCGCTGGCGGAGCACCCTCTGGCTGAATTGTCCGAGATCATCTCCGATCCGTATCATCCTCCACCGCCGGGCAAGGATGACCGACACCAGGGCGTAGATTTTTCTTACTATCGCCGCGGCGAGCGCCTGTCCATCCTTGGCGCTGTCGTCCAATCCGTCTTGCCCGGGCGGGTTGCTGCAGCGATTGCAGATAGCTTCCCTTACGGCAATCTGGTCATCATCGAGACTGCTCTCTCCGAGCTTCCTGTCACGCTGGTGGATAAATTGAGGTTGAAATCTGGTGAATCCGTGTACAGCTTGTACGCGCACCTGGAGTCCCCGCCACAACTGATCTTGGGCGAGAAGATTGTTGCCTGCCAGCCTTTAGGTGCGGTGGGCAAGAGCGGCAATGCCGGAGTGCCGCACCTGCACCTGGAGATGCGCATCGGACCCGCCGATCAGAATTTCAGCGCCATGGCGTTTTACACGGTTCAAGCCAGCCAGACAGCGCGAGAGAACTACTTGCTCTGGCGCACCAGCGGCGTCTTCCATCACTTTGATCCGATGCTCGTCTTGCGTCCCTGAAACGCCTCTCAGGACTTAACTTGACTTTCGTCCTTTTTTTTGCTATCCTAAATCTACCGACCGTTCGGTAGGATAATTGCATGACGCGTGACGAAATCCTGGATGCTGCAGCGCAGATCTTTCGCGAAAAAGGCTTCCACGCGGCTTCGATGCAGGATATCGCCCAGGCTGTCAACCTGCAAAAAGCCAGCCTCTACTATCACGTTTCCAGCAAGCAGGATCTTTTGCTTGCGTTGCTGGATCGCGCTCTAGATCTGCTGATCGAAATTCTAGAACCGATCGCCGGCAGCACGCTCCCTCCAGAAGAGAAGATCCGCCAAGCGATCTCATCCTACCTGAAAACCCTGCTGGACAACCGTGACCTGGCTGCCGTGCTGCTGCTGGAGCATCGCTCCCTGGAGCCTCAATATCGCGCCCGACATGCCCCCCGTCGCGACCGCTTCGAACATCTCTGGCGCGCCATTATCCTGGAAGGGATGGATCAAAGAGTGTTTCGTTGCGCCGACCCGGCTCTGGCAGCGCGTTATCTGTTGGGAGTGTTGAACTGGACGATCACCTGGTACCGCCCCGATGGGGCGTTCACGCCGCTCGAGCTGGCGGGGCAGTTCACCGATCTGTTCCTGAACGGTTTATTGGTCAGGAGCGCTTGAGTGTTAGAGAAGCCTTCCCTCACAGATGAGCCCATTGTGCAAGCGTTCGAGACCAGCGGAGGGGCGCGCATCTTTCAGATACCGTTGCGCGAATTTCCCATGCTGCGAGGTTATGTTTACCTTGTCCACCTCGACGATCCAGTATACGGCTCATACCGCGTGCTGATCGATGCTGGCTCGGGCTTTGGCGATTCCAGCCAGGACCTTGAAGCGGGTCTTCAGGTCGCCTCGCAACAATTGGGTCAGTCAATCAGCCTCGCCGACCTCACCCATGTGCTAATCACCCATGCCCATATTGACCATTTTGGCGGGCTCAAATATATCCGTCCGCGCACCCGCGCTCTGGTCGGCGTTCATGAGCTGGATGTGCGTAATCTCACCCATTACGAGGAGCGGCTGGCGGTGGTCGCCCGCCGATTGGGCGAGTTTCTTGCAGAAGCAGGCGTGGGAGATGAGGAGCGAGGGCGCCTGCTAGACCTTTACAGGCTCACCAAGAGCATCTACGCCTCGGTGAAGGTGGATTTCACCTACGAGTTGGTTGGTATGCGCCTCGGACCGTTCGAAATGCTGCATGTCCCTGGTCACTGCGCCGGACACGTCGTCATTCGTCTCCATGACGTGCTCTTTTCGGGTGATCATGTCCTCAGCAATATCAGTCCACACCAGTCTCCTGAACACCTGACTAATTTCACCGGTCTGGAGCATTACCTGCGATCACTGGATGCGCTGGAGAGCTGGGCACATGGAATTCGCCTCACCTTGCCCGGTCATGAAGATCCCATCTATGACCTGCCGTCTCGTTTACAAGCCATCCGCCAACTCCACCAAGAGCGACTGGCGCAGGTATTAGCCATGCTGGAGCAGCCAAAGACAATTGCTGAGATTTCACGCGCATTATTTGGGGAGGTGCACGGATATAACGTCCTTTTAGCCCTGGAAGAGAGCGGCGCCCATGTGGAGTATTTATATCAGCGCGGGCGCCTTGAAATCGCCAACCTGGCAGACCTGGAGAATGGAGACCGCCCCTGCGCGTTGCGTTATCGCAGAGCGCGGCTCTTCCCAGGTGAGTAAACAACTGCGAAACGGCGTGAAATAGTACGCCGCTCAATTTTCTGAGAGCTGTAGAGTGATCAGAACCAGGAAGGAGAGCCGAACATGTACTCTTTCGAACCAACAGAAGAGCAGCGGATGCTGGTGGAGACGGCGGCGCGCTACGCCAGCGCTGACCTGCGTCCCAAGGCGCACGATGCCGAGGAAACTGCTCAACTTCCGCCCAGCCTGGTAGAGAAGGGTTGGGAGCTGGGTTTGCTACAGGCATCAATTCCGGAGGCGTACGGCGGCTTTGGGGAACGCTCTGTTGTCACGGGGATATTGGCTGCCGAGGAGCTCGCCTGGGGCGACCTGGCTGGCGCCCTGGCGGTGATGACCCCCAGCCTGTACGCCATTCCGATCTTGCTGGCTGGCAGCGAAGAACAAAAACAACGTTTGCTGCCGCCGGTCATTGAGGCGGAATGGCGTCCATACTCAGCCGCTTTGATCGAACCATACTTTGATTTCGATCCAAACGACCTGCGCACCATCGCCCGACGGGATAATGGAAGCTATGTGCTGAGCGGGGAAAAAACGTATGTGCCCTACGCCGCCGACGCTGAGTCCATGATCGTTTATGCAAACCTGGATGGGCAAACCCAGGGCTTCATCGTTCCTCGAAACACAGAAGGCTTGCAGGTGGGCGAGCGGCAGAAGTTGATGGGCGTCAATGCCCTGCCGCTTTATGCGCTGCGTTTGAATGATGTCCGTCTGCCGGCGGAAAATCGCCTGGGCGGCGAAGCAGGTCACGATTTCAACCCGATCTTGGATGCTGCACGCGTGGCGCTGGCTTCCATGGCTGTTGGTCTCTCGCGGGCTGCCTTTGAATACTCGCGGGATTACGCCAAGGAGCGCGAGGTCTTTGGCGTCAAAGTGGCGCAGAAGCAGGCGATAGCCTTCATGCTGGCAGAGATGGCAACCGAGATCGAAGCCATCCGCCTGCTCACCTGGGAGGCAGCCTGGATGCTGGATGTGAACAAGGAGGAAGCCAGCAAGCACGCCTACCTGGCGCTTATCGGCGCGATGGATATGGCGATGATGGTCACCGACCGCGCCGTGCAGGTGCTGGGCGGGCACGGCTACATCCGCGAACATCCGGTGGAGTTATGGATGCGCAACGGGCGCGGCATCGCCACCTTCACCGGGCTGGCGCTGGTTTGAATCAGGAACAAGCAGTATCAGGAGGCAAACGATGATCGAGTTTGAACCCCCCAAGCCCATCGTCCAGCAGACCTATGCTTTGAAGACCGTGGCTGAGAACATGATGCGTCCCGTCTCGCGCTATTATGATGAGCATGAGCACGAGATTCCGTGGGATTACATCAACTTTATGCATATGGCGATGCGCGCCACCGGCGCAGGGTCACTGGCGCCCAGGGAGAAGAAAGAAAAAGAGGGCGAAGAGCCAGAGAAGAAACGCCCGCCAATTGGCTATCAGTCGCTGGCTTTTATGTTGGAGACGCTCTCTTGGGGCGACGTAGGGTTGTACCTGGTTACGCCAGGCGGCGGTCTGGGTGCCGCCGCGGTGGAAGCCGCCGGCACGCCGGAGCAGAAGCAAAAGTTTCTGGCGCGCTTTGCTCAAGATAAGCCTTGCTTTGGCGCTATGGCGATGACAGAGCCCCATGCCGGCTCCGACACCTCTGCCATTCGCACCACTGCCGTGCTCGACCGGGAGCGCAACGAGTGGGTGCTCAATGGCGAGAAGATCTTTGTCACTGCCGGGCATAAAGCCTTGTGCGAGTCGGATGGCTTCGTGGTGGTCTGGGCGACGATTGACCCCTCTGCTGGTCGAGCCGGGATGCGTTCCTTTGTCGTTCCAGCGGGCACACCTGGGGTCAAGGTCACCAAACTAGAGCACAAAATGGGTATCCGCGCCAGCGACACCGCCTCGATCGTGCTGCAGGATGCGCGTGTCCCATTCGATCACATCCTGGGCAGCCCGGAGGTGGAGGTCAAGACCACCGTCGGTTTCAAAGGCGCAATGGCGACCTTTGACGCCACACGCCCGTTGGTGGCAGCCACTGGCATCGGTGTGGCGCGCGCTTCACTCGAACTGCTCAAAGAATTGCTTGCCCAACAGGGCATCACCATCCGCTACGGGTTGCCGCGCCAGAAGCTCACCAGCATTGAGCGGGATGTGATCGATATGGAAGTCATGCTGCGCTCCGCCTGGCTGCTAGTCATCAAGGCTGTCTGGCAGGCGGACAACCGCAAGCCGAATTCGCTGGAAGCCTCGATGAGCAAGTTGCGCGCCGGCGATGTAGTCACCCGCATTACGCAAAAAGCGGTGGAGATCATGGGTCCGATAGGCTACAGCCGCGACCTGCTGTTGGAGAAGTGGTTCCGCGACGCCAAGATCACCGACATCTACGAGGGTACGGGTCAGATCAACCGCCTGGTAGTGGCGCGCAACATCCTTGGCTACAGCGGTCGCGAACTGCGCTGACAGGCAAAACTGATTGCGTGCTGGCTATAGCGTCTGTTGAAGCGTGGTTTGTCAACAGGATTTGTCTGCATAAGTCAGTAGCGAGGGTTTGAGATATTTATTGGTGGAATGGATGCGTACCTTCATATTGCACGTTAATAACTTGCTGCGCGTTGGATTACCCCTGTTGCTCTGGGCGTGTTCAGTTTCTCCAACCGAGAACCCCACGCCGACGGCATCCCGGGCTGCGTTGAGCACCCTGCCGCCTCCCCAGATTCGGGTCACCCAGGCGACGGTCAGCCCTAGCCCAACCTGGACAGCCACACCGGCGCCCACGTTGACGCCGACGATTTCGCTAACACCCGATCCTTACGCTGGTCTGGCAATCGAAGATCTCATCCAGCGGGATTATGGCGGAGGCGGGATACAGGCGCTCGAGACGTTGGCAGTGAACAGTTACTTCACCCGCACCCTGATCGCCTATCCCAGCGATGGGCTGACGATCTATGGTTTCCTCAACACGCCGCGGCGGGGGGCACCGCCTTATCCGGTGGTGATCGCCATTCATGGGTATATCGACCCGCAGGTCTATGGCACGCTGGATTACACCACACGCTATGCTGACGCCCTGGCGCGGGCTGGTTTCCTTGTCCTGCATCCCAACCTGCGCGGCTATCCGCCTTCGACCGACGGCGATAACCGTTTCCGCGTCGGCATGGCAGTGGATGTGCTCAACCTGATTGCCCTGGTAAGCGAGCAAAGCGGCAAACCAGGCACGCTCGCCCTGGCGGACGCCGACCGGATCGGGTTGTGGGGTCACAGCATGGGAGGCGGAATTGCCCTCCGCGTCCTGACGGTAAGCCCAGAGGTCGATGCCGCCGTGCTGTATGGGTCAATGAGTGCCGATGATCGGCTGAACTACGAGCGCATCTTCACCTATTTTTCCTATGGACAGCGCGGCTTGGAAGAACTCAGCGCGCCTGAGGAGGTCTTCGAGCGCATCTCCCCCATCTACTTTCTCGAGCGCATCGGCGCTGCACTGAGCATCCACCATGGGCTGCGGGATGCAGACGTGCCTCCTGCCTGGTCGGCTGATCTATGCCAGCGTCTTAAGCGCCTGGAAAAACAGGTTGAGTGTTTCACTTACCCGGACCAACCTCACACCTTTCACGACGATGGCGACCAGCTTTTCATCCAACGCAGCGTTGATTTTTTCGATAAATGGTTGCGAGACGAAGAATGAATTTGGCGAGATACGTGTTGAACGAGACAGACCAAGCGATTGATAACTCAATGAAATGACAGTAGAACTGCTGGTTGTCCTGGGCTTGATTTTGCTGAACGGTTTGCTGGCGATGGCTGAGATGGCGGTGGTATCGGCGCGCAAGGCGCGTTTGCAGCAACTCGCCAATGAGGGAGACGAGAAGGCGCGCGCCGCGCTGGAGCTGGCGAGGCGTCCAGGCGATTTTCTCTCCACTGTGCAAATCGGGATCACCCTGGTGGGCATCCTGGCTGGTGCGTTCAGTGGGGCAACGATTGCAACTCATATTTCGTCGGTGATTAAACGGGTGCCCTGGCTCGCTCCTTACAGCCAGGCGCTGGGAGTCGCCCTGGTGGTGCTGGCGATCACCTATTTTTCCCTGGTGCTGGGTGAGCTGGTGCCGAAACGGCTGGCGCTGGGCAACGCAGAACGCGTCGCTGCAGCCGTGGCTAGCCCGATGTTATTCCTCTCGCGAGCGGGGATGCCGCTGGTGCGTCTGTTGAGCTGGTCTGCCGAAGCGCTACTCCGGCTGTTTAGATACAAGCCCGTCGTTGAGACGCCCGTGTCTGAGGAGGAGATCAAAGTGTTGATCGATCAAGGCACGCAGGCGGGAGTGATTGCCGAAGCCGAACAGGATATGCTTGAGGCGGTCTTGCGCCTTGGCGACCGCACCGTCGGCGCATTGATGACCCCTCGCACCGAGATCGTCTGGTTGGATCTGGAAGCCCCCCTCGAAGAGACGATCGCTAAGATCATGACCAGCCATCACGCCCGTTATCCCGTGGCTCAGGGCAGCCTGGACGAGGTGGTCGGCATTGTGCAGGCAAAAGATCTGCTGGAGCTTTATCTGCAAGGCAAACCTCTGGACTTAAGGGCGGTCATGCTCAGCCCCCTGATTGTTCCGGAGAGCATGCCTGCCCTGCAGGTGCTGGAGTTGTTCCGCCGTTCGCGCATGCACTCTGCCCTGGTGATCGACGAGTTCGGTGGCTTGCAGGGGATGGTAACGATTTTCGACCTGCTTGAGTCGATCGTTGGCGAGATTCCGGGGGAAAAGGAACTGGCAGAGCCAGGGGTGGTACAGCGGGAGGATGGCTCCTGGCTGGTGGATGGGAGCATGCCGATCGATGAATTCAAAGAGATTTTCCGCTTGCGCACCACCTTACCCCAGGAGGGGCGGGGTTATTACCAGACCGTAGGCGGCTTCATTATGACCTATTTAGGGCGCATCCCGGCAGCTGCCGATAGCTTCGATTGGTCAGGCTACCATTTCGAGGTCATGGACATGGATGGTTTCCGCGTAGATAAAGTGCTGGTGATCCCATTGGAAGGAGAAAAGCCCAGTGTTCAGGAAGAGAGGTAAGTCAAGTAAAGAAAACCTCAGGCGACGGTTACCGGTTGGGTTTGCCGGCGTCCTTTTCTTGTTCATTCTTGCCGGATGTAATCTGCCGGGCGCTTCTCGACCGCCAACTGCGGATGTGGTTGCAATTTACACCCAGGCGGCGCAGACAGTGGCAGCCCAGCTCACCGCGTTGGCTGCCCTCACAACCCCAATGCCACTTGCACTACCGACCATAGAGACGATAACTGCAATTGCTTCGCCCACCTTTGCGCTCACTCCAACTGGTGAGGTCTCGCCAACGCCTTCCCCAACGCCGACTCCACCTCCCACCCTTGCGGCTGAACTGGTCTTTGAGGACGATTTCTCGACCGAAGGCAAGTGGTACACCGAGCAGAACCCCGACTTCGGCTTCCAGTACGAAGATGGCACCTATCTCGTCTATGTCAACCTGTTAGACGGTGCAGTCTGGAGCGTGCGCGAACAGAGCTTCACCGATGTCATTCTCGAGGTTGATGCGGGTCGCCTGAGCGGCGTCAAAAGCGGCTATTACGGTCTCACCTGCCGTCATCAGGGTGAAGACGACTACTACGCGCTGGTGGTGGGAAGCGACGGCTTTTATGGGATTGCCAGGATGCTGGCTGGCGAGTTCGAGTTCCTGGAGCAGGGGTTGGACGGAAGCGGCATTATCCGCAGCGGCGAGGCTGGCAACCGACTGCGCGCTGAGTGCCTGGGAGAGAGCCTGACCCTCTACGCCAATGGTCAGAAACTGCTGGAAGTTCGGGATGACCAGCTCAGCTCAGGCGATGTCGGCTTGCTGGCTGGCACCCGCAAGGAAAGGGGGATTGAAGTCTGGTTCGATAATTTCGCCATCTATCAACCTTGACGAAGAAGGAGGCACCATGAAGTATCAAATCCACCGTGCTGTGGTAATCGGGGCGGGGACGATGGGGGCGGGGATTGCAGCCCACCTGGCGAACGCTGGCGTGCCGGTAACGCTGCTGGATATTGTCCCCAATAAACTCTCGCCCGAAGAGGAAGCAAAAGGCTTGACCTTGAACGATGCCCAAGTGCGCAACCGCATCGTGCAGGAAGGCTTCGAGCGGGCGTTGAAGTCCCGACCAGCCAGCTTTTTCACCCCTGAGCACGCGGCGCGGGTGAAGCTTGGCAACCTGGAGGATGATTTTGACGCCGTCGAAAGCGCAGACTGGGTGATTGAGGCGATCATCGAGAATTTGCAGATCAAGCGTCAGCTCATGCAGCGGATAGAGGCTGTGCGCCCGGCTCATACCATCGTCAGCACCAACACCTCCGGCATCCCGATAGCCTCTATTGCCGAGGGGCTCTCTGAGGGCTTCCGCCAGCACTTCCTGGGGACGCATTTCTTCAACCCCCCACGCTATCTGAAGTTGCTCGAAATCATCCCCACGCCAGACACTCTGCCGGAAGTGCTCGAGGTGATCTGTCGCTTTGGCGAATATCGTCTAGGCAAAGGGATCGTGATCGCCAAGGATACGCCCAACTTCATCGCCAACCGCCTGTTCTCAGGCAGCGCCAGCTTCCTGACCGATTATGTGTTGAAACATCAGTATACCGTCGAGGAGGTTGACGCCATCACCGGACCTCCGATTGGCAATCCCAAGACAGCCACCTTCCGCCTGTTCGACCTGGTTGGGTTGGATGTGTGGGAACACGTCGGCAGGAACCTCGCCCCGGCTATCCCCCACGATGAGCATGCATTGCGCTACATGCGTTCCGAAGCGGTGCAGAAGCTCGTCCGCACCATGAACGAGCGTGGCTGGTTGGGGACGAAGACAAAGCAGGGTTTCTATAAAGAAGTGCGCCAGCCAGACGGCAGTAAAGAGTTTTACGTGCTCAATCTGCAGACGCTGGAATATGAGCCGCCGAAAAAGGTACGCTTTGAATCTCTGAGCAAGGTAAAGGATGAGCCTGACCTGGGTAAGCGCCTCAAAGTGCTTCTGGCTGCAGACGACCGTGCCGGTCAACTGGTGCGCGATCTGACCTACCAGAGCCTGGCTTACGCCTCAGAGCGCATCCCCGAAATTGCCGATACGCCTCAGCCGATTGATGATGCCATGCGCTGGGGGTTCAATCGTGAGGCTGGACCTTTTGAAACCTGGGACATGCTGGGTGTGGCGGAAACCATCCCCGCCATGAAAGCTGCTGGCTTCCCGCCTGCCCCCTGGGTGGAGACCATGCTCGCCAATGGCTGCCCGACCTTCTATCAATATGAGGGCAGCACCAAGGTGGGCGTCTACGACCCGGCTGCTGGGAAGTATCAACCCATCCCACGCCCGGCTGGGTTGGTGTTGCTCAAAGCGCAAAAAGACGCTGGCAAGCTGGTGAAGAAAAACCTGGGCGCCTCGCTGATAGATCTTGGCGATGGGGTGGCATGCGTGGAGTTCCACACCAAGATGAACACCCTGGACGCCGATATCCTCACCATGCTCAATGAAGCGCTGGATTGCATCCAGACCGATTTCGACGCTTTGGTCATCGGCAACGAAGCCGAGAATTTCAGCGCCGGGGCGAACCTGTTCCTGGCGGTGATGGCTGCTCAGGGCGGCATGTGGGATGACCTGGATCGCATGGTCAAGACCGGACAAGACATCAACATGCGCATGCGCTACTTCCCAAAGCCGGTGGTGGCGGCGCCTGCCGGACTGGCGCTGGGCGGCGGGGCGGAGATTCCCATGCACGCCGGTCGCATTGTGGCTGCGGCTGAGCTTTATATCGGACTGGTGGAGATCGGCGCCGGCGTCATTCCCGCCTGGGGCGGTACGAAGGAGATGCTGCGCCGCCTGATCAACCCCGCCATGCAGACCAAGAACGCAGAAGTCTTGCCTTTCTTGCAGCGCGCCTTCGAGCAGATCGGCATGGCGAAGGTCGCCACCAGCGCCGAAGAAGCCCGCCAGATGGGCTTTCTCAGCCCGCGCGACCGGGTGGTGATGAACCGCGATCTGCTGCTCACCGAAGCCAAGAAAGAGGCGCTCCACCTGGTTTCTTGTGGCTATCAGCCGCCGCTGCCGGAAAAGATCTACGCCGCTGGCCGCGACGCCCGCAGCGCCCTCAAAGTAGGCATTTACATGATGAAAGAAGGCGGCTATATCACAGAGTATGAAGCGCACATCGCTGGTAAGCTGGCGCATGTGCTCACCGGCGGCGAATTGAGCGCCCCCGCCTGGGTGGATGAGCAATATATCCTCGATCTGGAGCGAGAAGCGTTCCTTTCGCTTTGCGGTGAACAAAAAACCCAGGAACGCATGTGGGCTATCTTGCAAACGGGCAAACCTTTAAGAAATTAAGGAGCAGATCATGAACAATCTTGATCCCAACCGAGACCCCGTAATCGTCGCTGCGACGCGCACCGCTGTCGGGCGCGCCAAACGCGGTTCCCTGGTCACCACCCGCCCGGACGAGATGGCTGTGGCTGTTGTGCGTGAGTTGTTGCAACGCGCTCCAGCCCTGAATCCGGCAGAGATCGATGATGTCATCCTGGGTTGCGCCTTTCCAGAAGGCGAGCAGGGCATGAATATGGCGCGCCTGGTTGCCCTGGCTGCCGGTTTGCCCAGTTCGGTGCCGGCAGAGACCATCAACCGTTTTTGTTCCTCTGGGCTGCAGAGCATCGTTCACGGCGCATACGCCATCATGGCTGGGCAGGCTCAGGTTGTTATCGCCGGCGGCACCGAATCGATGAGCATGGTGCCGATGACGGGCTTCAAGTTTTCGCCAATGCCCTACCTGGCGGAGCAGTATCCCGCTGCCTTCACCAGCATGGGTCTGACCGCTGAAATTGTCGCCGCCCGCTACGGTGTCAGCCGCGAGGATCAGGATGCCTTCGCCCTGCGCAGCCACCAGCGAGCCATCGCGGCGGTTACCTCCGGGCGCTTCGACCCGGAAATCGTCCCCTTGCAGGTGGAAATCGTCGAACCGGGCAGCGACGGCTATAATCCAGTGCGCCGCTCTTTCGTATTCAGCCGGGATGAAGGCCCGCGGGCTGACACCAGCCTGGAGGCGCTGGCAAAGCTCAAGCCAGCTTTTAAGGAGGGCGGCACCGTAACGGCGGGAAACTCCTCGCAGATGTCCGATGGCGCCGCCGGGGTAATCGTCATGTCGCGCGCCAGAGCCGAAGCCCTGGGCATGAAACCTCTGGCGCGCTTCATCGCCTATGCGGTGGGCGGCGTGCCGCCGGAGATCATGGGCATCGGTCCAACGGTGGCTGTTCCCAAAGCCCTCAAACTGGCTGGATTATCGCTTCAGGAGATCGGCTTGATCGAACTGAACGAAGCCTTTGCCGCTCAGAGCCTGGCAGTCATTCGCGAGCTGGGGATTAGTGAAGAAATTACCAACGTCAACGGCGGCGCGATTGCCCTTGGTCACCCGCTCGGTTGCACCGGCGCCAAGCTGACCACCCAGCTCATCTATGAGATGAAGCGCCGCGATGTGCAGTTTGGCATGGTGACCATGTGCATCGGCGGCGGAATGGGCGCGGCAGGCATCTTCGAAAACCTGAACTGAAATGGCTTGACTGTTAAGGAGTGTGCTATGGCAGAATACACTGTGGCTCAATTAATCCGCAACCACGAGAAAGCCTTCAAGCCCGAAGCAGCCGAGGGCGTGGAGGCGGTTATCCAGTATCATCTCACCGGCGAAGAGGGCGGCGACTGGATCATCGACATCCGCGGCGGCAAGTGCACCGTCACTGAAGGGGTTGCTCCCAACCCGCGCATGACTCTGACCGCCGACGCCAAAGACTTCGCCGATGTGCTGTTGGGCAAAGCCAATGGCATGCAATACTTCATGCAAGGCAAGCTCAAGCTCTCCGGCGATCTGAACCTGGCGATGAAGCTCACCAGCTTCTTTAAGATGTCCGGCAGCTAGAGAGCCTGCTGTAGGATATCAAGAAGGAAAAAATCGGCTTTGAGGGGAGCGGGGCGAGGCGTCACCCGTAGCGCATGTGCTCGCTTCGCTCCCCATTGAACGCTTGCAGCGTCGCCTGTCTCGCCAGCTTCTATGGCGAGCTCTCATCGAAAGCGACTTCTACAACCCTGGCTGCAATTTCGGCGCGCAGCCGCTCGATTTCACCCTGGACAAAGGCAGTCACCTCGCGGCGTGGGACGATGCGCTTCTCCGCCTGGTCGCGGCGCTTGAACTCCACGCCTTTTTGTTTTAGCGCCCGCTCGCTCACTGTCAGCCGAATCGGCAGACCGATCAGGTCGGCGTCGTTGAACTTGACGCCTGGGCTCTCGTCGCGGTCGTCGTAGAGTACCTCGATGTCTGCCGACGTAAGCTCGCGGTAGAGATTCTCAGCCGCCTCCTGTGTTGCTGTGCTGCCTTTACCTGCCAGCGCCACCAGGTGGACGTGGTAAGGCGCCACCGTAATGGGCCAGATCAGTCCGCGTTCGTCATGATGCTCCTCAGCCACACACGCCAGCAGGCGTCCGCTGCCAATGCCATACGAACCCATAATCACCGGCTTCTGTTGTCCATCTTTATCAAGATAGGTGCAGCCCATAGCGTCGGAGTAGCGCGTGCCGAGCTTGAAGATGTTGCCCACCTCCACGCCGCGTACCGTGCGCAAGGCGCTGCTGCACTGCGGGCAGGCGTCGCCCTCCTGAGCAGCAGCGATGTCAGCGATAATGTCTGCCTGGTAATCGCGCCCATAATTCACGTTGCGCAGGTGGTAACCTTCCTGGTTTGCTCCCGCCACCAGGTTGGGTGAGACAGGGATGGCGTCGTCCACCACGATCAAGGCGCCTTTCAACCCTACCGGTGAGGCGTAGCCAGGCTCAGCTCCCACCGCTCTGATCTCTGCTTCGGTAGCAGGGCGGAGTTCGCTGGCTTTGACGGCGTTAGCCAGCTTGGTTTCGTTTACTTCCATATCGCCGCGCACCACAGCAAAAAGGAAACGTTGGCTGGTCTCCCTGCCCTGCGGGATGGAAGCGATCATAAAGACCGCCTTAGCGGTGCGAGATTTGGGAACGCCCAGGAAATTCGCCAGTTCTTCGATCGTCTTGCACTCGGGAGTGGCAACCGGCTCGACAGGCAGAGGGTCTTCTGCCAGGGCTGGCGGCTTGTGAAAGCGGGCAATCTGCCGGTTGGCGGCGTAACCGCAGCTATCACAGAGCAGCAGCGTATCCTCGCCGACAGGGGTGAGATACATGTATTCGTGCGCCAGTTTGCCGCCCATCATGCCCACGTCGGAGCGCACCGCAATTACCGGTAGACCGCAACGGTGAAAGATGTTGAAGTATGCCTGGTAGTGTCGGCGGTATTGCAAGTCGAGACCTTCCCAATCGGCGTCCAGGCTGTAGCTATCCTTCATGGTGAACTCGCGCACGCGGATCAGCCCGGCGCGTGGGCGTGGGTCGTCGCGCCATTTGGTCTGAATGTGATAGATCAAGCGCGGCAGTTGTCGGTACGACTGTATCTCTTTGCGCACCAGATCGGCGACCACTTCCTCATGGGTCATCGCCAGCACCATATCACGATTGTTCTTGTCCTTGAAGCGTCCCATCTCGCTGCCGATCTGATACCAGCGCTCAGTTTCCTGCCAGATTTCCGCCGGATGCACCACCGGCATGGTCACCTCTTGCCCGCCAATGGCGTTCATCTCTTCTCGCATGATGTTTTCGATCTTGGTCAGCGAGCGGCGCGCCAGCGGCAGGTATGTAAAGATGCCGGCGGCGAGCTGGCGGATATATCCCGCCCGTAATAACAGCCGATGACTGGCGATTTCAGCCTCGGCCGGGGCTTCGCGTAAGGTTTGACCAAACAACTGCGACATGCGCATGGGTGTCCTCCAAAAAGCTCGCCCTCTGGGCTTTCAGTCCAGAGGGCGGTGGTTATCCGTGTTTTCATAACCCTGCCGCGTCCCTAGAGACCGAAAGCCCGGTCGGTTTTAGGCGGGACAGGGACTGGGGTTCTTCTGGCGTCCATGTTGGGCAAAGTGTACCAAAGGTTAAGATCCTGTCAAGGTCTGCAACCTCTTCCGGGCTTCAATCTCGGCTTCGAGGTAGACCTCGCGCAAGGGAAGTTGCAGCTTGGTTGCCAGCGCCCGGCAATCCTCGTACTCCGGCGCCAGCTTTAGCCCTCCATCGGGCAGGCGCGCCGCTTTCACCCGCACCGTCCCATGGCGCGTCTCCACGGTGTGCACCTGACGCGGTAGCGCCCGCCGCGTCACTTCCTGCAATCGGATGCCCAGAGTGGTGGTCTCGGCGAAGATGATCTCTGTCAGCTGCTTGACTTCTGTCGGGTGGCATAAGGCGCACAGTCGTACTGCAGGTCGGTTCTTTTTCATCTGAATCGGTTCCAACCATGCGTCCAGCGCCCCAGCCTGGAACAGGCGCGCCAGGGTGTGTTCGTATAGCTGGGGGTTCAAGTCGTCCAGGTTGGTCTCAATTTGCGCCAACGTTTCTATTTCTATCGCCTCACCTTCAGCGGCTTCACCTAACAACAGGCGCACCACATTGGGGATTGGCAGATCGCGCTGACCCGCCCCATAACCGACCGCCTTCAAAATCATCGGCGGTATCGCTCCCCAGGAGTGCGCCAATCCAGCCAGCAGCGCCGCGCCGGTGGGCGTGACCAGCTCGACATCCAGGTTGCTGCCTGTGATGGGAGCATCTTGCAGCAAAGCCAGCGTGGCGGGGGCAGGTAAGGGTAGCGCCCCGTGAGCGCTCTGAACAAAGCCGCGCCCGAGCGGCAAGGGTGAAGCGATGATGCGCTCAACCCTCAACATCTCCAAACCAAGCAACACGCCTGCGACGTCGACCACTGTGTCCAGCCCGCCAAGTTCGTGCAGGTGTACCTGATCGAGCGCCTGGTTGTGAATCCGCGCCTCTACTTCGGCGATGCGGCGCAGAATAGCCAGCGCCTTGGCTGCAAGATGCTCTGGAAGGTCGCTCCCCTGCACCAGGCTTTCGATTTCGGGCAGGCGACGTTCGCTGCGCTCATCTGTCACCTTCACCATCGCCTGCGTGGCAGCGACGCCTGCTTTCTGAACGCGGCGCGCCTCCAGCTGGAATCCCTCCAGACGCAAGGCATCCAGTTGTGTTCTGAGCTGCTCCGGGTCCACTCCGGCGTCGAGCAGCGCGCCCAGGAGCATGTCGCCGCTGGCTCCGGCGGGGCAATCAAAATAGGCGATCTTCATCTGTTTTTGACCCTGGATAAGATGGCATAGGCAAATAAAGCCGCGCCAAAGCCGTTGTCGATATTAACCACTGCCACACCAGGGGCGCAAGAATTCAGCATTGCCAGCAAAGCCGCCACTCCGCCAAAGTTGGCTCCGTAACCCACGCTGGTTGGCACACCGATCACCGGGCAGGATACCAGCCCGCCGACCACCGTGGTCAACGCCCCTTCCATCCCCGCCACACTGATGACCACATCGGCATTTTGCAGTAACTCTTGCTGGTCCAGCAGGCGATGCAAGCCTGTTACCCCGACGTCATAGGCGCGATAGGTGCGCTCTCCAATGAACTCCAATGTGCCGGCAGCTTCCTCTGCTACGGGCAGGTCGGCGGTGCCTGCCGAGAGCACCACGGCGAATGGGGCGTTGGCGGCTGGAGCGGGAATGTCCGCGCGACACAACGTTAGCAGGCGGGATATGGGCTGATATTGTACGTCTGGTAATGCCTGCTGCACCTGAAGCGCCAGTTCTGGCGCAGCGCGGGTTCCCAGGACGCGCTTGTGATGAGCCGCGAGCGTCTCGAAGATGCCAATCACCTGCTCAGGAGTCTTACCCTGGCAAAAAACCACTTCCGGCAGACCTTTGCGCAATGGGCGATGGATGTCTGGGCGGGCGAAGCCCAGATTTTCGTAGGGCAGGTGGCGCAGGCGGTCGAAGGCGGCACCGACGCTTAGCCTGCCTGCCTGGACCTCGCCAAGCAGTCTGAGCAGCTCATCTGCGTCCATTTGATTGAATGCCTTTGTTCATGCTGCCTGAGCGGAAGCCTCCCAGGTCAAGGGTGATGTAAGTGAAGCCGAGCTCCTCAAGCTGGCGCACGACGGTTTCTCGCAGCGCCAGTAGCGTTTCAAAATCGGCGGGTTCGACTTCGATGCGCGCCACCTGCCCGTGATGGCGCACGCGTACCTGCCGTATTCCCAACTGCTTGAGCATATGCTCAGCCTGCTCCACCTGAGAGAGTAGCTCCAGAGTTATCGGCGTCCCATAGGGGATGCGCGAGGAGAGACAGGCGGCTGACGGTTTATCCCAATTGGGCAGCCCCATCTGGCGGGCAAGCTGGCGGATTTCGGTTTTATTCAACCCGGCTTCGAGCAACGGGCTACGCACCCCTCGCTCACGAGCAGCCTGACGCCCAGGACGGTGGTCGCTGGCGTCGTCGGCGTTCGTACCATCCACCACGGCGTTCAATCCCTGTTCGCGAGCGAAGTAGACCAACTCGGCGTAGACTTCGCTCTTGCAGAAGTAACAGCGGTTGGGAGTGTTTGCCAGGTAGCGCTCATCTTCCGTTTCGCGTGAGGTTAACAATACATGGCGGGCGCCGATCTGTTGGGCAAGCGCCTGCGCCTCCGCCAGCTCTGACGCCGGCAGGCTGGGGGAGACCGCGGTCACAGCTACCGCCCGATCACCCAGGATGTCACGGGCAATCTTGAGCAGCAGGGTGCTATCCACGCCGCCGGAATACGCCACAACCACGCCTTGCAGGTCTGCCAGGGTTAGTTTGAGATGTTCGAGTTTGCTTTCGATATCCATGATTGAGCTCTACCGGTAAGTATGGTTTTTTCGCTTGTAAACCTTGCGCCGAGAAGTGTAGCATACGCCAGGCGAAATGTCCAATGGAACAGGGAAGCGGTGCACCAGTCTCCGCTGCTCATTCCTGCAGCAGATAACGTTCGAAAAAAGAGAGCACACGCTGCATGTATTCATCAGGAGCCACGCGTCGATTGCTCCCATGGTCGCCCCCCGGCACAATCCAGAGTTGTTTTGGTTCGTTGGCTGCTGTGTATTGTTCCCAGGCGCGTCCGCTGCCGGCTTCTCGTTCGCCGTAGATCAGCAGCACCGGTCGCGGGCTCAGGCGCGGCAGGTCGTCTATGGGACTCAGCATCCAGGGGTTCACGCCGCTTTGCATCCAGTATGCTCCGGCAATGGAGGTCAACAGCAGTCGTCGAGGCAAGGATTGGGGGCTGTCCGGCTCGGTGAGGTCCTTGCCCAGGTTGAAATATCCTCCTTCAGCCACTACGGCTGAAATCTGCGGCTGAACAGCGGCGTGGCGAATGACCGCCGCCCCGCCCATGGAGAACCCGAACGCTCCAATGCGTTGGACTTCTGGGCGGGTCTCCAAAAATTGAAAGCCAGCTTCCAGGTCCGAGGTTTCTTTGCCTCCCAGCGTTACCGGGGCAGCCGGGCGAGCACAGGAGCGGCTATCAAGTTGGAGCACGCCAAAGCCGCTCCCGATCAAGAAGTCAACCGGCGGCGGCTGGTCTCCCAAGGCGCCGCTTATACCCCCTGCCGCCAGGATGGCGCCTCCGTTTTTTGGGGGGTAATACCAGGCGCGCAATGAGAAGCCATCGCTGCTGCTCAGCCACACCTCTTCGGGTTTGGATACATTCGCCATCAGGGGTGGGTCTGGATTGCAGTCAGGGTGGGTCAGGGCAAAGGCGTATCCCCAACCCAACACCAGGGTTGTCCCCAGGTAGATAGCCAGCAACAACAGGCTGATATTGAGCACCGTGCGGAAGATGGAGTGGAAAGTCACACGGAATTACTTCAGGCGATAATCCAGGCTAATGGGCGGCGTTGATCCAGGCGATGCAGCCCAGCATCCAGCGCCGCCTGCACCGCTGCCTGGTATTCCTCAGAGGTGATGCGGCGGTTGAGCTTGGGGTACTGGCTGGCTTTGAATGCCGGGCGGTATTGGTCCATCAGATTGAGGTACGTGTTGGGGGAGATCTCTTGCGCCAGGAATTGCACGATCTTCTCCGTCCCAGCTAAATGATTGGGTAACACCAGGTGGCGCACCAACAAGCCGCGCACAGCCAGCCCCTGCCGATTCAGTTGCAAATCGCCCACTTGACGGTGCATTTCGCGCACGGCTGCTTGGTTCACCGCTGGATAGTTGGGGATGCGCGAGTATTGACGTGCAATGGAGGCGCTGGCGTATTTCATGTCCGGCATATAGATATCAACTACTCCGTCGAGAAGCGCCAGCGTCTCGAGCGAATCATACCCGCCGGTGTTGTAAACCAGCGGCAGGCGCAAGCCCGCCCTTGCAGCGATAAGCAACCCTGCCAGAATTTGGGGCACCACATGACTGGGCGAGACCAAATTGATATTGTGACAACCAGCGGCTTGCAGTTCGAGCATCATGGCTGCCAGTTCTTCTGGTTCGGTCAAATCGCCGGCGTCCGTCTGACTGATATCGTGGTTCTGGCAATACTGGCAATGCAGGTTGCAGCGGGTGAAGAATATCGTACCAGAGCCCCGCCAGCCGCGCAACGGATCTTCCTCGCCCATGTGCGGACCGTAACTGCTCACCCGCGCTACTTCGCTGGTGCGGCAAATGCCCAGTTTCCCAGCGCGCCGATCAACTTTGCACTCCCAGGCGCAAATCGTGCACGCCGAGAGGCGTCGATATGCCTCCTGGACGCGCGCTTGCAGCTCTCCTGAGTGGAGCAGGCTCACATAAGAAGGATAACTGGTCGGCATTAATTGTATTGTATTGGAGGCTTGTTTGGGGTGCAAGAGGCAGCCCAGCACCTATCTGAATTGTTATCCGGAGGCGGCGTTCATTTCGGGCGGGAATAGGAATACAAACGCCAGGTCATTGACATTGGTCATGGTAGGACCGGTCTTGATTAAATCTCCAAGCGCTGCGAAGAAGTGATAAGCGTCGTTATTTTCAAGGTAGGTCTGTGGGTGCATGCCAAGGGCGGTAGCGCGGCGGAAGGTGTCGGTGCTCACAGCCGCGCCGGCGGCGTCTGTGGGTCCATCGCCGCCGTCGGTAGCCAGGGTCACCAACAGCGCGCTGGGCACCTCAGCTAATTCCACCACCGCGCCCAGCGCCACCTCCTGATTCCGTCCGCCCAACCCCTTGCCGCGCAGGGTGACAGTGGTCTCGCCGCCGGCTGCCAGGCAGGCAGGTCGTCGAATATCGGAACTCCGGGCACGCTCAGCCAACCAGCGCCCGGCAAGCCTGGCTTCGCCCTGCAAACTTGCGGTGAGAAGCAGCGTTTCGAATCCTTCGCGGCGCGCCTGTTCCAGCGCCGCCTGGAGCGCCATGGAGTTGTTGCCGATTACCAGATTGTGTACCCGATTGAAGATCGCATCGCCGGGTTTGGGGGTTTCGGGGATTTCACCCGCCCGACCGCGCTCCAGATGCAGCCGGATGGCGAGCGGCGTCTGATCCAGGATGGCGTGGCGCTCCAGTACGGATAGCGCATCACGAAAGGTGGTCGGATCTGGCACGGTCGGACCGGAAGCGATCACCTCGAGCGGGTCTCCGATCACATCTGAGAGCACCAGCGTGAGCAGTTGAGCCGGATGAGCCAGGCGCGCCAGGTTGCCGCCCTTGAGCCGGTCCAGGTGTTTGCGCAGCGTGTTGATTTCGGTAATATCAGCCCCGCAAGCCAGCAGGAGATGGGTGAGCTGTTGCAGATCATGCAGCTCTATCCCATCGGCAGGTGCGGTCATTAGAGCTGAGGCGCCGCCGGAAATCAGGCACAACAGCAGGTCTTGTGGTTGGACTTTTGCCAATAGCTCGAGTATTTTGTCGGAAGCCAGCAGGCTGCGCCTATCTGGGATGGGATGCCCGGCGGTGAATACCTGCATCCGCGGCGCTCTGCCAGCGTATCCAGCCTTGGTGACCACGATCCCCTCCGAAAGGCGTTCGCCCAGCAGCTCGCCCGCCGCTTCTGCCATTCGCATACTGGCTTTGCCAATTGCAATCAGGTAGATATGGTGAAAGCGGTCGAGTTCGTAGAGGCGGTCTTCCACGATCAGTCTATCTTGATCACGCTGGATCGCCCTACGGACTGCCCGGTATGGGTCAGCGGCGTCCAGAGCCGCTGCCAGCACGCGCTGGATTCGCTCTCCCCAGGGATGAGCGTGAATAGTAAATGCCGCTAGCCTGGCAAGCTCCATCTCAGGCTGGGTTGATCGGTTGACTTCCGACAGGGCGGATGCATTCGGGAACGTCGTTGTTCGGGCTGTTCACTAATGGAGATACCGGATAAGCCACAAGTTCTTCAGCAGGGTAGGGCGTCAGTAAGCCGGAGAGCTTTCGTATGTCTGCCTCGCCAGGTTCGATCCACACAGAATATGCCTTCTCGGGCAGGATGACCGGCATGCGATTGTGGATCTTTGCCAGTAATACATTGGGTTGTGTGGTAATAATTGTACAGGAGAGGATCTGCGAGCCATCGGGCGCGTTCCAGACATCCCACAACCCGGCGAAGGCAAACGGCTTGCCTGACTCCAGGCGTATATATACCGGTGTTTTACGGCGGGTGTCGCCAGCCTGCCACTCATAGAAGCCATCTGCCAGGATCAGGCAACGCCGTCGACGGAAAGCCGTGCGGAAGGAGGGTTTTTCCGCCAGCGTTTCAGCGCGGGCATTGATCATGCGGTTGCCAATGCTTGGATCTTTTGCCCAGGAAGGGATCAAACCCCAGATGAAGAAATCCATTCGGTTCTTGCCGTCGTTGGGGACCACCGCAACCGGTTGAGAAGGGGCAATGTTATAACGCGGCGCCAACCCGGGCGGGATTGCCAGCCAGGGAAAGTTTTCCTGTAATGCGCTTACATCGGCAGTCAGGGTGAATCGTCCACACATGCGCTAATCTTAGCAAGATTATCTGAATTCTACAAGGGGCAGCCAGCTCTAGGGTAAAGGCTGCATAGACCGGTGTTTTGTATTATGCTTATGGCATGTCCACCAAAGACGCCGCCCGATGGAATCAGCGCTACTCAGGAGACGAGCATTTCAGGCATTACTTCGAGCCGCGTCCGTTCCTGGTGGAATGCGCTTGCTTTCTCCCTAAAAGCGGATTGGCGCTGGATGCCGCCATGGGACTGGGAGGCAACGCTGCATTTTTACTCGAACGGGGCTTGCGCGTGATTGGTCTGGATATTTCATGGGTGGCTGTCCGGCGCGCCAGGGAACGTCTGCCTGGTTTGATGGCTGCAGTGGTGGACCTGAATTACCTCTGGCTGCCTAAGAACCGGTTTGATGTGATTCTGAACTTCTATTATTTGCAACGCGACCTTTGGTCGCAATATCGCCGCGCTTTGCGCCCCGGCGGGTTGTTGCTGATAGAGACGCTCACCCGGGAGATGCTAACGATCCACCCCGAAATCGAACCGGGCTATCTGCTTGCCCCCGAAGAATTGCTGGCGGCGTTTCGAGACTGGCAGATCCTGGTTTATCGCGAGGGATGGGTGGGTAAAGAGACAGCCCATCCCAAAGCGGTGGCAAGCCTGGCGGCGCGCCGACCAGCCTGATCTACTCCCTTGGAGAAGCGAGAAAGCCGTCAGATGATTAACGCAGCAACATCGGGAGGTAGTGTTGGTAAGGTGTAACCAACACCGAAAGCGGTATGCTCAATGGGCTGCTGTTGTCCGAGAGCATCCGCACACTACCCTGGTACAGTCCTGGCAGCACGCCGTTTAAATCAACTCTCAGGGTTATTGTCCGATTCCCGCCTGCAGGCAAGTTTAAAGGATCGGGAGAGAAGCTCAGCCGACCGGCAGGCAATATCTCCCCCGCCTGGTTGCGCAAATTGGTTGCAGATAGATCAGCGTTGTTGAGCGGCAGGAGGTTGCCTGTTTCGCTAATGGTGAACTCCTGACTGACTACACTCCCAGTCTCTGCAGAGAGCTCCAGCGAAGCCGGGTTAGCAATTGTTGGTGCAGCGGCTATTGCACTGGATTTGATCCGCAATGCACCTTGTTTGTATTCCAGGCGGATGCTGATTTTATGCGTTTCGCCCGCGGCAAGCGCGCGGGAGTAAGTCTCGCTTTCAATTAAGTTGTTGTCTTGCCAGGTCTCGATTTGCGCCGTGTAAGTGAGGGGCGTCTGGCTGGTCAGGTTAAATGTGTAATCCGTGGAATTTGCCAGCGGCTGATAGACCAGCAGAATTATTTCGGTAGAAGAGGCGCTGTATCTGCTCCCCGGTATGTAGGGGATGAAGGCTGTGATGTTGCTGGCTACAAGATTTTCATCAAAGAAACCGTCAGCGTGTTTGCCCTTGGCGTCATGCAATCGCATCGTCACTGCCGGGTTATCCACGCGGATGCGCATTGCCTGCGAGGTCTCGGTGGTGGTGAGCGGTTGACTGGCTTGAGGCGCGCCGAAACGGGCGTGTTCCTTAACGAACGCTTCGTAGGAGCTGGACCATGCCGTTTCGGCGGCTGCGCCTTCAAAGTTGTCGGCGGTATAGCCGCGCGCATCCATCACCCGTTGCGGGCGTCCAACATCGTTCACCTGGGTTATGACAACCGCGTGATCTGCCAGTCCATCGGGTTCCCAATCGAAGAAGACGACATCTCCCTTCAGATAAGGATCGGTATGGGAAAATGTTTGCTGGTTGTGTGTGAAATACCGGCGCAGGTCTTCGGCGTGGCGAGCCGTGCCAAAACGGTAGCGCGCCGGGTTTTGCTGTTGATCTTGCACAATAGCTTGTTGTAAGTCGAGACCAGCGCCGTAGTTATAGGCGTCCAGGACAATATCTGTGCAAACGCCGGCATTGAAGCCGTGGTAATCGCCATCACAGCCAATATAAGGCGATGGACAGCCGCGATCGATAGAATAAGGCATGCCCTCATCCAGACGGGCTTCCTGCACGATCATATTCCCTGTGCCGGGATCCTCATCATATTCCCAGGTGTCATTGAAAACAGTGGGATGTCCATCTCCATATCCCCCTCCAAATAACACCAGTTTATCCCGATCGCTGTCGTAAGTCAGCGGGAATCCCAGGCGTGCAGGCGGGTGCAAGACAGTGCTGGCAGGTGTCCAGGTTATTCCATCGAACTCCCAGGTTTGATCAACCGGGTCAGCGCCGTTCTCGGTGCCCCCAAACAGGATCAGCACCTCTCGCTGACTGTCGTAAGCCATGCCGTGACTTTCCAGCCCAGGCGGGCTTTGCTCCGGGGAAATCTGCCGCCAGTTGACGCCATCATACTCCCAGGTGTCGTTCATCTGAGGGTCGGCTGCGCTTCTCCCGCCAAAGAGCACCATTACCCGGCGTTGGCTATCGTACACCATGGCATGATGCATCCTTCCCGGGGGGGACTGGGGGGTGTTCACCTGCTGCCAGGTAACACCATTGTATTCCCATGTGTCGTTTAAATACGGGTTGCCCGGGTTGTAACCGCCAAAGAGGACGGTCACCTGCCGAATTGGGTCATAGACCATCGCGTGGGCGTCGCGCGCAGGCGGAGAGGTCGCCGTAGATATCTGCGTCCAACTGACGCCATCGTACTCCCAGGTGTCATTCAAGTAGCCGCTAACACCGAGTCCGCCAAACAGCACGATTTTTTGCCGCCGCGCGTCGTACACCATGCCCTGCTGAATGTTCACCCTCCCCGGCGGCGATTGGGGCGGCTGAAGCTGGTTCCATTCGGCGCCGTCATACTCCCAGATGTCATTACGCCGCTCGCGTCCTGTGCCATCTCCGCCGAATAAAATTGCAACTCCGCGGCTACTATCATAAGTCATGCCATGCAGATAACGGGCGGAGGGCGGATTAGATGTGGGCACCTCTTCCCACAGGGTATCCGTGTCTGGCAATGATGTGAACTTGCCGACCGCAGCCTTTGGCAAGATCAGCGCCAGCGAGGTCAAGATCGTCAGGAGCAGAATGAGGCGACGCAAAGTATCAATCCGCAAATCCATAAACCTGCCAGATGTTGATGAAATACTATCGCCAGGCGGATTACCTCATCCGCCTGAGTTTCCATTACTCAGATAGGTCCAATAACGAAGATCAAGAGTGTGCACAGCCAGGTAACACACGATATATCGGTGTGTTGGGCGAATACCTGCTGCAAATAAGTCAGATCATCCTGAGAATACCGGAAAAACGTTGGAAATGCAAGCGGATTTGAATTAAAGATATTCGCGCCAGTAAAGAGGCTGTGCCAGCAGGCGAACGTGCCGGCACAGCCCCGATTGCAAACGCCGATTGCATCCAGAGTGCTTGGTGTAGATTTCAGAGATGGTGTCTAATAAGTGACCTTACGCGGCAATGCTTTAGCCTGGTTGATCCAATCGCCGACCTGTGACTGGGTGGGCATCTTACGCACCAACTTTTTCTCGGCGTTGGTGGAAGCCATCTTCTGGTATAGATGCTCAGGATTGCGCTGCGCCAGCTCAACCACGGTGTCAACACCGGCAGCTTCCAGCAGGTCAGCGTACTCCTCGCCAATGCCCTTGATACGAAATAGATCCGCGTGATTCACCCAGCGCAACACCAGCTTCTCGCTGATGCCAGTGGTTTCGGTGATCTCCTCTCTCCCTTTTGGTGTGGCGCCTTTTTCCAACAATGCTTCTATTGTGGCGATCCCAGCTTGGCGCAGTTTCTGTGCATACGCGCCGCCGATGCCTTCGATTGTCTCGAGCTTTGCCATAATTGACCTCCTGTGGGTGTGGTTTTAGTGAACAGTACTCGATGCTGCCTATTCGAGTTTTTCAGTGTCTCTCAACCAGTGCTTTATTTGCTGGCAACGATTAGCCGATCTGGCTGTCCAGCCTGCTCCGAAATTCGGCAGCGTGTTCGTGGTAATGGATATACGTGTTGCCAGCGATCACCTGCCAGGGTGGAAGATCGGGCGGCACATTCTGCAAAGCGCTGTGGGTCGTTCAGGTCATCCTCGCTCAGTCTGGTCAATCAATCAAGCAGTTTTTGATAGGTGGCGCGAGCCGCCTGCAATACCTCATTCACAGGTCGACACCGGTTTTGTTCGCATTTCACCTGGTTATGTTCGCCGTTGGTAGGCGTCCATAAGGCGGATCCTATGAGCGCCTGCGATTGGGGTAATCCAATCGTCTCGCATTCATACCAGGCGATATGTGCAACAAGGTCCTTCACCGTCCAGGCGCCTGTCACCCCAGCCTGCTCCAACTGATCTGTACGGCGGCGCGCAAGTTGCTTCTCCCAGTCCTTCCGTCCCTGCCTGATATTTTGGAGAAAATCCTTCGGTTTCATCAATCTATCCCACTGCGGGTGGGTGAGCACACGGTTGTGAAGTCATGCGGCAACCTGGATAGCGCGGCTTGCCCCTACCTGACCGAACAGGTGGGCGTAAACCACGCCGATCAGTGGGGTGATCAGCGCACCAACGACCAGCATCAAGATCCAGCCCACGCAGGGGATCACCGCCAGGATGCTGATCAGAATGCTGCCCACGCTACCGGCGATCACTGAAAACACCAGATAAGCCAGCCAGGCTAATATAAAATCACTCAGGTTGCTGGTCGCCAGGCGGACAATATTGCCAACTTCGAAGCAGGAGCCAAAGCTGCCCTTGCGGGCGAAGTTCACCTGCACCGCCGGGAAAATGATGGAGAGAAACAAACCGTACAAGACAGCCAGGCAGGAGAACAAGATGCCTGCGCCGGTGCTGACGGCGGTTAAAACATCCTGAAGGTCGCCTTCGGCTGAGGCTGCGCCAATAAAGAAAGGAACCATCAGAGCAATCAGCACAATTAGCGGGAGACCGTAAAGAATTCCCGCAGCGAAAAGAATCAATCCATCCACGAATTTCCGCCCCAGGTCATCCCAGTCAGCCAGTGGCTCGGGATGTTGTTGGGAAACGCGGCGTATGATCTCGGTGGTGTATCCGCCCCATGCCAGGTTAAGGATTGGAATAATTGATATCAGCGCCCCGATCAGCAGCTTGGAGAGCCATTTGGCATCCTCGAAGGTGTAGGTGAAGGCTTTGCCAATTTGCATCTTTTCCTCCTTGTGTCTTGTTATTTATGGGTTTATAGAATTGATCCGGGTTTAGCTTATCGGGGCTGCAGCACCTCCTCGATGAGATACAGCTTCTCATCAAGCTTTCATAATTGTAGCAAAGCTTTCTCGTTTGTGTGCGGTAGATTGTCCAGCTATTTATTGTCGCTTCAGCTGAGTGCAAAATCAATAAAATCAAACCAGAACACCGGAGGAGGTGTTCTGGCGGCTGATGGCTGGGGGTCGAGGATTCGAACCTCGGCATACGGATCCAGAGTCCGCTGTCCTACCGCTAGACGAACCCCCAGAACAGGATGATGGGATTTTACCATGATTAGTAATCAGCGTCAATTTTCGCACACAGCAGCCGGAGAAATGCTGCACCTTTGTAGATCAGGATTTTGACTTGAGCCGGAGTCATTCAGATGACCAAAGAAGGGCAAAGTTTGTTAGAATATGCCTTGATTTCTATCCCATACTGATTGGCATGGAATTGTAAGATGACTATAGAATCGCCCTCGTCAAGTCCTCCCGAACGCACGGATTTCATCCGCGAGATTATTCGGGAGGATATTCGCACGAATAAGTTTGGTGGTCGGGTGCATACTCGCTTTCCTCCTGAGCCGAATGGTTATTTACACATTGGCCATGCGAAGTCGATCAGCCTGAACTATGGACTCGCCAAGGAGTTCAATGGCAAATTCAACCTGCGCTTCGACGACACCAACCCAACCAAAGAAGAAGTCGAATATGTTGAATCGATTAAAGCGGATGTGCGCTGGCTTGGTGCGGATTGGGAGGATCGTGAATTCTACGCCTCGGATTATTTTGAGACGCTCTATCAGTACGCCATTAAGCTAATCCGCAAGGGTAAAGCCTACGTGGATGACCTGAGCGCCGATGAGATCCGCGAGTATCGCGGCACACTGACCCAGCCTGGTAAGGAAAGCCCATATCGCAACCGCTCGGTTGATGAAAACCTGGATCTGTTCGAGCGCATGCGTAAGGGCGAGTTCCCCGAAGGCTCGCGGGTGCTGCGCGCCAAGATCGACATGGCATCCGGCAATCTGAACTTGCGTGATCCGGTCATGTACCGCATCTTGTTCCAGAGACATCACCGCACCGGCGACAAATGGTGCATCTACCCGATGTACGATTTCGCTCATGGGCAGTGCGATTCGATCGAGGGCATCACCCATTCGATCTGCACCCTGGAGTTCCAGGATCATCGCCCGCTTTATGATTGGTTTCTCGATGAGCTTGAAATCTATCACCCCCGGCAGATCGAGTTTGCCCGCCTCAATCTGACTTACACAGTGCTCAGCAAGCGTAAATTACTGCGCCTGGTTCAGGAGGGACACGTTGCCGGTTGGGATGATCCGCGCATGCCCACGCTTTCTGGCTTGCGCCGTCGCGGCTACACGCCAGAAGCCATTCTGGATTTTTGTGAACGCATCGGCGTGGCTAAGAACGATAGCATAGTGGATATCAACCTGCTGGAGCATTGTCTGCGCCAGGATTTGAACCGGCGCGCGCCGCGAAAAATGGCGGTTTTACACCCCCTCAAGCTGGTAATCGATAATTATCCGGACGAACTGGTCGAAATGATGGAAGCGGTGAACAACCCTGAAGACCCTTCTGCCGGTACCCGCAAGGTGCCTTTCTCCAAGGTGCTTTACATCGAGCAGGACGATTTTCGTGAGCAGCCGCCGCCCAAGTATTATCGCCTGGCGCCAGGTAGGGAAGTGCGCCTGCGATACGCCTATTTCGTCACCTGCGTTGGTGTGGTGAAAGACGAACGCACCGGCGAGATCCTGGAGGTGCATTGCACCTATGATCCGGCAACGCGGGGCGGCGATGCGCCAGATGGGCGCAAGGTCAAAGCTACGCTGCATTGGGTCTCCGCGGCGCACGCCATCCCTGCCGAAGTACGCCTCTACGACCGCCTGTTCCTCAAGGAAAATCCGGATGAGGTTGAAGAGGGCAAAGATTTCCTCTCCAACCTCAACCCCAATTCCCTGGAGATTCTTCCCAATTGCTTTGTGGAGCCAAGCCTGGCGGATGCGCCGGTGCCGAAAGGCACAGAAACGCCCGCGTTTTACCAGTTCGAACGACAGGGCTATTTCTGCGTCGATCCCGATTCCGCGCGTGGCAAGCTGGTCTTCAACCGCTCGGTTGGCTTGAAGGATACCTGGGCGAAGATCGAAAAAACACTCCAGGCTGACTGATGCCTGGAGCGCATACCCCTGACAGGTTGAGTCTCAACTCATTTGCTCTAAGATGGTGCTGGCGCGCTGGATGCGCTCCAGCACTTTTGTTTTGCCAATCACCGCCATACTTTCCAACAACGGCGGGCTGACGGTCTGACCGGTCACTGCCACGCGCAGGATGCCAAAGAGTTGTCCCGCTTTCAAGCCGAGCTTCTCTGCCAGCATTCTTAGCGGTGCATCGGCTGTGGTGGCGTTGATCACATCCAGCCCTTGCAGCACATCGTACGCCGCACGGGCTGCTCGAGCCGACTCGGCTGGGGTCATATCCTTCCCGATCAGTTCCTCGGGTTTGGGATGAATTTCCTCCTGGAAGAAAAAGCCGGCGAAGGGCAGTGCATCATCCAGGGTGACCAGCCGCTCACGGATCAGCGGCGTAATCGCCAGCAAGCGATCATCATCAACTGTGTAGCCGGCGGCAATGAAGTAGGGTTTGATACGTCCCGCCAGGTCTTCGAGATTCAGATTGCGGATGTGCATGCCGTTGAAGTGATCGAGTTTGGTGAAGTTGATCGCGGCTGGCGCCGGGTTGAGCTTATCCAGGTTGAATTTCTCGATCAGATCCGCCATGGTGAAGAATTCGGTGTGATCGTCATAACTCCATCCCATCAGCGCAATCCAGTTCACCACCGCTTCGGGGATATACCCCAGGGCTTCTAGATCTTTGATGAAGATCGAGTAGCCGTCCTGCATAGCCTGGGCTGTATCGCGTTTGCTCATCTTGCCCTTGCCGCTAGGCTTAAGAAATACCGAAAGATGCACCCAAACCGGCTCCTGCCAGCCGAAGGCGCGGATAATATGGGCGTGAAGAGGGAAGGTCGAGAGCCACTCGGAACCGCGCAAGACATGGGTGATGCCCATCAGGTGGTCGTCTACCATCGCTGCCAGATGGTAGAGCGCCAGCCCGTCCGACTTGACCAGGATGTAGTCGTCGAGCACGCGGTTCTCGATGGTGATCTCGCCGCGCAAATGATCGCGCACGGTGATATGTCCCTCACGCGGCATCTTGAAGCGAATCACATGGCGCTCGCCGGCTGCGACGCGCCGGGCTGCCTGATCAGGATCAAGATAGCGGCAGGCGCCATCATAGAGTAGGGGCTGCTTGAGTTTATGCTGTTGTTGACGGAGCTTTTCCAGCCGCTCAGGCGAACAGAAGCAGTAATAAGCAGCGCCTTTCTCGATCAGTTGGCGGGCGTATTCCAGGTAAATTTCCCGCCGTTGGGATTGATAGTAGGGTGCATTTGGACCGCCGACCCCCGGTCCTTCGTCCCAATCCAGACCGAGCCAGTGCAGGCTATGAATCAATTCTTCTTCTGCACCGGGCACGTAGCGTTTCCGATCCGTATCCTCTATGCGCAGGATGAACTGTCCACCGGTCTGCCGGGCGAGCAGGTAGTTGTACAGGGCAGTGCGCCCGCTGCCGATGTGAGTGCGCCCGGTGGGTGAGGGCGCCATGCGCACCCGCACGGGCTGGGTCGAATCAGGCATGTTTGCTCCTGAAAAATCTGGCAGTCATGATCGGCTGGAAAATTTGCGCACGGAAGGGATTAAATAGCATTTACAGTAACCAGAATCAGATGTTGCCCTGTGAGAATTCCAGGGATTTATGGCGCAGAATGACACTTTCCACCAGCCCAATGCCCACCAGCGCCGAAAGCAGCGAACTGCCCCCGTAGCTGATGAATGGCAATGTCAAACCGGTGGCAGGTAATAAATTGAGGTTAACGCCGATGTTGACCATAGCCTGGAAGGCGATCAAGGTGGCAACGCCGTAGGCAATCAACGCGCCGAAGGTGTCGCGCGCCAGGCGCGCCGCTCGCAGGCAGCGAAATACAACAAAAATCAGCAATGCCAGGATCAAGAGTGCGCCAACAAATCCGAACTCTTCTGCCAGGGCTGAGAAAATGTAATCCGACCAACGCACCTTCAGGAAGCGCAATTGCACCTGGGTGCCGTTGCCATATCCCTTGCCCAGCCAGCCACCTGAGCCGATGCTAATCAGCGCTTGCTGGATGTTATAGATATCGCCGTAGCTCGCCTCAGGGTTGGGAAAGAGGAAATTCTTGATGCGGTCCTGCTGATAATCAGCCAGGAAGGGGAAGGCAATGAAGGGCGTGATCACAGCCAGCACGCCAAAGAGAGCCAGGTGCTTCAGTTGCAATCCGCTTGCCCACAGCAAGGCGAACCAGAGCACCAGGATAACGATCGTTGTGCTCAGGTTGGGTTGGATCCAGATCAGTACTGCGATCCCTGCTGTCCAGAGAAAGCTGTATGCCACCTGCCTTAACTGGACCGGTTCAGCCTGGTTGCGGGTGAAGTACTCAGCCAGAATCAGGATGATAACGATTTTAGCCAGTTCAGAAGGTTGAATGAGGATAATGCCAGTGTCGAACCAGCGGGCAGATCCGAAGAATACTGCACCAACCAATGCCAGAATTGCCAGCAAGCCCGCCATACCGAAGTAGAGCAGGCGGCTGAGGGAAAACCAGAAGTGGTAATCAATGGCGGCGGTGAGAATGACCACCACAAAGCCAATAATTGCAAATGCCAACTGGCGGCTCACCAGGTTGGTTTCGGTGGTAAGCTCAATGTTCCCTGCCACTGCTGAGCGAATCATGGTGATGCCGAAGATCGTCAGCACTGCCACTGCTCCCAGCAGCCAGAAGTCGAAATGGCGCCAGTTTGCGTTTGAGATCCGCATGATGCTTTATGAACCCACACGCCGCCGGCGCGTTGGGCGGAGCGGGATGTCGGCAATCAGGCGTTGCTGACGACCGTCTTGCGTCATCTCGATCCGCGCTGCGGCGCGCTCGATTTCGACATGGCGTGAGATCACGTCAATCAGCTCGTCTTTCAACTGATCCATCTCGCCAGGGGGCAGGTCGGTGCGATCATGCACCAGCACCAGGCGCATCCGCTCTTTGGCGGTGCGGGCGCTCTTTTGATCGCGTCCAAGCAGGCGTTCGATGAAACTTGCCATATCAGTTGCCTCCTGCGCGGAACAAGCGGGACACGCGCTTGAAGATGCTGTTTTGATCCTCCAAGGGCGGGAACGGCACCTGCTCGCCCTGCAACCGCCTGGCAATATCCCGGAAAGCCTGCCCGGCTTTGCTTTTGCCATTCAGCACAATCGGCGTTCCCTGGTTGGTGCTCATCACCACGTGCTCATCTTCCGGGATCAGTCCGATCAACTCAACCGCCAGCAAATCGAGAACATCCTCGGCGGAGAGCATATCACCGCGCCTCACCATTTCAGGTTTCAGGCGGTTGATCACCAATCTGGCAGGACCTTTCTCCTCGGCTTCGATCAGCCCGATGATGCGGTCGGCGTCACGCACCGCCGAGACTTCAGGGTTGGTGACAACCAGGACGATGTCGGCGGGGGCGATGGCGTTGCGGAAGCCGCGCTCGATGCCGGCAGGGGAATCGATGAGGATCCAGTCATAATCCGGGCGCAATTCATCGCATAAGCGCACCATGTCGCTAGGGGAGACGGCGCTCTTGTCACGGGTCTGGGCGGCTGGGATGAGGAATAAATCACCCAGATGTTTGTCGCGAATCATCGCCTGCCTGAGACGGCAGCGTCCTTCCACCACATCCACCAAATCATAGACAATCCGGTTTTCCAGCCCCAGCACCACGTCCAGGTTTCTCAAACCAATATCGGCGTCCACGCAGACCACTTTCTGACTGTAAGAAGCCAGCGCTGCGCCGATGTTGGCGGTCGCGGTGGTTTTGCCCACGCCGCCCTTTCCGGATGTGATTGTTACTACTTTTCCAGGCATGGTTTTATCCCTTGATCATTTGCCTTTTGGATTCCAGATCTCGGCTACCACGCGCCCATCCTTGATGCGCGCCAGCTCTGGTTGCGGCTTGCCTCGGTGTTGGGGGGTTGTGGCAATTTGTCCGCTGATGCGCAATTGCGTGGGTGCCAGATCAAGTGCGCAGACCACTGCATCTTCGTCCCCCAGCGCGCCAGCGTGCACCATGCCGCGCAACCGTCCCCAAACAATCACGTCACCGCCGGCGATGATTTCCGCGCCGGGGTTGACGTCGCCAATAACGATCACATGCCCCGGATGTTGCAGGCTGAAACCGGACCGCAATGTACGCCGCACCAGGATGGCATTTTCTCCGCTATGCAACGTGGTTTCCAATGGGCGGGTGCCGCCCTCTGGACGCAGCTTGGTCAGGCGTGTCGCCAAACCCAAAGTCTGGGCCGTTTGTTCGGTTGAAGGAGAATTGCTCAGCACTGCCCAGAGCGTCAAGCCGCGTTCGGAGATCTCATCCCGCAATTTGCCCAATTCGGCTGCCTTGAGGGCATGATTGCCCAGATCCAGCGCCAGGCGTGCTCCCTGGAAGAAGCCCCTCTGCTCATCGATGTGATCCAGGATGGCTTTGTGAACCTCATCCCATTCCCCATCCGCCGGGATCATTAACAGACCTTCGCGGATTCCCTTGATTTGGACAGTGGGTCTTGCCATAACCATTGCGCAATTATAGCACGAATGTTCATGGTGTTTCTGCAGCCCTATCGATGGCTTTGAGTTCGAAATAGGCGTTGAGAAGCCGGCGCACGATGGGTCCGGCGACTCTGGCGCCTTCGCCGCCATTGTAGACGAAGGCAACCACGGCAATCTCGGGATCGTCATACGGGGCGTAGGCGACTGTCCAGGCATGGGTTGGCCAGTTACCAGGGATACAGCGGTTCTTCGCCTGGGCGTACTTGTCGCAATATTCGGCGGTGCCGGTCTTCCCCGCTGCGGGAACGGTGGCGTAGACGAACTCCTTTGCCAGCGTTCCGTGTGTGACAGCCCGCCGCATTCCCTCTTGTACTTTCTCGATCACCCATGGCTGCACATTTTTGGCGCGCCCTTCGATCGGTTCACAGCCGCGGGTTGAGGTTTCGTCATATTCCTGGATCAGATTGTCCCTGGTGATATCCCATTTCTGGATTGGCTGGAATGGACGCACCACATTCCCCTCCCCGTCCAGCACCTCTTTGACGAGCTGGGGTTGCATCAGCTTGCCATCGTTAGCGATCGTGGCGGCTGAGAGCAGCACCTGCAGCGGCGTAGCCAGCACGTACCCCTGTCCTACGCTGGCAATGTAGGTATCACCGGTAGACCAGCTTTCGCCGTGGGTCAATCGTTTCCACTGAGGATCTGGTATCAGCCCTTTTTCTTCCTCCGGCAAGCCCGTGCCGGGATAGTCGCCGTAGCCAAGGGCGCGGGCATAAGTGCCCAGACGGCAAATTCCCAGACCTTCGGGTACCTCGTCTTTGTAACCACCGCCAAGTTTGTAGAAATAGACATTGCTGGAGTTAGCAATTCCCCCCAGGAAATCCAGTTTGCCGAAGCCAGCTTCGTTCCAGTCGACGAATTTGCGCTCCGTGCCGGGGTCGTTGGGGTTGAATTTTTCCTCGATGACGATAAAAGGCGGGGTCTCGATCACCTGCTCAGGCGTGACAACTCCTTCGTTTAGCGCGCCAACTGCAGTCGTCAGCTTGAAGACCGAGCCTGCCGGCAAAACATCTCCGACTGCATGGTTGAGCAGTGGGTTTGCCGGGTCCTGGATGAGCTGATTGTAATAGTAGGCGGGGATGAATCTCGCCATGCGATTGTTTTCGTAAGATGGGTACGACACCATAGCCAGGATTTCACCGGTCTTCGGGTTCATGGCAATGACCACACCGCTAGTCGAACGGATCTCTCTTAACCAGGTATTCCAAAAGTTGATTTCGCGCTCCAGGATGGCGGTGGCTGCCTGCTGCAGGCGCGTATCAATCGTCAGGCGCAGGTTCAGACCCGGTTGTGGTTCTTGCGGTTCGCCGATGGTGCGTATTTCCTTCCCGGCTACGTCAACCTCGATCGTGCGTTTGCCGTTTACGCCTGCCAGCAAATCCTGGTATTGGAGCTCCAAACCGGCATAACCGACTTTGTCGCGGTTGGGTTCCAGACCTTTAGCCCTGAACTCCTGCTCTTGCGCTGCAGGTATCGGGCCGAGAAAGCCGATGATCGAGGCGGTTAGCCAGCCGGTGGGATAATCGCGGATGGGTTGCACTTCGATATCCACTCCTGGCCAATCCACCGCCTTTTCCTGGATGATCATCGCGGTGGTGGGATCAATGTCGCATTTCACCTTTACCGGTGAGAACGGGGTAGCAGACTCGCCGTATTCCACGATCTGAGCGATGCCGTGCTCCGAGATGCACGGCACATATGGGTTCTCTTCGCTCAGCTCTCCCAGGTTCACCGGTAGATCAATCAATTGGGAAAGTTCGCGGAAGATCTCCTGGACTTCACCCTCGTCGTCAGGCAGGTTGGCAGCGGTAATCACCACATTATAAGAGGCTACATTGCGCGCCAGGATCACATCGTTGCGATCGTAGATGACACCGCGCGCGGCAGGGATGTTGATCTCCTTAATGCGGTTGGCGTTCGCTTGAGCTGACCATTCGGCTCCTTGAAGGATTTGCAGCGTGAACAGACGTACGATGTAGACGCCAAATGCAAGCAGGATTACGATCGCAAACACTAAGATGCGCCAAGTCTGGATAGTGTTATTGAGTGAAGGAGATTCGTTCATACTTCCAGCACTTCCGGATATAACCATCTTGCCAGGTCGCTGATCAATGCATAGACCGGAATAGCCAGCAACAGGTTCAGCACCAGGCTGGGCAAGGTGATCAAGTTGAAGGCTTCTACCAGCGGAAGCGGGTCTCTGACAATGATCAGTGTTAGATAAGAGATGGCGTGAAAGAAGAGTGTGCCAAAAAGGGTGGTCACAAACATTGCCAGCAGTGGCACCCGCCAGACACGCCGCCGGAGCGTCAACGCCAGAGCCACAGCCGGCAGGTAACCGGCGAAGGATGCTCCAATCGGGAGAGCCGAAGCTATGCTATAGATCAGACCGCCGATAAGCCCCCACTGCCAGGCGCTCTCGACCCGTTTTTGCAACGCCCAGGCGATGATTGCCAGCAGCACCAGGTCGGATGTGCCCTGGAGCAAAACGAAGCGGCTGACCAGGCTGGTTTGCAGGAGCATCAGTCCGCTTAGCACGGGCAGCGCCATCAGCGTGGCAAGGGTGCGAGGCAGCAAAAAGCGCGAGGTGGGTGTCATGGCTGAGCGACTTGAGGGGTGGGCAACAGGGGACCAATCTCTACCGGCGTGAAGTTGGTGATCACTAGCACGATCTCGAGTTGGTCGAAATCCACCAAAGGCTGGATCACCGCCCGCTGAAACACATCCTGGTCGCGGCTGCGCACTCCTGCCACCTGCCCAACGAGAATGTTGGGCGGATAACTACCGCCCAAGCCGGACGTGAGCACCAAATTCCCCACCTGAATATCGGCGTTCTGGGGGATCATATCCAGAGAGAGCTCGCCGCTGATACTGCCGGTGAGCACCGCTGGCGACTGAGAGGGCTCGATGCGGACGTTGACTGTGGAGGCTGGATCGGTGATCAATTGAACGCGCGCCCCTCCGGCGGTGACTGCTGCAATTCTCCCTACCAATCCCTGTTGGGTGACCACCGGCATGCCGCGCCGCAGACCGTGGTCCGAACCCCGGTTGATGATTACATATTTTAGAAATGGGCTCGGGTCGCGAGCGATAACGGCTGCCGCCTGGTAACGATTTTCTGGATTGGCGCGAGCAAAGCCAACCAGCGCAGAGAGGATGTTGGTCTCTGCCAGTTGTTGCTGCAGCTCAACGATTTGGGTCTGCAAACGCGAGTTTTCGGCTCGCAGTTGTGCGTTTTCTTGCCGCAGACGGGCGATATCTTGCGGGGAGCGCACAAGGTCCATCACAGCCTGATAGCGACTGGCGATCCAGGTTTGTGTGCTGATAATCGGATTCAAGATGATGCGGGAAAGTGGTGAGAGGAAACCGCCCAGCGCCAGCGCTATCACCCCCAACGCAATCAGGATGAGGATGATGGTTTGCAGAGAGCGAGTGCTCGTAGAATTCATGTTAATCTGCTTGGTCCCTGCCGATTGTACCAGCAAACCACGGCGCTGCTTGACCGGCAGCTTAACAGTTAAGCCAACTCTAACCAACCTTCTCAGACTTGCCGTGGCGCGTGCTGCCGCGCTCCAGTCCCACCAGTAGATGACTGAGATGATCCAGGTCTTCCAGGATCATTCCCGCGCCACGCGCCACACAGCTCATTGGATCTTCTGCTACCCAAACGCGAATTTTTAACTCATCAGAAAGCCGCCGATCAAGCGCCTGCAATTGGGCGCCGCCGCCCGCCAGACATATGCCGGTTTCCATCAAATCCGCAATAATTTCCGGCGGTACTTCGTCTAGAGCGTCTTTGATCGTATCAATGATGGTCTGCACTGAACCGGAAATCGCCTCGCGGATCTCCACCGATGAGACTTCCACAGCTTCTGGCAGTCCTGTCACCAGATTGCGGCCGCGCAGCACCATCGTCTTTTCTTCTGGCAAATGATACGCCGAACCGATGGCGATCTTCGCTTGCTCAGCCATGCGCAAACCGATCAGCAAGTTGTACTTATTGCGCATGTATTGGACGATATCCTCATCCATTTCATCGCCTGCCACGCGCAAGGAGCGTGAGACCACTACGCCCCCCATCGACATCACCGCCACCTCGGAGGTGCCACCGCCGATGTCGGTGATCATACTGCCGCGTATCTCCGACACCGGAAGCCCGGCTCCCAAGGCGGCAGCCACAGGCTCTTCGATCAGATAGGTCTCGCGCGCCCCGGCTGACATTGCGGCGTCATATACGGCGCGTTTCTCTACCTCGGTCACGCCGGCGGGGATGCCAATCACCACCCGCGGACGCGGCACCGGAACGATACTTTGCTCGTGGGCTTTTCCGATGAAGTACTCCAGCATCGCCTGGGTGATCTCGAACTCGGAGATCACGCCATCCCGCAACGGGCGCACCGCGATCACATTGGCTGGTGTGCGCCCAACCATCTCCTTTGCCTCGGCACCGATGGCAAGCGGCTTGCGCGTGCGTTTTTCGATTGCCACCCAGGAAGGTTCGTTGATCACGATTCCCTTCCCCCGCACATTGACCAAGGTGTTGGCGGTGCCCAGATCAATGCCAATATCTAATGAAAAGAACCCCAGCAACCAGTTGAGGGGATTAAACGCCAAGTTGGGCTCCTGTTGCGCGCGGCGATCTCACCAAGGGTGTGCAGGGCGGATTGATTACCCCACCCGTTACTCGCTTCAGATCATGATTGGTCGATGTTGGGATGTCCAGCATCGTCCTGGATTATACCAAAGAACGAGAGGCTTTGTTAAATGGGGGCTGGTCGCGAAAATTTTTTCACTCCGACGCAAATGGTTACATGCGTGATGCTCCGGGGAATATTCAACCGTACCGACAGGGGATTCCAATCGCCAGAGTTTTTGACTATGATATATGCGTTGGGCATTGGAGCGTGACCCCTCTTGATTGTCAACGCAAGGCGAGGGCATGAAGGTTGGTTGTCTCGATTATCTTCTAGAATGGAGCTTTTGCAGTATAATTGCGCCACAATTTGAAAAAAAAGGAGGTGCTTGAAGAAGTTTCTTGCGGGAAAGACAGCGCATGGCCTCTGATGAGCCAGGGAAAATATTGAACCCCTGTCGGCAGAGGTGACGAGGACGAGGGTTCCTGTCCGTCAAGGGCAGGCTAATCCCCGGCAGGCGGGCATAATCTTGATGAGCCGGGGAGAAAATCGAGTGATCAGCGGAAGCCCTCCGGGCCAGCCAGGTCCGTCACCTTTCCCTCCAATGTAAGCTCTCGTACAACGCCTTCCAGGCGACTGGAAGGATAAAAGCGCAGGGCATGGCAATATTCAGTGCCAGGTGCAACCGCCTGGTTCTGGAGATATTCTTATCGCAGGAGGGATCTTCAATGTGTGGAATCGTAGGATATATTGGTCCGCGGGATGCCACTTCCATCATTCTGAACGGATTGAAGCGGCTGGAGTATCGCGGCTATGACTCTGCCGGTTTGGCGGTGCTTCAAAATGGTCATATCGAGGTGCGTCGCGACGCCGGCAAACTGGCGAGACTGGCATCCCTGATCGAGCAGGCGCCCCTCACCGGTCAGGTTGGCATTGGTCATACGCGTTGGGCGACCCATGGCGAGCCGAGCGCCCGCAACGCTCATCCGCACCTGGGGATGACCGGCGCAGTTGTTGTGGTGCATAATGGCATCGTTGAGAATTTCCTCGAATTGCGCGAAGAACTTGCCGCTGAGGGGGTGGTCTTCAACTCAGATACCGACACCGAAGTCATCGTCCATTTGATCGAGCACTTCATCGCCAGTGGTAAGCCGTTGACCGAGGCGTGCCGCTGGGCGTTCAACCGCCTGAAAGGGGCGCATGGGATCGTTGTGCTCTCATCACGCGAGCCGGACAAAATCATCGCCGCCCGCATCGGCAACGCCGGCGGGGTGGTGGTTGGGTTAGGCGATAGAGAGATGTTCATCGCTTCCGATATGCCGGCTATCTTGGAGTACACCCGCAATGTGGTTTTTCTCGAGTCGCGGCAGATGGCTGTAGTGCAACGCGATGGGTTGAGCGTCCAGGGACTGGATGGAAGAGCGGTGGATTATCAGGTGCACCATGTTTCTTGGGATCCGGTTGCCGCAGAGAAGGGGGAGTATCGCCATTTTATGCAGAAGGAGATACACGAGCAGGTGCGGTCGCTCACAGATACGATCGCCGGTCGGGTGGATTTTGAAAAGGGTCGTGTTCGATTACCTGAGTTGAATCTGACGCCCGACCTCGCCCAGCGCATCGAGAAGATCTTCATCACCGCCTGCGGAACGGCTGCTCATGCGGGCATGGTGGGCAAAGTGCTGATCGAGCGCATAGCCCGGATTCCGGTGGAGGTGGATATTGCCTCCGAATTTCGCTATCGTGACCCGATCGTGGACGATCACACCGTGGTGCTGGCGATCAGTCAGTCTGGGGAGACAGCCGATACGCTGGCTGCGATGGAGGAGGCGCGCCGTAAAGGGGCTGTGCTGTGGGCGATTGTGAACGTGATCGGCTCGCAAGCAATGCGCATAGCCAATGGATATATCTCGATGCAGACCGGCCCGGAGATCGGCGTGGCTTCCACCAAAGCCTATACTGCTCCGTTGGTTGACTTGTACATGCTGGCGGTGCTGCTCGGCGATTTGCGCGGCGTGTTGGACGCCAAAACGCGCCGCCGTTTGCTGAACGACTTACGCCTGGTGCCGGACCTGGCTGGTCGCTGCCTGGACCGCGAGAAGGCAGTCGAAGAGGTTGCGCGCGCTCTGCTGCATACAAACCATTGTTTGTATCTGGGGCGCGGGATCAACATGCCAACCGCATACGAAGGGGCGCTTAAGCTCAAGGAAATATCATACATCCACGCCGAGGGCTACCCGGCTGGCGAGATGAAACACGGTCCAATCGCCCTGATTGATCGCGAGATGCCGGTGGTGGTGATTGCGCCGCGTGATCCCTGGTATGAGAAGATGTTCAGCCAGATCGAGCAGGCAAAAGCGCGTGGTGGGGTGGTGATTGCCCTGGCGACCGATGGCGACGAACTGGCTGCCCAGGTCGCCGATCATGTCCTCTGGCTTCCCGAAACGCCCTGGATGCTCAGCCCTGTGACGGCGGTGATCCCGCTCCAGCTCCTGGCTTATCACATCGCCGCCATGCGCGGCTTAGATGTGGATCAACCGCGCAACCTTGCCAAAAGTGTGACAGTGGAGTGAGCGCGCCTTCAATCTCCCAGGGTGGCGACCATCACAGCTTTGATGGTGTGCATGCGGTTTTCAGCCTGGTCGAACACTATCGAGTGTTCCGACTCGAAGACCTCATCGGTCACTTCTAAGCTTTCCAGACCGCTCTTCTGGTAGATTTCCTCTCCAATCCTGGTCTCACGGTTGTGGAAAGACGGCAGGCAATGCATGAACTTAACCTTGGGGTTACCGGTCAGACGCACTACGTCCATGTTCACCTGGTAAGGCTTGAGCAACTTGATGCGCTCATCCCATACTTCTTTAGGCTCCCCCATTGAAACCCACACGTCGGTATACAGGAAGTCGACGCCTTTCACCCCTTCTTCCACGCTTTCGGTCAGTAGCAGGCGGGCGCCCGTTTCGGCGGCGATCTGTCGGCTTGTCTGCACCAGCTTCTCTTCGGGCCATAACGACCGGGGAGCGCACAGGCGCACATCCATGCCCAGCTTGCACCCCATAACCATCAACGAGTTGCCCATGTTATTGCGCGCGTCGCCCAGGTAACAATAAGAGATTTCGTTCAAAGGCTTTCCGCTGTGCTCGAGCATAGTCAGCACGTCGGCAAGCGTCTGGGTTGGGTGGAACTGATCCGTCAAGCCATTCCAGACCGGAACGCCGGCGTACTGCGCCAGCGTTTCTACACTATCCTGGGAAAAGCCGCGATACTCGATGCCGTCGTACATGCGTCCCAACACGCGGGCAGTGTCCTTCATGGATTCCTTATGCCCAATTTGTGATCCTTCGGGACCAAGATAGGTTACATGGGCGCCTTGATCGAAAGCCGCCACTTCAAAGGCGCAGCGCGTGCGGGTTGAGGTCTTTTCGAAAATCAGGGCAATGTTCTTGCCCTTCAAACGAGGCTGCTCGTACCCGCCGTACTTGGCGGCTTTCAGGTCTGCAGATAGTTTGAGCAGGTATTTGAGTTCCTCGGGAGTGAAATCGAGCTCCTTGACGAAGCTGCGGTTGCGTAGGTTGAATGCCATGGATTGATCCTCCTGAGAGAAGGTGGGGTCTCGCGTAAGACCTATTATAGTGAAGATTGACGCAGTTCAGGGGGATTTCTCCAATAGCCTTAATGGGTTGACATTGGCTCCAAGGCGTTTGTCATAGATGTTCAGATGGGTGTGATAGCCGCAATCCCGACCTTTGCAGGGTCGCCCCTGCATGTCTGTGGTGTATCCTTTATTGCTTTCCTTGCCGATTACCTGACCTTGTTCAACTGCTTCGCCCTCTACGACCGTATATACCCCGTGTAGCAGGGTTATCTCATAATACTCGTTCTCGATTACCAGAGTTGTATTTCCATAGCGGTCGCGGTAGCGTGCGGTGACGACGCCTGTGATGGGAGAGCGGATCGGCGCGCCTTTGCCGGCTGAAAGATCGACCGCCAGATGTCCATAGGCGGCACCATGCGGTCCCTGGGTGATTGTATAACGCGGATAGGGAGCGATGATCGCATCCGGCGCTGCGGTTGGTACGGCTACCTGGATGGGTTGACCTCCCGAAAAGCGGTCGAGCAACAGATTGGCGCCCAGGAACAGCGCCAGCATCAGGGCAACCCAGGCAAAGACATCTACGGCAGGTTGGACGGATTCTTCGGTTACAGGGTACATAGTAAATAATAGAATATCTGTTCTATTTATAACACAATTTTGTTGTTCTGTGTAGGCTGTATTGAATAAGTACTTGCAATTTCGACCCGACGAGGGTGTGGGGAAATAAATAGGGCGAGCCTGATCTGCTCGCCCTGCTCTCCTTTTCTGTTGCCCTTCGATCAGCGCTACTCTTCGATCAGCCACAACCAGGCGTCGTTGAACTCGCAAATCGTCTTACCGGATTCGCTGGCGGCGATCATCGCCACGAAGCCTTTATCAAATACCGCTTTGGTCTTCTTGTAGTTTCCCAGGGCGATGTTGTAATTCGTGTTGACCTGCGTCTCCAGCTCTTTATATTCCTGCAACAACTTGCGATAATGATCCATCAGCTTGGGATCGTTTTGGTTGGTGGGCATGACGGGTTTAGGAGGCAGTTTTGGCATGGCGGGAGGTAGGGTGGTATCCACCTCCCCCACTTTAACCCCGTTGGAGTAGATTTCGATCAGAGTGCCGCGCCCAACTACAGCTAGGCGATTGGTAGAGCCGTTCTCGGCGCTGAAACTCTTATCTTCGCTTCTCGGATAGAAATCGTGTACGTTGGCGAGTTCGCCGTTGGCGAGGGCGCTAAAAATGATATGCCCGTTGCCTAGGCGTGTGGCGAGCACCATATACTGATTGGGTTTGTTCTTGTCCCCATCCGAGCGGAACATGAAACCGCAGCCGGAGGTGCCGTATTGGGTATCCCAGGTGATATCAGCTGCCATGACGAAGTCTGCCACGATCGTCTGCATGTAATCGTTAGCGTACCCAATCTGATTCTTGCCCTGGAGCTCGATCCTGACTGGCGGGTGTACCCAGGCTGCTCGCCCTTGCGTGGCATCAACATTGTACAACGGCAGTTCTGCCAGGATTGGCGCCACAATAGTGGCGGTAGCAAGCTGGCTTTCGTCTCGCGAGGCAGCAATAGCCGTCTGCGTACCGGCGACGACCTGGCTGGTTTGAGAGGCGGCGGCTTGAGCGGTTGCCAGTTCATTGGTGCCTGCTTCCTCCAAAGCGGCAGCCGTTTGTGTGCCTGCGATCGATTCTGCCAGCGCTTGTTGGGCGCTTTCGGGCGTCGCTTGTTGACCTGGCAGGTTGCATGCCAGGGCTGGCAGCAGAAAGAAGAGCAGCACGAATAAGCTCTGGACAAGTCTTTGTTTACGCTGAAGCATGCAGCACCTCGAAGTCTTTGGAGGCAACCCCTTGACAGGTTATTTCACATCCTTACGCTTCATCAGCGCCAGGATGATTAGGAAGTAGGCGAAGATGATCCCCCCTTGAGCGCCCCAGGTCGTCATTAGCCAGGGGCGATATAGGTTTGGACCTTCTTTATTCACCCACGCCCAGCCAAATTCCTCTCGAACGCCTTCGATCGTCCCGACGGCTGCCTGCACTGCTGAATTGCGAACAAGCTCCCACCTGGCTTTCTCTTTTTGATATTCGAGCATTTTTGCCTGATAGATATTTGCCTCCGCCTCATACAAGATCATCTGATTCTCGTAGGCGGTTTGGATGTTGTTGACCTCCTCCATATAGGCTTGCAGGCTATCCAGGTATTGCGCTACCGCTACCTGGTCGAATTTGTCGGCTGGCGGCTCTGGCGAGGGTGGGATTACCGGCTTGGGCGGTCTTTCTGCCAGCGGCGGCGGCTCAACTGGCGGCGGTTGATCAATCTCAGGGGTATAGAATTGACCGATGCCAGGGAAATTGCACGATTCAGGATCGAGCACCGCCACGCCCATGCAGCGGCAGCCAGCTGCTTCTGCCTCTTCCAGGCTCATCTCCTCGCGCAGTTCTTCCGGTAGTTTCCAGCATGGATCGGCTTCTACATCAGAGCCCATTCCTGTGATGCCCAACATACCTTGAAAAGCCCAGCGTGTAGAAGCGATTGAGCTGACTGTGCTGGGAACCGGCGCGAGGGCGCCGCTCAGCACGATCAAAGGTACGATCAACAGAATCATGATCAATGGCGCCGAGCTAGAATTCGGCGCCAGCGCCGAAGCCAGGATGCCCCCCACCATTCCTGCCATGACTGCCAGGACAAGCGTGATATAGATAAATAGAAATTCCTGAACCCCTCCTGGCATTTTGAAAGCCAGGTAGTGAATTACTGTGTAAGCCAAGGCGTGATAGAAAGCCAGCAAAGCTGCCACCCATATTTTGGAAACCACATAGGGTAGAATGCGCAAGTTGACCAGGCGTTCGCGTTTATAGATGTCAGCTTCTTTTACGATTTCACGCATCTGAGACAGACCGCCGACCAGCAAGGCGTAGATTGTCAGCAGAAACAATGTGATGGCGCCGTTGCCGGCGTCGCCCTTGACATAGTCGAAGGGGGCGCTGCCCATCAGGGGCGCGATGATGAAATCGAGCATGCCCACCAGGGGCGCTGCCAGCAACATCAGGATAAGGCTGGAACGGTCACGGGTCAAAATCTTGAGGTTGCGGCTGGAGAGTACCGCAAATTGCCGCCAGGAGGAGACGCGTGTCTGCCGTTTGGCGGTTGGCTTCTCTGCCGCCGGGCTGGATGCAAGCGGCAGTGAACCGCGCCGCTGCTGCAAAGGCGCGACAATATAGTTTTGGTAAGCCGGGTGCTCCTGGAAACGCTGCGCCCAATCCTCTGCGTTGCCTTTGCTGGGGTCGTCCAGGATGGCGTAGATTTGATCGAATTCCATGTCTTGAGTGAGGCGCTCGCGGTCGGTGCGATACTGGTCGAAGTATTCCAGGGCTTCGTTGGGCGGTCCGAACCAGGCTAAATGCCCTCCCCGCGCCAGGAAGACCACTTTATCCGCCAACATCACGTTCTTGGTGGCGTGGGTCACCATGACGATCGTGCGTCCCTGGTCAGCCAGGCGGCGCATCAGGTGCATGAAGAGCGTTTCTGTGCCGGGGTCGAGACCGGAGGTCGGTTCATCCAGGAAGAACAACCCCGGGCGGGTGAGCAACTCCACGCCAATAGAAACCCGTTTCTGCTGCCCTCCGCTCAGCTGGCTGATCTGCACATCCTTACGGTTGGTCAGATCCAGCTCTTCCAGCACTTCCATGATGCGCTGGTGACGTTCAGCTTTGGTGGTATCGCGCGGCATGCGCAGGCGGGCAGCGTACTCCAACGCCTGGTATACGGTCAGTTCCATGTGAATAATGTCTCGTTGGGGCACAAAGCCGATTTCATTGCGGATGGCGTCGAAATTCCGATACACATCTACGCCGTTGACGAAGACCCGCCCATGCGTCGCCGGGCGATAACCGGCGATGGCGTCTACCAGGGTGGATTTGCCACCGCCGCTTTGACCAACCACCACAATGAATTCACGCGGCTCGAAAACCAGGGAGATGTTCTCTAGGATATTCAGGTTCTTGCGCACCCACTTGTTCAATCCAAGCGCTTCCACCCGCAATCCGCTGGTCTCATCGTATTGCACGAACTGATCTTCACCAACCACAAAGCGATATGGACCAATACGGATTGTATCGTTTGCCTCCAACCAGGTTTCTGCCCGAACGCGTTGATCATTGACAAAAGTGCCGTTGGAGCTGTGCAGGTCGCGCACCCTGAAGCGCCGTCCCACTCGCTCCACCTGGGCGTGGAAGCGCGAAACGGTTGGGGCATCTAGTTGGATGTCGTTGCTGGCATCTCTCCCGATGGTGAGTAGTGTTTTCTCGCCAAATGTGATCGTGCGCGATTCGCGCCGGGCGGCTGCTTCGGATGGCGAGTTGTAGGTCATACTGACCATCATCCCCGGCACTGCGCTGTCGATGCGCAGTACGTCTCCATGGCTTAATATGTGCCGCTCTCGCACTGGTCTGCCGTGTACGGTCAGGGTGTTGATGGCTTCAGGCAGGATCACCAGGCTATAGCCGCCGGGTTCCTTTTCCAGCCGGGCGTGATGGCGCGAGACGATGCGAGAGCGTACTACAATGTCGTTATCTTCGGCACGCCCCAGAGTATAGCAATCACGCGTCAGGGTGTAAGTCTGTGGTTGATCGCCGGCGACTGCCACAACCAGTTCCGGTGGGACGGCAAGCGCTGCTAGCTCGAATTCCGCCTCCAGCATCGTCTGATCAGATGACGCAGCTTTGACCTCAGCAGCCGCGGGTGCAGTCTGGACGTGATGATAAATCAGTTTTACGGATAGATCAGGGATCGAACTGTCAACGCTGATCTCGTCACCGTCGCGCAGCAGATGGCGCTCGCTGATCGGCACTCCATTGTAAAGCAGGCGGTTGGTGGCTTCCAGCAGCACCACAATCTGATAGCCATCGCTCACCCGCTCAAGACGGGCGTGTCGCCGTGAGACGATCCGAGAAGGGATGATAATGTCGTTGTCGTCCGCTCTGCCAATGGTGATTTGCTCATGGGTCAGCCTGTAGGATTGCGGCGCGGCGTTTGAAATTTGCACTACCAGCTCAGGCACGCCTGCGGGCGCGGCTAGCGTCTGCTGCTCCTGCTCCAGCATCGTCTGCTGCATCTCGGCGATGGCGGCGCTAGAAAGGCGGGTTGGCGGGAGTGGTTGGGAGACGCAATTGAAGATCAGGGTAACATCCTGCCCGAGTCCGATCACATCGCCGTCTCTTAATGGTGTAGGTTTGCTCAGGGGCTTTCCATTCAGGGTGGTGCCGTTACTGCTGCCCAGATCTTCCAGGCTGAAAACCCCGTTGACCAGGCTCAGCCGCGCATGTCGCCGCGAGACCGATGCTACAGGGATAACGATCTCACAGCTTGGGTCGCGACCGATCGTGACTTCAGTCCGATTTAGTTTAAATTCCTGCCCTGCCTGTGCGCCAGCCGTAACCGTGAGTTTATAGTCGTTTTTTATATCCATCTTTATTCCTAGGCAATTCATCCTGCATTGGAATCATTAGCTATCTTTCCTCGCCCCACAATTTGGCTCTCTTATTATACCCTTCTGCTCTGAGATATATTGATGAACAGGCAGGCACTCCGGTGCTCCTCTCAATCCAGATATAACGAGCCTATTTGGGGGGATGGATGGTGTGGTTAATTGCATCGCGTTTGCCTGCAATTCGTTATAATTTGGCGAAATTCGACCACCTATAAAAGCTGGGTGTTATGTGAGTTTCCTTAAAGCGAAGGGGCTTTCAATATCTTGAGTAGATCTTGAAATGCCTGTGGAGGTACCCATGCCCAGATCCAAAGAAGCAGAAGCGCAACTCCATAGAAAACTGGCGGTTGAACTGTTCAACCATGTCTGGGAGCTAATGGATAAGAAAGACCGCACTCCTGAAGAGAACGATACGATGATTCACGCCGCCCACGCCTCCCGCTATCATTGGGGAAAAGCGGGCGATCCTGTGAACCTTGCGCGTGGTGAGTGGCAGATTGCCCGCGTTTACACGGTTTTGGGAAGGGCTGAACCGGCGCACTACCATGCTCTGCGCTATCTGCAGATTTGCCTGGCGCATTGCATTGGTGATTTTGACCTGGCTTATGCTTATGAGGCGCTGGCGCGGGTGTACGCTATCCAGAACAAATTCATCGAATGCGCTTATTATTTGAAAAAAGCCCGCCTGGCAGGGGAGATGATTGCCAAGCAAGAGGATCGTGAGCATTTCTTTCGCGATCTGGCAACCATCCAATTGGGCAGACCGGATATCCCGAGGGATTAGATGTGTATGTCAGAATATTCAGTGGTATCCAGTCAGGTGATTTTCGAGCATGCCCGCGCCCGCATCCTGGTTGATCGCGTCGAACATGACGGCGTGCTGCACACGCATTTCTATCTAGTGAGTCCGGTCGAGGCGGTGGCAACTGTGGGGGTGACCTCGGAGGGGCAAATCATCCTCACCCGCCAGTATCGTCATCCGGTGGGACAGGTCATCTATGATTTGCCGGCTGGTCACCTGGAACCCGGCGAACCACCGCTCGAAGGCGCCAGGCGTGAGTTTGAGGAGGAGACCGGATATTATCCCGGTCATATCGAGCCGCTTGGATATTACAATCAATTTCCCGGCACGTTGCGCGCCGGCACGCATCTGTTTTTCGCCTCGAAGCTCATGCCTACCCGCCAAAAGCTGGATGAAGGCGAGGAGTTGGCGCTGGTCTTTATGACCGTTAAGGCGGTGCTGGAGATGATCTTGAACGGCGAGATCATCGACGGTTCACTCCAGCTTGGGGTGCTTTTGGCTTTGCAAAAGGGGCTGATTGCCGCAATTTGAAAATATCAGGGCGTACATCCGATGGAATATCGCAATCTTGGTCGCTCCGGTTTGAAGGTCTCCGAATTGTGCCTGGGCACGATGCAATTCGGCTGGTCTGCAGATGAAGAGACATCCCATATCATCCTCTCTCACGCCTATCAAGCCGGGATTAACTTCATTGATACGGCTGATATCTATTCCCGGTGGGTGGAAGGCAACCCGGGTGGCGTGGCTGAAAGCATCATCGGCAGGTGGATGAAGAAAAATCGCATCCCGCGCCAGAACCTAGTGATTGCCACCAAAGTTCGCGGCCGCATGGGCGACGGTCCAAATGATGAGGGTCTCTCTCGTGTGCACATCATACACGCCGCTGAAGCCTCCTTGCGAAGGCTTGGAACAGATTATATTGACCTGTATCAGACCCATTGGTACGATGAGAGCACCCCGATCGAAGAGACGTTGACTGCGCTGACCGACCTGGTGCGCCAGGGAAAAGTGCGTTATATTGGCTGTTCCAATTACCCCGCTTGGCGAGTGGTGGAAGCGCATTGGATATCCACACTCCGCCACCTGGCGCATTTCATCTCTGTTCAGCCCCACTACAACCTGGTGCGGCGCGCTGAGTTTGAGCGGGAGCTGGCGCAGCTGTGTCGCTCTTATGGGTTGGGAGTGATCCCATACAGCCCGCTTGCCGGCGGTTTTCTAACGGGCAAATATAGCCCCGATCATGTTCCGGAGAGCGTGCGCGCCAGGAGCGCCAGACGTTATTTCAGCGATGCCAATTGGGCGCTTTTAGAGAAGATGAAGCATATCGGGCAACAAAAGGGCGGTAAAAGCATTTCTCAGATTGCCCTCGCCTGGCTGCTGACCGATCCACTGATTACCAGCCCTATTATTGGACCGCGCACCCTTGAGCAACTTGAAGATAACCTCGGCGCGTCAGGGCTGCGCCTTTCGTTGGATGAGAAAAGCATTTTGGACGAAGCCAGCGCCTGGAAAGACTGAAAAATTACTCCTTCTCCATAAGCGACCGGATTTCATTCCAGGCGTATTGGAAAGCCACCGTTACTGCCGGATCAAACTGGCTACCGCTGCACCGTAGCACTTCCTGGTAAGCCTGGTCGGGGGTAAATCGCGGGCGGTAAAGGCGTGAGGTGGTCATGGCGTCCAGGGCGTCAGCGACGGCGACGATGCGGGCAGCGAGAGGTATGTTTTCGCCCGCCAGACCATCGGGATAACCGCTTCCATCCCACCGCTCGTGATGAGAGCGCACAATGGGTATCGCCGGAGCTAGGTAGGGGATGTTCTTGATCATCTCTACCCCGATCAAAGGATGCTGGCGCATCTCCTTCCATTCCGCCTCGTTCAATGGGCCTGGCTTGGTCAAAATGCTTTCCTGGATATGGATTTTGCCGATGTCGTGCAAAATGCTCCCGTAGTTCAGGTGAGAAAGGCGTGTGGTCGTCCAACCCATTTGCACGGCAATCGTTTTGGCGATATCGCGGACACGTTCTACATGAGCGCCGGTGTATTGATCGCGCAATTCGATGGCGTTAGCCAGCATGATCAGGCTCGACTCGTAAGCCTGCTCGAGTTGAGCCAGCAGCAGTTGTTGACTGCGCGCCAGGCGTGAACGGATGGTTGTCACCAGCTCCTGGCGAGTGACCGGCTTGACCAGGTAATCCTCCGCGCCGAGCATCTTTCCGGCGAACACATCTTCTCGCCCGCGCCTGGCGGTCAGAAAGATGAAAGGTATCGAAACCCATTCTGGTCGCGACCGAACCGCTTCGAAGAAGCTGTATCCGTCCATTTCGGGCATAGAGATATCTGCCAGGATCAGGTCTGGCGGGGAAGCTTTCACCTTTTCTAATCCATCCAACCCGTGAATCGCGGTATGGACGGAGAAACCTTCAGCTTCCAGCAATGCCTGCAACCCCTGGCGTAATACATCGTTGTCTTCTACGATCAGAACGCTTTCTCCTGCCATGTTTCCTTTACCTGTATCGGGAATCGAACTGTAAATATAGAACCCTTGCCTACCTGACTCTCAATCTCGATCTGCCCTTCGTGCAGATCGATGATCTCCTTGACGATCGCCAGCCCAAGCCCGGTGCCGTGCACCTTGGTCTGGCGCACTCGCTGCCCACGATAGAAGCGCTCGAAGATGTGCGCCATGTCTTCTGGGTCAATGCCTATGCCGGTGTCACGAATTTCCAGGCAGACTTCGTTGTTATCGGTATAAGTGCGCACATAGACGCCCCCCTTGCTCGTATAGTGAATGGCATTAGCGACCAGGTTGTTGATCACCCGGGCGAGCTGGTTAGCCTCGCCCCAAATGAACGGCAGATCCTCTGCCGGGGTGAAGACCAGTTCCAGTCCCGAGGCGTCCGCCAGCGGGCGATGGGCGGTGACAACCTGTTCGGTCAAAGCGTTTAAGTTCAGATCGGAAAACTCGATCTTGCGCCTTTTGCCGATCGACAACCTGGACAGGTCGAGGATATCCTCCACCAATTTACGCAACAATTGCGTCTGCTCCTTAAGAACCTCCAGGTATTCTGATCGCTTATGCGGCGGAGCATCTTCCAACAGCTCAAGATACAGGCTGATATTGGTGGTCGGAGTACGCAATTCGTGCGAGACGTCTGAGACGAACAGATCCTTCAGGCGGTCGAGTTCTTTCTGTCGGGTGACATCGCGCTGGCTGCCTACGTAACCGACCACGCGGTTGTTCTCATCTCTTAGCGGGGCAAACGTAATATGAACGTCGTATTCCGAGCCATTTTTCCTTCGTCCGGTCAACTCGCCAAACCAGGTACGTTGGCTGTGGAGCGTTTGGCGCATCTCGTCCAACATTCGCTCTACATCTTTGCCGGAATACAACTTGGCAAGTTCTTGCTGCGCCAGCTCAGCCTGGCTGTAGCCGGATTGATCCTCAAATGCGGCATTGACGCTGGCGATCCTGCCTTCCAGGTCAATGACTACCACCCCCTCACCCACGCTCGCCAGGATGGCTTCGACGCGCCGTTTGGCGGCAGCCAGTTCTTCGGTGCGTTCTGCCACGCGTTGCTCCAGCTCGGCGGCGTAGCGCCGCAATCTGGTGACCAGATGGATGTTCTCAATCAGCGGACCGATCTGCCGCGCCACCACGCGCAGGATATCCATATCTTCGCCACTGAAGACATCGCCTCCGAATTTCGGTCCCAGCGCCAGCAGACCCAGCACCTTCCCATGCCCGATCACAGGCACCCAGAGATAAGCCTGCTCGCTGTTGAGCAGTTCCATTTCCTCAGGCGAGATTTTGATGTTCTTCAAAGCTTCTCGCAGAGCGTGGCGCTCCACCGCGCCGCCCATGTTGAGGAGATAGGATAGGCTGCTGCGGGGCAGGGGAGAGTATGGCGGGTGTTGCGGCTCTGAGGCAGGCGGACGAGGTGCCACTTGAATGATCGAGAAGCGTCCCTCCAGGTCGACCAGAAACACACAGCTCTCCTGCAGGCGCAGGGTTTTAACCAACCGTTCGCTGATGGTCTCTGCCAGGGCGTTCAGACTGGCGACCTGTTCCAACCCCTGTGTGATTTGGGTGATGGCAGAACGGTAGTCGTACCAGCCGCCATAAAAAACTGAATCTACAACCCGCTGTACGCTGCGGTGTAACGGCACAAAGATCGACGCCAGCACCAGCACCAGCAGCGTGTTCAGGAATGGCTCGGTGTTTAATGTGGTTTTGAACAGTCTATCTACGATTATATTAAGGATCAGGTAAATGCCACCCAGGATCGAATAGACCAGGATGAAGGTCGCCCCACGGTTGACGTGCCGTTCGATCTCGATCAGGCGGTGGCGGAAGATAGCATAGCCGTACGTGAGCGGCAGGATGCTCAGGAACACAAAGGTGAACGAAAACGGGACAATGGTCTGGCGCGCCAGGGCGTCGGGCAGGATCACCAGTGTGATCAGCGGCATCAGGCTCAGAAACCCGCCCAGCACGACGATGCGAATCTTGCCTCGCGCTCCGGCGGTGGTGGCATGGCGGTAAGAATAGACCAGCAGGCTGAATACCAGAAGGAAATTAATCGCCAGGAAAATACGACTGGCAGAGACGTAATCGGCATAATAAGAACTGTTGGTGACGGCAATGGTGCCGAAGATTAAGTGCGGCAAACCAAGAGCCACAGCAATGCCATACAAGGCGAATAAGAGCAACTTTTTATATTTGAATGCTATCTCTTGAGGAAAATGCAGGTGAAAGTGAACTGCTACTGGACCGAGCACCCACAGCAAGAAGCCATATAATGCCGCGGTCCAGGGTGGACTGAAGAATGATGTTGCCGCGCTGATCAGAAACGCCGCACTGGTCGTAAAAAATATGAAAAAAATATCCCCCCCTTCGGTGGTCGGTTTAAATGCCTGAATCCCCAGACCAATGCCCCAGAAAAAAAGAGCCAGGATCAGCGGCGCTAGGCGGTTGAAGGTCTCGGTAGTGGTTGGCTGCACCAGAGTGATCGAGATGCGCCGGGCGACGCCCTCGCGCTGCACCTCGAGCACGGCTTGCTGACCGGCGCGCTTTTTGCCATAAAACGGGAAAGCTTCGGTGACTGGAACGCCGTCGATCGAGAGAAGTTGGTCGCCGTGCTGCAAGAGGCCGCTGGTTGGTCCTTCGATGTCGATTTCCTTGACTAGCCCGGTTGCATCAATCAGCAGGATGCCATCGTAGGGCGAGGTGACAGCCTGCACCACGCCCCAGCCCAGGAACATCAGCACGGCGAGGGCAATTAGAAAAGGAAAACTAAGCCACCAGCGTTGATTTGGAAACATCTTCGTTGGCAAGGTCTAATACGGCTTGAATTTATTCTAACATGGGAATACAACGTCCTCTTGGCGCGTGTTCCCATACAAAATAGAAAGGCGCTCCGCCTTGTCCTGGCGGATGACGACCGGCGGGTGATTGCTTTCAATTAATTAACTGAACGGGGATAGCGCCTGAATTGTTACGCCCGCGTGGGAAATGCGCCGGTGATCTACTCTATTGGCGTGGTCGCGTCTCTCTGCTGTGGCTCCTGGATAAAGCGCATCAGGGTGTTGGCGTAGGGCGGGTGAGCCATTGCCTGCTCCAGCGCCTGCAGGGCAAGCGACCGTCTCTTGTCTATCTCGATTTGCACGTACAGCGCCGCACCGAGTTGGTCGAGCAGGGCGACCAGGTCGTCCACCGCCTGCTGGCTGGTATCTGCCGCTTCAAGGCAAGCTGTGAGTTTTCTTTGCAACTCTGGCGGGCTGACGGAGAGAGCATACACCACCGGTAACGATGAGGATATCTTCTTCTTATACTCAGGTTTAAGGACAGAGCGCAATAAGCGGATGTCTTCCAGGTCGTCTCTGATCTGAATCAACTCGCCAAGCTGAGCGCCATAAGTGGCGTAGGCATCCAGAGTGTGTAGGTCTGACGTGGCAAGCCGCGCGCCGGCGCGACACGCCAGGCGGAAGAACGCTCCGGATTTCGCGCTGGCGAGTTGCCAGTAGGTCTCAAGATCGCGCTGAGGTGCAGTCAGATCAGTAAGCTGACCGCTGGTCATCACCATGAAGGCGCTGTAAAAATCGTGGATGATCTCTGCTGCTGCCTGGGAGGTCTCCTGTCGCTGATGCAGGTTCTCGAGCGCCAGGGAGGCGCTGAAATAAAGCCCGGAGGCAGTTGCCAGAGCAGCGCCCGCCCCGAGTTCACGCCACCAGGCATCTGGGTCATCCTGATCCTGGACGCTGTCCATCAAGTCGGCGGCGGCGTAAGCTAGCAGCCAGGCGAGCGTCAGCTCGTCCGCCCATGCTGCTTCCCCTCCGGCTGCCTGACAGCACAAAGCAGGCAACTCCGCCCAGCGTGAAACGCTTTGTTGGGGCAAGCTGCCTGCTTTGTCTGGCAATAAAGAAATGCGCATCAGCCTGTTCAGTTCAGGCGATGCGCTAGAAGCGGTCCATATCGCCCCCACGTATTGGTTAAACCGGTCTATAGGGATGCTAGAGGTCAGCCTGTCTAGCCTCTCCAGCCGGCGTTTTGATCATCTGCCAGGGCAAGGATATTGTGAGCTTTGTTCAAGCTGTCCTTGTGGAGCAGGAAGTTCAATTCCTCCTTGCTCAGGGTGTAGCCCTTGCTGGTCAGAACGCCCTCTGGGTTGGAGTGCAGCTTGGATTCGAAATCCCGATCGTTGGTCAGATTGTAGACAACTTGGGCGAGTGTCATTTTGTTCATCTCCTTGAGAGATATATTATGAAAAGGGCAATGATTGGATCGAGATCGGGCGATTTATCGTTCTATTTCGGGCTGGCTGTTTCACCTCCTGCGTTGGGATTTTTTCCATCCGGTGAACCAATAAGCCTTACAAAATTGTCAGGTTATGAACGTTTATAAAATATCACAGATATTTTTGCCTGTCAAGAACCATCCATCATATTTGCCAACGTGAGTTTCTTCCAGCAACCCTGGAGCGTCTGGGCAAGCAGCGCAGTTATGCTGTCGCTGTCGTCGAATTGGCACAAAAATAATCTCTAGTTACAATAACGAATTTTTCTGTTGTCATCCAGTGATATTGGTTTATGGGATAGTTAAGTTCCCATTAAGCGGAGATCTGTCTCTTTGTTTTGTTTTAACAGCCCGGTTGTTATCCATACCGCCAAGATTTTTTGTTGTATACTAAATCCCTGATTTGGGAACCGACGATTGCCGGGAGAAGCGTTAACTTGAAACTTACACCAGTTCATACCATTGACCTGAACTTCTTGGGCGCTGCGGGTGCCATTGCTACTTATCTCATCCCTCACAGTCAGGGTGCGGTGCTGATAGAGAGCGGTCCTGGCTCCACACTGAACGCCTTACAGACGGGATTAGCCAATCACGGTCTGTCTGTGTCTAATATAACCGATGTGTTTCTCACCCACATCCACCTGGATCATGCTGGCGCAGCCGGCTGGTTAGCCCGTCAGGGAGCCCGCATCCATGTCCATCCGGTTGGCGCGCCGCACCTGCGCAACCCTGAAAAGTTGCTAGCCAGCGCGGCGCGCATTTACGGCGAGGCGATGGAGAGTATGTGGGGGGCTTTTTTGCCCATCCCGGAAACGCAATTGTCGGTTCTACATGACGGTGAAGTTGTGCGCATCAACGGGCTGCAGGTGCAGGCGATAGACACCCCCGGTCATGCCGATCATCACTACGTCTACCTGTTCGAAGACATCTGCTTCAGCGGCGATATTGGAGGGGTGCGTCCGGCGGGCAGCCGCCTGCTGCGCCTGCCCATGCCGCCGCCCGAATTTCACCTGGAGAAGTGGCGCCTCAGCCTGGCGCGCCTGAAAGAGCTGGGGATTCGCCGCATCGCCCCCACCCACTTCGGGGTGTTTGAAGACGCAGACTGGCATCTCGATGCAGTCGCTCGCGAACTGGATAGCATTGAAGCCTGGATTCAAGCCAACCTGTCTGACATCTCCAGCCTTGAGGAGCTGTCTGAGCGTTTTCTGGCATGGGACAGTCAGCGCGGTCGACGGGAGCAGATTTCCTCATATCAACGTATATTCGATGCGGTCAACCCTGCCTGGATGTCGCCGGCTGGCATTTATCGCTATTGGCGAAAATACCGCAACCCCGAAGCCGCCCTGAAGAACCCATAATGGGGCGCTTTAACACCGATAGCGGTAAAACGCCCCGTTCCCGTCGATTAGAAGGTCAAGGTTTTACAACCAACACATGGGGTTGACTCTCGCCCCGAATGTCCGGATTGTAATAATCGTAGGCATTGCTGGCGGGCGTCTGGGCGACAAGCGGGTATTTTGCCCGCAGCCGGTAGCTGAAGGCGAGCGGATTGCCTGCGCTCAGGTTGCTGACGTACACCAGAATTTGTCTGCCGGTCAATTCATAACGTTCGATGGTCGGCAAGGCATAATCTGCTGGCAGGTCATCGAAGCGCGCCACCAGCGCCGATAGATCTTCGCTTTGCACGCCGAAGCCCGGCGGTACGCCCAGGTCGATCAGAGCCGATTCCGCCTTGCCCTCTTGCAACGCGACGGTTACGTTGACCGTGAGGGTATCGTTCACTTCCAGCTCGGCTCGATCATAGCTGACCTGGATATCCACCAGCTCACCTTGACCCGCAATTTCGGGGTAGAGAGCCAGCTTATCCCACGGCAGGTAATAACTCCCAGAAACCTGATACATCAGGTTGCCGTCCCCTGAGAAGTGAATTTCCACCAGATTCTCCCTGCCCATGACAACATCATCAAATGTAATCAATTGCACCACGTCGAAGTTATCCGGCGTCACAGTCACGATGCGCTTCTGCCCTCCGTTCAGCGATATGTTAACCACCGCGTTCACGTCCTCGGCGCCAGCGTGCAAACTTTCGAGCAAGGCTTTCAGTGTGAGCACGGTCGCCTGGGTGCTGTACCAGGTGCCAAAGTGATCCTTTTGTTGGATCAGGTAGGTGAGGGCGGCGTTAGCCAGCTCCGGATGGATGCCAGAACGCAAAAAAGCGAGCGCTGCCAAGGCGGTTGTCTCAATGCTGCCGGTCTTGCCCTCGCTCCCCATGAAAGTCGCCACCCCGCTCTGCCAGTAGGCGGCGTTGCCCTGCATGTGCGCCATGCCTGCCAATCTCTCTAGCAAAGCCTGGGTCGAGCTGTCCAATTCGCCGCCGACAGCCTGATCCGCAGCCACCAGCGCGTTTGTCGCCAGGGCGATCACGTAGGCATCTTCTGCCTTCGCCTGGTTTTCTCTGACGTAGTCAATGCCGCTCTGTGTGCCTGCCTGGTCGCCATATCCGGCAGCGATCAGGCTCCAGGCGATGTAGGCAGTCACCGGCAGGCGATCATCTCCCAGGCTGGACCAGGTGTTTTCGTGCACCAAACCGCGGTCGTTCTCCCAGGAGCCATCGCTTGCCTGTTGAGATAGCAACCACTTTGCCGCTCGTTCGATCAAAGCTGAATCCACCTCAGCCACGCGACTCATGTCGCTCAACTCTTGCAAACCATATGCTGTCAGCATGCGGTCAGCCGGCGCTTCGCCGAAGAGAGAAAAACCGCCGCTGCTTTCGACTTCGAAGGTGGTCAGGCGTTGATAGCCCAGGTTGATGTATTCTTCTGCCTTGAGCTGTACCTCTGGGGAGACTTGATGGCTGGATTTCAGATAGTCCAGCACGAGCACATTGGGATAGGTGGTGGAGGAGGTCTGCTCAAAGCAGCCAAATGGCATGCGCAAGATGCTATCCAATCCCTCTACCACCTGGCTTACCACGCCGGGGTATATCTTCACGGTCACAGTTTGGGTGCCGGCGATTGCCTCGCTGGGGATCAGGACGGGTACTGTAGCTGGCGCATCAGGCAGCAGTCGGTCTGCCTTCGAGAAGGCAATTTGCTTGCCGTTCGGGTAAACTCGCACATCTTTCTGGATAGCGTCGGACATGCGCGCCCCCCAAGCTGTGACCTTGAAAGGATGGAGACCAAACGCCGTGGCGCGGATGCGGAAATAAACCACGCTGATCTCGTTGGCGACGACGGAGGTCTCCTTTACCGGCTCATCTAGCAATTCAAACCACGGGTCGAGGGTCAGCTCCAGTCGCACATCCTGGGCTTCCGGCAGATAGTTGAATATGCCTACCGGAATAGAAACCTCGTCGCCTACTGTCAACGCTTGGGGCAGGTCTAGGTCAATGAAGAAGTCCTGGAACACGACCAAGCCGCCAGTGGCTGTACCAAGCCTGCCATCCTGGGAGGAAGCCAGGGCGGTCACCCGCCAGGTGGTGATGCTGTCTGCAGTAGGAATGTCGAGATGCAAGTTGCCGTTTTCGTCGGTGACAGCGTCGGGCAGCCAAAACATAGTTTCGGGGAAGTACTGGCGCAGTCGCGGCGGCTCGGCTGTGCTTCCCCCATGGTTGCCATTTTCTCCTGCTTCTTTGGTCAAGACGGCAGCCGGCGCTTCGGTTGGAGATGGCGCCATCACAGGGAGGGCGGCGAGCGGCATTGCTGCGTCCTCAACCAGGACGCCCGCCCCTTCCAGCAGCGCCATGCGCTGAGGCGCCATGGCGCCAACCATGCTGCCCATCGCTATGGTTGGGAGAGCGCCGAACAGCAGAAAGATAGCGACCAACAGGCAGGCTGCGGCGGGCAACATCCGCTTACCAAGCGCTTCCGTCGAAAAGCGCAGCAGGTACGCCAGCGGCAGCAACGCAAACGCCCCCAATCCCCACAGCAGCGTTCTCTCGCGGGGAGTAAGGTTGCTGTTGGATAAAGCAAAGATCAGCATCCAGAGCATCAGTGGGAACAGCGCAGTAAGCAGCAGGCTCCAACCGAGTGGCGCGTCTCTGCGTCGCAGGGCATATGCCAGCAAGACCAGGTACGCCGGTAGCGCTGTCAGAAGGAGGAGCGATAACCAGGGGATCATCTCTGCGCCGATCTGATCCATCGAAGCAATCAAGCCTCGCATCCAGGCAGGTTGCACCCATTCGTAGCCTGATGCGGGCAGCGAAATCAACAGCAACGAGCATAAACCCAGAAAGATCAATACAAGAGAGACAGATTTCCAGAAGCGTTTTTCGCGCCAGGCGCTATAGACATTGAGAGCAAGCACGCCAACCGGTATAGCCAGGAGCAAGCCAAAAAGCACCTGACTAAACCGGGTGAAATAGAGCTTCTGCAATTTATTGGCGCGCTGCATTGCCTCCTGGTGAGAATTCACCGTCAGGCTGAAAGCGCCACCACGCGGCGCAGCCGCAGCCAGCGAAGCCTGGGCTGCCCCCTGGATGGCTGTTTGTGCTGGCGCCGCATCTTCGGGCAAGCCCTGGATCAACTCAGGGATGCTGAAGCCGTGCAGGTCGTATTTCGGCGCCAGCAACTCTTGCTCCAGCAGGAAATACAACCTGGCAAATCCGGGGTCTTGCTCTGCCAGGGCAAAGACGGATTCATCAACAATGGCTATGCCGAGGGCGGAACGCACCCCTCTTCCGTCGCCATCGGTTACGTACAGGTCGAGGCTTGCCAGGTCACCAGGGCGATAGCTCTGCGCGCCGTTGTCAATGGAAACCCTCAATCCCTCGGCATTGTCCACCACCACCAGGCGAGTATCGCTTGTGAGATTTCCGGAGCGCAGAATTTTGTAGGCATGCAATTCCAGTGTGCCGTACAGGTCGGGTGTCAGGTCGACGGCGACCTCGGCGTGTCCTTGCTGCACTTCGACAGCGCGCGTGCTCACCGTCTGTCCTTCGCGGATGATGTCGAGATATACATTACCCTGCGGTTGGGAGGTCAGGATAGACAACCACATCGTATCGCCCACGCGGTAAATCGGCTGGTGCGGGCGGAGCAACACGGTCTCCTCGGACCACTCGCCTTCGAAGTAGAACTCACGTGAAGCAAAGTTTCCGTGTTCATCGCGCGCCTCGATTAACAATTGCTGGTAGGAATTTTGTGGAGTCAAACGCACCTCAGCCAGCCCATACGCACCGGTCTGAGCCCGGATGTCCCCCAGATTGTCCGTGTAGAAGATCAGGTGCAGATTGGTCGGTGCCGGGGTGCCGTCGGGATAGCTGGTGAGCACATAGAGGATGTTTTCTACGCCTGGGCGAAACTGACCTCCCTCGGGGATAGCCTCGATGACCAGCGCCTGCTGTGCCACCGGCAAGGAAAGGCTGCTGGTCTCGGCGTGCTTCGTCTGGTCAGTGACAGTGGCTTGCAGGTAAAAGTGCCCTAATCCGCTATCCAGCTCGGAGCCGGTCAGGTAGGAGGGCAGGTCAAATTCAAAGGCGAAATTTCCGTTCGCATCGGTCTGACCTTCCAATCTCAGTACCAGATTGCGCTGTACATCGAAGGTGTATCCCTCGATAACGACTTGCGCCTGCGCCACCGGTTTGCCGAAGAAGTAGCCTGCCTTCAGGTTGCCCGACACATGTTCTCCTGGCAGGTAAAACGTTCGGTCGCTGGACAGTTCGACAGAGAACTTGGGCAGCACATAGTGCTCAACGCGGACAGTCTTTTCCGAGTGGCTGTTCCCAAGGCTGGCGCTGATCTTGTACATGCCGGAGTTCACCTCGCTGGCAAGCTGGAAATCAACCGCAGCCACCCCAAACGAGTCAGCGGTCAACTTCCTGCGGAAGACCTTGTTGCCTTTGCCATCTTCAATCACGATTTCAAGTTCCTGACCGGTCGCGGGCGTCAGGTCGAAGGCGCTCAGAGCCAGCGCGCGTACATGGATCACCTGCCCTGGCTGGTAAACGGGCTTGTCGGTGGTCAAGAGAATCCGGTGGTTGCGCTCCAGCGTCAATTCTCGCTCAATTTGCTCAGCGCCGAGTTTTGAACGGGTGTATATCTTCAACACCTGGTTGGTTTCCGCCTCATCCGGCACGCGAAACGAGACCACTGCCATGCCTTCATCGTCGGTTTTGCCTGTATAGATAAGCTGGGCAGGTCCGGCGTTTGACGGCTGTATCGTCACGCGCACCTCGGTGCCTGGCAGTGGCGAAGCGTTGCGACTGTCACGGGTCAACACGCGCAACACTGCCTGGCTGCCCGGGGACAACCGGCTCTGTCCCAGGATGATCGTTTCGTGCTGACTGAGGTGTTGCGGCAGGTTGTTGAAGTAGGCAGTCACGCCGATTGCGAGGCAGAGCAACAGGGTGATGACGCCCAGCAAGACTAAGTTGAGCTTGAGTTTCTTCGACATGGCAGACCTCCCCATCACCGATCGAAATGTTGCGTGTATAATTATTCTGCGCCTCCCCGGATTGCCTCAGCGGGTGGACGACTGCAATTTCATCGCTCTATTGACGCCATGCAGCGCGAAAGGGTTCCGCAAATTCGCCGCTACCGCTCATTCTGGTGCATTCTCTTACCCGTCTTGCTGGGGCTTGTTGCACTGGCGGGTATCGCCAGCCTGCTCAGGGTCGCTCACAGCAACGCCATGACGCTGGTTCATCCGGCGCGCACGCAGCCAGCCAGGACACCCGCCGATTATGGCATCCAGACTTGGGAAGAGGTGAGCTTTCCGAATCCAGCTGGTCAAAAATTGAGGGGTTGGTTCATACCCCCCGTCTCGCCTGCTGAAGGCGCGCTGCTGGTTTTCGTCCATGGACTGGGGAGCAACCGCGGCGACTTGCTGGAGCAAGCTGCCCTGTTGCACGCGCATGGTTACGGCGCTTTGCTCTTCGACCTTCGCAACCATGGCGAGAGCGAGGGTGAAATCACCACTCTGGGCTACCTGGAGGCGGATGATGTCGGCGCGGCGGTGGATTATGCTTTATCCCGCCCTGAGGTGGACGCCAGGCGGATCGGGCTGGTGGGGATGTCGATGGGTGGGGCGACCGTCCTGCGCGCGGCTGCCCGTTTGCCTGAGGTGGATGCTGTTGTTGCCGAGGCTGCGTACACCAGTATTGAGGACAATCTGGCGCATGGTGTGCGTGCCCTCACCGGTCTCCCGCCGTTCCCCTTTGCGCCTCTGGTAGCATGGTTTGGCGAGATCGAAGCAGGAATGGATATCCGTATGGTACGCCCGATAGACGATGTGGATGAGATTTCGCCGCGCCCGCTCCTGCTCATCCACGGCGATCAAGACCCCACTGTTCCGGTCGAGAACAGCCGGGAGCTCTATGCTGCTGCACTGGAACCAAAGCAGCTCTATATTGTGCCGGGAGCTGGCCATGGTGGTTTCCTCCAGGCCGACCCCCAGCACTTTGAGCAAATATTGTTAGGGTTTCTGAATACAGCGTTGCTGGCGCCTTGAAGCCCCGGCTTCGACGGCTTAAAACATCAATGCATTGACCTTCTTGAGCGTCTCTCGCGCCGGACGGATGCGGCGTTCTGGCAGGCGGTTCAGGGGCGTGTCGGGCAGGTTGTAGATGTCCACCATCGAGGGCTGATCGGTGTCGATGTAGATCAGCCCGGTGATCAGGCATTGGCAGCGATTGGCTTCCTCCAGCACACGCATGGCTTCGGCGCGGTCGGTTGGGTTGTAATCCCTCTCCAACTTGCGCAATTTGACCACCGACCCATCGTGTAGGGTAATATTCGTTTCTTCGCCCTCGCCGTATTCCACCATAATCTCCTCTGCCGGTGGAACGTAGGAGAGCTCGTGCAAGGCGACCTCGTGGTCTTTGCCCCAGGCGTAGGAGTGCATGGCGGTATCCTGATTATTGAAGGTGACGCAAGGGCTGATGATGTCCAGCACCGCCACGCCGTTGTGGCTCAGGGCAGCTTTGATCAGCTCTTTGACCTGCTTGGGGTCGCCGGCGAAGGAACGCGCCACGAAGGTGGCATGCCCCACCAGCGCCTCCCAGGCGATATCCACCGGCATATAGGGATTGGTGCCCTGACTCTTCAGGGTCAATCCCTGCTCAGCGGTGGCAGAGAATTGCCCCTTTGTCAAGCCGTATACGCCATTGTTCTCGACGATGTACACCAGACGCATATTGCGGCGCACTGCGTGTTTGAACTGCCCTATGCCGATGCTGGCGGTATCGCCGTCTCCGCTCACCCCAATCCCTTTCAACGTGTGATCGCCAAACAGTGCCCCGGTCGCCAGGGAAGGCATGCGCCCGTGCAGACCGTTGAAACCGAAGGAGCGGTTCAAAAAGTAATTCAGGCTTTTACTCGAGCAGCCAATACCGCTGAACTTGACCACGTCTTCCGGAACAATATCCAGCTCATAGCAGGCAGCGATGATCTGGCTGGCAATTGAATTGTGTCCGCATCCCTGGCACAGCGTGCTGGGCAAGCCGCGGTAATCGGCTTTGCTCAATCCAACCAGGTTAACCTGCAGCCGTGGGCTGGAAGAGAGTGTCTGATCAGTCATTTCGTCCCTCCTCATGAGCCAGGATGGCTTCGCGTACCAGGCGAGCAGTCAGTGGCAGCCCATCGAGATGGGCAATCGAGATCAGGCGCGTCGCCAAATCGGGTGTTTCCAGCGTCAAGAGTTGCTGAAGTTGTCCATCACGATTCATCTCAACCACGTAGCAACGTTTGTGTTGTTCAATGAATTTACGGACTTCATGGTTAAATGGTATCGCGCGCACCCGCATGAAATCGGTTTTCAAGCCAGCTTCGGCAAGCTGGTGGCGGGCTTCTTCGATCGCGGTGATCGTGGAGCCGAAGGAAATCACCCCAATTTCAGCCCCGCCCTGGTAATCGAAAACCGGCGCCGGGACGTACTTTCGGGCGGTTTCGAATTTTCTCTTCAAGCGATCCATCAGATCGTGCAAAACCTGCGGGTCTTCGGAATACTGGGCGGCTTCATTATGACCGGTGCCGCGGGTGAAATACGCTGCAGCCGGGTGACGGTTGCCGGGTATGGTGCGGTAGGGTATGCCATCGCCATCCACATCGGCATAGCGTTTCCATTCACCGCCCAAACGCTCCAGGTCTTCCTCCCAAAGCACCTTGCCCCGATCCATCGGTTCGGATGGGTATACAAAGGGAGCGCCCATCCATTGGTTCATCCCAAAATCCAGGTCGGAAAGGACAAAGACCGGCGTCTGCAACCGTTCAGCGATGTCGAAGGCGCGCCAGCCAAACTCGAAGCACTCGTTGATCGAGCCAGGCAGTAAGATGACCTTTTGGGTGTCGCCGTGCCCCATGAAGTGGGTGAAGATCAGGTCGCCCTGAGACGTACGGGTGGGCAGACCGGTGCTTGGTCCGACGCGTTGGATGTCCCAGATCACCACGGGCACTTCGGCAAAGTATGCCATGCCAGCGTATTCGGTCATCAGGCTCAAGCCTGGACCAGAGGTGGATGTCATCGCTCGCAGCCCCGCCCAACCGGCGCCTACCGCCATACCGATGGCTGCCAGCTCATCTTCAGCCTGCACCACCACGTAGGTGTTCTTGCCGGTTTCCGGGTCTTTCCGTAGCAGAGGCAGATATTCCATCAGCGCTTCTGCCAGACTGGTTGCCGGGGTGATTGGATACCAGGAGGCGAAATGCACCCCGCCATAAATGGCGCCCAGCGCTGCGGCAGTGTTGCCGTCGGTCATGATCAAGCCTTGAGTGGCGTTCATCGGTTCTACCCGGAACGGGTCTTTCTTCTCCAGGTTTTCAGCCGCCCATCTGGCAGCGGCTTGCACCACGCCATAGTTCAGATCAATCGGCTTGTCCTTGCCTTTGAAGTGAAATGTCAGAGCCTGATGGATTTTATCGAGGTCTATCCCTAGCATTTGCACCAGCACACCAACATACACCATATTGGCGACATAATCACGCAGGTTGGAAGGCGCGCCCGACTCGCGAACGAGCCTCTTCACGGGCATAGGATAGGCGGTGATATCCTGGCGATTGATCGGCAGGCGGATGTCGTCGGCGTAGAAGAAGGCGCCTCCCGGACTGACGCTGGCGAGATCTTGCGTAAACGTGGCGGGATTCATGGCGACCACGATTTCATGCTCGTCGCGGCGCGCCAGAAAGCCGTCTTTGTTGACGCGGATGGTATACCAGGTCGGCAACCCCTGGATGTTTGAGGGGAACAGGTTCTTCCCGGAGACCGGGACGCCCATTTTGAAGATCGCGCGCAGGATGGTCAGGTTCGAGGTCTGGCTGCCCGAACCGTTGACCGTGGCGACAGTTATGGAGAAATCATTCACCTTGTAATGCGCTTCCTCGGGTGGTATTTCCTGGACAAGCGGTTGTAACGCGCTCATTATTTCTCCTTTTTTTCAAAGAGATGGATGAGTGATCGGTTTCTTACCCATATCGTCAGGGGTAGGGTTCGCCCCATTGCCCATCAAGACCGCTACCGGTCGATGATAGAGCAGATCTTTATGTTCGACTAACGCTTGGTAGCCAGCGTCAAAATCGCCCGTGCAAATCCCGTCTACCATTTGCTGGTGATAGGTCCAGACGCGGGTGAGGTATTCATAATCGGCGTGCATGTTTAGACCAACCGCTTCATAGGCGTTCCAGTAAGCCTCGAGGATGCCCAGCACAAACGGGTTAGCAAGCCGCCGATAAATGCCCAGATGAAGCTGGCGGTGCTCTGCGTGCGGGATGATCACCTGCGGACTGCGCAATTTTTCCCACGCTTGAGCTATCAGCCGTTGCAGTTCCTGGTGATCTTGAGGGGTCAACAGGGCAACTGCCTCATACCAGCAGGCAGCCTCCAGGTGGTTGCGTAATTCGGAGAATGCGTCGAAGTAAGCGCGATTAAGCTCGATGGCGTAGGAAAGGCTTTGCCAAACGGCTGGCGTGAAGCTGTAGGGCAGGCGGCGGATGCCGGTGCGCGGGCGCGCTTCGACAAAACCAAGGGCACGGGCGACTTCCAGTTGCTCACGCAGACGTGGGATGCTCACTCCAAGTGCCCGACTTAGCTCGTTGAGAGAAGGGATGCGTTCAGGGGCTTCTGGCGTATTAGAGGCAACCAGGTATTGGATCAACTCAGAAGCGATCGAGTTTCGTGCCATTTTAGCACCTTCACGGTCATAATCATCTGATTAATCAAACTAATCAGATTATTCGAAGTATAGCATCAAATTGAAATGCGGTCAAGTATCTTGACTAATTCGACCTGGTTTGGTATAAGAAAGCTAGAGGGAATATCAACCAGCGTTCACGAAGCTTGATTCGTGAATGGCTTTTTATTTCCGGTATCGGCAAAACTGTCGGCTTCACAAGGGGTAGCATGCTCCCGTTATGCGCTGAGTGGAATAAAGCCATCCTCAACGGACTTGATCGGATTGACACACAGGAGTGTATTTGATGCAGAACATCCCGCTTGCAACCCAGGTGTTGGTGATCGGCGGTGGACCGGCTGGTTCGACAGCCGCCACTTTGCTTGTCCGCGCCGGCTTCGACGTAGTCCTGCTCGAAGCAGCCCGCTTCCCGCGCTATCACATCGGCGAATCCTTACTACCTTCGATCCTTCAAATCGTCGACCTGCTGGGCGCTCGAGAAAAGATGGAGCAGTTTGGTTTTCAGCGCAAGAATGGCGCTTACTTAATGTGGGGTCGTGAGAGCTGGCCGCTGAATTTCGGCGAACTGGCTGGTGACCACACCTACGCTTTTCAGGTGGTGCGTTCCGATTTTGATCATTTCCTGCTTGAGCACGCCCGCAGTCAGGGGGTGCAGGTCTTTGAAGAAACTGAGGTTCGCGGCATTGGATTTTCCGACGAGCGCCCGGTGTCAGCAACCTGGAGTTCTAAGAGCGGACAGAATGGCAATGCCAGTCAGCTGGGCGAAATCCGCTTCGATTACCTGATTGACGCCTCCGGTCGCAATGGCGTGATGTCTAATCACTACCTGAGAAACCGCCGCTACCACAAAATATTCCAGAATATCGCCGTGTGGGGTTATTGGAAAGGCGCCAAACGCCTGCCAGGAAGCCGCCAGGGTGATATTGCGGTTGGCTCGATCCCTTATGGCTGGCTGTGGGGTATCCCGCTGCATGACGGCACTCTCAGCGTAGGCGCCGTCATGCACCGCGACTCGATTAAAGCCCGCTCGGGCATCGCCCTCAGAGAGATCCTCTTCGAAGCAATTGCGCAATCGCCGCTCATCAGCGACTTGGTCTCGACAGGTGAGCTGGTTTCCGATGTGAAGAGCGAGACGGATTATTCCTATGCCGCAGACCGCTTTTGTGGACCTGGTTTCTTCCTGGTTGGCGACGCCGCTGCTTTTCTCGACCCGTTGCTCTCCAGCGGTGTGCACCTGGCGACATTCAGCGCCATGCTGGCAGCCGCCGGATTGACCAGCTATTTTGCCGGCGACATAACCGAAGGGGAGATGCTCTCGTTTTTTGAGAAGAGCTACCGTCAAGCGTACCTGCGCTTCCTGGTGTTCCTCTCGGCGTTCTACGATGTCGGGCGCGGCCGCGATGGTTATTTCTGGGAAGCGCAGCGCCTGACCCGCGAGGATGTCAGCGGTCAGGATTTGAAGAAAGCCTTCTTGAAACTGGTTACCGGATTGAAGGATTTATCCGATGCGCAGAGCGATACCCATCGCTTCATCCTGACTGAAATGACCAAACGAATTGACGAAAATCTCAATTTCCGCAAGGACAAAGAGGTCCTCAATTCCCTGGATGGAGAGGCGAAGGAGGCTGCTCAAGCCAATGCGCGCTTCTTCTCCTCTGTCGAGGGTATCTTTTCTCTCAACGCCGAAGAAGCGATTGATGGGTTGTATGTGACCACAAATCCCAAACTGCATCTGGCGAGGGTGGGCGTACGACAATAAGCATCCAGGCTTTCTTTATCGGTTGAAACGCCGCCCGGTGCTAATCATCGGTATATATCAGTCGGCGGGGTGCAGACCCCGCCGTCATTCTTTTTATATGGGTGCGATCAGTCGCTCGTGAGCAGTTCGGGTAGCTCACGCAACGCGTGAGACAGGCGAGTTCCGTGCCAGGTGAGCAGGCTGCCATCCACCAGGCGGATGCGTCTATGCCGCACCGCAGGGCATTCGGGTAACAGGCGCTGGAACTCTGCCACCGCGTCTTGCTGAAAGGGGTAGGGCTCGTCGGGTAGCAGGATCAGATCAGGGCTGGCTGCGCGCAGTTCCTCCAGGCTTAGTCGCGGGTAGCGCGTATCTCGCTCCCCAGCATCTTGAGCTTCGGTCAGCCCCAAATCGGCGTCTAGGGGATAACGGCGTTGCCGCGTTCCAAATACGTTTTCTCCACCCAAAATCGCCAGCAGATCATGGGCGTATGTCTCCTGGTTGAAAGTCATCCACCAGCGGTTGCCAGTGTGGTGGGTTTCGCTCCAGATCGGGCAGAAATAACGCACTTTTGCCCTTTCTGCGGCTGCCATTTGCGCCCATTCCAGCGTGAGTTCCAGCACCTCCAGACGCATGGCAGCCTCTCGACTGCCGTATAAGCCAACCAGCGTCCAGAGTACATCCAGCGCTTGGCGCACCGTCTTAGGAAAGGTGACCCAGACGCGCACCCCTGCCTTTTCCAATGCTTCTACCGCGGCGCGTGTGTTCTCTTCGCAGTTTGCCAGCACCAGATCCGGCTGCAAAGCGATAATCTGCTCCAGGCGCGGGTTTTTCGGTCCGCCGATGCGCGGCAGGTGGGTCAGCGCTGAGGCTGGGCGGGTGCAGTAGTCGGTCACGCCAACCACGGTATCGCCGAAACCCAGGTCGAACAAACTCTCCGTCATGGAGGGTACGAGCGAGACCACCCGCCTGGGTGGATGAGAAAAGTGCAGCGCGTTTTTTTGGCCGTTGCCGTCGGTTTTCATCTCATCGGGCATTTAATAGTTCTGCAGCCGAGGCGGCGATCAGGGCTGCGGCTCTAGGGAGGCTTTCTTCATCCACATCAAAACGCGGATGATGATGGGGCGCGTTCAGCCCCTTATCGCTGTTGGCTGAGCCGACGAAGAAATAGCAACCCGGGATCTCCTGCATCATGAAAGCCATGTCTTCCGATACCATGGTGGCGAAATTGCATTGCAGGGTGCCATCGGGCAGCAGGCGCATGGCTACCTGGCGCAGTCGTTCCGCGACCTGCGGCTCATTGACAACGGCGGGGGTGATGTTCTCCGCCACGACTTCTGCCTGGCATCCCATCGCTTCCGCCACGCCATGAATCACCTGATCAAAGCGTTGCAACACTTTCTGGCGCACCTCTGGCTTGAAGGTGCGCATGGTGCCTGTCATCTCTGCAAAGGCAGGGATGACGTTGAAGGCTCCACCTGCCCGCAGGGTTGTCACACTGATCACGGCTGCTTCCTGCGGCGCTACATTGCGAGCTGGTATGCTCTGCAGGGCAGTGATGATGTGCGCCGCTGCCAGCACTGGATCAACAGCCAGATGCGGCGCAGCACCATGTCCACCGACGCCGTCAATGCGCACTTTGAAAATCTCGGCAGCCGCCATTACCGGACCGTCGGCAATGCCCAGCCAGCCCACCGGCTTTTCGTTCCATAAATGTAGCGCCAGACATACATCTGGACGGGGATTATCCAGCACGCCCTCCTTCACCATCCTTTCGGCGCCGCGCAAGCCTTCTTCTGCTGGCTGGAAAACAAACTTGACGCTCCCTGCCAGTTCGTAGCGATGCGCCTGCAACAGGCGCGCCGCCGTCAGTCCGATGGCGGTGTGGCCGTCATGACCGCAGGCGTGCATCACGCCTGGATTCTGTGAGGCGTACTCTGCACCAGTCCGCTCCTGAATCGGTAAGGCATCCATGTCAAAGCGCAGCAGAACCACCGGTCCAGGCGCGGCACCTTCCAGCAGGGCGACAACCCCTGTTTCGGCGATGCCGGTGCGAACTTCCAACCCCAGCGCGCTCAGTTCACGCGCCACGATGCCCGCAGTACGTACTTCCTGGTATCCCAACTCTGGATGGCGATGAAAATCGCGCCGCAGCGCGCGGGTATATTCGTACAGAGCAAGGGCTTCCTGATAGTAGTCTGCCATGCCCGACTGTCATCTCCTGGATTTCTTTTTCGCCGACTTGGGCGATATCGGCGCCTGCGATTCTTTTTCTTTTTGACAGGTGCACTCCCCGCCGGCGTGTTTGGCGCATGGTTCTTGCGCTTTCTTCTTCAATGCTTCCAGTTCATCATAGGGTTGAAGCTGGTCAAGCCCGTATTCCTGGCGGGCGCCGCTTTGCAACTCAACCAGCACAGTCTGTTTCAATGGGTATACATCGGAGACGACGCCTTCTCCATTAGGGGTGATCACATGTTTGCCGCGCTTGGGGAGTTGTTTGCGTGCCTCCACGTATTGCTCATATTCGTAAATGAGGCAGCAACGCAGCCGCCCGCACATGCCGGTGATCTCTGATGGGGTCAAAGAGATGCCCTGTTCCTTAGCCATTTTGATGGAAATTGAGCTGAATTCGGTCAGGAACATTGAGCAGCAACGCATTTCCATGCCGCAGGCGCCCATCCCACCCAGCAGTTTGGCTACATCACGTGGGCCTATCTGGCGTAATTCGACATGCGTGCGGGGATACATGCGCTGCATGACGTTGCGCAGGTTCTTCAGATCAATTTTCGCCTCCGATTCGGCGGAGAAGAGGAAAGCCAATCGTGATCCATCAAATGAATACTCTGAGGCGACGATCTTTACCCCTTCAAGCCCGAGCTCGGCTGCCTTGGCGCGGCAATTGATCAACGCTTCGAGCTCCTTGCGTTGCCAGAATTGACGCATTACCAGATCGCGCGGCGTGGCGCGGCGCTGGATGGGTTTCCAGGTGCCCTCCGGCGGTGGAGTTGGGTCCTGTATGATTTGCACCACTTCTCCAAGCTGGCGTCCGCGACTGGTTTCTACCACTGCAAAATCACCCACCTCGATGTCTCGGCAGTTGCTGGCGTCGAAGTGATAGATCTTTCCAACCTTATGGAAGCGAATACCGATAATATAAGGTTCCATGCAGTTTCACTCAGTGACAATCCGCCACAGCCCAGGCGCGAGAGTTGACAGGCTGCCTGGGAAATGGTCAATCAACCAGGTTGATAGGGATGAAATTGCGCGTCTGATAAGCGGCAACGCTGATCTTGGCGGCGATGTCCCTGGCAATCTGGGTCAGAGCCTGCGCTACTGGCGAATCCGGGTGGCTCACGGTCACGGGTTTGCCCATATCTCCACCTTCCCGCACCCTGGGATCCATAGGAATAGCCCCAATGAACGGCACTCCAGCCTGGCGCGCCAGCCGCTCCCCTCCGCCGGAGCCGAAGATGTCCAGCCGCGTGCCATCTGGCAGCTCGAGGTAACTCATGTTCTCAATTACCCCAAAGATGGGCACTTCGAGCTGTCGGAACATTTCCAGGCTGCGTCGGGCATCATCTAATGATACCTGCTGGGGAAGGGTGACGATCACGCCACCGCTGAGAGGCAGCGATTGCGCCAGGCTTAAGGCGGCGTCGCCGGTGCCTGGCGGCAGGTCAATCACCAGGTAATCCAGTTCTCCCCAATTGACATCGCTCAGGAACTGGCGAATAGCCGAGTGCAACATCGGACCGCGCCAGATCAAGGGCTGGTCGGGCTTTACCAGGAAGCCAATTGACATCAGCTTGACCCCGTAAGCCTCGGCGGGTGTCAGTTTATTACTATACTGAGCTGGCAGTTGTTTGACGCCCATCATGGTGGGGATGTTTGGACCGTAGATATCGGCGTCCAGCAAACCAACGCTGGCGCCGCTCTGTGCCAGAACCACCGCCAGATTCGCTGCCACGGTGCTCTTGCCCACGCCCCCCTTGCCTGAGGCGATGGCAACGGCGTTGCGGATGGGCAATTCCAGCAGCCCGCGTGACCTTCCATCGTTCGGCACCGATGCGCCCATGGTGATTTGAACGGACGCCACGCCGGGAATCGCAGCCACTGCCTGATATGCCTCTTGTTCGATTCTGGATTTTAGAGGGCAAGCCGGTGTTGTCAATTCGATGGTAAAGCTGACCTTATCGGTTTCAACCTTCAAATCCTTGATCATATTCAGGGATACCAGATCTCGATGAAGCTCTGGCTCCTGTACCTTGCTCAGAGCAGCCAGAACGGCTTGCTCGGTCACTTTTGGCTCAGACATATTGATCACCTGTCATTCTCGACTTATCAGATAGTTTTGAATTTCCGCATATCCCTGCCAGTAGATTTCCAACAGCTCCTCGTCGTTGCCGCGGTAGCGCGCCACAGTCTGACGGGCGCACTTGGCGCAACCGCGCAGCGCTCGCAGTGTGTCAGCGTGACAGGTGCTGCACCCTGCCAGCCTGGCAATCAAGAGAACAAATGCAGCCTGCTCGATAGCTGAATCCGGATAGGTCAGCGTCCGCTGAACCAGCGCTTGCCATGCCTCGCCGCGCAAATCTTGCAGAACCGCAATCAGGCGTTCCGGGAAGATAAGATGTGTTTCACAGTCGATAGCTGATGCCGTCAGCATGACTCAGTTCTATGCGGTTGCTTTTTTGGCAGCCTTGGCAGCTTCGGCGGCAGCGCGGGCGGCTTCCTCCGCTGCGTAGTTCGTCGGTCGGATTGAGGCGTAGTAAGAAACCGGTTTAGATAGCTTTTCCTTATTGTAAATATTGTGGGTGAAGCGGTCATATACCGAGAGTTCGTAGTCGTGATCCATCTTGATTGCGTCAAATGGGCAGTATTCCGCACAGAAGCCACAGTTCATGCAGATGTCCACGTCGATATAGAACTCCGCTGGTGCTGGTATGGGGCGACCCGTATTTGGGTCATTGGTGCGCACGATCCAGATGCATTGCGGCGGACAAACTTTGGCGCAAATGCCGCAGGAGGTGCAACGATCCACTTTTTCTCCGTTTGGTCCTTCTTCATAAATCAGGAAGGGTATAAAGCGGAATTCTTCCGGTACGGGCAGCTTTTCTTCGGGGTATTGAATGGTAAAGATGCCGCGCGCATCTGGGCTCATCCGGTGAGCGATGCCCTCTTGGGTGTAGTAGCGTTTGCCAAACCAACGCAGGTCGTCCAGATAAGTTTCGACAAAACGCTTCAGGGTCACGCCCAGACCTTTGATAATTCCTGTTCCGTCCATGTATCTAACTCCGTCTGTCTCTTAAGGGAGATTACCGGTCGGTCTCGCCGAGTACGATGTCGATCGACCCCAGGATGGCGACTACATCAGCCACTTTGTTCCCCACGCACATGGTTTCCAGCGCCGTCAGGTTGATGAACGATGGCGCCCGCACATGGTAGCGCCAGGGGTTGGCTTTCCCATTGGAGACCACATAAAACCCCAATTCGCCTTTCGGTCCTTCCACCCGTCCATAAGATTCGCCAGCGGGCACGCGCACCTGATACTGTGGTTTGCCTTCTTGAATCGGGCCATCGGGCAGGTCGCGCACCGCCTGTTGCAAAATGCGCACGCTTTGGCGCATCTCGTCGATTCGGATCAGATAGCGGTCGTAGATATCGCCATGGTAGCGCACCGCAACGTCGAAGTCGAAGCGGTCGTAGATGCTGTACGGATCGGCGCGACGCAGGTCGTAGGGCACGCCAGAGGCGCGCAACAATGGACCAGCAGCCGAGAGGGCAATCGCCTGCTGCGGCGTCAGCACGCCCACGCCTTCGCCGCGGGCGCGGACGATCTCGTTGTTGGTCAGGTAGCGATCGAGTTCGTCAATCTTGCGCGGCAGGCGATCATAAACCAGTTTGCGCATTTTTTCGTATATTCCTTCGGGCAGGTCACGCGCCACCCCGCCAAAGCGGAAGTAGTTACACATCATGCGCGAACCGCTGACTGCTTCGAAGATATCGAGGATCAACTCGCGCTCTTCCAGTGCATATAGTACCGGGGTGAAATACGCCCCCAGGTCGTTCAAGAAGAAGCCGATGGCTGCCAGGTGATTGCAGATTCGGGTAAACTCTGCCATGATCACCCGCAAGTACTCCGCTCTTTCCGGCGGTTTGATTCCCATCAGCTTCTCTACCGCCAGGGCGTACCCGAAATTGTTGCTCATCGAGGAGAAGTAATCCAGCCGGTCGGTAAACGGCATGTTCTGCAAGAAGGTATTGCGCTCGCCGATCTTCTCGTGGTTGCGGTGCAGGTACCCCATGACCGGCTTAAGCGCCATGATGGTCTCGCCGTCCAGGGTGACCGCCATACGAAAGACGCCATGGGTAGAGGGATGTTGCGGACCGAGGTTTACCACCACTTGTTCGGTTTGCAAATCCGAACCGTTACCGCTGGATTGAATCTTGCCTATTCCTGCGTACAGGGCAGCGTCGGCTTCTGGCACCCAGGTTTCGGGGTTGAAGCCTGCCGGGTAGTCAACATTCTTGTGAAAGGGATTCTTATCTTCAGCGCGGTAGACATGCCCATCGGGCCAGCGGCTCTTGAACGGTTTGCCCTCCTCTTCGTAGTAAGGCTCGCGCCAGTCCTTGCGCAGCGGGTGCCCGTAAAAACCTTCCCAAAGCAAGATGCGGCGTAAATCAGGATGCCCCTCGAAGCGGATGCCCAGCAAATCCCATACTTCGCGCTCTTGCAGCTCGGCGCCCGGGTAAACGGGCACCAGGGAGGGCACAACTGCTTGATCGCGCGGCACCTGAACTTTAATCACCAGCGGCGACCCGCCTGTGCTACGGCACAGGTGATAGACCGTTTCCATTTTGCCTTCTGGAAGGTAATCAACGCCGGTCAGCGAGACCAGATAATCGTAACCCAGTTCATCCCGCAGAGATGTAGCGACTTCGATCAACTTATCTGCCTGGACGAGATAGCCGCTGTAGCCCTTGCGCTCGTCGGCTATCACAGCGCCGGGAAAGCGGGCGGTGAGCTCATACTCGAGTACAGAGATTTGTTCGCTCATCTGTGCCTCCAACTCAGGCGGACTGCCCAGCCGGCGTCTCAGCCGACGCCTGTTCCTTAAGCAGCTTTTCGGTTGTGTATTGCTTGATCAGATCATATTCACGCGGGTCCATAATATCTGGTCCCAATACGGGTACGGGTACCACTTCACTGCCTTCTTGATACCAGCGCACCTGCCGTATGGACTGGGTGTCGATCTTTTTCTGCAAGGTAATCAGACCATGCAGCAAAGCCTGTGGCGTGGGCGGGCAGCCAGGTATGTAGACATCTACAGGGATATAATTGTCCACCCCGGAGACCACATTGTAACCCTCTTTGAATGGACCGCCACCCGAAGCGCAGGCGCCCATTGCCACTACGTATTTAGGTTCTGGCATCTGGTTGTAGAGGCGTACGATCTGGGGGATCATCTTCTTCGTCACTGTGCCGGAGACCAGCATCAGGTCAGCCTGGCGCGGGCTGGGGCGCATCACTTCCATGCCGAAGCGGGCGAAGTCAAACCGGCTGGCGGCTGTGCAGATCATCTCAATCGCGCAGCAAGCCAACCCGAACATCATCGGCCAGATCGAGGATCGTCTGCCCCAGTTGTAAATTTTATCGAGCGTGGTAATGGCTATGCTCCCCCGCATTTCCGGTGGGATTTCGTAGCCAGGCGTGTTGAGTTCGTCGCTCATCAGGAAATTACCTCCTCAAACCATTCTTGATAGATTGCGGACAGGATGGCATCGTTTGCCATTGCGGGATCATCAGCAAATTCTGGTAGCTCTATCGTCCAGCGGTAAATCATGCCCAGGGAGACCTCTTCCAGGTTGAGGGTGGGGTGAAGGGCGTTCAGCGCCCTTGCGATGGCATATGTGTCTTCCCAGGTCAATGGTTCGTCCATCTCTGACTCTTTTTCCTGTACATGTGCGTGGCACAAATTGGGGGTGTTTGGGCGGTCAAGCCTCCTCCCCAAACATCCCCAACTGAATATACCGATGCTTATTATACCTTGGAGATCGAAGCTGTCAACCCATATAAAAGATCATATATGTTTTCATTAATCATTGCTTGGGGTATAATCGCAAGTATGAAAACCACCCGCCAGCGGGTATTGGAATACCTGAGGAACAAGCCCGGTGCCTCTGCATTGGAAATAAGCCGGGCGCTCGCTCTAACGCCCGCAAATATCCGTCATCACCTGCGTATCCTGTTAGATGAAGGGGCGATTCAAATCAGCGCAGAGCGAGCCAGCGGCGAGCGCGGCCGTCCCACTTTGCTATATAGTCTGGCGCAGCAAGCGCGCGCTCACAATCTGGGGGGACTGGCAAGCGCCTTGCTTAGCGTGCTCACACAGGCAGGTGGCGAGGAGGGAAGACTGCGCATGTTGGATGAAGTAGCGCAGCAGATGGCGGGACAACCTGAAGCTGGAGCGGCGCATCTTACCTCCCGTTTAAACGCTTGTATCAGACATCTGAACGAGCTGAACTATCAAGCGCGCTGGGAAGCGCATGTCCATGGCCCACGCCTGATCCTGGGGCACTGTCCATATGCTGCCATCTTGCCCGACCATCCTGAACTATGCCAGATCGACGCCTTCCTGTTGCAAAGGCTGCTCGGCGTCGCGGTGGCTCAAATTGCGAAACTGGCGCCCCATCCACAAGGGGGGCGGGTATGCATATTCCGTGTTTCACCACGATAGCTTTTTAATTCTTAACTTTGGTTTGATGTTTATCAGCAGGTTGTCAGGTATTTGCTGACATAAATGCTCCCATTAACCCGTTAAGTATATTGACCGAGTTGATGTACTTTACTTCATCGCCATGATGCCTGCACCTGTGGGTAAAGTGCGAAATTGCCAAGGGTTTTGGAAGCCGCTGCGCGGTAGAAGATTTTTGGGAGGGAGGTGCAACGTTATTGAACGCAGACAAAATGTATATTTGAAACACAGTGCTTGAATGTATGAACACCATTGGAACTGTTTCTGGATGCCTAAAGATAATCCATTAAAGGAGAGAAAGATGAACTTGAAGAAATCACTAACCTTGGTAACCGCTATCATGATGCTCTTTGGCATGTTTCTGGCTGCCCGCCCAGCGGTGGCTGGGGATTCACCCCCACCGCCGTCGCCTATTTTAATCGTCAAGAAAACAGCGGAAGGCTCCTCGAACATCGCCTGGAATTGGACTATCGATAAAGTAGGCGATCAAACCGAACTTACGCTCTCCCCGGGCCAATCCCACCTGGTGAATTACCAGGTAACTGTCACCGCGAGCCCCGCTGGTGATTCGACCTGGACCGTGACCGGTAATATCGGTTTTATCAACAATTCCTCGAGCGAGGTAGTCATTGCAAGCGTCGAAGATGTGCTTAGCGATGGCACAACGGCTACTGTGACCTGTCCATTCGACTTCCCGCTGACGCTCCCTGCTGGCTGGGCACCGCCAGGTGGCGGATGTAGCTACACAGCATCCGGCAGCGGTCCCATGCCCACCTCCAACACCGCTACAGTTTATCTGGAGGGAGGCGTGGTTGGCGGCAGCGATACCGTGCCTGTAAGTACAGTTGGCTCCTCACAGACGGACGAGTGTGTTGATGTCAGCGACGATCAGTACGGTTTTCTGGGCACGGTATGCGCTGGCGACGCCCCTAAAACGTTTTCTTATAGCATGTTTGTCGGGCCTTATGAAGTCTGCGGGATGTATGAATTCACCAACATAGCATCCTTCGTTACCAACGACACTGGCTCCACCGGCTCGGATAGCTGGACGGTTTTCATCAATGTCCCCTGCGAGGGCGGTTGCACCCTCACCCCTGGCTACTGGAAGACCCACTCAAAGTACGGGCCAGCGCCCTACGACAGCCTGTGGGGAAGCAACGGTGAGTTCGATGAAGACACAACCTTCTATCTCTCCGGCAAGACCTATTATCAAGTTCTCTGGACTCCTCCGCAGGGCAATGCCTATTACATCCTGGCGCATGCCTTCATCGCTGCTCGCTTGAATGTGCTCAACGGCGCAGCGGCCACGCCATCAGTAGAGGCAGCTCTGAGTTGGGCAGACATGTTCTTCAACGTGTTCTCGCCCAATACCAAACTCAGCAAAGAGATGCGCAATACCGTTTTGATGTACGCCGACCTGCTGGACAACTACAATAACGGCCTCATCGGCCCGGGGCATTGCTCTGAGTAGATCTCATCCAGGCTGTTGATGCGGGCATGGCTCACTGAGCCATGCCCGCTTGTTTATCCCCACAAGGCGTTTTTCAGCAAATACCCGGCGAAGAGCGCCAGGATCAGGATGCTCAGAAAAGTCAGCCTGCGCACCACATCCGGACCCAGTCGGCGCGCCTGGTGGAACAAGGCAGCGATGCTCAGGAAACCTAACGTCAGCGCCCCATAGAATCCCAGTAGGAATGTAACGCCCAATCCCCATCCCTGGCGCAGAGCGGAGATCAATATTGGTCCGTTCACCAGCGTCCAGAAGGTATATGGTCCCGGGCTGAGGGCGTTCATCAGGATGCCATGGGCAAGACCGCTTGCCCATCTCGGGCGAGGCGTCGACGACACTCCCTCGCCTGGATTCGCATCGGGTGCCTCTTCTAAGGCGCGCCTAACACGCCAGACGCTCCAGAGCTTCCAGGTCAGGTATAACAACCAGAGCCCTCCCGCCAAGTTGATCCAGCGCAGCCATCCCTCTGGCAGCCGCTCGAGCAACAGCAAGATCGTCAACACTATCGGAATATCTGCAATCAGCGGCGCAAAAGCGATGCCAGCGCTGCGACGGAAGCCCAGGATCAGCGTCTGATTGATCAAAAAAGCCTGGAAAGGACCCGGCGAAGATGCGGCGCTTATTCCCAGCGCCATGCCTTGTAGCAATAGAGATAACGGGTTCAACTCAGTCGAAATTGTACCTCATATCATCTGCTGGCTTTGATGGTGCTATACTTACAGGACATGTTTGAAGCCGATTTGCCTTTAAGCCGGATTTTCAAAACCTGGTGGCCGCTGGCTGCCAGTTGGCTGCTGATGGGCGCAGAGTTGCCTTTCCTGACCGCCATCCTGGCGCGATTGCCGCACCCGGAGGTCAACCTGGCTGCCTATGGTGGAGTAGTCTTCCCACTGGCGTTGATCATCGAGGCGCCGATCATCATGCTCCTGGGCGCGTCCACTGCTCTGAGTAAGGATTGGCAGTCGTACCGCTTAATTCGCCGCTTTATGATGACGACCAGCGCCATCCTCACCACCCTGCACCTGTTGGTAGCCCTGACGCCTCTATACAACCTGGTGGTAGAAGGGATGCTGGGTGTTCCGCAGGAGATCGTCGCGCCGGCGCGCCTCGGCTTGATCATTATGACCCCCTGGACCTGGTCAATCGCTTACCGCCGCTTCAATCAAGGAGTGCTCATTCGCTTCGGCTATTCCAATACCGTGGGCGTCGGCACCGTTATCCGTCTGACGGCGGATGCTGTGGTCTTATTGCTTGGGTACTGGATCGGCAGCATCCCGGGCATTGTCGTCGGCGCGGGGGCGGTCTCGCTTGGTGTGATCAGCGAGGCGGTTTATTCCGGTCTGGTAGTCCGCCCGGTGGTAAAAGAACATATCAACCCTGCCCCGCAGCTTGATCCACCGTTGAGCTGGCGTCAGTTTTTCGAGTTCTATATCCCACTTGCTCTGACCTCTTTGGTGTTTTTGCTGGCTCAACCGATTGGCAGCGCTGCCCTGAGCCGTATGCCGCAGGCGTTGGCTTCGCTGGCAGCCTGGCCGGTGATCTCTGGTTTGGTCTTTATGTTCCGCAGCCCGGGAGTAGCTTACAATGAGGTTGTGGTGGCATTGCTGGATCAACCGCGCTCGACTGCCAGTTTGCGCCGTTTCACTGCTCTTTTGAGCGTCACGACCAGCCTGGCGTTGCTACTCACGGCTGCCACGCCTTTGGCTGCCTGGTGGTTCGAGCGCGTTTCGGCACTTCCGCCCGAATTGCTCCGGCTTGCTAAGGCAGGGATCTGGTTAGCTCTGCCGTTGCCGCTGATGGCGGTTCTGCAAAGCTGGTATCAGGGAACTTTGCTTTATGGGCGCGCGACTCGTGGTGTGAGTGAGTCGGTCTTTATTTACATCGCCTCCAATGCGGCTTTTCTCAGCCTTGGCGTTGCCTGGGGGCGAGTTACAGGTCTTTTCATTGGTGTGGTTGCCATGGCGCTCAGCATGTTGCTGCAAACGCTTTGGCTGGGTTGGCGCAGCCGCCCTCTGTTCAGGCGTCTGCATCAGAGGGATGTTGGTGCTCTGATTATCCCAGCATCTCAAAGCATTCAGGAAAGGAGCTCGCCTACCGATTGATCGCTTGATTGGTAATTTCCCGGAGGCTGGCGATGTATGAAATATTTGCGGTATCAGATGGAACAGGGCAGACAGCTGAGGGGGTGGTGCGGGCAGCGCTGACCCAGTTCGACCACTCATTGGTGCGCATCCGCCGTATTGGCGGTGTGCGCACTCCGGCGCAGGTGCGCGCTGTGGTTCAGGAAGCCGCGCAAGCTGGCGGTTTCATCGTGCACACCCTGGTTTCTGAGGAGATGCGTCATGTGATGCTCACTCAGGGCCGCGCTGCTGATGTGACTACCATTGACCTAATGGGACCATTGCTCGCCCGCCTGTCGGAGCTGCTTGCAACCCAACCTCGCGCCCAGCCTGGACTGTTTCAGCCCTTCGATTCGGCTTACCTGCAGCGAATCGACGCCATTGATTTTACGGTCCGCCATGATGATGGGCGCAATATCGACGACCTGGAACGGGCGGAGATTGTCCTGGTCGGCGTTTCTCGTACTTCAAAGACGCCTTTGAGTATCTACCTGGCGTACCGCGGCTGGCGTGTGGCAAATATTCCCATCGTACTTGGCGCGGAACCGCCCGCAAAGCTGTTCCAGCTGCCCCGCCGCCGCGTGGTGGGTTTGATCATCAAGCCAGAGCGCCTCTCAGAGTTGCGCAAGGCTCGCCTGGAGCACATTGGCACCCCACTGCGCGGCTATGCTGACCTCGACTACATTCAACAAGAAGCACGCTACGCGTACCAGATTTACGCCCGTCGCCCCGACTGGCCTCTGGTGGATGTGACCAGCAAACCAATTGAAGAGACCGCTTCGGAAGTGGTGTCTCTGATCAGCCGTTCTCGCGAAGAGCTGAGCGGGGAGTTGCCTCTGGAATGATGGGCTAATAGGTGCTGGTGATGCCCTTAAAAGCTGGATGATATAATCCTTCCTATGTCCGAGATTGAAATTGATCCGGAGCGACAAACACAGGCTAAACGGTACGCCCGACTGCAACGCCGTCTGATGCTGGTGGATCTGCTCTTAAGCGGATTGTACTTGCTCGCCTGGTTGTTTTTCGGTTGGTCGCAACGCCTGCGGGATGCGCTGCTCAACTTCACCGAGAACGAGTGGCTGTTGGTGGTGGGTTTTGCATCGGTTTTCGGCGGCTTATACCTGCTGCTCAGCCTACCTTTGTCGTACTACAGCGGCTTCATCCTGCCGCATCGCTTTGATCTATCCACACAGACGATTTCAGGATGGGTGTTGGACCAGTTGAAATCCTTTGCTCTGGCTGCTCTATTGGGCGGTCTGTTATTGGAAGTGATTTATGCGTTGTTGCGCGCTTCGCCGGATTGGTGGTGGCTTTGGGTGGCATTGGTCATGTTGCTTTTTAATGTTTTGCTGACAAACCTTGCGCCCGTGCTGCTGCTGCCGATTTTCTATAAATTGAGTCCACTGGGGGAAGAATATGCCGGGTTGTCCGAGCGGTTGCTAAGCCTGGCAGATCGCGCCCATACCCACGTCTGTGGGGTTTATCAGTTTGATATGAGCCGGCGCACCAAAGCCGCCAACGCCGCTCTGGTCGGACTGGGGAACACCCGGCGGATTATCTTGGGTGATACTTTGCTGAAGGAGTTCACCCCAGACGAAATCGAAACTGTACTGGCGCACGAGCTTGCCCATCATGTTCATCGGGACATCCCAATTGGGATCATTGTGGAGGGCGTCCTTACTCTGGCGGGCTTGTACCTGGCAGCTCTTGGACTGGATTTTGGGGTGCATTATTTCAGTCTTTCTGGAGTTGATGATGTGGCTGGTATGCCTTTGCTGGGGCTGGCGATGGGCGCTTATGGGTTGCTCACCCTGCCGCTGGGTAATGCTTTCTCGCGCTGGCGCGAGCGCCGCGCCGATCAATATGCCCTCCAGATCACGGATAATGGAGTTGCATATGCCTCGGCTTTGACCCGCCTTGCCAATCAGAACCTCGCCGACGCCGACCCAGAGTCGTGGGTGGAATTTATCCTTTATTCTCACCCTGCGCTGAAGCGGCGCATTGCTTTGGCGCAACAATACACTGCCTCTCGTCAAACCGCCGTAGGATAAAGGACGGCGGCAGATGCACCGCACCTGCCGCCGCAAACCTTGTTGCTCCTCGTATCCTTACTCATTGGGGATAATGATCCACAGGATCAGGTAGATCAGGATACCCGGAATACCGCCTGGCAGTAGCGCGATCAAAAATGCCAGGCGAAACCAGAAGGCGCTGATACCAAAGAACTCCTCCAGCCCGCCGCAAACGCCGGCGATCACTCGGTTGTGGCGCGAGCGGCGTAAGACCTTATCGGTTCCCGTCATTTCATTACCTCCTCCAGTCAAACCATGAGCTGCTTCAAAAACATCTACGCAAGACGGAGGGATTGGTTTCAGCAAGGTCATTTGGCGGTGCTCATGGCGCAGGCAAGGCGGATCGTCTGGTAGTGGATGTCCACCGTATCTTCCACCCGGCTGGCGTAGCCCCCTGCCATCACAATCGCGATCGGAAGACTGGCTGTCCGGCAACGCTCCAGAACCATTCGATCGCGTTCTGCCAGACCAGCCTTGGTCAGAGCCAGCCGCCCCAGACGGTCATGTACAAACGGGTCTGCTCCTGCCAGGTAGATCGCCAAATCCGCCTGAGCTTTTTCCAAAGCTTGTTGCAGACCTAACTCGAGCGCTTCCAGGTATGCGGCGTCGCCTGTTCCATCTGCAAGGGCGATATCCAGATCGGATTGTTCTTTGTGAAAAGGAAAATTCTTCTCGCCATGAATGGAGAAGGTGAACACGCTGTCATCGCCGGCAAATATCGCAGCCGTGCCATTCCCCTGATGGACGTCGCAATCTAGAATCACAATACGCCTGGCGCGCATCTCCACCTGCATCAGACGCGCTGCTACGGCGCAATCGTTGAAAACGCAATATCCCTCCCCGTGGTCAGCGTAAGCGTGATGGGTGCCGCCAGCCAGGCTGATGGCAATCCCTTCTTCCAGGGCGGCGCGGCAGGCGCCGATGGTGCCGCCAACCGAGCGACGCGAACGTTCCACCAGTTGCGGTGACCAAGGGAATCCCAGCCGGCGCAGTTCCTTATCGCTCAACCTGCCCTGGAACACGCGCTCGATGTAACCCGCATCATGTGCCAGGCGCAGCTCCCACCGACTGGCTGCTTGCGGCACAAGCAGCTCAGCCGACGCTGGCAGACCGTCTGCGATCACCCGCTGCCGCAACAGGGCGTACTTCTGCATGGGAAAGCGGTGACCATCTGGCAGCGGCAGGACAAAATGATCGTGATAAAACAGTTTCATTTTTACCGGCTCTGTTCAGCGTCAGGAGGTTGGTATTGAATCCGGCTACCACTTTTCCCAGTGGATGATTTCCTCGAGCCTCTTCCGACCGCCGCGGCGCGGCGGTGAAGTAAGCAGGTCAGCCTGCAGCGGGTAACCAAACGAAAGGGCGAAGCGCGCATGCAGGTTATCTGGAAAGCCGAGTAACTGGCGCACTTTTTCGGGCTCATACAGGGTAGCCGGGCATGAGCCCACGCCCAGCTCCCAGGCGGCAAGTTGCATGTAGGCAGCCGCTTGACCCAGGTCAAACAGCCTTTGAAATTTCTCCTCTGGGCTCTCGCTGAGTAGCACCACGCCCAGGGCTGCGCCTGCCAGATGTCCTGCCCATGGACCGCATTCGGAAAGCGCTTGAAGCGTGCTTTTATCAGTGATGGCGATGAAGTGCCAGGGTTGGCTGTTTTTGCTCGATTGCGCTCGCCGCCCGGCGTTTAATATGGCTTTGATCACTTCCCCGGGCAACTGCTGATCGCGGAACTGACGCACGGCGCGTTTGAGACGGATGGCTTCTGAGACGTTCATGGCGTTTTTTATGGATTATATCCCAGTGGCTGGAGAATGAAGGGGGTTTTATCTTACAAACAGTTTTGTGTTAGACTTCCATAGTTCCTTGTCATAGGCAGCGGGTGGTGTATGACCACCGTCTCGAGATTGCTGTTTAGAGGTGTGTGATAAGCAATGCAGCCGAACCGTCGTAACCTGGTTATTCTATTCTTCACCATGATTGTGATCATGCTCGGTTTTGGCATGGTCATCCCGATCCTGCCTTTTTACGTCGAGAGTTTTGGGGCAGGTGGCAGTGCCCTGGGGATGCTGATGGCTTCCTACGGGATCATGCAATTCATTTTTGCCCCCTATTGGGGAGGGCTCTCGGATCGCTTTGGACGTAAACCGATTCTGTTGATCGGCGTGCTGGGTAACGCCCTGGCGCAATTCTTGATGGGCTTCTCAACTCAGCTCTGGATGCTGTTTGCAGCTCGCGCCCTGGCTGGGGTCTTATCCTCAGCCACCCTGCCCACAGCTATGGCTTATATTGGCGATAGCACCTCGGATAAGGAGCGCAGCGGCGGCATGGGTATGATCGGCGCGGCAATGGGCATCGGCATGGTTCTTGGTCCCGGATTGGGTGGCTGGCTGGGTGGAAGCTCGTTAGGTTTTCCCTTTATCCTGGCGGGGTGCCTTTCCAGTCTGGCGTTTTTACTCGTGTTGTTGCTTTTGCCAGAATCTCTGGTGGAAAAAGCAGCCCCTGGCAGGATCGCAGGTCCGCAGTTGGGCGTTTTGCGGGCGGCTTTACTCGGTCCGCTGGGCGTGCTCTTCGTCCTGGCTTTCTTGCTGACTTTCGGTCTGACCAACTTCGAGGGCGTGTTTGGCTTGTACGCTGCGCGGAAATACCAGTATCGCCCGGTGGATGTGGGCGCGATCTTGACCGTGATTGGGGTCATCTCGGCGATGATTCAGGGAGCACTGGTCGGACCGCTCTCGCGTCGCTGGGGCGAGGCGAATATCATCCGTTTCTCGTTTTTTGGCAGCGCGATTGGCTTCGTGCTGATGGTGCTGGCGGGTACAGACTGGCAGGTCTGGTTGACCGTGTGTACTTTTATTGCCAGCAATGCCATGCTCAATCCGGCTGTGGCTTCGATGATTTCTAAAAGAGCTGCGCAGGGTCAGGGAGTTGCTTTGGGTTTGAATAATTCTTTTATGAGCCTGGGGCGGATTATTGGACCATTGTGGGCGGGATTTGCCTTCGACCTTGGCATTCATTTGCCTTACCTGAGCGGAGCGTTGGTTATGTTGCTGGGTTTTATCATCGCCTCGCTCAGGTTGCGTTACCCTGCTCCGATTCAGTCTGAGGCGAGGGCTTCGGAGGGTGCAGGCGAGCCAGCGCTAACTGCGGCGATCAATCCGCCGCCGACCACCAGCACGCCCCCCAGGGCGAGCGTCCAGGTGAACGGCTCTCCCAGAAACAACACTCCCAACAAGGAGCCATAAAGCGCCAGCGTGTTATAGAAAGCCATGGCGTGGTTTGGTCCCAACCTGCGGATGCCCTCGTTCCAGCACAGGAAGGAAATTACTGTCGGAAAGATGCCAATGTAAAGGCTGGCTATGACCAGCGGCAAAGTGAAGGTCATGGGAGATGTTCGCCATTCCCATGCAGCGCTGGGAAGTAGAAAAGGCAATGCCAGCCAGGTAGAGACGCCAGTCACCCACAGGCTGCTTCGGCGATGGGTGGCAACCCGGCTCCAGACGGAGTACAGCCCCCACAGGATGATGATGATCAGCAGGATACCATCGCCGAGATTCAAGCCTTGTTTGAATAAGCCTCTCCAGTCGCCGTTGCTGATGATCAGCCCTACCCCCAGCAGCGAGACCAAACCACTGCCGAGAAGGCTCGCCGTGATCGGTTCCTTGAGCAGCAACGCCGCCAGCAGCATTGTCACCAGCGGTCCGGTGGCGTTGAGCAGCGCCGCGTGGGTGGCGGTGGTGTAGCGCAGCGCCAGGTACATCATCACCGGATAGACGACAACTCCGGAAATCGCCATACCCAGATAGAGCAGCCACTGCCGCAGATCGTCTCGTCCCCCCACCTGAAGCTGGCTGCGGTAGAGTGTTATCAGCAACAAGGCGTAGACGACCGCGGCGATGCTGGCGCGAATGGCAACCATCCCCACCGGCGCAATGGCTTCGCGTAGGGCGCGCCCCACTGCAATGTTACCTGCCCAGAACAGAGTTGCCAGGTTTATCAGCAAGTAGCCCCATCGCGGGTCATCGCGCACGTTCAATCAATCCTCCAAAGAAAGGCAATGGTACAGGCGCTGGTAATCAACGTGCTCAGACATAAGCTGCTCGAATTTTTGTAGTTTGTCAGCGTGCCCCAGGCGCGTCTTGCCGAAGACGCGTTCGATGCTTTCGATGGTCTCCATGGTGTTGCCTGGCACCAGCAAGATTGCTACGCCAAACTCCTCGGCTTGTTTGACGATCAACGGGCTGGGGTGCAGGTTACCGGTCAGCACCAGGCATGTGGTTGATGTCTCCAGGGCAGCCAGTTGGATGTCGGTGCGGTCGCCTCCGGTGATCACCGCTTTGTTCGCCTGCTGGCGAAAACGGCTGAGAGCTGATTCGACCGTCATGGCTCCAACCGTCAGGGTTTCCACCAGCGCCTGGTAGTTCGGCGAGCGGGTCAGCACCTGAGCGTCCAAGACCCTCACCAAATCGCCCACCGTCAGGGCTTCCAAGCCGCGTTGTTCCGGCAAGACGCCAAACACCGACAGTCCCTGTCGTTCCAGCGCTGGCACTACGAGTTCCTGCACATACTGGCTGGCTTCTGCTGGGACGCGATTGATCAGGAAGCCGCACATCAGATTGCGCAGTCGGTCGTAGGTTGCCAGAATGTCATCCATCAAGCGCACTTCATCTCGATATTTAACCACCACCAGCACATTGCTGCCCAGGGTTTCCGCCACCAGTGCTGTGGGAAGGCCGGCTACGTATCCTTCTCGCAGGCTGGCGCCGCCCTCCAGCAAGAGAATATCCTTACCCATGGCTGCTCGTTCCGAAGCTGCAACGACTTTGTCCATTAAGTTGATCGGCTCATGACTGCGCAGCCGCTCGCGTAAAAACTCCGGTGTGATCACCACCGGTGAAAGCTCCCAGGAGGGCAGATCCAGTTTGAGCATCTCCTTCACAAAATGGGCGTCTTCATCTGCGATGTGTCCGCTCACCATGAAAGGCTGCAGGCTGACCGGTTTCAGATACCCCACCCGATATCCTTCGGCTTGGAGGCGGCGAGCTAAAGCCAGGCATGTGGCGGTCTTGCCGGAATACCGTTCCACTGAGGTGACGTAAATGGATTTTATCTTCATACGGACTCCAGTTCTTTATCCTCGCAGCACCAGGCGCATGTCAATCGCGAGCGCTCCCTGGCTGCGCGGATATACGATCAACGGATTTATGTCGAGCTCTGCAATCTCGGGGAAATCCTGGACCAGCTGGGATATGCGGAGCAGCGTCTCGACGATTGCATCTTTATCCATGGCTGGCTTTCCACGTACCCCGTCTAGCAAGGCGTGGGCGCGTATCTCGCTCAGCATGCTTTCGGCTTCCTGAATCGAGAAAGGCGCGATGCGGAAGGTGACATCTTTCAGGGTTTCGACGTAGATGCCGCCCAGACCGAAGGTGACCAGAGGACCGAACTGAGGATCGCGGTTCATCCCAATCAGCACTTCTACCCCGCCCGCAGGCGCCATTTGTTGCACCAGGCAGCCCCAGATGCGCGCTTCAGGGAGGTAGCGCTGCACCCGGTAGATCATCAGCTCGAAGGCATCGCGAACGGCTTCGGCGTTCTCCAGCCCTATCTTCACCCCGCCTACGTCCGTCTTGTGCAGGATATCGGGTGAGGCGATCTTGAGCACCACGGGATAACCGATCTGGGCGGCTATCTGCTCCGCCTGTTCCGGGGTTTCGGCGAGCTGTGAGCGTGGGGTTTTGATCCGGTATGCCTGTAGCACCTGACGCGCTTCGGCATCGCCAATTGTAACCCTGCCTTCTGCCAGCACCTGCGCGAACAAACTCTTCACCGCCTCTCGATCCACATCAAACGAGGTGTAGCGCGGTTCGGGTCGCTGCTGCACTTCACGATAATCTGCCATGGCTCGCAAAGCGGCGGCTGCCCGCTCTGGGAAGGGGAAGTTTGGCACGTTGTGTTTGTTAAGGATGGAAATCCCCTGTTCCACGCGTGCCTCGCCCATGAAACACGCCAGCAACGGCTTGTCAGTCTGGTCCGCCAGTTCGCCGATCACCTGCGCAGTTGTTTCGATCTCGGTCATCGCTTGCGGCGTCAGTAATACCAGCACACCGTCCACGTTTGGATCAGCCAGGACTGTTTGCAGGGCAAACCGATAGCGATCAGCGCGGGCATCGCCGAGCACATCCACCGGGTTGGCAGCGCTGGCGGCGTCGGGCAGGTATTTTTCGAGTGCCTGGATCGTTTCGACCTGGAAGCGCGCCATCGTAAGCCCGGCGCGTTCCAGGGCGTCGGTTGCCAGGATGCCTGGTCCCCCAGCGTTGGTGACGATGGCAATCCGATCGCCTCGCAGCGCCGGCTGGTAGCCGATCGCCAGCGCCATATCGAAGAGAGCCTGCATGGAATCGGCGCGCAGGATGCCTGCCTGACGGAAAGCCGCATGATAAGCCTGCTCAGAACCTGCTAATGAGCCCGTGTGGGAAGAGACTGCGCGCGAGCCGGATTGCGTCACCCCCGATTTGATGGCAATCACCGGCTTGCGGCGGGTTACCTGGCGCGCCACGCGGATGAATTCCTGCCCATTGGGCATCCCTTCGCTGTAGATCATAATAACCTTGGTGTGTGGGTCATCTGCCCATGCCTGCAACAGGGCAATTTCATCTACATCGGCTTTGTTCCCCAGGCTGACGAATTTTGAAAGCCCCAACCGACCTGCTAGGGCGATATCGAGCACCGCCGTGCCCAATGCGCCGGATTGCGACATGAACGCCATTGGACCCCTGGGCGGCGTGCCAGCCGCGAAGGATGCGTTTAGCGGCGTGAAAGTGTCAATCACCCCCAGGCAGTTGGGTCCGATGATGCGGATGTTATATTGGCGGGCGATGGCTATCAACTCCTGTTCGCGCTCCAGCCCCTCCATCCCCGCCTCACGAAAGCCGGCGCTGATTACAATCGCCGCCGGAACGCCCTTTTCACCGCAGGTGCGTAACGCCTCAGGCACGTGCTGGTAGGGGATCACAACCACCACCAGATCGATCTCGTCCGGCACCTCCAGGACCGACGGATATGCCTTCAGCCCAAGGATTTCACCGCCGCTCAGGTTGATCGGGTAGATGCGCCCTCGGCTTGCGTAGCCCCCTTCGACCAGATTGCGTACCACGGCATAGCCCAGCTTGGCTGGGTTGCTCGAGGCGCCGATCACTGCCACAGACCGGGGCTGGAAAAATGCTTCGAGCATCTGATTATCCGGTGTGGATGGCGATCACCACCATCGTCTGATTGGTCAGCGGATTTCTGCTCAATGTCAAGGATGCGGAGCGTCCATCCTTCTCGAAGGTCATGATTGTGATATCCTCGCCCAGCGTTTCCTCGGAAACCTTCGACCAACCGTTGTTTACCATGCCGGTTCTATAGAATTCCAGCACCAGGTTATAGTCCATTTTGGTGCTGTAACTGATGACCTGGCTGGTGGAAACCAGATTTTCCACTTCACCGGGGACGATGGGGATGTCTTCCGGCGCTTTGCCAAAAATCGGCGCTGCGGCTGTGCCCATCGCCTGAAGAGTTTCCATCATACCGGAAGTCTGCTGGGTGGTGACCGCCTGTAAAGTCTCTATCAGGGAAGGCCCTTGTTGAGTGGCAAATGCCTGCGCGGTGGCTAGAAAACCGCTATCGCCAGCCTGAGTTGCCATTGCCTGGGCGGTTTGCAATAAACCGCTGCCGCCCACCTGAGTGGCAATTGCCCTGGCGGTTGCGATTACGTCTCTTCCGGTCTTGACCTCGGTCGCTATGGCGCCGGCTGTCTCTCGCGCTCCGCTCAGACGTTCTCCGATAGCGGTGAATAAACCGCATCCCATGCCAAAGACGATCAGCAGCATAGTCAACAGCCAGGAGAGGGTCTTGTGTATCTTCATAGCCAACTCCGTAATCAGCGCCTGATGATTCAATAACCTGAGGGCTAGAGCAACGCTAAGGTTGCCTGAAAGCGGGCAGGACTTTATCTGCCAACAACTCCAACCCAGCCATGTCGTCCAGCTCCAGCCATTGCAGCATCACGCGCTGCACCCCCGCCTCTGCCAGTTGTCGGAGCTGATCTTGAAATTCTGCCGGCGTCCCAATGATCAAACCTCGCTGACGCAACTCGTCTGCGCTGATTTTTCCTTTTGTGCGCAACTGCACTTTGCGCTGCACATCGTCTGCATCTGAACCCAACACGCAGCCGGTCATCAGCGAGCGGCGCACTTCGCCCGGTTCGCGACCAAGCGCTTGTAGCAACTCGTCCAGCCTGGCGTTCAACTCTCTGAAGCGCGTTGCAGGGATGTAAACCGCGTTCCACTCGTCGGCGAAGCGCGCCGCCAGGGGCAAAGTGTGTCGCAAGCTATTTCCACCCACCAGGATCGGCGGTCCGTTGCGTCGGGCAGGGCGGGGAAGCAAGATTGCTCCGTTGAGTTGATAATAGTTACCCGAATATTCGACCGGCGCCTCGCTATGTAGCAGGAGCAGGATCACTTCCAGCGCTTCCTCGAAGCGGGCAAAGCGCTGCTCCACATCCAGCAACTCGAAACCGTACAGGTGGTGTTCGCGTTCCTGCCAACCCGCTCCCAGACCCAGCACCAGCCTGCCGTTGCTCAGGTCGTCCACCGCGGCAGCCATGCGCGCCGTCAGCGCGGGGTGGCGGAAAGACGCCGGCGTCACCAAAGGTCCAAATTGAATGCGTTGGGTATGACTCGCCAGCCAGGTCAACGAGACCCACAGCTCGAGCGAATCCAGGTCAGGAGGGTTGGCGTTGGTGAAGTGGTCCGAGCGAAAGAGGCCGGCAAAGCCCAATTCTTCAGCAGCGCGGGCGATGCGTTGCCAGCGTTGCCAGTTCAACCCGTTCTGCCCCTCAATCATCAGAGCGATTTCGAGCATGGCTACTTCCCCCCTACGCTCTCTTTGGCTTCGATTTGCTCCTCAGCTTCTTCTTGAGCTTTCTTCTCCTCTTCTTCAGCCGCGGATTTGGCTGCCTCTGCAAGCTCTGCCAATCCATCCATCACTGCCCGGTTGAACGTCCCCTCCGGGTAGGTGCCGTCCGGCTGAAGCTCGCCTGCTTCCATGTCGCTGACCAACGGAATGGCTTCGTCGATGGTGTCTACATGCCAGATGTGAAATTGTCCCTGCTCCACAGCCTGGATCACCTTCTCATCCAGCATCAGATGGCGCACGTTGCCGGAGGGGATGATCACACCCTGCTCGCCTGTCAGCCCCTTGACTTTACAGGCGGCAAAGAAGCCCTCGATCTTTTCGTTGACGCCACCAATGGGTTGCATCTGTCCGAGCTGGTTGATCGAACCGGTGATCGCCCGATCCTGGCGCAAGGGAACCTGGGCAATTGCCGAGAGCAATGCGAGCAACTCCGGAGCTGAGGCGCTGTCGCCTTCCACGCCAGCGTAGGATTGCTCAAAAGTCAGACTGGCGACCAGGCTGAGCGGACGTTTTCGCCCGTAGCGGCGCGCCAGGTAACCGCTCAGAATCATCACCCCTTTGGAGTGAATCGGACCACCCAGTTTAACCTCGCGTTCGATGTCCACCACGCCGCCGGAACCGGGAGAGACCGAGGCGGTGATGCGCTTGGGATGCCCAAAAGTGTACTCGCCCAAAGACATCAAGGAGAGGGCGTTGATCTGTCCCACCCCTTTGCCGGTCACATCGATGATCAACGTGCCTTTCTGTATCATCTCCTGAATCAATTCTTCAACCAGGTTGTTGCGATAAACCCATTCATCGATCGCTTGTTGGACATCGCGACGGGTCACCACCAGCTCGCCCTCGCCGTTATAGTTCTTTTTCGCCCAGAAAGCAGCTTCACGTACCAGGTCGGCGATCTTGCCGAAACGCGCCGAGAGTTTCTCTTGATCTTCCGCCAGGCGCGAGCTGTATTCGATGATGCGCGCCACGGCGCTGCTATCAAAGGGTGGGAGCTGGTTGTCCATCACCACCGATTTGACATATAAGCCGTAATCGCGCTCGGTTTCCGTGTTTCGCTCCATCTCTGTGGCATATTCTGCGCTCACCTTGAAGAGTTTGGAGAAATCCTCATCATAAGTGCGCAAGAGATAATAGAGCATTGGCGTGCCGATCAGCACCACCTTAACGTTGAGAGGGATAGGCTCTGGTTCCAGGGTCACTGTACTCAGGTACCCCAATAATTGTCCCAATTCGATGATTCGTATCTCCCCATCGCGCAACACGCGCTTCAACCCCTCCCATGTGTATGGACTGAGCAGCAGGTCGCGGGCGGGCATCACCAAATAGCCGCCGTTGGCGCGGTGCAGCGCCCCAGCCTGAATCATGGTGAAATCGGTGCGCGTCGCCCCCATCACCGCTTCGTGTTCGATCCTGCCCAGGACGCTTGTGTAAGAAGGATGGTTCTCCAGGATCACAGGTGCGCCTTTGAGCTCACTGTTATCCACCAGCACGTTGACCGCATAGCGGCGCGACCACGGGCGCTCGAGCAGTTGAGCCGCCTGACTTACAGCGCTTTCGGGGTGCGCCGGACGGAAGCGGTCGGCGTTGGTCACAATATCGTCGCGCACATCGTCCAGATAAGCCGAGAGCTCTTCGTAATTGGCGTATTTCTCTTTCAGTTGTTGGATAAGCGGACCGATCATGAACAGGATCGTCCGTTCGGTGAGCTTGCTGATCGCCTCGCTGGTCGCGCGTTCGAGTTCATGCAACTTCTTCAGAGATTTCTCCACCTCTTCACTCAGTTTGGCTTGAAGCTGCTCCAGCTTGTTGCGTTGTTCTGGGGTGAGGTTTGCGATCTCCTCCGGGGTGAGTATTTTCCCCTGCACCGCAGGTGCCAGCACGAAGCCAAAGGAGGTCCTGCCGATCACGAAATTGTATTTCTCCACGTATTTTTGCAGGCGAATGAACTCGGCTTCCTGGCTTTTCTTCAGTTCGCTGATCAACCTGTCGCGTTCTTTAACGAACTCCTCGCTTTCAAAGAGGCGCGGAATCTCCACCTCACAGCGCTTGATCAGGTTCTCCATGTCTCGGCGAAATTCCATGCCTTTTCCTGCCGGGAGCGAAATCGCCTTTGGTTGGTGAGGATTGGCAAAGTTATTGACGTAAATCCAGTCGTCTGGTGTGGGTTGCTGGGCGGCTTTGCGCTCCAGGTACTCACGACTGAGCGTTGTTCGCCCTGATCCTGGCAATCCGTAGATGAAAATGTTGTATCCAGGTCCGGTCACCTCGCTGCCCAGCTCCATGGCGCGAAATGCCCGCGGTTGACCGATGACAGTTTCCAGGTCGGGCAGCTCGTCAGTAGTGGCGAATTTCAAGCTGGCTGGGTCGCAAGGTTTGCACAGCGCCTGAGGAGGCAAGCGCCGGTTGACTTTGCCTGCAGGGGCTGCTGCCTTTTCTCGTTCTTCCGCAACTGGTGAATGGCTTCCGCTCTCGGGCGACATAAATTCCTCTTTTTACCTGGGTTTCTCGTCAGGCGAGCAACCAATTTGCGCAAGCCAGGGTAAACGCCTGTCTGCCTGACGGTGCTGCGCATGGCTAAGGATAGTCTAAAGGATACCGGTCTTGAAGTCAACCGTATTGTGCGGATAAATCTGATCTGCGCCGTAATTCAACAGGCGGCAGTGGCTTTGGTTCGGATCATCGAGAGGCAGGGGTGGCGTGGAAACCAAGCCAACAACGCTGGTTCAGGATTTTGTCATCGTGAGAATCCTGACTTCTCCGATGATGGGCTGCCTCTCACAGGTTTATCCGTATTTGCGGATGTACTCTTCCGCCTTTTCTACTAGGCTGCGATTGCCGACGAAGATCGGGCTGCGCTGATGCAGACTGGTGGGTTGGATATCCAGGATGTTTCCATGACCATCTGAGCCGTAGCCGCCCGCTTGTTCGGCGATGAAGGAAAGCGGCGCGGTCTCGTAGAGCAGGCGCAGCTTGCCGGAAGGTTTGGATGGATCCTTCGTATCCGCCGGGTAATAAAAGATGCCGCCTGCCAGCAGGTTGCGGTGAAAATCTCCCACCAGCGAACCGACGTAGCGCAGGGAGAGCGGCTTATCGCTGTCTTCCATGCCTTGTAAATAACGGGTGAAGCGCCGCACCCCCTCGCTCCAGTATTTCTCATATCCCTGATTGACGCTGTAATACTTGGGCGGCTCGGGAATGCGGATGTTGGGGTGCGTCAGCAGGAATTCTCCAACGTTTGGGTCGAGGGTGAAGCCATGCACGCCCATGCCAGTGGTATAGACCATCATGGTGCAGGTGCTGTACAGAATGTAGCCGGCGACGACAAGGTCGCGCCCGCGCTGCAAACAATCTTCGAGCGTTCCAGGTCCAGACTCGCTCTTGCGGCGGTAAACAGAGAAGATGGTGCCAATGGAAGCGTTCACGTCGATGTTTGCCGAGCCATCTAATGGGTCGTAGAGCAAGACGTACTTGCCGGTGGGGTAGCCTTTAGAGATCGGCAAAATGTCTGCGTTTTCTTCGGATGCCATCACCGCCAGGCGCCCGGTATGGTCGTTCAGGCGATAGATAGTTTGGTCTGCCAAGGCGTCCAGCTTCATTACCTGTTCGCCCTGGACGTTGGTGGCGGAGGTGCTGCCCAGGATATCCAACAGTCCGCCGCGTGAGGTGTTGCTGGCGATCACCTTGCCCGCCAGCGCCAGATCATAGAGCAGGTTGGTGAGCACGCCGGTAGCTTCAGGATGGCTGCGTTGCTCTTCCAGAATGTGCCGTTCGATAGTGATAATGTTGGTGTGGTCGCGAATAGGTAACACGCTCAATTCCTCCCGATTGTTATTTGTTGTCTGACTTTGACTCAGTTCGGTCTTTGATTGCTTTTTCCGATTTTCTGCGCAGGTAGATATGACGTACGATCAGGCGCACCAACGGCGCAGTCAGCGGCTCGGCGATCAGCCAGGCTGCCAGCTTGTAGATCATCCCTGGGATGCACACTGTCTCGCCTCTTTCCAAGCCGCGCAAGGAGGCGCGCACCACGGTTTCAGGGCGTAGCCATAACCAGCCAGGGATCAGTGTGCGCTCCATCCTGGAGCTTCGCGGCGCGTCATGGAATTCGGTCATGGTAAAGCCGGGGCAGAGCGCCTGCACCTGCACCCCGCTGCCCTCCAACTCGATCTGCAACGACCTCGAGAAAGCCACCAGATAGGCTTTGGTGGCGCTATAAGTGACGCTGGCGGTGGGTATGAGCGCTGCCATAGAGGCGACGTTGATGATCGCGCCTGCTCCGCGGCTAATCATCACCGGCAACGCCGCCCGACACAGGCGGACGCTGGCGATTACATGCACCTGAATCATCTCGAGCTGCTCTTCGATCTGAGATTTATGAAAGCGGCCGCGCAGACCAAAACCGGCGTTGTTGATCAAAAGCGCCAGATTTTGCAGGCTGGCGATGCGCTCTTCGACGCGCCGCAGGTCCGCCTCTTGCGACAGGTCTGCTACCAGCGCCTCGGCGGCGATCTTGCAGGTGGTCAGCAACTCTTCAATCAGCTCTTCCAGGCGTTCCCGACGACGGGCAACCAACACCAGATCGTAGCCGCGCCTGGCTAGCTGGCGAGCGAATTCTGCCCCCAGACCGCTGGAAGCGCCTGTTATCAGCGCCGTGCCTTTACCTGCTACTCCCAAGCCTGTCCGAAGATCCATCCTTCCACCTTGCGCAGCTCTGGTTCAGTTGGCTCGGGAACTCCGCTCAACCAGGCGTCCAGCATTCCGAATACACCCACCACAGCGTCGAAACGGTCTTCGCCAGCGGCGCTTTCTCCGAAGCCGTTAACAATCTCAGTTTGCAATCGCTCATCCAACCTGATACGCTTGCGCTCCGCCCATGTCAGGAGGGCTGGGGCAACAGCCTGCCGATCGCGCCTGCGGCGTTTGCTCCACCTTCGGTTGCCGATCCCCAGGCGATGGTAACACTCTGCGGGATAGGTTTCGACTGCGATGATGACGCCCGGGCGCTGAACCTGTTCCAGTGTGCCCGAAAAAGGCCAGATTGCCAATCGGATTGTTGGATCGCGCAGGGCGGGTGCGAGCACTTCTTTCCAGCCAGAGATCGCCGCTTTGCCAACCTGTTGCGCCCCCAGCGTCCAGAAAAGGGGACAGGCGGCTTTACGGTGGGGTTGCGCTCGTTCGCAGTGGCGTAAGAGCTCATCCATGCTCGCCACGCCCAAAGCTTGCGTCAGGTGAGAGCGTTGACAACCATTTGGGCGGCGCGGGTAGAAAGGTCGTCTCAGGCTGATCTCCCCTTCCCGTTCAGCCACTCGATAGAAATCCGCCCATTCGCTGCTGCCCAACCTGGGGAGTAGATACAGGAAATCCGTAATCTCTGCCCGACGTGCAAATGCCAGCGGCAAGCCGATCGGGAAATCAAATCCCACCAGCGCACAGCTCTTCGCGCCGGCGGCGGCTTGCAGATCGGAGAGCAGCGAACCGGGCTCGCCGACCGGCTGCGGGGGCAATGCCAGCCAGTCTCCATTTTCTAGACGCCTGGCTATCGCCAGCCAGCGCTTGGTTATGCCGGCGCTCCAGTCCGCGTGTGCCATCAGGCTCAGCGCAGCGGACGGCATAACTCCTCCAACCCGAACCATTCTCCTTTTTCTCCCTCCACCTCGACCCCGCCGATCAGCACCCCAGCCTCAACCAATTCCTTAACTGCTTTTTGAGCAGCAGCTGGTCGCCAGCCAAAGAGCCGGATCAGATCCTCCAGCCGCGCCGCCCCCAGCGAGCAAAAGTAAAGCTCAGCCAGGCGGCGTCGCGCCTGGCGTTCATCAATCGTCTGCGCAGCCTCGGGGATTTCGGGATAGTGGCGCGCCACGATGTCGTAGGCAAAAGCGTAATGCCACGCCCCAGCCTGGGTCACCGCCACCGGCACCAGTTTGAAATCGGCTTGCAGGTCAGCCAGGGCTTTGTTGAAACGCGCTTCGTTTTCAGAGCTGCTGAGGCGCGCTGCCTTGCGCAGTGCGATTGTATCCAAAGGGCCTTTATCCAGTACGGCTTCATAGACCGCCCGAGCTTCCTGAGTCAGCCTGCCTTGCTCATAGAGCGTCAGGTAATCCTCTTCTGGCGCGCCGTAATTCTCCGAGAGAGCATAGAAGTAGGGGACAACCGCCATGGAGATCATCGTTGCCCGTTTGCGCAGCACCTTGGCGTAGTACCAGGTTCGCCCTCCCAGCAGGCTGTCCTTCCAATCCCAGGTGATATGACCCGGGTCGTCATGGGCATCCGCCACTGGACGGTCGCCGGCGGTCGCCGTCCACAGACTTGGCAACGTGACGCCGCGAATCGGCCAGAAATAGACGAAGCCGCGCTGGTTCACGTAATTCACGGCTTCGTCGCGAGTTTTCAAGCGCTCGTCAGGGCGCAAGCGGAACGTTGCCGCCCGGTAGTTGCGCAAACGCTCCTGAGGCAGGATCGACATATTTGTATTATATCCGAAGCTAAATCAATTCAGCCTCGCGAGCCAGGCACACCCAAAACAGACGCCCTCCTGCTAAGCCTGTTGTGCTTAGGGATAGCCAGGAGGGCGTCTTGCAAGGTCATGAAACCCGTTGGCTGTCGCTTATTTATGGATGATGATGCTTCCTCCGCTCAGCGCCTGGTCAGCTCCATTGTCATAAACCACGAATTCGCCAGAGCTGTCTTCTCTCCAAAGCTTGATGCGGAAGGTGTCCGGCGACCCATCGCCCGTCCAGATCATGAATAGATATCCTTCTTCACCATTGATCATGCCGCGACCCTTAAACTGGGCGTTATTCCCGCCCCGATTGACCACCAACCACTCGTAGCTTTGGCTGTGAAAGTTCAGTTTGCCGGCGTGGAACACGAACTGGGTGTTGCCATCCGGCACGCTGCTGCCTTTCTTATATTTAGCAACAAAGCCGAAGGTCGCTTTACCGCTCAGAGTTGGGTCTGGTAGATAAGCCCCGGCGGGCGAGTCAATCCAGCCGCCGCCGGTGACAAAACCGCCGTTCGGGTCATATATCACCAGCATAAAGCTGACTTCATTCGATATTCCGCTGTCTTTATCGGTAACTGTCAGCCTGATGGTATATATTCCGGCAGTAAGGTAGCTATGCGTATCGCTGGCTGTGCCGCTGCCGTTGATTTCGCTAATGGCGCCGACGCTGGTTGTGCCGTCACCCCAGTTCCACAGGGCAGTATGCGTATCCAGCACACCGGGATCGCTGAAACTGGCGCTGAATGTGAGCGGGGTGTTGACGGGCATTGGACCAATCGGTCCGCTGATGGGTCCCAGCGTGGGCGCGACGTTGTTCACAGTGACCAATGCCGAGGCAACGCTTGCCAGACCCGTGGCATCCATCACCTGTACAGACACGGTATAAACGTAGGTCCCATCGATGGCGCTGAAACTGGTTGTCTGCCCGGGAGTTTCGAAGGAGCCGTCGTTATCCAGATCCCAGGCAAAGCTCACCGCCGTGCCATCGGGATCGTAACCGCTGGCGCTCAGGCTGACTGTCTCGCCTTCGTTGGCTGTGTATGGACCGCCTGCGCTGGCTATCGGCGGGTCGTTGCGCAAATTCAGATCTACCAGCACCGGATCGTGGTCAGAAACGCGGAACTCGTCCGGGGCGTAGAGCGTATTTTGCAGGTTGGCTGTCTTGAAATCGGTGTTGTAATCCAGCACCGAGGGTTCATCGCTGTTAATGTGGTATTCCCATACGCCGGTCACCTGCGGCGCCAGGCTGGTGTTGCCCAAAGCGTGATCCAGGTAGCCCCACTGCCCATCGAAGACATAAGAATAAGCAGATGCGCCGACGAAGTCCTCGATCAGGTTGGTGTAGCCGTCGCTCTCGATTGCCAGGATGGGGTCTTCTTTGGCATAGGAATTCAGGTCGCCCAAGATTAGCACATCCGGTTCATTGGTGCCGGTTGGATCGCTTGCCAGCCAGTCGGTCAGCAGGTTGGCGGCGTTCAGGCGCACGATGTTGCAGTTGCCCTGACCATCGCCCTGATCGGGGATGTCACAGGGGCTGCCTTTGCTCTTCAGGTGATTGACGCTCACCACGAAGCGCGCCCCGGTTCCGTTCTCTTCGAATGCTTGCGCCAGCGCTGGGCGATTGCGGGCGGTAGCGTCGCCGCCGTTGACGAATTCGACGTTGTTCAGCACCGCGGTCTGCCCGATCGGGGTTACTTTCGCCGGCTTGTAGATCAACCCTACCTTAATGGCGTCTGTCCCCAGGGCATTCACCTGCCCGGTGGCTGCATCCACATCGATAAAGGCGTAGGTGCCCGGCGCGCTGGCGGCGTTGAGCCTGTCCACTAAAAACTGGATTGCGCTGGCTGCGCCGTAACCATCATTTTCGATTTCGATCAAGCCGATTACATCGGCATCGATCTTGAGTATGGCGGCTACAGTCTTCGGCCATTGGCGGGCGAACTCGGTGGCTGTATCTGCGCCTCGACAGTCGGTAGGTCCACCGCCAACCCCCAGGGTGCAGTTGTCCACCGTATCGGGAAGTCCGTCGAAGGTATTGAAAAAGTTCAGCAGGTTCATCGCTGACACCCGCAGACGCCCGCTCAGTGGCGGCGCGGACGCCGGGCGCTCGTTCGTCGGTTGGAAGTTCGGCACGCCTCCGCCCAGGGCGTTCACCGGACGTACACGATAGGCGTTGCCGCTGGCGGCATTGCCCGACCAGGTATAGGTCATGATGCCGACAATGCCGGTGGCGGTGTCCCCCCCGCGCAGTGTATTGCTGGCAGAAAGCGGATTGCCGCCTCGAGCGAACAGGATTGGGTCGGGGTTCTGGTTGTTCAAGGCGTCATCGACGATGATGCGGTTCAGGTTATTGGCGGCTTGCAACGCCTCTGCGTCCGGGCCGGCGGGATACACATTCGTCGGCTGTTGCAACCGCCCTCCAGATGACATCACCACCTGTCCAAAGCGCCCAAGCTGGAAGTGTTCGGTCACGTACAACGTTTGCGGCAGGCGCACCAACATCCCCTCGTAGCGCTCGGGGAAATCCACCGTTGGGAAAGGCAAGGTCACTTCCACCGGGGCTATCGTCCCTGTGCCGCAGTTTGTGATCGCTGAAGCGCTGATCTGAGTCTGCCCCTGGAACTCCGAGGCGCTGCCGGTCACCCGCACCACATCACCCAGAACAACATTGTTGTTGTTGCCGTTAAAGATGAAAATGCCGTCTGATGTGGCGGCATCGCCGTCGCCGTTCAGATCCTGCAGGTAGAAGCCGCGCAGATTGGGCGATGGACCTTCGTAGTCGCCCACCACCACGCCCTGGGTAGTAACAGTCCCCACGATTGCTGCAGTGGCGCCGCTGCCCTGAATCGAGTAAATCGGGGTGAATGGCAATTCACACACGTTCACCGTGCTGAAGCCGATGGTGAAGTCGAAGCTCATGTTGTCCGGCGGGTCGTTGGCGTCTTGATCGCTTACATTTGCCGCCAGGATCGTCAGCGTGCAGCTTTCGCCAGCGACAAAATCCGTCGCCGGGTCAAGAGTGAATGTCGTCGGTCCGCCGCTGACGGTTGCGCTGTGGCTGCCGGATATGGTGCAAACCAGCGTGAACCAATCGCCACTCACGTTCACCGCCTCGCTGAAGGTTACCGAGAGCGTGGTATTTACGGGGACGCCTGTAGCGCCATCAACCGGGAAGGTGCTAACCACAGTTGGCGCTGTTTCGAGCAGGTGGCTGCCTAACCCGCCGAAGGTGTCGGTAGCGAAACCCTCCCACTCTAGCGACGGGTCAAAGGCGTCCGACCCATTTGGGTCCCCCGCCTCTACGGTGCTCTTGCGTCGCAGGGTGTTGTCGGCGGTGCTGGTCAGTCCGCTGCCCCACTCGGTGCCCGGGTCAAAGCCAATTTGCCCGATCACGTCGATGATCGTCGTGCCCTTGCGCAGTACCACCGCGTCGTCGCCATTGAACCAGCCGGCACCATTGGTTTGGTCCGCCTGCGCCAGGATCGCTGCGCTGGCGGAGGAATGCGCCAGCACAAAAACGTCGCCATTTGCCACGCTGCCAGTCAGGTTAATTGTTAAACCTGGGGAGGCGCTGCCATTGAAATACATCTGTACGTTGTAGCCTCCGGCTGCCAGGTTCACCGTCGCGCCGGTGCCATTGTAGATTTCCAGCGCTTTATTGTTGCTGGTGCCTTCGATATACTCAGAGAAAAACAGCTCGGTCGGCGCTGCCTTTGCGACGAACTGCGCTGGCGTCAGCACTGTCAACAATGCGGCGATCAGCGTCAGGCTCAGAAATAAATGATAGAGTCCCTTCATCGGTATCTCCTCAACAACTCTGTAGCAGTTTTTTCACAGATACAACGGATGGGCAGCCCATTGTTATTAACTTTGATTGCCGCCCGCCATGTTTCATCCTCGGGGAAGATTATGTGATCGCCGCTGGTCCTCCCTGCGCCTCCTTTCCCAATTACCGTTGTTATTCACTGTCCCCCTGAAGCTGATTTTATGACAGACCCGAATATTCAGCAAGTTGAAATCCATGTCATTTAATCGATTTCCGACCTCTGCCAATTCTGGCTGATAAATGACTGACAACCAACTCGTCGCGCATGCTGTCTGTGGGTTACCTTTATGTTAAAATCCACACCATGCTGCCGCGCATTGTCTTCATGGGTTCGCCCGAATTTGCCCTGCCAACTCTTCGGAGGTTAGCTAAGCAGTATCCCGTCGTCGGTGTGGTCACCCAGCCCGACCGTCCTGCCGGTCGGGGGCGCTCTCTCAGACCTCCGCCAGTCAAGTCCCTGGCTGAAAGTCTCGGTCTGCCGTTGATCCAGCCAGAGCGCCTGCGCACCCCAGAAGCCATCGCCCAATTGCGAGCCTGGGCACCGGATTTGATCGTTGTGGCTGCTTATGGGCAGATCCTCCGTCCAGCTGTGCTGGAGCTGCCTGCCTTTGGTTGCCTCAACGTGCACGCCTCTTTGTTGCCGCGCTGGCGCGGCGCCGCCCCAATCCAGGCTGCCATACTTAACGGCGACGCTGAAACCGGCGTCACCATCATGCGTATGGATGCTGGCGTTGATACCGGTCCAATTTTGAGCCAGAGAGCCACCCCCATCCTTGCCGAGGATACCGCCGGCACGCTTGGCGAGCGGCTGGCAGAACTGGGGGCGGAGTTGCTGCTGGACACATTGCCGGATTATCTATCCGGCAGACTCCTGCCTCAACCCCAAGACGAGTCGAGCGCCACTTTTGCGCCAATGCTTACCCGCGCTGACGGTGCATTGGATTTCAACAAGTCTGTCGAGAGCCTGGCGCGCCAGGTGCGCGCCTTCAATCCCTGGCCCGGGACGTATTTCACCTGGCAGGGCGCTCCTCTCAAGGTGCTTCGCGCCCACGCTATCCCCGCTTCGGACCTCCAACCCGGTCGCTTAACCATCCACGAGGGACTCCCCGCTGTTGAAGCGCAGGGAGGTCTTCTGGTACTGGATGAAGTGCAGCCAGCAGGGCGCAAGGCGCTCTCAGGCGGCGATTTCCTGCGCGGCGCTCGTTCCTGGAAGGAGGGCTGAGACCGGTGCCCGCATCGCTCCTGCAGCGGCGTTTGCTGCTCTTTCCTCTCGCCACCGCTGTGGAGACACACCAGGGTGTCTCGTGCCTGACCATCGCCGGCTTAGACCTGCAAGAACTGGCGGAGCGCTACGGCACTCCACTCTACCTGTACGACCGCCAGACACTGGACGAAGGGCTACGCCAGTACCAAAGCGCACTTCAACACTTTTATCCGGCATCCTGGCGGCTGGCTTATGCTGGCAAAGCCTTCCTGTGCCTAGCTATGGCTCAGTGGGTTGCTGCTCAACAGGTTGATTTAGATTGTTCCAGCGCCGGGGAGGTCGCTATCGCCCGGCGCGCTGGACTCGAGCGGGAACACATCCTGCTACACGGCGTCAACAAAAGCCAGCTTGGTCTGCAAACTGCCCTCCCCCATGTCGGCGCGCTGGTGGTGGATCATTTGGATGAACTGGATGCGCTCTTATCCATTTATCTTTCGCGACCGCCTGCCTTTCCCGAGCTCTGGCTGCGTCTGCGCCCAGGCATTGCTGCCGACACTCATCTCTATATCCGCACCGGACAAACGGAAAGCAAATTCGGCATGTCGCCCAGCGAGGTTTTACAGGGCATCAAGCGTTGCCTGGATGCAGGTTTGACGCCTGGCGGGCTGCATTTCCACCTGGGTTCGCAATTTCGCGATGTCACCCCGTATATAACCGCCCTCGAGACAGCGCTCGATCTGGCTCTTCAGGCGCGCGCTCAGACGGGCTGGGAGCTGCCTGCCCTCTCACTGGGCGGCGGTTGGGGTGTGGCTTATCACGAAGACGACCTGCCGCATCCTGAGATTGAAACATTCATCCAGGCGATTGCGTCTGTGGTGCTGGATGGCTGCCGCAAGCGCTCCTTGCCTATACCGCGCCTGCATCTGGAACCCGGGCGCAGTCTGATTGCCCGCGCTGGCGTTTGCCTGTATCGGGTTGGGGCTGTAAAACACACCGGGAGCCGCCGCTGGTTGTTGGTCGATGGTGGACTGGGCGATAATCCGCGCCCGGCTCTGTATGGGGCGCGCTATTCATGTCTGCCCGTTATCAATCCAGACCGTACTCCTGTCGCGCCCGCTTGGTTAGGCGGACCGTTTTGTGAGAGCGGCGACACCTGGGTTGATGCCGTGTTGCTACCAGATGTCCGCGCCGGGGAATTGCTCGCCGTGCCTGTCTGCGGTGCCTATCAGTTGAGTATGGCTTCCAATTACAACGGCGCCTGCCGTCCCGCTGTGCTCTGGTTGGAAAATGGTCAGGCGCATCTCATCCGTGAGCGTGAACTGATGGAGGATCTCTACCGTCGCGACCGCCTGCTTTCACATCTTCCTTCCCCTGGCTTTGTTCCTTAGAGGTGCTATGGACGAATCGTCAACCCCTTCAATTTTGTATAAGATCACCCTGCTCCGTCATGGCGAATCGGAGGGCAACGCCTTTGGCTACTACCAAGGTCAGAATGAGTCCCCACTTACTCCGGTTGGAGAAGCTCAATCAGCCGCCCTCGCCCGGCGCTGGCATGCGGAGGGTGTATGTTTCGACAGGATTATCGCCAGCCCGCAGGCGCGCGCTCGCCGCACGGCTGAGATCATTGCGGAGCATCTGAACGCGCCCCTGGAGTTCGACGCGCTGTGGATGGAGCGCGATTGCGGCTTGCTCACCGGCTTGAGCCATGAGCAGGCAGAGGCGTCCTATCCACGCCCGGCTTTCATCCATCCTTATCTGCATATTGGGCAAACGGGCGAGAGCGTCTGGGAATCTTACCTGCGCGCCGGGCGCGGCGTACAATCTTTGCTCGATCGTACACCTGGGCGTTATCTGGTGGTGGCGCATGGCGCGATCCTGAACATGGCGATGTATGCTATTCTTGGTATCGCGCCTCAGGCAAATTTTAATGGTCCGCGCTTTCGTTTCCGCAACACTGCCTTTGCCAACCTCTTGTACAATCCTGCCGGTCACGAATGGACGCTCGAAAGCATCAACGACAGGGCTCACTGGCCAGACGAGAACGACGATTATCCACGCACCGAGTATCATAAAGAATAGAGTCAGCAGCCTGAGCACTCGTCGGTCCACGTTATAACCGCTTCGACATGTCAGCGAATTCCACTCTCCGTATTCTCTCATTCGGTGCCGGAGCCATCGGCGTCTACATTGGCGGCAGCCTGGCGCTGAGCGGTCATACTGTTACCTTCCTGGAAAGGCCACAGGTCGCCGCTGAGCTGGCGCAACGCGGCTTTCGCCTCAAACTGCTAGACCGGCAGGTGAGACTGGATAACCCCTTGGTGGCAGATTCGCTCGCGCAAGCTCTCTCGCAGGCTTCATATGATCTGGCGCTCTTTGCCCTGAAGTCTTTCGATACCCAGGCAGCTCTGCGCGAAATGCAGCCCTTCCTTCAGCAAATGCCGCCTGTGCTCTGCTTGCAAAATGGCGTGGAGAACGAAGCTGCGCTGGCTGAAGTTTTGGGCGCGGAAAGGGTGATCGCTGGCACAGTTACCAGCGCTGTCGGTCGGGGTGCGATTGGGGAGATCATGCTGGAGCGGTTGCGAGGTGTGGGAATCGCCGCCGGGCATCCATTGTCAGCTCGCCTGGTTGAGGCATTCAATGGTGCTGGATTGAATGCCCGCCTGTATCCCTCGTCGATAGCGATGAAATGGTCCAAGTTGCTCACCAATCTACTCGCTAACGCCACATCCGCCATTCTGGATATGACCCCGGAGGAGGTCTTTACCCATTCGGGGCTGTACCGTCTGGAGCTCGAGCAACTTCGCGAGGCGTTGCAGGTAATGGCTGCTCAATCGATTGAGGTGGTCGATCTACCCGGCACGCCGGTGCGTCTGCTTGCCCTGGCTGTGCGCCGACTTCCGCCTCGAATCTCACGCCCTGTTCTCCGCCGCGCTGTCAGCGGCGGGCGCGGCGGCAAAATGCCATCTTTTTATCTCGATCTGAAAGCGGGACGCGGGGTCACCGAGGTAGATGCCCTGAATGGTGCGGTGGCGCGATTCGGCAGGCGGTTTGGCGTGCCCACGCCGGTCAATGACTTCTTGAACCAGACCCTCCAGGCGCTGGCTGCAGGAAAGTTGCCTCGAGAGTCGTTTGCGCGCAATCCGCAGAAATTGCTTGAGAGCTACCGTGAAATCCAGAGTCAGCGCACCACCCCGTAAAAAAGCGGCAGCGGGGGCACTGGACTGGCACTCCAGGTGTGCGCCTCGAGCAGCAGCTGGCGCGCTTCGTCGAGATTGGCGCGCTGGTTGGCATGGATGGTAAATAACGGCTGACCGGCTTCCACCCAATCGCCAACTTTATGATGCACCACTACGCCTACTGCGTGGTCGATTGGGTCTTCTTTCTTAGCCCGACCCGCTCCTAAGATCACGGCGCTTTCCCCCACACGGCGTGCCTGCACCGCGCTCAGATAGCCCGACTGTGGCGCCGTTACGGTTTCGATGATGCTGGCGGTTGGCAGGCGCTCGGGTTGGTCGACGTAACGCACGTCTCCTCCCTGGGCGATTACCAGAGCGCGGAAGCGCTCCCAACCGCGACCCGAATCCAGGACAGCCCGCGCCATCTCTTTGCCAGCTTCCTCATCTTGAGCGAGCCCACCAATCGCCAGCATGTGCCCAGCCACAATCAGGCAGTGTTGCCGGAAGTCATCCGGACCATCTCCCTGCAAAGTCTGGATGGCTTCTTTCAGCTCCAATGCGTTGCCCACGGCGTAACCCAGCGGCTGGTTCATGTCGGAGAGCAACGCCACCGCCCGGCGCCCCGCCAGACGGGCAATCGAAACCATCAACTCGGCTAACTGGCGCGCTTCTTCGAGATTTTCCATGAACGCACCGGTGCCAACCTTGACATCCAATACAATCGCCTGCGCGCCGCCGGCTAGTTTCTTGCACATCACTGACGAGGCGATCAAGGGGATGGATTTGATCGTCCCGGTGACATCACGCAGGGCATACAGCTTGCCGTCGGCAGGCGCCAGTTCGGATGTTTGCCCGGTGAGCGCCAGCCCAATCCTGCGAAGTTGCTGGAGCAACTCTTCGGTGGAGAGATTCGTTCGAAAGCCCGGGATCGATTCCATTTTGTCCAGCGTGCCGCCGGTAAAGCCCAGTCCTCTGCCAGACATTTTGCCCACCACTAACCCGCAGGCAGCGACCACCGGCTCTACCACCAGGGTGGTCTTATCGCCCACGCCGCCGGTGGAATGCTTGTCTACCGTCATCGGTGCCACCCCGGAAAGGTCAAGCATTTCACCCGAGCGTGCCATTGCCAGAGCCAGGTGGGTGGTTTCTTCTGGCGTCATACCCCGCAACACAACCGCCATTGCCCATGCCGCGGCTTGATAATCGGGGATGTCGCCGCGAGTATAGCCCTCGATGAAGAAATCAATCTCCTCTTTGGTCAGTTCCTCTCCATCGCGTTTTTTTATGATTATGTCGACGGCTCGCATGATAACCTTCTCTTTGGTCAGGGCTCAAACCTGCCAGATTGTTTGAAGGAAATCATTATAATGCATCTTTTGTCGTTCCACCTTTCCAGAGCGTAAGGTTTGCACCTGGACAATCGTTGCTATAATGTAGCCAATAACCAAATGACACTTGCCCAGGAGGAGCCGTGAAAGCCGATTTCACGCGCGAAGTTGAATTTATTAAACAAAAAATTTCCCGTATTGAAAGTCTTTCGAACCGTCCAGAGCAGCTAAAAGAGATCCTGTTGGAGACTTGCAGTTGTATTATCTCCCTTCTAGCCGAAATGGAAGATGGACAGAATGGGGATCAGTTGCTCATCGCCGATACTGCTGTTTTGCAAGCTGACCTGCATCGTCTATTGACCAGGCTTGAACAAACCCGTCAACAGCTGCAAGCCAGCGAGTCACGGTATCGAGCCATCGTCGAAAGCCAGACCGAGTTGATTTGCAGGTTTACTCCCGATGGCGCTCTGACCTTTTTCAATGAAGCCTTCCGCAATTATTTTTCGATCTTTGGTGAAGTCACACTTGGGAAAAGCGTGCAGGCGGTCATCCCCAGGAACGCTCACGCCTTCCCGCATTACTTTCACTCAACTCTCCATCCAGCCAACCCGGTCACCCAATTTGAATATAACCTTCAGTTGCCAGACGGCGACATACGCTGGCAGCATTGGAGTGGTCAGGGTGAATTTGACTCCCAAGGGCGCCTGGTGGAAATACAGGCAGAGGGGCGCGATATCACGGAGCAAAAACGCGCCGAGCTGGCTGCCAGCCAGCACATCCGAGAATTGAGCGCCCTGCACAGCGCCACGGCTGCGTTATTGACCACCCTCGACCTTGAGGCTTTGCTGGGGCGCATCCTGGACGCTGCCATCAGCGCTGTGACGCCTGCCAAAAAAGGCACCATTTACCTGGTCGCTCAGGATACGGGTCAACTGGAAATGCGCGCCAGCATCGGTTATAGCGATCCGCGCATCCGGCGCATCCGCGTTCCGGGCGGCGTGGGATATGTCAGCCGCGCGGTGCGTGAGCGCAGAGCGCTGCTGATCGCGGATGTATATGCCGATCCAGGTAATCTAAGCGGTCAGCCGCCGGAAGGTCGCGATGTCCGTTCGGTCATCGTTGCTCCGCTGATCCTGAAGAACGTGGTGTTGGGCGCAATCTCGCTCGAATCGCCTCATGTATCAGCTTTTGAAGAGAGCGACCTGCGCTTGCTTTCCAGCTTTGCCGCCACTGCGACTGCTGCCATCCACAATGCGCTCCTGCATGGCGAGGTGCAAAAGCAAGCCATTACCGACCCGTTGACCGGTTTGTACAACCGGCGCGGTTTTTTCGAGCTTGGTCAGCGTGAGGTGGAACGCGCCCGCCGTTTCAAACGCCCCCTGGTGGCGGTGATGATGGATGTCGACCGTTTCAAATTCATCAATGACGTCTACGGACACACCGCTGGCGACCGTGTCCTTCAGGTGGTCGCCAAGCGATGTCTGGAGAACTTACGGCGCATTGACATTCTGGGGCGGTTTGGAGGGGATGAGTTTACGATCTTGTTGCCGGAGACCGATATCTATCGCGCCCGCAGCGTTGCTGAGCGGGTGCGTAAGTGTATCGCCGACAGCCCGGTGCAGGCTGACGATAGCCTGATCGAAGTCACCGTCAGCCTGGGAATAGCCCGGGCGACTGGAGACACGCCCGACCTGGAAGTGCTCATCAGCCGCGCTGACGCCGCCATGTATCTGGCAAAGCAAGCTGGGCGCAACCGGATTGAGTTCGGTTGACGCCCAATAGGTGTGTCATTCTCCCAGGAATACGCGCGCCTGCTCCCAAATCTCGGCAAACATGGCTTCGGTTAGCCGACCCGTTTGTGTATTTTGGCGACTGGGATGATAAGAAGCCAGCAGCCAGGGCATTCCCTTTCCAGGTTGGTAAACTGCTGCATGCGCAAATGTCAAATTGGAAACAGGATAACCCATCGAGCGGTATAACGCCAGAGTGTTGTCGAAGGCAATTCTGCCCAGACAAACGATGCCCTGCAGATTGTTCAGCAGCTTGATCTCCTGCGCCAGGTAGGTCAAACAAGCGGAGATCTCACCAGGCAAGGGTTTATTCTTTGGCGGGGCGCAGCGACAGACCGCCGAGATGAAGAGATCTTTCAGCGCCAACCCGTCGTCGCGATGGGTGGCTGTTGGCTGGCTGGCAAAGCCCGCCTGGTATAGGGCGCGGTAGAGGAATTCCCCGGAGCCATCGCCGGTAAACATGCGCCCGGTACGATTTGCCCCATGCGCTCCCGGCGCGAGACCTACCACCAAGACCCGTCCCTGTGTGTCTCCAAAGCCAGGTACGGGTTTGCCCCAGTACTCCCAATCCTGATAGGCGCGACGGCGCTGGCGCGCCACCTGCTCACGCCAGGCAACCAATCGTGGGCAGCGGCGACAGGCGATAATTTCCGCTTCTAACGCCCGCCAGCTATCTTCGGGTTTCATTGGCTGGCTCAATCAGTAGCTCATCTTCGGCTCGAGGGCTTTTGCCGCTTCGACCCACGCCTGCACTTCCGAGAGATGAGGGACGCGCCCCGCCAGGTTCAGCCTCTCATTGGCAGATATCAGCGCCTGGTGCAGGTTCTCGGGGATGCGTCGGCGCAACTCCTTGATCGTATCCACCCCTGCCGCCTCGAGCAGGTCGCTGAATTGCTCGCCAATGCCGGGTACACGCATCAGATCAGCGCGATTCGCCCATTTCAGTATCAGTTTCTCAGGGATGCCGGTCTTCTGCGCCAGTTCGTTTCGCCCTTTGCGCGTGCTGGCAGTGTCAAGTAAATCGGCGGTGGTCTGTATGCCCGCCTCCATCAGCCCCGCAGCGTAGACTTTGCCAATCCCCTCGATCTCATCAACTTTGTAACTGGGCGGCAATGTTGTGGTCGCTTCTTCGAATATTTCGGTTGCTGCCGGTTGGGCAGAGATAGTTTGAGGTTCGGTAGGTTCCGGTGTAGCGGGAGTAGCCTCGAATTCAGGCGCCTTGGCAGCACCTGCCAGGGCGGTTTCCGCGCTGGCTTCCGGATGCTCTCTCTGCACCAACTCCGAAATATTGTGGTACATTGCCAGGATGCCCACCTGCCGACCCCATAAAATCACCGGTATCCCAAAAAGCTCAACGTCAATAATCGCTCCGTCTTTGGTGCGTCGGCGGGTGATGGCGTGTACCATTTTGCCGTTTCGCACCTGAGCGGTAAAGGCGCGCGTTTCTTCGACCAAATCATCTGGCGCCACCAGACTGTCCAGATCCTGACCGATTACTTCTTGCTGACGGTAACCGAACATTTGCTCGAACGCCGGGTTGCAGGTCATGATGCGCTGTTCCTGGTTGAGGGTGATGATCGCTAGCGGGCTGTTGTTGACCAGTGTTTCGTAGAATTGCTTTTGGCGTTGCAGATCGAAGGCGACTTGTTTTCGCTCAGTCACATTGCGCACCACATAAATCGTCCCGTGTTGCAGCCCCTCGGAGATCACCGGGCTGCTGGAAACCTCATACCAACCCGATAGGGTGGGGAAGCGCATCTCCGTCTTTTGTAATGGCAGACGGCTGGTTCCCTCTGTGGCGGCACCAAAGAAAAGCTCGTTCACGTTCCTGCCGATGACCTGCGGGAAACTGGCGTGGAAAGCCTGGGCGGCGGCTCGATTGCAACGCAAGACCACGTTGTTCTCGTCTACCAACAGCAGCATATCCTCCACCGAGTCGAAGGTGGCTTCCCATTCCTTTTTGCCGCGACTGATCAACTGTTCCAGTTCCAGGCGTTCTGCCTCTCTCCGACTCAGTTCGGCTGCGCGCCTGGCGGCAGCGCGCTCTTGCTGGCGGGCGATTGCCAGTTGTGTCTCACGCCGTCCAGCTATGCCCAGCGCTGCCAGCAGAAACAGGGGGAAGCTATCAACCAACCAGAGGATCGGATTCGCCAGGTTGACTCGCACCAGGTTGCTCGGCGTGATGGGCAGGTTTATCAGACGCGCTGCCAGTACTGTACCAATAGCCACCATAACGAGACCGATCAGGAAGCCCAGGATTGCATATCTGACGGTGTAATTGGGTGCTTTCTCCGACTTCATCGCGTCCTCCCTATCTGATTACGAGCCAGAAACGACATGTCCTTGGGTATTGCTGTCTGGCAAGGATTAAATGTTTACTTGGCGAGGATGGAGCCATTTAAGTTCCTGGCTTAACTAAATTTTGACATACAGAGCGCGAAAAGGCGCTCTCGAAGCCAGAATTTCGCTCACAGGATCAGCATCGCGTCGCCAAAAGAGTAAAACCGGTAACCCAACTGCTTGGCAAGTTCGTAGGCTGCCAGGATGCGTTCACGCCCGGCAAAGGCGCTCACCAGCATAATCAACGTCGAACGCGGAAGATGGAAATTGGTAATCATGGCGTCAACAACTTTGAACTCATAACCGGGCAGGATGAACAGGTCGCTTATACCCTCCATTGCGCCCACGCTTTCACCAGGCCGCGCTAGGCGGGCGGCGCTCTCCAGGGCGCGAACGCTGGTGGTGCCAACTGCAATCACCCGTCCACCCATGCGGCGCGTTTCGTTAATCTGTTTTGCTGTTTCCGGCGGTACATGACACCATTCGGTGTGGATACGATGCTGCCGGGGGTCCTCTTCCAATACAGGTGCGAAGGTGTCCAATCCGACGTGCAGGGTAAGGGTGACGAAGCCTATCCCCTGGGTAGTCAAGCGTTCGATCAGGACGGGGGTGAAATGCAAGCCGGCAGTGGGCGCTGCCGCTGACCCGGGCGTGCGGGCGTAAACGGTTTGATACCGCTCAGGATCCGCCAGTGGCTCATGGATGTATGGAGGCAGTGGCACATGCCCAGCCTGGGGTAGAAACGGCTCTATAGGCTCGGCGAAGCGTAGCAGGCGGCGCGCTCCACTCAGCATTTTAATGACTTCCGCCCGAGGCCCGCCCTCGACCTGGAGTTGAGTTCCTGCCCTCAGTCGTTTGCCACCCACCAAAGCCTCCCAGGTGCGGTCGTCCTGGCGACGCAGCAGCAACAACTCTGCCCGACCGCCGCCGGGTATCTTGCGCGCATACAGGCGGGCGGGGATGACGCGCGTCTCATTAATGACCAAGAGGTCACCCGGACGCAGATAGCTGCCGATCTCGCCGAAGGTGGTGTGCTCAATCTCGCCTGATTGGCGTTGCAGCACCATCAGGCGTGAGGCATCGCGCGGTTCAACCGGCGTCTGGGCGATATATTCCTGTGGAAGTTCGTAATCGAAATCGGATGTTTTCAACAAATAAGTCCGCTCAGCGATTTAACAGGCGAATGACGACGTTCAATACAACGGTCAGCACCAGGGAGAGCAGAAGCATCGTCACAATCGGGAAGATGCAGGTGAAATTTTCGCTCTGCCAGCGGATATCGCCCGGCAGGCGTCCCAGCGGCAACCCAAGACGTGTTGTCAGATACAGCAGCCCTCCCACTAACAGGAAGAACAAGCCAATCAAAATGAAAATTCGTGCCAGATTGAACATATCCATCAGTCGAACAAGCGAACCTGACTGTCTTTAGGGTAAGCCAGCCCCAGGTGCTCGTATGCCAGGCGGGTGGCAGTGCGCCCCTGAGGTGTGCGCTCCAGAAAGCCCAACTGTAGCAAATAGGGTTCGACCACATCCATCACCGTATCTGGTTCCTCGCTGATCGAGGCGGCGATGGTGGTCAACCCAACCGGTCCGCCACCGTATTTGTCAATGATCGTCCGCAGCACGCGGCGGTCCATCTCGTCCAGTCCAAGGTCGTCTACATCGAGCAGATCGAGCGCCTGGCGGGCAATTTCTCGATCCACCAATCCGTTGGCGCGCACCTGGGCAAAGTCTCGCACCCGGCGCAGTAGGCGCAAAGCCACGCGGGGTGTGCCCCGCCCACGCCGGGCGATCTCATCCACGCCTCCAGGTTCGACCTGCACCCCCAGCACGCCCGCCGCCCGCAGCACAATTGCCTGCATGGCTTCCATGTCATAATAATCGAGGCGATAGACTGCCCCAAAACGCGCTCGCAACGGCGCGCTGACCAGCGCCAGGCGAGTAGTGGCGCCGATCACTGTGAAGTGCGGCAATTTGAGACGGATCGAGCGCGCCGATGGTCCCTTTCCGATCACGATATCCAGGGCAAAGTCCTCCATCGCCGGGTAGAGGACTTCTTCAACAGCCTTGCCGAGACGGTGAGCCTCGTCGATAAAAAGCACATCGCCGGCGCGCAGATTGGTCAGGATCGCTGCCAGATCGCCGGGGCGTTCGATGGCTGGTCCGGAGGTGATTTTGATGTTCACCCCCATCTCGTTGGCGAGTACATGCGCCAGGGTGGTCTTACCCAGACCTGGCGGACCGTAGAAAAGGACGTGATCGAGCGGTTCTTTGCGCTGGCGGGCGGCGGCGATCAGGATGGCAAGATTCTCTTTTACACGCTCCTGTCCGATCAGGTCGGACAGCAGGCGCGGCCGAAGAGCCACCTCCAGGCGATCTTCGGGCTGTGTGCGAGGGTTGACGAGCCGTTCGGGTGTATCGTCCACAATGAAAATTATAACCTGTATCGGCGCGGGCATGCCAGGATTCCATAACGACATGCATGGCTGCTTTGGAGCGACAGCGACGGGTTTATAATATATGACTGGTACCCGGTTTCGCCATGCGCACCTTGACCGCTGTGGGAGATCAGGCGCGTCAGTGCAGCAGCCGGGTATACATTATGCCGGAGGTCCGCCATGCCCAATGTCTTTGTCTCCCCTCACCCTTTGGTAGCCCACAAATTAACCCGCCTGCGAGATAAAAACACCGATCCGAAGCACTTTCGCGAACTGGTGCGAGAAATTGCCGGATTACTGGCTTATGAAGCCACCATGGATTTGCTTGTCAAGCCCAAGCAAATTGAGACGCCGCTCGCACCCTGTACCGGGGTCATGTTGCAGGAAAAGATTGGCTTGGTGCCGATCCTGCGCGCTGGATTGGGTATGGTGGAGGGCATCTGGAATCTGATGCCTACCGCTGAGGTCTGGCATATCGGTTTATATCGCGATGAACGCACCCTGAAACCCGTCGAGTACTATAACAAACTGCCTGTCGAACCAACCGTATCCGTGTGCCTCATTTTGGATCCGATGCTGGCAACCGGTGGTTCTGCGGTGGCGACGGTGGATGTGCTCAAGCGCTGGGGAGTGCGCAAGATCAAATTCGTTGGCATCCTTGGCGCTCCAGAAGGCATCGCTCTAATGGAGCGGCACCATCCAGAGGTGCCGATCCACCTAGCTGCGGTTGACGATCACCTCAATGAGCATGGTTATATCGTCCCTGGCTTGGGCGACGCCGGAGATCGTCAGTTTGGCACCGGCTGAGTTCCATCGGTAGGGTAATGTCCTTGCATGACAGTCTTGTTAGCTGGTGTGCGAGGGGAGGATGACATTGTAAAATAACGTTATCCGGCGCGGTTCATGAAAGATAAGTACTGGCAGCATTGCATTTGATTTGGATAGTTGGGTGGGGATTCAATCCTGATGGAAACCTCTTCAACCTTGCATTTTGGGCGTTACGAGATCAGGTCTGAGTTGGGGCGGGGCGGGATGGCAACCGTCTTTCACGCCTACGACCCCAGCTTCGAGCGCGATGTGGCAATTAAAGTGCTCCCGCCAGCCTTCTTGCACGACCCACATCTTAGGGCGCGCTTCGAACGAGAAGCCAAGATGATCGCTTCACTCGAGCATCCAGCGATCGTACCGGTGTACGATTTCGGCGAGGAAGAAGGACAGCCATATATCGTAATGCGCTACATGGCAGGCGGCTCGCTGGCAGATCGCCTTCAACAGACTTCACTCACCCTGGAAGAGACCGTTCGAGTGATTTCACGCCTGGCGCCCGCCCTGGATGCTGCCCATGCTCGTGGTATCGTCCATCGCGACCTGAAACCCGGCAACGTGCTGTTTGACCAATACGGAAACGCCTTCCTCTCCGATTTCGGCATTGCCCGCTTACAGCAACAGGATACCGCCACGCTTACTGGTAGCGCTATCGTGGGGACTCCTGCTTATATGAGCCCGGAACAGGTACAGGGCGAGAAGACCATAGATGGGCGCAGCGATATCTACGCCTTGGGGGTCTTGGTGTACCAGATGCTGACCGGGCAGGCGCCTTACCAGGCAGATACACCTGCCAAGGTAATGCTGATGCACCTGCTGCAGCCAGTGCCGCGCATCCGCGAAGCCCGGGCAGATCTGCCGGAAGGCTGTGATCAGGTCATCCAGAAGGCGATGGCAAAGGCTCCAGATGATCGTTATCCCACAGCCGGCGAAATGGCAGTCGCCCTCGAAGCAGCGCTGCGTAATCAGCGGGCTGCCCTATCAAATGTAGAAGCAGCAGGCGACCAGGCTACGGTGCTCTCCAACGCTACTATTGTGGCGGCGCCCGGAGCTAAACCGTCGACGAGATCCCAGGCGTTTATGGGAGGACCCGCCGAAGCGGAAACGGCGGCGGTCTCCACAGCAGCCGACACCGTCCTGGCTGGAGCGCCGAGAACAGCAGCCGTTTCAGCCACTGTTCCAAGCCGTCGCCTGCCGCTGGCGTTGATCGCGCTCGTAGTTGGCGGGGTGATCGTTGTAGCGGTTGTGCTTGCCGTGATTGCCCTGGGCGGTCGTCGCCAGGGATCGCTGATAGCGCTAAACGCAGCCAGGGAGGGCGCAACCGCCACGTTCAGTCCGCCTACTAGCAAGGTGGAAACCGTCGCAGCGCCGTCTTCCACATCATTGGCACTGGTTGTCCCGCTCACCGCCACCGGCTCGCCCACCCCTGTGCCCAGTGGAACGCCTGCACCCACGCTCACGGCAAGCCCTTCTCCCACACCAATGGCGCCGGTGATCGGTGGGGCGGACAAGATCGCCTTCCTCAAAGATAAAGAAATCTGGGTAGCCAACCTGGACGGCAGCGACCTGACGCAACTGACCCAGGACGGCACACTGAAGACCAGCCTGCAGTGGACGCCTGACGGGCAGGCGATTACTTATATCACCGCCAAGTGCATCAAGCTGTTACGTCTATCCGATCGACGGGTGGAGCAGATCACCTGTTTCAACTACGCCGATTCGCTTAAACAGTTCGAGCCCTCGCGTGATGGGCGGAAAGTCGCCATAACCCTCGACAATCAGCTTTACATTGTGCCTTATGACTTGGAGCTGCTCAAACAGGCGACCACGCATAGCCAGTTGAGCGCCATGGCTGATTGCAAAGATTTCGCACCCTATCAGAGGAACTTCATCACTCAGGTGCGCTGGTCGTCGGATTCGACGATCATCGCCGCCAAGCTGATCGCCAACCTGGGTAACGGCATGCAGGGTAGCGTTATCCAACTATTTCATGTGGATGCCTGTATTCCAAACCCAAAGGCACTGGACAATTTTCCACCGCCGCGTTTTGAATTGGATGGCTATGATAAGAACCCGGTGATCCAGACTTTCACCTGGGATGGCGGGGCGCTTTTTGCGCTGAACAGCAATGTGCGCAATGATGGCTTCGGGCATCTCTACCTGTATAATACCGAGAGCAAGAAAGCCAATCCCAAGGTTAATCCGATTGGTGAGGCGTGTTGCTATCGTGACCCGGTTTTCAGCCCGGATGGCACTTATCTGGCATTTGCCTTCCAGGATCGCAGCCCCGGGGCGAACAGCGTAACCCAGCTCTTTTACGTGCTCATCGGTAGCATTGGCAGCCAAGCCAGCTATACGCCATTGCCGCTGCCAGAGATCACCGATCCTAAAGAGAAGCCTCAAATTATTTTGCGAGTTGCGAGATGAGCTGTAGGGGTTGTCGGATGATTTGAGTTGTTTCGTGAAATTGCTGACAAATTTCTGACAACCATATAAATTTCTGACAGGTATGTTAAAAGTTTAGAAAACTGTAACAGACGAATTGTCGCAGCGTTCTTCTAAATGACACTTGGGCGAGTGTCATTTTTCAGGGGGAGACAGGACAAGGGTGAGTTAGCATTGATGGTTCATTCTGTCACGGGGCGTAATTCAAACTCACCCTTGTCCGCATTTAACAACCAGGCTTGATTACCCAGGGCAGGGCTTTGTCTGCCCCGCCGGAGGCGTGGGGCATAGGGGACCCTGCCGATCGAGATGGAGCCAGGTAAGGTTCCACAAATACACGAATGCGCGGTGAGCCATTCGTGTATTTGTTTTATCGATAGATTTCATTGAACTAACAGATATGTAAGTTTTTCTGAGAAACGACGGTAGGATTCCATCGTTTTTACATTTGAAATATGATTTGGTTAAAGAACCAGTGGGGAGCAAGATTCAATGAGAAGTAATATCCTGCAAGCGCCCGACGTAGGACGGAAGAGCACCTGGAGAGCAGCGCGTATCAACGTTGTGCTGCAACCGCTGGAGATCGATACCTACGCCCAAAGACCGTGGATCCGCCGTTTGCCGGCGGTGCTGTTAGCCAGCCTGGCGCTGCTTGCGGTGTTGATGGCGGTAGGGGTAACCCTGGATAGCGCTCCGCTGCTGGTATTGGTGCCTTTGCTTGGCTTGCCGGTCTGTGTGGCGCTGGCACTACATCGCTAAATCTGGATGCACATCGCCGTCGAGAGACAGGCGAAGCAAAACAGGGAATCCTGCCGTGAGGAGGCGGCAGGATTTTTTTATCTTATTCCAGCGACGAGACGCTGGGGTCAGGCGATATAGCCCTGTTGGACGAGCAATTCGGCGTTGTAGATCGATGCGCCGGCGGCGCCACGAATGGTGTTGTGCGAGAGGATCGCCATCTTCCAGCCCAACAGTGGGTCTGGGCGCAGGCGTCCAACCACCGTGGTCATGCCGTTGCCGCTCATCAGATCCAGCCGCGGTTGCGGACGGTCTGGTTGCTCCATCAGGCGGATAGGCGCCTCTGGCGCTGACGGCAGATGGCGAGAGATTGACGGCGCCTGAAAACTGCTTAGAGCCTGCGCAACATCTTCCAGCCTTGCCGCCTGGCTGAGCTGGACGCTCAGGCAGACCAGATGACCATCCAGGACGGGGACGCGGTTGGCGTGGGCGCTGATCTGCAGATTTGCCGGTTGTATCGTGCCATTCTGTAAGCTGCCTAGGATCTTGCGCGGCTCGCTTTCAATCTTGTCCTCTTCTCCGTCAATGAAGGGGATGACGTTACCGAGGATGTCGAGCGAGGCGATGCCGGGGTAGCCTGCGCCAGAGACCGCCTGCATGGAGACGACCAGCAGGCGCTCCACGCCGAAACGATCCAGCAGAGCTTTCAGGACGATCGTCAAACCCGTGAGGGTGCAATTGGGGTTGGTCACAATGAAACCCTTCCAACCGCGTTGCCGACGCTGAGTTTCAATCAGCGAGGTGTGGTCCGGGTTCACTTCGGGTAAGACGAGCGGCACGTCGGCGGCGTTGCGGAAAGCAGAGGCGTTCGAGCACACAGCGTAGCCACTTTGGGCAAAGGCTGGCTCCAGGTCAAACGCGGCGCTGGCTGGCAGGGCGGAGAAGGCGATGCGCGCCTCAATCGCTTCAGGGTCATGCGGGACCACAATCATCTCAGCCGCCCAGGCAGGCATTGGGGTTGGCAGCAGCCAGCGGCAAGCCTGGGCGTAGGTCTGTCCAATCGCTCGTTCTGAGCCAGCCAGGGCGACCGGCTGAAACCATGGATGACCGTCGAGGAGCTGCACAAATCGCTGTCCCACTGCCCCAGTAGCGCCAAGAACGGCGACAGGGATCGGCTTATCGGGTTTTATGGCTAACGCGTGCATAAGTCTGACTTTCTCATGGGGATGTTCGGCGTATTATAGCGGTTTTCGGAAGTATTGCAATACCAAGATGGGGCTGGGTGATACAGAAAAGCTCAGTCAAGACAGGGAGCACGCCCTTATCTGCTGAGCATGCGAATGGTAGGCCGGGTGGGATTCGAACCCACACGGGTCGCCCCGGTGGATTTTAAGTCCACTGCGTCTGCCATTCCGCCACCGGCCCGCGCTTTAATTCTAATCCATTTGAGATGCTGGTCAAGGAATGCCGCCAAAATCCTTGATGTGAAGCGTACTTGACATCCGGTATTGACCGTGCTTCGATGTAAAGCGAACTTTACATAGGGCTGACCATGATACTACGCAATCGCTTGAGGGAGATTCATCTCCAAAAACAGCTCACCCAGGAAGCTCTTGCCGACCTGGCAGGCGTGACGCGCCAGACGATCATTGCCATTGAAAAAGAGAAATTTGTCCCTTCTGTAAAACTGGCGCTCGAAATCGCCCAGGCGCTGGACGTCTCGCTTGGGGATATCTTTTGGCTGGACGATTCTGGAGGTAAATTGTGATCGGAATGAGGCGTTACTACATCAGCCAGGTAATCGTCTCGGCTGGGTTGGTTCTCATCCTGGCGCTCACCGAGCTGAATGGTGGCTGGCGGCGTTGATAGGCGTGATCGTCCTGGCATTCTTTCTCTGGGCGCCGAGCAGTGGTCGCTATGCTGTTCATCCTGAACATGGCGTGATGGCTCTTCGGCGGGATGAGCGCACCCAGGCGATCAATGACAAAGCGGCGCGGAACGGGTTTGTCGTCACCATTGGGGCAATCGGGGGCATTACTCTCTACTTTGGGTCAATCGTTCTGACTGATGTGCCCGTCACGGTTCTCAGCCTCGTGTTGGCGCTCGGGATCTTGACTTACTTCGTGTCCGATTTCTGGCTCAGGCGGGCGTAGTCGCAGCCTGGATCGTATGGCAATGGGCTTTATCCCCGCTGCTTACAGAGACAGGATTGAGCTTGCTGGTATAATTCACTATTAAGGTCGTTAATATCGTTAATCAGGAGGATGTAATGTATGGTACGGTTGCACGTTTTCGCCTTAAACCAGGCATGGAAGCAGCTATGCTCGGTCTGATCCAGGAATTTGACCTCCATCCGCCTGCGGGATATATTGGAGAATACATCTACCGCATGGACGAAGACCCGCTGAATTACTTCATGGTGGCTGTCTTCGAGAGCCGAGAGGCTTATTTTGCCAACGCCGATAGCGCCGAACAAAACGCCCGCTATGAAAAATTTCGCGCCCTGCTGGATGCCGATCCGCAATGGCACGATGGGGAAATTGTGGCATACCCGAAGAGGAGGCTCTAACCCGGCTCGGCTTTCTCCGATAAAACTCTATCACGAATTGGCGGGTTGGTTTCATTTGCTCACCCCGCCTGAAGACTACGCTGAGGAAGCCCAATTCTACTATCGGGTTTTGAGACAGGCTGGATTTCCCGATGCTGCAACCCTGTTGGAGTTGGGCAGCGGCGGCAGGAATATCGCCTTCCCCCTCAAGCGCCATTCTGGTCATGTAACGCTGAGCAATCTATCGCCGGAGATGCTGGCGTTGAGCCAGATGATCAATCCCTAGTGCGAGCATGCGTTGGGTGATACACGCAATTTGCGTTTGGGGCGGGTGTTTGATTCCGCCTTCATCCATGACGCCATTGGCTATCTGACCAACCGGGATGAGATGAGCCAGACTTTGGAATCAGCAGCATAAAATAATCTGTCGGTTTTATTTATCGGTGAGCCGCGGATCGTTTCTTCACCCAGGCTGCATAGCGAGAGCAAAGGTGCACCAGGGGGCTGGAGAGCAGCACCCGTGCCTCTGCCTGAGCCAGAGCCTGATGGAAGCTGGCAGCATCGTGGAAGTCCGGCAACAAGTGGACAGCGCGCCCCACTTCGAAGGCGGTATGGGCGTCGGAGCCCACTGTACCCATCAGGCAATGTTTCCTGGCGAACGCCAGAGCCTGGCGGTTGAACGCCGGCAACATACAGCGAGCGTTGAAGGTTTCGATGGCGTCTACCAGCGGCAGGATAGCGAGCAGGTCGTTTTCACGCCAGCCACCCTTGCGCAGTCGGTCGAAGGGGTGCGATACGCTGATGAAGGCGCCTTGCTCTCGCAGGCGGGCAATGGCATCTTGAGGCGATAAACCGGAGGGGATCGATTCCTGAACGAAAAAAGCCAATAGCTCGCCAGCGGTGGTCATGATCTCCTCGCCGACGACAATCCGATTTGGGTCGAGGCGGGCGGCGTGCAGCGCGCCGGCGATGGTATTGTGGTCGGTGACGACGAGGCAATCAATCCCCTTGCGCCGGCAGGCTTCCAGAAGGCGCTCAGGCGATAACAGGCTATCTTTTGAGTAGCTGGTGTGACAGTGCAACTCAACGCGCAGCATTAAATCCAAGCATTTCTCTCGAGAACGCCCAAACTATCAAGCCAAGCGCCACGCCAAACCACAGCGTTGCCAGGCGGATGAGCAGGGTGGCAGCGGCGCTGACATCGGCGGTAAGCCCTAACAATACCGCCAGCATGGCAGCGATGGAAGCTTCTGAAGCGCCCAAACCCGCTGGCAGGGTAGAGGCTGCACCGATCACAATCGAGAAAGAGAGCGTGAACACGGCGATGGAGAGCGTATGCCAGTTGGCAGGTAAACCCAGACCCAACAAGATCACATAGAACCCCAGACCTTCCCCCAACCAGGAGATTACTCCAAGCCCAACAGCAAGCAGCAGGGCACCTGGACGAAAGAGCGCTGCGCTGCCTTCGTAGAACAATCGAAAACTGTGGATAAAACGCTTGATCAGCGACAGACGCTCCCCTATTCCGAGCAACCACAGCGCCAGCGGGCGCATTTGCGAGATCGTCACCACTCCAAATAAGATCGTCAGAATAGTAGCGAAAGCGGGCCAGTATTGGGGATATGCCACCACGCCCGATAGGGCAAGCAGCGACACCGCCAGTCCATCACTGACGCGTTCAGCGACCACCACCGAGACCCCCAACGCCACTGCAACGCCGCTCATCTGGTTCAACCACACCCCCTTCAGCGCTTCGCCCAATTTTCCTGGGGTGACCGCCAGTGGGAAGCCGGCGATAAAGAGGCGGGCGCTTTCGCCATAAGTTATTGAGCGTGCACCAATCAGCCTCAGATAGTAATGCCATTTAATAAAGCGCAGGGTGTAGTTGAAGAGCGTCAGAGCGAGCACGAGCGGGAAAAGCGACCAGCGAAAGTCCAGCACCTGGCGGCTAACCTGGCGCAGGTCGCCCAGCAGTGCCACCACCAGCAACACCAGAGCGCCAAACAATACTCCAAAGCCCAGGCGACGGGTGAGCTGGCGCTGATTGGTGAATTGTGTCGCGCTTGTTTCCACCGCTGCTTCCAGCGCGTCAGGTGGTATCAGTTGGACGCCTTCAGCCGCGCCTTCTTCGCAAGAAGTAAGCTGCGGTGATAAGCGCCGCCGTCAGCGCAGCCAGCCCGACGGCAGCCTGGATCACCGTCTCTGGTTGCATGCCCGGCATGACCACCTGACCGTCGCCATAGCTCTTGAAGAGCTTCCCCCAGCGCGTTTGTAAGGCTGCTTCGACGCGCTTGCGCCCAACGAAGGGGTACCAGTACACATTATGGTAGAAGTTGCTGGCAAAGTACGACCAGGGCACCAGTGGGCTTTGCAGCAGAATCTTCTCGAATGGCTTTAGCGGTCCGTGATAGATCAGTTTCTGACCGCGGCTGGCAAACGTGTCTTCCTGTACGAAGTTCCAGGGTGGTTCTTGCTCGATGTCGTATCCGACGATGTCGATCTGGCGCGGGTCACCCACCCCAAGCCCCAGTTCGTGGGCGCGGCGGATGAAGTGGATGCCCATCGGGTCAAAGCCCTGCAAGCGGGCGGATACGGCGTCGATGGCTACCTGGTCAGCCGACGCCAGCAAGATGTCCTTTTCATGCCAGCGCATGGCACGCGGTCCAGGACCGTCACCAGCGAAAGTACCATCCATTACGGCAAAGATGCCGGGGTGAATGTCTTGCTGGATCATCAGCAAGTCAACCAGCGTATCGTGAATAACAGCGTGCGTCCAATGGCGATTGCGGTGCAGCAGCCCGCCAAAGGCATTCTTCATTGCGCCGGTGATGGTGGTAAATACATGGGTTTTCACGGTTGGCAAGTGGATCATGTTCATCCCAACCAGGGCTTTAGGGATGAAGACCCCCTGGGGATAGACCTTATCCAGCACCAGGAACGGCTGCTTGGGGTGATATTCGATCCACTCGAAATCCTGATTATATAGATACAGGCAGGGGACGTTGTATTTATCGGTCACGAAGCGATGTTTGTTGTTTTTCTCACCGTCCGCCGTGTTGACCACCACCGTATCGTTATGAACGCCCACCAGGTCGTTGTAGCCGGCTTTTCGTAGGGTGCGGATCACGCCTTCGATCTGCCAGGGGGTAGAGGAGCAGGCGGGGTACCAGGTCTGCCAGGAGATGTTGATTTTTAGACCGGTGCGGCGATCCTTGGGCAGTGCGGCTTCAAAATCAGCCAGCTTCATCAATTTTTCGATATCGTCTAGCACGGTTTCCGGCGAAGTTTTCAAAACGGCTACTTTGCCTTTTCCGGGGAATTCAGCCATTGTTTTACCTCGTTAGTGATGCGCTATCACCCGCGTCTCGATGGGTGCCTGGATATCCTTGGCACGGGTGATCAAGAGATTGTCAGTCTAAAATATGCGCGGAAAAGTATAACATAGAGTAGGTGTGTCAAATCCAATCGGATTTGTCAGCCGGATGGGTCTCATTGGGAGAATCGTTGCCAGTCTGGAGGCGATATGCGCCTCAACACTTTGAAAATTACCCAATTTCGGGGAAGTAGTATAAAATTAATCATCATGAAGAGACCGCAAACCGAATTGCGCAGAGAGAAAATCGGCATAATCGGGGTCATTTTTGTCTCCTGCGTGGTGTTTCTCTTCTTGAGCGCCTCTTCAGGACGACATATTTTATCTAATCTGATTATCTTCTTCGGCGGACTGGGAGTGCTCACCTGTTGCTGGGTGGCTTTCTTCTCTCAGTTTGTCTTGCCGCTGCGCCGGCTTAACGACCGCAAACTGGCGGTACAACGCTTGTTGGGCTATATATTGGGTCAAGCGGGACCGGCAATTTTCATCTCTGATGGCAAGGTGGAACAGCGCCGGGGCGAATCGCAACGGCGTGGATCAGGCGTGATCCTGCTCGATAGCGCCAGCGGGGCGGTGCTGCGCAATGACGTCGCCTTCACCCGTGTGGTGGGTCCTGGGCTGGTTTTCACAAAAAAGGGAGAGTATGTGGCAGGCGCGGTTGACCTGCACCTGAAGACATATCCTATACCGCCCCTTGGACCTCTTGGCAACGAAGACCCGTTTGCTTCTTCCCGCAGGAGTGATCAAACAGATGAAGAGTACGCTCAAATCCAGACGCGCCGCCTGGAGACGAGCGGGCTGACGCGCGACGGCGTGGAGGTGGTGCCAAATGTGATGGTAACCTTCCGTCCCGAACGCTTGCCGGGAGATGTGAATATTGGCTTTGGCTTCAATCCAGCGGCAGTCGAAGCCTGGGTACGAGCAGAAGGGATCGCCAAGGCGCGAGCGGATGAACGCCGTAAACCAGAGGAGTCTACGCCAGGCGAAGGCAAGACGACGCGCGTCCTACTGGATCGGCTGCCGGCATACTTGGCTGTGGACGTCTGGCGCGAATATCTGCAAAAATTCACCCTGGGCGAGCTTTTCCTCTCTCCTTTGGATGAAAATAATGGCAAAGAGACCGGACTGGAAACCATCCTGCGCATGGTAAATCAGCGGTTGACCCATTTCGAGGTCGAAGAGCTGGATCATATTGGAAAACCCACCGGCAGGCGCGTGCGCAGCAAGGAATTCAATATCTTGCAAGATTGTGGCATTCGGGTAGAAGAGGTGTCCATCTACAACCTGCGCTTTAAACCCGAAGTCGAGCGCCGCCTGGTGGACGACTGGATTGCCACCTGGCTGGAGCGCGCCCGCGCTGAGCGCGATCGGATCGAAGCGCTGCGCAACATGCGCGCCATGGATGGACGCCAGGCAGCGTTGCTGCGCTTCGCCGCGGCATGCACTCGTCGTCTCGATACCGAGACGCTGTCCCTGCCTCGACCCTCAGATGAGGGAGAGCTGTTCTTTCAGATGAAACTCACCCTTGATCGGCTGCTGCGCGGCACGTTGCAGGAGTGTTTTCTCGATCCGCGCTTGCAGGCTCAGATTGGTGGCAATTTGAACTTGCTGAGCGAGGTCATCAACTGGGTGCGGGTGCGAGAACCATGAGCGTTAATGCGCCATCGGACCAGCGCTTGGAGACCTGGCTGAATACCCACTGGCTGTTTGCCCTCACGCCGGCAGGCGGGAAGCGGCGGCGCAATTTCCTGATCTTGCTTGGCGGGATCGCCTGGGGATTTCTGGCTTACCTGAGCCGCTTGCCGGCAAAGGAAGTCTTCTCCACGCTGAATCTATTGTTCTATCCGACGCGCATCCTGCTCGACGTGAGAGTTTTTGTGGTCGGGTTGGTGGGGGTAATCTGCTTCCAGTCCATCCTGACCATCGTCCTGGTTTTGCTGCGCCGCCCGTGGCGGCGCCCGCGCTACTGGTTGCCGGCAATGCTGGCGTTGATCTGGGTGTTATTACGCCTGGCGTGGGCGCCTTATCTCTCGCTGCCGCGTTGGAGCGTTCAAGAGGCTCTGGCGTTGTTATCTTACCCATTTCGGGCGCTTCTCACGCCGCAGGTCTTGCAGCTCGTGTTGCTGGTGGCGCTGACTTTCTGGCTGGGCTATCGCATGTCGGCGATCTACCTGGACGACATCTATGAACTCAAGAATCTTTCGATGGCGCGCAAGTATATCCTGCAAGCGGTCTTCGCCAGCCAGTATAACTTCATGACCATTCGCGGCGGCGACGTGCCACCGGAGTTCAAACAATCACCCATCTATCGCATTGGAGGTCCGGGACTGGTGCGCGTCCATCTGGATAGCGCTGCCTTGTTCGAAACCATCGATGGAAAGTCAAGGGTCATTGGACCAACCGTAGGCAACCCCAAATCTGCCGCAGCATTGGAGGGCTTTGAGCGCCTGCGTAGCGCGATTGATTTGTGCGATCAGATGAATGAAATTGAATATACGGTTGAAGGGCGCACCCGAGATGGGATTCGTATCCAGCTTAGAGACGTTACCGCAGTCTTCAGCGTGTACCGCGGCGGTCAGCGACCCAGCCTGGCAAGACCCTATCCTTTTGATCCGCTCGCCATCCAACGCCTGATCTATGGACAGGGGACCACTAACTGGACCACTGCTGCCAACTCTTTGATCAGACGCAAATTTGGCGAGTTCATTTCGAAGCATACATTGAGCGAGTTCCTGGCGGCTATCAGCACGCCGGAGCTGGAGCAGGAGCGCCTGGGGCAGCAAGAGCTTCGCAGTCGCGCCGAGCAGATCGCAGGCGCGCCAGCGCAGCCTGACGGTATCCGGCGGCTTGCCAGGCCTCCCCGCTTCCACACCCGGGTAGACATTATGACCGGGCAGTTTATGAAAGATTTTCACAAAGAAGCCCAGGAACGCGGGATAGAGATACACTGGATCGGCGGCGGCACATGGAAACCGCCCAATGAAATTGTCCTGCAACGCCACCTGGAAGCGTGGAAACTGAGTCGCGAGAATTTGTTACGCGGCAGCCCGGAGGCTCTGGATCAGGTTATGCGGGAAAGCCAGATCTCGGAACTAACGCGCCTGGTGCAGGAGACCGCCATTCAGCCCTACCTCACTTCCCGTGAGCTGCCGCCTGCCCAGGCGTTGCGCAACCTGATCCTGGCTTATTATAAGACGTTGCACGAAGCCTACGAACTCCACCAGCGCGCCGGGCAGGATCCCGCCCAGCAGGAATGGCTGCGGCAAGTGTTGATCTATCTGACGCGCTTCACGGCGCGCTGGCTGGGAGGTCCATGATGAACAATGGTTTTGATTTTTCGTCAGACCTGCCTGTGTTGGTGATCGGCGGCGCTGGCGTAGATATTGTCGGGCGCCTGAAGTCCGAATTGCATCCGGGAACATCTAACCCGGCGCTGATCCGCTACTCCTTTGGAGGCGTGGCGCGTAATGTGGCGGAAAACCTGGCGCGGCTGGGACAGCCGGTGACTTTGTTGACCGCCGTGGGCGAGGATGACGCCGCCAGGCGCATGTTGCAGCGGTTGGTGGAAGCTGGCGTGCGCGTCGAGGCGGTATTGCGCACCCGGGAATGCGACACCGCCAGTTATCTCGCCGTCTTAACCGCCACAGGTGAGTTGCAATTTGCCCTGGATGATATGCGCATCATATCGTTGTTGACGCCCGACTATATCCGTCAGCACGCGCACCTTTTTGAAGAGTCGAGCTTGCTCTTCATCGACGCAAACCTGCCTAAGGATACCCTTCGCACGGTGATGTCGCTGGCGCGGCGCGCCAGATTACCTGTATGCGCTGATCCTACCTCGGTGGCGTTGGCGCCGCGGCTGAAGCCTTATCTGTCACGCTTGTTCATGATCACGCCCAATAGCAGCGAAGCGGGGGTCCTGTGTGGCTCAAACCTGCGAGTGAACAATCGCCGACAGGCGCTGGAAGCTGCGAAATGGCTTGTAGCTCAGGGGGTGCAACTCGCGGTTGTCACCTTAGCTGAGCAGGGTTTGTGTTATGCCACCTCAGAGACCAGCGGACATATACCGGCGTTGCGCACAGAAGTGCTGGATCCCACTGGCGCGGGGGATGCCCTCTCGGCAGCCGTGATTTTTGCTCTGCTCAACGGAATCGAAGTTGATGAAGCTATGCGCCTTGGTCTTTCGGCAGCCTCGCTCACGCTGCGATACCGTGGGGCGGTAGTGCCTGACCTTTCGCTTGAAAAGCTTTACGATCGCCTGGTGGGTTGAAATGAAGCCAGACTTGCCTGCGTCCTTTGTTGTATCCCAGGAAATTGCCCGCGCCCTGGAGCTAAAGCAGCCGGTTGTGGCGTTAGAGTCAACCGTGATCACGCATGGATTGCCCTATCCAGAGAACCTTACCCTGGCGCAAGATATAGAAAACGCCGTGCGCCAATTCGGGGCAACTCCCGCCACAATTGGGGTGCTGGAAGGAAAGATACACGTTGGATTACAACCAGCGCACATACAAGAACTGGCTTCAGGTGGGTCTGCACTGTGGAAAATCAGCCCGCGTGATTTTGCGCCAGTAGTTGCTAAACGGGCGAGTGGGGGTACTACTGTGGCTGGCACGCTATACGTCGCTCACCAGGTGGGAATACGCGTTTTCGCTACCGGCGGGATTGGCGGCGTGCATTACGAGCTGAGTAAGCGCCCTCATGGAGCAGCCGATATCTCCGCTGATCTGCCGGCGCTTGCCCACACGCCAATGGTAGTGGTTTGCGCCGGAGCAAAAGCGATTCTGGATTTGCAGGCTACGCTGGAATACCTGGAAACCTGGGGTGTGCCGGTGGTGGGCTACCAAACCGACCAATTTCCTGCGTTCTACGCCGCCAATAGCGGCTTCAAGACCAGCGCCCGCGCCGATTCGCCAGAGGAGGTGGCGCTGCTCGCCCACACGCATTGGTCGCTGGGTATGTCCTCCGCGGTGCTGGTGGCAGTTCCCCCACCCGCGGATGTGGCAATGGACACCGAAGCTGTCAAACGCGCGGTGCTGGAAGCGTTGAGGCAGGCGCAGCGGGATAAAGTCCGCGGTAAAGAGGTAACGCCCTATCTGTTGAATAAAATGCTGGAGTTAACCGGGGGGGAAAGCCTGCGGGCAAATCTGGGGTTGTTGTTGAACAACGCCGCGGTTGCCAGCCAGATTGCCCAGGTTATCATGCAAGAGCCTCCCAGCGGCAATTGAATGCCGACTTGTGAACGCTTGGCGAGCAGCTCCTTCAGGGGGTTGGCGTAACGGTGCGCGTGCGCGTCGGTTGGGGTGTGATGCTGGGTGTGACAGGTGTGCGCGTCAGGGTTGGGTAAGGCGTGCGCGTCGGGGTCACCGTGGGACTGATGTAGGGGGTGCGCGTCGGGCGCACGGTGGTGGGCGTGCTGGTGGGGCGGGGTGTGCGTGTGGGAGTAGGCGTACGGGTTAGCGTGGCGGTGGAAGTAGGCGTATCCGTCGGAGCGGGCGTAGGCGCCTCGCCCTCTACGGTGAAAAAGCCAGAGACCTTCCAATCCAGTCCAACAAAAATTTGCACCTCATATATGCCCGGGTGCCACTCTTCCGGTCGAGGCTGCCAGTCGGAGTATCCAAGACCGCCAGTCTCGCCATCCCAGGGCTTGGTCTCATAATATACCAGCTCCCCATTACGGTACCAAATAGCGGTCCATTGCGCCCCCGGGGTCATGCGATCATAGCTAAAGACGGCGTACATGTGCCCGATAGGGTTTTGGAAGACAGTGCCTTGTTTGAGGGGACGGTAGAGCGCATCCAGACCGTCGGTGAAAGTGAGCGTGCTGAAGACGGCGTCGGCGGCTGGCGTGATGGTACTGGAGAAGAGCGTTTCTACCGCCAATGGGATAAATGGTGTGGGCGTGATGGTGGGGGTATCAGAAACCGATGGCGTAAGGGTAATCGTGGGCGTCAGGCTGATGGTTGGGGTGAGCGAAATCGTAGGGGTCAGGGTGATCGTGGGCGTAAGCGTGACGGTGGCAGTGGGTGGAAAAAAGCTGTAGATGAACGGTTCGGCGCGGCTGTTGAGCAGCCAGGCGATGGGAATCAAGATCAAGGCTGTAAAGAGCATCCGCCAGCCGCCGATCATGCGGTTGCGGCGCATGCGGAAGAAGGGCAGGCTGCGGGCGGTGCGGATGGCGCGCACGCCGCGCCAGATGAGCAAAACGATGATGGCGATTACAAGGAAGAGCGCTGTTCGAACGCCAGTGTGAATATCGAGGGACATAGGCTCAGCCTGTATTCTACCAGGACTTTTCCCGCACGACCGGATTTTGCAAAGTACCCAGCCCCTCGATCGTAATGCGCACTACGTCGCCATCCTGCAGCAAGCCAACTCCGCCGGGAGTACCGGTGAGGATCACGTCCCCGGGTTCGAGGGTCATAATGGAAGAGATATATGCGATGAGCTGGCGTACGTTGAACAACATGTCGCGAGTGGAAGCCATCTGGCGCAGCTCCCCGTTGACATAGCAGGCGATCAGCGCATCGGCTGGGTCGAATTCGGTCTCGATCCAGGGTCCAAGCGGGCAAAAGGTGTCGAAACTCTTACTGCGCGTCCACTGTCCATCACGTCGTTGTAGGTCGCGGGCAGTGACATCGTTGCCGATGGTGTAGCCGAGCACATGATCCATCGCGTCTTCCGGCTTGATCCAGCGCCCGGCTTTGCCGATCACCACCGCCAGCTCGGCTTCGTGCACCACCTGTTGAGATTGTGGTGGCAGCCGGATTGGCTCGTCAGGTCCGATGACCGCCGAGGGCGGCTTGAGGAAGAGCAAGGGCACTTCGGGCGCTTCCAGGTTTTGTTCTCTGGCGTGTGAAAGGTAGTTGCGTCCCACTCCGATGATCTTGGCTGGCAGCACAGGCGCAAGCAAACGCACTGCCGAGAGCTCTTGATCAGCCTCCAGGCGCCGAAACCCTGAGAAAGGCGAACCTTCAAGTGCCCCGACGTATTCCTCAAGCGCCCACCCCAGGCGCGGCGGTTCAGCGCCGCTCTGGTAACGGATTAAGCGCACCTTGACCTCCGGCTTCGGGCTTATTCAAACGGCTGTTGGATACGGGCAGATAATTCTGCGATTGCCTGCTCTGTGCCGACAAAGTTATCCGCGAAGCGCGTCCGCAATACCTGTGCCAGGGCGTACACGATGGCTTCGATGCAGATGATGCCAACCCCCAGCGAAGGATGCGCTTGAGCCGCCAGGACGATGTCCGCCGAACGGGCTGAAGCCAGCGAAGATGCGCCTACGATTGCTGCAGTTGGAATACCCTTTGCATGCGCCTCTTCGATCGCGCGGGCGATATAGGGTGATTGACCGGCGACTTCGATAGCGATCAGCAGATCTTGCGGGGTGGCGGTGTTAATCGTGCGCGCCAGGTCCGCCACGCCGGCGCGGGCGATATAAACCGGAAAGCCGCCTTGTTCCAGGTAATGCACCAGGCTGTACGCAGATGGTTGAGCCGGACCCTCGGGGATGACCACAATCCGGCGCACCTGCCCCATGCGTTCGACCAGCTTTTCCAGCGAGTCGGTGTCCAGGGTGATGCGGGTCTGCTCCAGGGCGAGCACGAGTTCTTGCATCGCCTTTACCACAATTCCGGGGGTGGATTGGTCGATCTCCGCCTGGCGCGGGCGAATCAGCAGATCCCTCTTGACCCGCTCGCGAATTTCGTGCTGCAGTTCGGGAAAACCCGAGTAACCCAGGAACTGAGAGAAGCGGACAACCGTGGCGGCGTCCAGGTCGAGTGCGTGCGCCAGCTCGCTGGCAGTCATGAAAGCGGCTTCAACATAAGAATCCAGCAAGAAATCTGCCAACCTGGCAAAGCTCTTTGACATCTCAGGGCGAGCCCCACGGATGCGGTCTTCGTATTGCATGGTTGCCTCCGGAGTGGATCATCAATAATTACATGGGCGAATGTCTTGGGCTAGTTTATCACAATTGTTGTTGAATTGCAAATCATTCTGATGAGAACGATAGTGTCAGCAACATTTATCAGATTAATAAAATTGCAAAATATCCTTGCACTGGCTCATCTACAATTCTTGGGATACTAAAAGCATCTTAATTCGCGCCGCTGCCAATATCGAGTAAACTTATACTATTCATCTTGACAGTGTGAAAATCACCCTGGATGGAGGAGCTATGTTAAAAAGTGTGTTTGGCAGGCGCGAAGAAGAGCAGCGTATCGAGAAGGAAGGTCGTTTGCCGCCAGGGCAGGCATTGACCAATCGTTTTCCGGTACTGCATTATGGACCGGTGCCGCGCTTCAACCCCGCCACCTGGACGCTGCGTGTTTTTGGTGAAGTGGAGCAGGAGATCGTTTGGACCTGGCAGGAATTTAACCAATTGCCTCGTACGCAGGTCAAAATGGATATCCACTGTGTCACCCGCTGGAGCAAGTTCGACACCGTGTGGGAGGGGGTCTCGCTGCGCCAGCTTGTTGACGAGGGAATTATCAAGCTCAAACCCAGCGCTCGCTTCCTGATGCAGCACTGCGAATACGGCTTTACTGTAAACCTGCCGCTGGAAGTGGCTCTGGCACCCAATTTCCTGCTGGCGACGCATTACAACGGCGAGCCGCTCGAGCCCGATCACGGATACCCCCTGCGCGCGGTTGTCGGTTACATCCCCGGTACAGATTACAAGACGCCGTATTTTTGGAAGGGCGGTAAATGGCTGCGTGGGCTGGAGTTCATGGCGCAGGATCGTCTGGGGTTCTGGGAGCAGGCAGGTTACCACAACCAGGCGGATGTATGGAAGGAAGAGCGTTTCGCTTGACGAAGGTGGCTTTTGCTTCCGGAGCGCGCAGCCTGTTTCCCATTGCCAGATAAGATACACTCCTCGATCGCCAGACAGGGGGAAAGACGTGTCTCTTAGCGGCGTCAGGGTGTTCTCGGATCCGGCAAGCCTGGCTGTTGCGGCTGCAGAGCTGATAATCGAGGGGTGCAACCAAGCCTTGACAGCGAAGGGGGTTTGCCATCTGGCATTGTCCGGGGGTGCCACGCCGCGGGCTGTCTACGATCTTCTGGCTCAGCCAGATTATCTCCGCCGGCTGAACTGGAAGCAAATTCAGGTTTTCTGGGGTGATGAGCGCATGGTGCCGTATGATCACCCCGAGAGCAATTTTCGTATGGCGTGGGAGAGATTGTTGTCCCACACGCCCCTACCGTCGGAAAATATCCATCGCATCAGGGGTGAACTTGACCTTGGGTCGGCTGCAGCGGCTTACGATGCGTTGTTGCGCGAGGTCTTTGGCGGCTCTCCGCTTGAGGTCGACGGTTTCGATCTACTCTTACTGGGGATGGGCGTGGATGGGCACGTGGCTTCGCTCTTCCCTGGCTCGCCAGCTTTGGCGGAGGCTGAACGCTGGGCGGTGGCTGTGGCGCATGACCAGCCCCCACCGCCGCTGTTGCCACGTGTCAGCCTGACGCTGCCGGCGATCAACGCCGCCAGGCAGGTGTTGGTGATGGTGGCGGGGGAGCAAAAAGCCGGCGTGCTTCAGCGAGTGCTGTCGGGTGAAATTGGAGGTGAATTATTGCCGGCGCAATTGTTGAAACCCCGCAGCGGGGGTTTGCTCTGGCTGGCGGATCGCGCCGCGTTGCCTTCCTCTGTCGGTAAATAGCGCCGGTCGAAGCCCGGTATTTCCCTGTAAAAACCGCTAGCGAATGGGGGAATGGGATGGTTCTCTGCGCCGCGAGTTAGCGTCAGTGCTCACGATTGGATCGAGCCTGCCATCAGGCAGCACCAGCGGCGTGCCATAATCCGGGTGGGGAATGACGTTGACCGGCACATGGTAAACCGAAGTAAGGTTTTTTGCGGTGATCACCTCACCGGGCGCGCCGATGGCAACCACGCTGCCATTGGCGAGCAGGGCGACGCTATCGGCGTACAAGCCTGCCAGGTTCAGGTCGTGCAGCACCATCAGCACCATCAGTTGCTTTTCCAGAGCCATCCGACGCACCAGATTTAGAAAATTGGACTGGTGTTGCAGGTCGAGGTGAGTGGTGGGCTCGTCCAACAGCAGGATGGGGGTGTCCTGCGCCAGTGCGCGGGCGAGCAGTACGCGTTGTTGTTCGCCGCCGGAGAGCTCGCCGATGCGCTGGTCTGCAAGTTCGAGTAAACTGGTGCGTTCAAGAGCGAGGCGCACCATGGCATGATCGTGTGCCCCGGCTCGCCCCAACCAATTCAGGTAAGGGGTGCGTCCCAGCAACACCGCCTCATACACGGTGTAGGCGGCTGGCAGCAGGCGCGCCTGCGGCACAACAGCAAGGTAGCGGGCGCGCTGCATCTCCGACATCAGGGTCAGATCACGTCCATCTACGATAACCGAGCCGGAGCGTGGTGGGTGGACGCCGCTTACGCCGCGGATCAGGGTTGACTTTCCAGCTCCGTTCGGTCCCACCAGGGCGAGTATCTCGCCTGGGTGGATGCTCAGGCTCACGTCTTTCAGTACGATTTTGTCCGCATAAGCCAGGGAGAGCGATAGGATTTCCAGCATTGGGTACCTCTCACCAATAAGCCTGGGCTTTTGCCTGACGCAAAATCCAGAGGAAGAATGGAGCGCCGATCAAGGCGGTGATGATCCCCACCGGCAAAGTCTCCGGGGATAAGACTACCCTGCCTGCCAGGTCAGCCAGGAGCAGGGCGCTGCCGCCGCCCAGGATTGAGAGGGGGATAATGCGGCGGTAGTCCGCTCCCCAGGTGAGCCGCGCCACGTGAGGGACAACCAACCCTATAAAGCCGATGATGCCAGCGAAAGCGACCGCTGCAGCGGTGGTCAAAGAAGCTGCCAGTACGACGAGCAGTTTAACGCGCTCAATCGGCAACCCAAGCTGCTGCGCCTGTTCCTCGCCGAATTGGAGCACGTTGAGGGCGTGCCCAGAGAGGGACAGTCCAGCCATGCCTGCCAGGACATAGGGCAACATTGCCAGCACCGGCTCCCATCCACCGATGGCGCCACCGCCCAATAGCCAGGCAAAAGCCCGGCGCAGTTCGGTGTTGGAACGGAACATCAGAAATGAGGTGAGCGAGGTGGCGAAGGAACTGAAAGCTACGCCAGCCAGGATCAGGGTGGTGGTGGGGACGGCGCGTCCCACCTTAGCCAGGTTGTAGACGACTAGAATCGTCAGGATCGCTGCCAGAAAAGCGCTGGCGGGTACAGTGTACATACCTAACAAGTTTTCTGGCCAGTTCAATGATAGGGCAAAGACTGCGCCCAAGCCTGCGCCGGAAGCCACGCCTATCAGATAGGGGTCTGCCAGTGGATTGCGGAACAAGCCCTGATAGGCGGCGCCGCTGCTTGCCAGGGCAGCTCCGGTCAGCATCATTAGCGCCGCGCGCGGCAGGCGGATCTGGAACAGGATCGCTTGATATGCTTGCGGCAAGTCCGCCGGGATGGAAAACCCCATCAGCCGGGCGAGCAGCAAGCGCGCCAGCGTCATCGGCGGGATGAAAACTGTGCCGATAGCCACACTGAGCAGAGCAGCGGTCGCCAGCAGCAACAGGCTGAACAGGTATGGGTGGCGTTTGACCATCGTGCCGTCGTTGGGGGCGAGGCTCTCCCCGCCCCCTGTTTTTACTATTCGAATAGATCCGGGTGGAGCAGCCTGGCAAGTTGCTCGAGACCATCTACCATGCGTGGTCCGGGGCGGCTTACCAGGTTGTCGTCGAAGGGATAGACTTTGCCCTCTTTGACCGCCGTGAGGGCATCCCAGCCGGCGCGGGCTGCAACCGCCTCTGGCGTCACCCCGCCCCAGAGCGCATCGCCGAGCAGGATGATATCTGGGTCTTCCTGAATCAGTACCTCCAGGCTGATCTGCGCCCAGGCGTCTTGCATTATATTGCCCAGATTAGAGCCACCAGCGCGCGCCAGGAGCAGGTCTATGAAGGTGCCAGGTCCCGACGTCCATGGAGCGTTGGGATCTGAGGCGTCGAGCTCATAAAAGACCACCGGCTTGTCGGCGACTGTAGCGATCCTGGCGTCTACTGTTGCCACGCGCTGGCGCAGCGTTTCCACAAGCGCTTCTGCTTCCTGCTCATGACCGGTCAGCCGGGAGACGGTGAGAAGGTTGGCATACATCCCCTCCAGGTCTTTGGGGTTAGAAAGATAGAAGACGCGCAGTCCCAGATCCTCGAGCGCCTTCACCTGTTCGGGAGCGTTGATCTCTGCTGCCAGGATCAGGTCGGGTTGGAGAGCCAGGATGGCTTCGGTGTCGATCTCACCCCAACCGCCGCCGATATCTTTCACCTGCAAGGCAGCTTCAGGATAATCGGAGAAAGTGTCGCGCGCCACCACTTGACTGCCCGCGCCAATGGCAAACAAAATCTCTGTATTCGAAGGCGCCAGCGAAACGATCTTTTGATAAGGATTCTCGATCGTGAACGTCTTCCCCAGCCCATCGGTCAGGTTGATGGTGACCGGCGTGGGCGTGGCTTCGGCGGTGGGGGTAGGCGCCTGGGTCGGAGCGGCGCAGGCACCCAATAAGACGGAAAAGACGAGCAAAGACAGGAAGAACTTGTAGTGCAATTTCAACATCGGATGTGCTCCTGTGACAGTGCAATGTTCGGATATCAAGTTGTACGGGTATGGCTTGACCAATCCCGTCGGCTCAATGAGCCTGATCATGTACTTTTTTAACGAAAAATCCCCTGGCGTCTGGTCAGGGGAGGGGTTTTTCTGTTTTGCTGTTGATGCTTCCACCTCCTTTCCGCGAGGCGCGTGGATAAGCGGGCTGAGGCGGGCGGCCTGGCTTGGTGAAACACCTTACAGTTGCGCGACAGCGCCGGACTATGCCAGTTTCTGGCGGCACCGGCTTCGCCTTTAAGCCCTCCCATCCGGGGGGTGGGGCACCTCAGCCTGATTGGATCATGTTTTTAAGGTAGCAAAGATATTTTAGCACAATTTTCGCGTCTCAGCAGGGCGGCTTGGCAAAGAGCGGCAATTTTAATAAGTCACACCACCCTATGGTAGGGCGCAGCTTTCCCCTCGGGTACGTGGTATAATTTTCGCCGCGGGCGGATAGCTCAGTCGGTCAGAGCGCCTCTCTTACACAGAGGAGGTCGCAGGTTCGAGTCCTGTTCCGCCCACCTTTTTGCCCCCACCTGTGGGGGTTTTTGTTTCTTGTTCGCCATATATGGGGGCGGGGTCATCTCTCCGCCATTTCTTGGTGCAGTTTTGGTGCAGATGAAGCCCTCGGTAAGGCAGGTGCGCCGGAAGAACTCCCTGGCGTTGCCGTATTCCGGTTCGGCTTTGCCGGTGATAACCTGAAACAAGGCTGACCTTCGCTGCCGATCATTCGCAAAAAGCGCTGCAGTGCCAGGAGCGGGGCTGTGCTGTGTACCCTCGCACTGCGCGGCTGCGCATTTTCATCCGTCCAATCGCCTTCTCCGTACCGCAGTCGCTGGAATCCCATGCGTCATTCACGTGTCAGTCCGTTGTGTTATTCAATAATTGGAGGATTACGAACCATCCTTCGGGTCTTGCTTTTTCATCTGGCGCGAAGCACGCATGGAGGAGCAGATGTGCGTGATGCCGGCGGCGAGAAACACGACTTAGCGGGAGAACGTGCTGACACCATGTCACTCGTAAGCGGACAGGATGGCGTTCGACTGGCGCAAGCCGTGACAATTAAGGAGGAACGATGAAAAGACAATTTGCTCTTTCTACAACAACCGCGCCTTCTTACGCGGTGGAGGCATTGACAGTTATAGCTTGAGCACACTGAACATTACCAACTGTACCTTCTCTGGCAATCTTTGAGGAGGCATCGGCAACAAATCAAACCTGGAAAGGAGATGAAAATGAACACCCAGACAATAGACAAACGGCGATGGGCTGGTTCGCCCCTTAGTTTGGCGCTGGTTGCGCTTTTGCTTCTGGCGCTGCCGATAGTCGAGCCTGCTCCAGTGACATCGGCTGGGGCAAGAGCACTCAACGCTCCAGCGATCGTCGCATCTTTTTGGCATACAGAGGCTGTAGATGCCCCGCGGGACTTTCGCTCCCCAGGCAATCGCAGCCTAGCCCTGGACTCCTCTGACCACCCCCACATCGCCTATGGTGAGGATCACCTGTACTATGCCTGGCACAACGGGAGCACCTGGTTGATCGAGACAGTGGACAGCAGCACTTACGTTGGAGAAGCGACATCTCTGGCACTGGATGCCAATGGTTTTCCCCACATCAGTTACCTCGACCGCCTCAACAACGACCTTAAATATGCCTACTACGACGGCTCGACCTGGCATATACAAACAGTGGACAGCGCGGGAGAGGCGTTCTGGACCACCTCCCTGGCGCTGGATGGCAGCGACAATCCACATATCAGTTATTACGATGCAACCGACGACGACCTGAAGTATGCCCGCTGGACGGGGAGCCAATGGGTTATCCAGACTGTGGACGGCAACGGGAATGTGGGTTCGCAAAACTCCTTAGCCCTGGACGCTTCCAGCCAGCCGCACATCAGTTACTCCGACGATACCAACGAGGACCTGAAATACGCCTATTACGATGGCGCAGCCTGGCACATAGAAACAGTGGATAGCGCCGGGGACGTGGGTTCAGGCAACTCCTTAGCCCTGGACGCCAGCGGTCGCCCGCACATCAGTTACCGAGATGTCTCTCACGAGAACCTGAAATACGCCCGCTTTGATGGCTCCTCCTGGCACCTAGAGACGGTGGATACTGATGCGGGTCAGAGAACCTCCCTTGTTCTGGATAGCAACAACCGTCCACATATCAGTTACTTTGACTGGGATAACGGAGACCTGAAGTACGCCTACTACGACGGCTTGGCGTGGCACAAAGAGACGGCGGATAGTGGAGACGACGTGGGGCACTATTCCTCCCTGGCGCTGGACAGCAACGGGCGTCCGCATATCACTCATATTGAAGATTATGTTGTCAATTATGAGTATATCGGACGCGGCCTCCGATATGCTTACTTTGATGGCACCTGGCACACGGAAACGGTGGATCGGACAGGCGAGGTGGGACAGTACACCTCCCTGGCGCTGGATGGCGGCGGCTATCCTCATATCAGTTACACCGACTGGACCAACAAAGACCTAAAGTACGCTTTCTTTGACGGGAGTTCCTGGCACATCGAAACAGTGGACAGCGCAGGAAAAATAGGCATGTACACCTCCCTGGCGCTGGACAGCAACGGTCGTCCACATATCAGTTACTTCGATAATACCAATGGAGACCTGAAGTATGCTCGCTGGACGGGGAGCCAATGGAATATCCAGAGCGTGGACAGCGCAGGATGGGTGGGCGTGTACACCTCCCTGGCGCTGGACGCTTCCGATCACCCGCATATCAGTTACCACGATTCGACCAACTATGACCTTAAATACGCCTGGTACGATGGCTCAGCCTGGCACCTGGAAACGGTGGACAGCGCAGGAAATGTGGGCGCATACACCTCCCTGGCGCTGGACGCTTCCAGCCGCCCGCACATCAGTTACTACGATTTGACCAACTATGACCTGAAATACGCCTGGTACGATGGCTCAGCCTGGCGCGTAGAAACGGTGGACAGCGCAGGAAATGTGGGCGCATACACCTCCCTGGCGCTGGACGCTTCCAGCCGCCCGCACATCAGTTACTACTACGACGACGCAACCAATGCGGACCTGAAATACGCCTGGTACGATGGCTCAGCCTGGCATCTGGAAACGGCGGACAGCGCAGGAAATGTGGGCGCGGATACCTCCCTGGCGCTGGACGCTTCCGATCGCCCGCACATCAGTTACTACGACGCAACCAATGCTGACCTGAAATACGCGCTTCAACTGCCGTACACCGCCATGATCTACCTTCCCCTGGCGTTGCGTCAGCCGTGAACGAACCGCGGCTCGGTAATAGTCACCTTCCAGGTAACTATCACATCATCCCAGGAGATACCTTGGGCGCCGTCCATATTTTCATCCTGCGCCTCCTGGTGATTCAGCCAGGCTAAAGGCGCTGCGCGGTGACCTGGCGAGGTTCCGCAAGGTAGCTGAAAAGCTGGGGCTGGAGCACCAAGTCTGTCAGTTCCATGTGCGGCGTTGGGTGGGGCGCACCCTCCGCGAGCTGTGGGAAACGGTGCCAAAAGAATTGCTGTGGGTGCTGGATGAAATCCAGCAGTTGCTCGATAAATTGCCACCAGAAGGCAGTTGGCGCTTGTTTGAGCTGTGGAAGCAAGTCCCTGAGCGTCGATGCCTGTACTGGCACACCTGTGCCGGTGCAGGCGGGTGTGGACAGAGCCAACCGCTCTCGACTCTCAGCCAATTGCAGGCTTTTCTCATCCGCATGAGTGAACACCTGTGCCGGTGCAGGCATTGGGCTTCTTACCCGGTGTTTGACTGGGACCTGGACGAACAATGGTACGGAGCGGGCGATTGGACGGATGAAAATGCGCAGCCGCACTGCGGGGGGTACAAATCCTGGCTGGGTTCTGTTGAGCGGCTCGGGTTTGAATGAGTAAAGCCAGTGACCGCTGGAAAATCATGATTCGCTACTATTTTTCTTAGCTCACCAACCGTGTATGTTACAAACACACATTTCCACCCGCATTGCCCAATTATCCAATATGTGCGATAATTAAAATAAGATTAACAACCCATTATTACAGCGTAAGGGGTTAGGCTATTCGACCATATTGATTGACCACAGGGAGAAAAAGATGAAAAATAAGAATATTTTCCACCTACCTTTATCTTTCCTCATCATAGCTGCATTGCTGTCCTTTTATCAGCCGCCAGCAACCGGCAAGGCTCAGGATATCGGCGTGCAGATCACCCGCGATACCCCTTACATGCCGGGCGAGGTGGTCGTCTCGTTTTATGACGGAAGCACCTCGGAGATGAGAGCAACAATCGCCGATCAGGCGGCTAAATCCTTTGGCGCTCAGGTGGCGCGTGTGAATGAGAGGCAGGTGCTGCTGCGTGGCGATGCACAAATGAACGTTGAAGCGCTGATCAAAGAGTTGCAGCAGCAGCCGGGGGTTCAGTTTGCCGAGCCAAACTATATCTACTGGATACCCGAGCCGGCGCCCACGCCAGAAGGCGCCCACCGCGATAAAAACATCGTCTATCGCAAAGCGCCGGAAAACTTCAACAAAGCCGAGTGGCTGGAGCGCGGTAAGCTGGCGGTGCCGGTCGAGCTGTTGCAGAGCATGCGCACCAAACGCAACGGCAAAATCCAGGCTGTCTATCCCAACGATGATTACCTGTGGTCTAACTGGGGTTGGTCGTTTGTTGGCGCTGACATCGTCTCTTCGAACAGCACCTCAAGCGCCGGGGTGTGCGTGATCGACACCGGCGTAGATTACCTGCATAAGGACCTCTACGGCAAGATCATCAACGGGTATGACTTCGTCAACGACGACACAAATCCTATGGATGATCACGGGCATGGTACGCATGTGGCGGGGGTGATCGCTGCCATCAAAGGGAACTCGGAGGGCATTGCCGGTGTATCTACGGGCAAAGTGGTGGCAGTAAAAGCTCTCACTGCCCAGGGATGGGGCACCAGCTTTGACATTGCCTCTGCCATCAACTACTGCGCCAACCGCAGCGATGTCAAGGTGATCAATATGAGCCTGGGCAGCCCGTACTATTCCAATTTGATCGAGAGCGCGGTCAATTATGCAGTCAATACCCGATTAAAGCTGTTAGTGGCGGCGGCAGGCAACTCGAACTCGTCCTCGCCTCACTACCCGGCATATTTTGCTGCTTACGCTCAGTATGCCAACAAGGTGCTGGCGGTGGCGGCTTCTGGATATTGGGAATATGATCCTGACTATGATTATTACTACCTGAACGAAGACTGCCGCGCCGATTACTCTAACTACGGCGCATGGGTCTCGGTAGCGGCGCCGGGGACAGACATTTTCTCCACTCTGCCGTGGGATAAACCGTTCTACATGAGCTGGGGTCCAACCCGTTATGGTGAATTGAGCGGCACCTCGATGGCGGCGCCGTTCGTGGCAGCCTCCGCCGCCCGGCGCTGGGGCTACAAGCCGCTGGATAGCAACGCCGCTATCGGCGCAGCGGTGGTCGAGAGCGGCGATACACTATACACTGGCGGCGGTTGCTGGCCCAGCTCGATGGCTGGCAAGAACTTTGTCAACGTGGCTGTCCTGCTGGACCGCGGTGGCGCATACGCTTACGCCTACGACGCCAGCAATGGCAACCCGCTCAACGGGGCGACGGTGTACCTGTACCGCGGCTCAACATTACTAGGCAGCGGCACGATCACCCCATACACCTACAAAGCTTCACCGACCTCCACCGACCCCAATCGAATTTATACCTACTTCTACTCCTGGACCGATCTGATCAACCTGCCGGTTGGTGGCTGGTATCTGCCCAAACTGTACAAATCCGGCTATACCGCCTCCCAGCAACTCGCCTTTCAGGATTGGGGCAGTGCCTGGATCAGCGGGGGTGATTGGACCTATCTTGGAGAGGCTTATGTCCCGCCGCGCAGTTCTAACTTTGATGTGGTGCTGGACTGGGAGGATTGTTGGGAGTACGACTTTGACGTGAACGTCTGGTTGCCCAACACCCCCAATCCCTTGGACCCGGGTCAACCGGCACCTTTTATTGTGGGACCAGAGGGTGACGCTTTCGGTTACCTGGAGGGTGACCCTGCAGGGGCGATGGTGGCTTTCCCATATGCCCGTTATCGCTATGGTTTCTTCGACTGGCCTTCAATGGAGAACCTGGTGATCAAAAAGCGTTACGCCCACGGCATCCCCGCCAACTCCTATCTGCCCTATTACGCCGGCGAATACGCGGTGTTCGTCACCGATTATGGGCAGACGATTGATCACGACTATGACGGCTGCGGTGACAACTACGGCTGGGGTTACGATCCATCCTACAATCCGGCAGCCGACCCGGATTGCCCGCCGAACGATCCCTCTGGCACGTTGGGATGGAGTTTACTGCGCTACGTGCCCTGGTATGATGGTCCGGTGAGCGTCTTCATCTGGAAGGATGGTGTAATCAAAGCCCGTACCTCCCTGTATGGGGGCGAGTGCGCTGCCACTGCTCACTGGTGGGATGCTATGCGCATCTACAGCACAGCTTCTTCAACCGCTACCAGCCCCACCTACGGGTACACTGGCTGGTGCGGCAGCGCAGATATCGTTTCCTACTCTGCCGAGCCATTTAGAGGACGCTTTGAGATTGGCAGGTAGGCATCTTTGTTTCCGATGCAAGCAAAGGATGGGTTGTACAGTGCCAGGCTATTGGGAGGAAGAACCTGAAGGTCTGAATCGGGTATGACAATATGATAGCCATCCAGGCGGCGGGGATTGTCCCGCCGCTCTGGATTTAACTTGACCCGTCCCAATCAACAGGCTAGAATCTAAAAGGAGAACCATGATTCTCCTGAATCCATATGAGGAGATTTTCATGACCGACTTTCTCGTCCGTGGGCGCCTGTCTGAGCTTGATCCCGACCTGTCTCTGTTGCTTGAGCTAGAGGCAGAGCGCCAGTTCAGGAAGTTGATCCTGATCCCCAGCGAGAGTGCTGCACCGGTTGCCGTACGAGAAGCGCTGGGGTCAGTTTTTAATAACATCTATGCCGAAGGATATCCCGACGAAGAGACGCGTTGGATGACCCAAGCCGATATCCTGGATCATCCGGCACGCCTGGCGAACTTCCGACGGTACTCCGATCCGCGCTATTACAAGGGCACAGAATACGCCAACGCCGTCGAAGCTCTGGCGCGCCGACGCTGCGCCGAGTTGTTCGCCGCCAACGGCGTCTTCCCTGAACAGATTTACGTCAACGTCCAGGCGCTATCCGGCGCGCCGGCGAACAACGCCGTCTACCATGCTTTGCTTTCGCCAGGCGATACGATCATGGGCATGAATCTGTTGCACGGCGGGCATCTCTCCCATGGCGCCCCCGTCAACCGCTCAGGAAAGTTGTACAACGCTGTGCACTATACGATTGACCCACACAGCGAGCGCATTGATTACGATGCTGTGGCTGATCTGGCGCGCCAGAGCAGACCCAAGGTGATCATCGCCGGTTATTCCTCCTATCCATGGACGGTGGATTGGAAGCGCTTTCAGGAGATTGCCCGCTCGGTAGGCGCATACCTATTTGCCGATATCGCTCACGTGGCTGGGCTGGTGGCTGCAAGGGTGTACCCCTCGCCAGTAGGTTATGCGGATGTGATTACCTTTACCACGCACAAGTCACTTTGCGGCCCACGCGGCGCCTGTATTCTGACAACTGAGCCTTCTTTGGCGCGAAAGATTGATCGGGCGGTCTTCCCAGGCGAGCAGGGTGGTCCGCATGTGAGCGTCTTTGCTGCCCAGGCGCTGACCTTCAAACTGGCGATGAGCGATTCTTTCCGTCAGATGCAGGCTCAAGTAGTTAAAAACTGCATCGCCCTCACCGAACGCTTGCAGCAGCGCGGCTTTCGCATCCCCTACAGTGGCACGGATACCCACCTGACTAACCTGGATTGCCGCTCGGTGCGTGGACCTGATGGGGCGACGCTCTCCGGCGACCAGGCAGCGCGCATCCTCGACCTGGTCGGACTGGTGGTTAACCGCAACACCATCCCCGGTGATGTCTCCGCCGCTGATCCATCTGGCATCCGACTGGGCACGCCATGGGTCACTCAGCGCGGCTTGAAAGAGGCTGAAATGGAGCGGGTGGCGGACATTATTGCCGATGTGCTTCAGTCGGTCGTTCCCTACAACCTGGAGGGACGCAAGGGCTGGCAGCGCCGCGCCAAGATTGACTTTTCGGTGCTGGAGATGGCTAAGCTAAAAGTGCGCGAGCTGGCAGAGCAGGCTGGAGCCGATATCGACTTCACACGCCACACATATCCCCACTTCTATTACCTGGATGACCAGCCGGAGAGTAAGGATGGCTGGGTGGCTTACGATCTGCGCGGTGAGCGATTGCGCCAGTTCCTGGATATCGCTATCAGTGCGGATATTTCTGCCTTGGCACCCGGACAGAGCCTGCCTACCTGTATCCATACCCCTCGAGGCAGCGTGGAGGGGGCGCTAACCTGCCTCTCTGACCACGCCTTTCGCCTCAGCCTGCCTGCCTGGCAGGCGAGTTTGGGCGCCACCTGGTTGCGAGACCTCTCCGATGGCTTCGTAGCCTTCGACGTCCAGGACGAGGCGGCTTTTGCCCTGTTGCGCAAGCTGCCTGGCCCGGTTGTGGTGAGCGAATCCAGTGCAGTTCCCTTCCGTAAAAGCTGCGCCGACGAACCCCGGCTCTCGCCGGCGCGCGGCTCGACCAAGCCCTATTTCATCGGTATGCCGCCGGGCGAGGGCGAGGCGCTGCCGGAGTTCGTCTGGCAAGAGCCAGGCGAACAGCCTCTAAAGCGCACGCCCCTCTACGAGTTGCATAAGAGCTTGGGCGCCAAACTCATCCCCTTTGCCGGTTGGGAGATGCCGGTCTGGTATAGCTCGGTGGTCGAAGAACATCTGGCAACCAGGCAGGCGGCTGGACTGTTCGATGTGGCGCACATGGGCGTCTATCAGGTGGAGGGCGCTCAGGCGGCGCAATTCCTCGATAGCGTCTGCGGCAACGACATCGGGGCGCTGGGCGTGGGCGAATCCTGCTACACCCACTTTCTAACCCCTGAAGCGGAGGTGATCGATGATACGTTGGTCTATCGCCGCGCAGCCGACAAGTATCTGGTGGTGGTAAACGCCTCGAACGACGACAAGGACTGGGCTTGGCTGAATGCCGTCAAGGAAGGCAAGGTGCGCGTCGATAACCGCCGTCCGTGGACGCGTGCCTACGGTAGCGGGGCAGTGTTGCGCAACCTGCGCCACCCCAGCGCCGGTGCAGATATGCGCGTCGACCTGGCGTTGCAGGGACCGCGCTCGCGCGATATTCTGCTCGCCCTGGGCTGCAATGCCGAAACGCGTCAGCGCATCCTGAAGCTGGGACGCACCCAGTTGTGCGAAGCGCAGGTGGGCGGCTTTGATCTGGTGATCTCTCGCACCGGCTATACCGGCGAAAAGATGGCTTTTGAGCTGTTTGTTCACCCGCAGCGCGCCGCCGAGCTATTCCAGGCGTTGTTGCGCGTGGGTGAACCTTTTGGTCTAAAACCGGCTGGTCTGGGGGCGCGCGATTCGTTACGCACCGAAGCCGGCTTGCCGCTTTATGGGCACGAGATGGGCAAGGGCTCCGGGGTGCGCGGCGCCCCCGACCTGGGCGTAGCGGAGGCTGGCTTCGGCAGTTACGTCAAGGCGTACAAACCCTGGTTTATCGGGCGTGAAGCTTACCTGCAGCGCGAGCAGAATCGCAAAGGCGTGGTGGTACGCTTTCGCTTCACTGAGAAAGGCGTGCGTATGGCACATCAGGGTGACCCGGCCCTCGACCGGCGTGGCCGCGTGGTGGGCTGGGTGACGAGTTGCGCCATAGATAGCGATGGTTTCCTGACCGGACAGGCGTACGTCGATTTGAAATGCGCAGAGGAGGGAACGCCGCTCTATATCTTTCAGGGCGCTCCGGAATCAGCCGGAAAGGCACCGGCGGAATTACGCCTGGGCGACCGAGCCACCCTGCCGACTCCGGCGGTGGTGATATCTAGATTTCCGAAATAGGAGAAACCTATGCACACTCCCTGGGAGGATCGATATGCTCACCGGACGCAACGGATGGGTAGTTCTGCGATCCGTGAGTTGTTGAAACTTACCGAAAAACCGGACATCATCTCCTTTGGCGGGGGCTTGCCCGCGCCGGATGTCTTCCCTGTAGAGGAGTTCGCTGCTGCCTGCGACCGCGTCCTGCTCTTGCATGGCGCGCAGGCGCTTCAATATAGCACTACCGAGGGCTATTTGCCCTTGCGTGAGCAGATTGCCCGCCACACCGCCCGCTATGGTATTAAGGTTTCGCCTGAAAACATTCTGATCACCTCGGGTTCTCAGCAGGCGCTCGACCTGCTTGGGCGCATTTTCATCAATCGCGGCGACCGCATCCTGGTCGAATCTCCCACCTATTTGGGAGCTCTACAAGCCTGGAATGCCTATGGCGCCGAATACGTGCCGGTGCCGATGGACAAGCAGGGTATGAACACGGATTACCTGGAACAGGCGTTGCGCAGTGGGCCGAAATTTATCTACGTACTGCCGAATTTCCAGAACCCAACCGGTGTTACCCTCTCGCTAGAAAGGCGGCAAAGGCTGGTGGAGTTGGCTGACCGCTACGGCGTGCCGATCATCGAAGACGATCCCTATGGGCAGTTGCGCTTCGAGGGCGATCATTTGCCTTCAGTGGTGGTGCTCGACGACCGCTACCGCAATTCCAATGGGGTGGCGTATCACGGCAATGTGATCTATATCAGCACTTTCTCCAAGATTCTCGCCCCTGGTCTGCGTCTGGCGTGGATCATCGCCCCTGTAGAGGTGATCACCAAACTGGTACAGACTAAGCAAGGCGCTGATCTGCATACTGCCACGTTCAACCAACTGGTCGCATACGAAATATCACGCGGCGGATTCCTGGATCAGCACATTAAGAAGATTCGCAAAGTATACGCCGAGCGCCGCGACGTGATGCTGGCAGCTATGGATCGCTATTTCCCCCCTGAGGTAGATTGGACGCATCCATCCGGCGGTCTGTTCCTGTGGGGCACCCTTCCTGAATACCTTAACGCGGAGGATGTCTTGCGTGATGCGATAGAGCAAAAGGTGGCGTTCGTGCCGGGCGGCCCGTTTCATCCCAAAGGCGGGGGGCACAACACCATGCGCCTGAACTTCTCCTACGCCTCGCCGGAAACGATCATGGAGGGTATCCGCCGCTTAGGCAATGTGCTGCACGCCAAGGTGAAGAGCCAGGTCGCGGTCTGAGACGGCTTATTGAGCAAGGAGGTTTAGGGGAGCACCTCTAACAGCTCGACGTCGAAGATCAGGATGGCGTCCGGCGGGATGACCGGCGGAGACCCCTGCGCCCCATACCCCAAATGCGGGGGGATGGTCAGGCGGCGCTTACCACCCACTTTCATACCGACCAATCCCTCTTCCCAGCCGCGAATCACCATCCCCTGCCCCAGGGGGAATACCAGCGGTTTGTCGCGGTCCAGGGAGGAATCGAACTTGGTGCCGTCGGTGAGCCAGCCGGTGTAATGCACGCTGACCGTGACCCCCGGCTTTGCCTCTGTGCCGCTCCCCACTACAATCTCCTGGTATTGCAATCCCGAATCCGTGGTAACGGTCTGGATGCTGGCATCCAACATCGGTGGACCGGATTCACCCCTTCCAGGTTGGTACAGGTATCGATCTATTAGATAACCACCCGCAAGAACTACCAGGATTGCTGGGATGCCGAGAAACAGGAACAGGTTGCGGCGCCGGGCAACGCGCCGTTTTTCGCGGATGGATTTCTCGCCGGGCAATCTGTTAGCCATTGGACGTCCTCCAGCTCAGGGATTTTGCCGCAAACAGAGGCGGCATCCGAGATTCTAATTGAAAGGCTGGGGTTTTCTACCCGCAATCTAATCCGCTGGCTTGCCGCGTAGCACCGGTCCCAGGTAAGCAGCCGGCGCGGGCGACACGACCACAGGCAGGGAGAGACTATCCCTGCCCAGGGGGTTGGCGACGATCAACGCGACCATGTAGGTCCCAGGATTGGGGTAGGTATGGGTTGGTTGTTCATCATAGGAAGGATTGCTACCATCCCCGAAATCCCAGGTATAAGAAAGTGGTGGAGTGCCATAGGAGTGGTTACTGAAAGTCAGAGGGATGCCTGCCATTGCAGGGGCGGCGGTAAATCCAGCGTGGGGTGGGATGTTCGGCAGGCAAGGCGCGCCCCCGCCCGACAGCACAATGTCATCCAGATGCCAGCCATCGTAGTTTTGCGCTGCATCAGTGGTCAGGCGGAAGCGGATGCGAGCATTGGTCGCGCCGTCCAGGGCTGGCAGGGACAAAGTTTCCTGAAACCAGGCGCCAGGGTTGCGTCCGCTGAAGGCTGCTACCTGCTGCCACGACGTCCCCCCATCGGCTGAGATATCCACCCGCCCCAGGTCATGGTTCTCTTCCAGTTCATAGCTGTGCCAGAAGCTCATGGCAACGCCGCGATAGCTGCTCAGGTCGATTAACGGCGAAGTCAGGGAGATATTCAAATTATTGGCATAGTTGCCATTTGGGCTGTCGCTCCAGGAGTGGATTGGGCTGTGGTAGGCATCGGTAGAAATTGCCCAAGCAGCCGATGCGCTCCAGCCGCGGTTGCCGGCTTCGACGTCATCACTCCAGATTGTGCAGATCGGGTACAGGCTGAAATCCTGGCGAACCAGGCGATAATTCGGGGCAGATAACGCGGTGGTTGAAGTGATCAGGTGACCAGGTGCGCTGGCGCTCAGGATGTAGGTGCCGCTGAGTACATGTGTGGTGTAAAAACCGGTTTGAGGGTCGCTCCATGCCAAAGCGGCGCCAGCCGAAATTTCAGCTGCCAGCGGCAGGCGGGTTACCGCCTGGCGCACATGCCCCTCCATGCGAGGGGCGATCGAGGGGCGCAGGATGTCGAGGAAAATGGCGCTGGGCGTGCCCCAATTGCCGGCTTCGTCCTGCCCGCGCACGAAGAGCATATGGCGCCCCTCTGTCAGGTTGGTGGTGTCCAGCAATACCCCGACCGTTTCACCGGGCTCGTCGAAGGCACCGTCCAAGGCGCTCATGCTAAGGGGGGAAGGATTTTCCCAGGGAGGGGCATCAATGTAGGCTTCGGCGGCTGCGATGGTTTGGGTGGGTTCAGCCTGTGGGGAATGGTTGTAGCGTGTGTCGTCAATCTGGGCTGTGATCTGAACCGCGCCTCCGGGTGTAGCGTAGCGCGGCGTGAGCGTCAGTTCAAGGGTTTCTGGACCGGCAGGCAAAAGGTATGGACTGCGAGCAACCTTGGTTGCATACAACAGGGCGGGGAAATTCTCCGGGACAATGGTCTGCTCGAAAGTGGCGCAATCCTGGAAGAAAGTGTTTCCCACCTCGAGGGTATAGGCTGCCAGTCCCAGTTCGCCATAAGCAAAGTCATTTGTAGTACCGTCGGTGGGGTACAGCTCATAGGATGGTTGGGGAGAGTAGTTGTTGAAGAACGCCAGCTTGCGCCCCAAGGTGCCCAGGGCGGCGGCGTTTGGAGCGGGCTGGCTGGTAAAACCCCATGGCCAAAGCACTAACCTGCCGTAGCTGTGCAAGTCGAGGAAAATGCCTGAGGCTGTTTCTGGCGCGGGCGCGTTGAGATCGTTTGAGCGCTGATCGGGAAAGTGCAGGCGCACATAATCCTGGATCGCTTGCGTCTCCGGTTCAGAAGCCGGGGTCGGACCGCGGTACACCTCATTGCACTGGTTCCCGCTCGACCCGCCGCAGCAGCCCCACTGAAAGGAAAAATTGCGGTTCAGGTCTGCCCCGCGGTTACTGGTATTGCTGCAGTATAGATTGTCGGTGTTCTTGCGCCAGAGCCAGCCTGTTTCAGCCTGCTTGCGCCCATCCGGGTTAGCCTGAAACAGCAGGTGGATTTGGTTGTAATCGAGCAGCCAGGTTACATCTGCGTCTACGCCGTAATTCTGGAGCAGATGTTCGGCGAAACGCAGATTCAGTTCGGCAGGGGCGTATTCGCGGGCGTGTACAGAAGACATGATGAACAAACCCGGCTTGAAGCTCGGGATGGCATCGTTTGCCAGACGCAGCACGTGTAAATCGAAGCCGGGGAGTCCACCCGCGGCGCTCTTTTCCCAGGAATCGCCGATGTCGATCCAGGTTGCCAGCTCTGGGTGGCTGACGGCAAGTTTCTGAGCGGCGGCGTAAGTTTCTTCGACAGTGCGGTAGCATGGATAGCCAGGGATGCCGGCGGTCTGATCGGGGAGCGGCAGGCGTGGTTGCTGTAACAGGCTGGTGAGCTCCTGCTCGATTTGCAGGCTGAAGCCAAGCGATTGCATCCAGCGGTAAGTCTCCAGGTCAATCTCAGCCACCAGGTAGCCGGCGTCGGGGTGGACCTCCCACGGCTCCAATCGCGCAGCCAGCAGGCGCAGCATCTGCGGCTGGTAATATGTAGCGCGCACCACCCAGGGACCATCACCAGGTGGGTCTACTGGAACCTCTGGAGCGAGCTTGGGCTGGCGTATGACAGGCAAGGCTTTGGCGTTCTGCCAGGCGAACCCCACACCGCCGAGTAGAAGGACAGCCGGGAGCAGGAACAAGAGGTGATAACGAAGCTGCGACCTCAACGCTAACCCCCTGGTATTCCTTTGCACTTATTCGGTCTGGTGCCAGGGTTTGAACTCGCGCAGGATGGAATTACCAATGAATTCTCTCAAGATAGAGTTATCGGGAATCAGCTCGGTATCGATGGGTAGGAACCATTCCAGGAACGCCAGCAGGCGTTTGGCTTCGATGTAGCCAGGCTTGCCGAAGGGCACCTGGCGCAGCAGTGGTTCTGCCAGTGGTTTAAGGGCTGAGACCTCGTAAACCAGGGCTGAGTTGAACATAACATCGGCGTTTTCCTGGAATGGGAAGATGTAGCGCTTTTCGCCGCGGCGCACTGACTCCCAGCGCTGGATAGTTTCCTGCGCAGAATAGCCCCGTTCGCGGGCATCGCGCACGATGCGTCGGATCAGACGGGTATCGGTGGTGGAAATGCGGTTCTGCCGATCCAGGTTGAGTTGAGTAAGAGCCGAGGCGTAGATGCGAAAGATCGTCTCCGGTGGGACACCCGGCACCAGGTCGGGGTTCAAGCCGTGGATGCCTTCGAGGATGATGAGTTCGCCTGGTTTTAGCTGAACATAATCCCCGGCGCTGCCCTTGCCGGTGAGAAAATCATAGCGCGGTAGTTGTACTGCTTCGCCGGCGATCAGACGGCGCAGGTCTTCGGTCAGTCGCTGGCGATCGAGCGCTTCGATGGATTCGAAATCGAACTCTCCATGCTCGTCGCGCGGCGTGTGCTCTCGGTCTACGAAATAGTTGTCCATTTCGAGCGCCACGGGCGAAAGACCATGGGCAAGGAGCTGGATTGAGAGGCGTTTGGAGAAGGTGGTCTTACCTGAGGCGGATGGTCCGGCAACCAGGATGAGCCTGATCTGATCGGCGCGGGCGGCAATTTGAGCAGCGATCTCAGCCACGCGCTGTTCGTGCAAAGCTTCGGAAACCAGAATCACCTCTCGGTTGCGATTGGATCGGATGGCGTCGTTCAATGCGCCTACGCTTGAAATACCCAGACGCTCCAACCAGTCTCCATACAGGCGGAATGTGGCAAGCAGCTTCGGATAGGAGGGTTGTGGGAGCAACTCGGTCGGAGCGTGGCGGCGGGGAAAGCGCAAGGTGAAGCCTTCGCCAGTGGGACTTAACGCGAACCATTTGAGATAGCCTGTGGAAGGCACCATATATCCGTGATGATAGTCGTGGTGTCCATCCAGATCGTAAAGGGTGAGATAATCCTTTTGACGATGCGCTAGCAGGCGAACTTTATCCTGCTTACCTTCCTGGCGAAAGTACTCAATTGCCTCCGCCAGCGGCACTTCCAGACGGCGGAAGGGCAGGTCGGCTTCGACGAGCTGACGCATCTTCGTCTCTAACTGGCTCAACTCATCCGAGCTCAAGGGTGGTCGTCCAACGGGCTGGCAGTAATATCCGCCAGAAGCCACCGAATGGTCTACGCTGACGTCGGCGTCAGGGAACAGGGTGATGAAAGCCACTTCCAGCAGGAAGGTGAGCGAACGGCGATAGATGCGCATACCATCTGCGTCGCCCATGGTGACCGGCTGGACGTGCGATTCGATCTGGATGGGGTAGGTGAGCTCGCGCAACTGATTGTTGACGATGGCACCAACGATGGGAGGCATTTCATCTTGGAGCAGGCGCAGGAAATCTCCCACAGGCGCGCCGCGCGGACCGCTGATGAGACGACCGTCCGGCAGGTGAATCTCTACCGTAGGGCGCGGCTTGGCAAATTTAAACTCATCCTTTTTCTGACTCTCCATGGCTGGCTTTTCGGACTTTGATTCTATCACGTCCGCTGCCTGCCGCGTTTGCCAGCGTTGAGAAATGTCTTGCATCGTTATTCGGTTGGATGCCATCTTGATAAATCCTGTCTGCATTTGCTGACTTGAACAGAGCCTTCGATTCCTCTCTTGGGTGTTTATCGTTACAACTTACATCGAGTTAAAGCAAATTGTGGGTGGAATTGTTACAGGTATGACGAAATTGTAGGCTAATCCGCGACATTGCTGCTGTTTAATCTCGGTTCTGGCGCGGGCTTCTTTAAGAAAGCCTGCGGAAGCCGAAACCGGCTTCCGCAGGCTGTAAGGATTACAGACTGTGACAGGGAATCCCGGCTGTCGTTATTCCTCGGTTGGCGCAGGGCTGCAGCAGAGCACCAGTTCCTTGGCGGCTTTGACTTCGTCCACGCGCCCAACGGGGGTGCGATGTGGAGCTGTCTTTAACAACTCTGGCTGGTTGCGCGCTTCTTCGGCAATCTGGAGCAATGCATCAACGAAGGCGTCCAGGGTTTGCTTGCTCTCGGTCTCGGTTGGTTCGATCATCAATGCTTCGTGGACGATGAGCGGGAAGTAGTTCGTTGGGGGGTGGAAGCCGTAGTCCATCAGGCGTTTGGAGATATCGAGGGCATGGATCTCGGGTGCGTCTTCCCAATGACCCTCGGCGACAAATTCGTGCATACAGATGCGGTCGTAAGGGACGTGATACATATGGCGCAGACGGGCGAGCAGGTAGTTGGCGTTGAGCACCGCGTGCTCCGATACTGCGCGCAAACCCTCTTTTCCATGCATGCGCATATAAGTGTAGGCGCGCACCATCATTCCAAAATGCCCGTGGAAAGCCTTAACCCTGCCAATGCTCTTGGGCGGGTAGATAAATCCGTAGAGCGGCGGCAAGTCATCTTCTTCGTCTCCTTCGTCAACGATACCCACCAGCGGTCCGGGGAGATAATCTATAAGGTTAGCAGCTACACCCACTGGGCCGCTGCCGGGTCCGCCGCCGCCGTGTGGGGTGGAGAAGGTCTTGTGCAGGTTGTAGTGCATTACATCGAAGCCCAGGTCGCCAGGACGGACGATGCCGAGCAAAGCATTCAGATTGGCGCCATCACCGTAGACCAGACCGCCCGCGGCGTGCACCAGGCGGGTCACCTCTTCCACATGCTCGTCGAACAAACCCAGGGTGTTGGGGTTGGTGAACATCAGACCAGCCAGGGTGTCGTCGCACTCCTGACGCAGGGCATCCAGGTCAATGTTGCCGCGTGCGTCTGATTTCAACTCGACCACGCGCATGCCGCTCATGGCGGATGTAGCCGGGTTTGTGCCATGAGCCGAATCGGGGACGAGGATCTTATCGCGCTTGGTGTCGCCGCGGTCTGCATGATAAGCGCGGATGATGAGCACCCCCGTGAGTTCGCCTTGCGCGCCGGCGGCTGGTTGGAGAGTCACTCCGGCGAAGCCGCCGATCTCTTTCAACCACTCCTGCAACTCGTACATCAAAACCAGGGCGCCCTGCACGGTATCGATGGGTTGGAGCGGATGGAGCAGGGCAAAACCTGGCAGTCGGGCAGCTTCCTCATTCACCTTCGGGTTGTACTTCATCGTGCAGGATCCCAAGGGATAGAAGCCGGTGTCGATGGAATGGTTCATCTGGGAAAGGCGGGTGAAGTGACGGACAACATCTACTTCAGACAATTCGGGCAGGGGCAGTTTGTCGCGCAGCAGGTCGTCGGGCAACGCCTCGATTGGTACATCTGGCGCGGGGAAACGGAAGCCAACCCGACCAGGGATGGAGAGATCGCAGAGCAATGGTTCAGTCATGGCGAACCTCCTTCAGCACGCGCACTAGGAAATCAATCTCTTGCTTGGAGTTCACCTCTGTGACTGCAATGAGCATATGATTCTTCAACTCCGGGTAATCCTGTCCTAGGTCGTATCCGCCCAGGATGCCGTGATCGAGCAGGTGGGCGTTGATCTCTTCCACCGGTCTGGGACAGCGCACAACAAATTCGTTGAAGAACGGCGCGGTTGACCAAAGCTTGTAACCGCGCACCTTGGCGATGTTTCGGGCGGCGTAATGGGCTTTGTGGTAGCACAATTCAGCCACCTGGCGCAGCCCTTGCTTTCCCAACAGGCTCAGGTAGACCGCAGACGCCAGAGCCATCAATCCCTGATTGGTGCAGATGTTGGAAGTGGCTTTCTCACGCCGGATATGTTGCTCTCGGGCGGTCAGGGTAAGTACGTAAGCTCGCTGACCACGGTTATCGACCGTTTCGCCCACCAGGCGTCCAGCCATCTTACGTACATACTCTTTGCGGGTAGCAAAAATACCCAGGTAAGGACCGCCAAATGAGAGCGGGATGCCAAGTGGTTGGCCTTCGCCGGTGACAATGTCGGCGCCAAACTCACCGGGTGCTTTGAATAGTCCCAGGGCAATTGGGTTAATTGAGACGGCGAGAAGGGCGCCGACATTGTGAACAGCTTGCGCCAGGGAGGTGTAGTCGTACAGCCTGCCGAAGAAATCGGGGTATTGCACCACTACCAGAGCGGTATTTTCGCTCAAGAGCGGCAACAACGCTTCGGGACCTGCTTTGGCGGGTATATCTTCGCCCAGGAAAATCAGAGATTTGCCTGGATGGTACGTGTGTACCGTCTGGCGGTAATGCGGATGAAGCGCTGGAGAAAGCACGATCTGGTTGCGTTTGCCGCGGAAGTTGGCATGCGCCATGCTGACTGCCTCAGCCACGGCTGTGGCGCCATCGTAATGAGAGGCGTTGCTCACTTCCATGCCAGTCAGGGCAACGATCAGGCTCTGGTAATCGTAGATCGCCTGCAAGGTGCCCTGTGACAGTTCGGGCTGGTAGGGGGTATATGCGGTATAGAACTCGCCGCGGCGCAGGATGGCATCAACGGCGGCGGGAACATAGTGATTGTAAGCGCCAGCGCCGAGAAAGCAGACCATCTCGGCGGTGTGTGAGTTGGCGAATGCCAGTTCCTGCATTTCGCTCAGGGCTTCCATCTCGGTCATCCCGGGAGGTAAATTCAGGTCCGGAAAGCGATGGGCTGCTGGCACATCCTGAAAGAGGTCAGCCACGCTTTTCACACCGATGGTCTTGAGCATGGCTTCCCGTTCAGCCGGCGTATGGGGAAGGTACATCGTTCCTCCTCATAAAGTGAAGCAAGGCTTAACCCTTGCTTTCAACCGCAGCCTGATATGCAGCCGCGTCCATTAACCCATTCAACTCGCTTGGATCGCTCAGTTCCAATTTGACCATCCAGGCGGCGCCATAGGGGTCGCTATTGATTATTTCGGGCGTGTCGGGCAGAGCTTCATTGATCGCCACGACCTTGCCGCTGATGGGCAGGTAGACGTCGGCGGCAGCTTTGACAGATTCGACCGTGGCGCAGGAATCGCCTTGTTTGACCACGTCGCCGACGGCGACCAGGATCTCGACGAATACGATGTCTGAGAGCTGATCCTGGGCGTAATCTGTAATGCCAACTGTGCCAATGTTGCCTTCCACGCGCACCCATTCGTCGTTCTTTGTATATTTCAGGTCGGTTGGAAAATTCATCTCAAACCTCCGGTGCTGATGAGTTTAGAAAATGTAAAAGGCGCACGCATTGAGAGCGTGCGCCTCTGTCTAGAACCTGAGAGATTCGCGCCGGTTGATCAGGCGCTTGCCCCGTCGGTGTCAGCCAGGAGTTTTTGGCTGAGCTTTCCAGAGGGATGCGCGAGCAGGGTCCTTCTACCTGAGAGTTTCACCCGCCACAATCCTGTGACGGATTTGCCCCTTCGGTGCTCAGACTGCAGCGATGGTATTAATATGCCTGAGACTCTCCCCTGCACCCGTTAGATTAGTGATTTCATTCTAAGAGAGAGTTGGGGAAAAGTCAAGGTAATGCAATTGAGGTGTTAAACCCAACCCTGATTCTTGATGAAGTTGCTGATCACGGGTAGTTGCGTGTAGTTGCCGCGGTAGGAATCGATCGCTGGCCATAAGGTAACCAGCCAGACCAATGGCGCGCAGATTGCGCCAACGACGGTTACGCTTAATACAATCATCAGCACCCACAGCACAATATTCAATGCTATAGATTGCACCGCGTGATATTTGATGAATGGTCTGGCACGTTTGGTCTCCATCAGTAACATAATGATGGCGATGATCCCGATTGGGTAACCGAGCGCCGCCCAAAGCTTGTCATCGCTGGTGATCTCGCCGGTTGGAACTTGTTCAGCCATGTTTTATACCTCCTTGAGCTTTTGGTTGATGTAAGCACATCCTTCGCGGATTGATCAGACATTCCAAGATGTGATAACCCCGATTCTTTGCCATGGTTACGTTTTCTCTCGAGGAAGTCGTTGGAATAACAGATTTGTCAGGCAACTTTCGATGACCGGAATGCCATTGCCTGAATCGCATTGTCTAAGAACGTCCTCGCCCGGCGGGACTTATGAAAAATTCCAGGCTAAGATGAACAAAACCGTGAACAGGCTACTGATGATGAGCTGACGTACGCCGATGCGGGTAGGTTTGTACCCCACTGCCGGCTTCAGGCTGCCGTAGATGCTTTCTGCCCATTGCAAGGCGTATGGCAAAGGCAACCAGGCAGGCAACAGGTCTGCCAGGCTGTACGCCAATACCAGAGCCAGGTTGAAGCTTGTGTATAGCAGGGCGCGCCGCGCCATGCGCAGGCGGACGGATAGCGTTGGAGTTGACGCCAGCTCGCGTTGCTCCAGGCGGAGGTAAGCGTAGACGATAGACGCCGCCGACTGCAGCCAGGTGAGCAGGAACAGCCACCAACCGGGGATGGTCAGGTTGTGCAGGATGGGGTCTGGCGAGCTCAACCCGGAAGCGCCTACGCCCACCCAATAAGCCGCTGGCGCAGCTAGAGCGAGCACACCACTCCCCACCACTTCCACTCCTGCCTGGCGGCGTTCCTGTCGCCGGCTGACCAGCGCCAGATGCCAGACAAATACCGGTATGCCGGGCAACGCCAACCAGAGCAAATAGGCGAAACCTTGCCGAATCAGACCGACCAGCGACAACAACCCGACCATGCCATACAGGATAATCCAAAAACGTGCAGCAGGCAGATCGCGCCTGGAACGCCGCCCACTGTATACCTTGATGGCAGTAGTGATCGGCTGGCGGATGAGGAAGGCTGCTATGGCAGCTATGATTAGATACACAGACGCGAGAGAAAAGCTGCCGCCAGCGAACAGCCCGATCAGCAGCGGGCTGAGCATGAATACCCACGCTCCGTGTTCTGTGGGGAGAGCTACCTGACGACGTAAATAGGTTGTTGTGAATCCTGTAAACATTGTCTGGATTATATTGCACATTTTTATGAGCGGAAATCTACTCATGCGGGAGATCGGGTTTACCCTACGATCTTGCCATCCATCATATTGGAGAGCGGACAAGCGTCACTCACTATTTTCGAAGGGCTATGATATAGTAATCTGGATGGCGAGACGGAAACACTCCCCACAAATCATTTCGATAGGCTTGAGTGTTAGCGCATCTTTGATTTTGGGTGTTATCGCGCTGATGTGGGTGAGTGAGATGATGGGTTCGTTATTCCGCTATCGCTCGCCGTTGCACCTCCAGCCGCCGCAACCTGGCGTAGGCAGCGGTGTGCGCAGCACCCGAAGATTGGTGCTGATTTTGGTTGACGGGCTGCGCCTGGATACGGCGCAAAATCCTCAAGTGATGCCCTACCTGAACCAGTTGCGCCAGCGAGGTGCCTCTGCAGCTATGCACAGTCGCCCGCCCTCTTATTCTCAGCCCGGATACGCCACCTTATTGGTAGGCGCCTGGCCCGAACTGCATGACGCGCCCGTGATGAACCTTGAGGAGGATGAGATACCTGTGTTCAGCCAGGATAACCTGTTCTCTGCAGTCCGGCGGGCGGGTTTGCAGACGGCAATCGCCGGCTATTCCTGGTTTGAAATGCTGGTGCCGCAACAGGATGTGAGTATCGCGTTTTACACCTCCGGCGATGATAAATTGGCAGATGAAGCTGTGGTGCAGGCGGCTTTGCCCTGGCTTGAGAGCGACGACTATCACTTCGTGCTGATTCATCTTGATCAGGTGGACTACGCCGGGCACCACGAAGGCGGGCCGCTTGATCCGCGCTGGAATCAGGCGGCGCAGCGCGCTGACGAGCTGATCCGCAAGATTGCCACCCGCCTGGACCTGACCCAGGATACCTTGCTGGTGGTTAGCGATCATGGTCACATCAGTTCCGGTGGTCACGGTGGAGATGAACCGGAAGTGCTCACTGAGCCATTTATTCTGGTTGGCGCAGGTATCATTCCGGGAGAATATGGGGGTGTTCAAATGGTGGATGTCGCGCCCACCATAGCGGCGTTGCTGGGCGCCAATTTGCCGGCTGCCAGCCAGGGACGAGCGTTGACCGAAATGCTCGAATTGACCCCCGAGCAACGTGCTGTGCTGGAAGCGCGCACAGCGGCGCAACAGGCTGAACTCCTCATGGCATATGGCAGGGGAATCGGAGAGGAGGTCGAAAAGCCTGCACAACTCTCCGTAGAAGCCTGGCAGCAGGCTTTGAATGATGCACGTATGCACCGTTTGCGGCGTGAGCGGTGGTCCCGCCAAGCCCTGGCGCTCGGCGTCGTCTTGCTTGCGGTTGCGTTCGTATCCTGGCGGCGGAAGAGCATCTCTCCCTGGATGATAGTCTGCGCTTTGCTCTATCCCTTGCTCTTTCACCTGCGCTATGCTGTTCTTGATGGGTTGCCCTACTCGCTGAGCTGGATGAGTAGCGCTCGGGTATTTCTCACCTCCCTGACGAGCGCGGTTCTGTTTGCTTTTAGCATAAGCGGTGTGATCTTTCTGCTCGGGCGCAGACTGTACCAACGACCGATCAGCCAGGCGCTCAGCGAGGTGTTTGGCTTTACGCTTGGGGTAGCACTTTTGCAGGCGCTGCCTGCGCTATATAGTTTTGTCCTCAACGGCGCCTGGGCAAGTTGGACGCTGCCAGATATGCGCAGCTATTATCTGGCTTTTATCTCGTTGATTCAGATCCCGGTTGTCAGTCTGAGCGGGTTAGCCCTGGCTGGCGTCTCTGCCCTGGCAGCCTGGCTTGGAAGGCACCTTTTTGGCAGGGTTGCCTGAAAATGGGTTTTTCCTCCTGTATGGTTGTCACTCATCACTGAGGAGCTTGAGCAATGGAAACTGTACTTACCTATAAAGACAAACGCGTCGTCATTTCGCCGGAACAACCATTCGTGATCATCGGCGAGCGCATCAACCCCACCCGGCGTAAAAAGCTGGCAGAGACGATGGCGCAGGGGGATTTTTCCGTGGCTCTGGAAGATGCCCGCAAGCAGGTAGAAGCCGGTGCGCAGGTGTTGGACGTCAATGCTGGCATCCCAGGCGGCGACGAACCAGCCCTTCTAAAGGGTGCGGTGCAGGCGGTCATGGAGGCAGTTCAAGTGCCGTTATGCATAGACACTGCTAACCCGGATGCCCTCGAAGCTGCCCTGGCTATCTATCCTGGAAAGGCGCTGATCAATTCGACCACCGCCGAGGAGAAGATGATGGAGCGCATCTTCCCACTTGCCAGGCAATATGGCGCGGCTGTAATCGGCGTAATCACCGATGAAAAAGGCATTCCTGCGACGCCTCAAGCGCGCCTGGAAGTAGCTGAAAAACTGGTGAAGCGGGCGGGTGATTATGGTATCCAGCCGGATGATATCGTTATTGATTGTCTGGCATTGACAGTGGGCGCCGATTCTAACGCCGGCCGCGTCACCCTGGATGCCATGCAGCTTGTCCGGCAAGAGTTGGGGGTGAATCTGAGTCTCGGCGCCAGCAACGTCTCCTTCGGCTTACCGGATCGCAAGATCCTCAATGTCGCCTACCTGGCATTGGGGGTGGCGCGCGGCTTGACTGCCGCCATCACCGATCCGACCGTGCCCGAAATCCAGACCATCTTGTTGGCTTGTGACCTGTTAATGGGGCGCGATGAATACGCCATGCGCTGGATTCAGGCGTTCCGCAAGCGCGAAAAGGCAAAATCGGCAGCCGAGGGGAAATTGTGAGAATGGCTCGGATGTTAGATGTATTTCAAACCTGAGCCGGTGTTGAAAAGCACCACTCGCTCGTCAGGGGTGATCCAGCCGTTCCTGATCAGTTGAGACAATGCCGCCAGGGTTGCTGCGCCCTCTGGAGCGGCGAAGACCCCTTCCCGACTAGCGAGCCATCGCTGCGCCGAGAGCATCTCCTCATCGCTGACGGCAATGGCGATTCCCTGGCTCTCGCGTATGCAGCGCAAGATCAGGCGGTCAGCGTAGCTTTTCGGCACGCGCAATCCCGAGGCGATCGTCCGAGCGTCCTGCCAGAATTCACATCTGTCCGCGCCTTTGGAGAACGCCTGCACAACAGGCGCGCAGCCCGTCGCCTGCACCGAAACCAGGCGCGGGAGGTTGGTCTTTTCCAGCCAGCCCAGCGCTTCAAGCTCGGCGAATGCCTTCCACATGCCAACCAGCCCGGTGCCGCCGCCGGTAGGATAGATAATCACCTCGGGGAGTTCCCATCCGAAGCTTTCTGCCAGTTCGTATCCCATCACCTTTTTCCCTTCCACCCGATATGGCTCTTTGAAGGTAGAGAGGTCAAACCACCCCTCTTGGCGGGATTTTTCACTAGCAAGTTGGGCGGCGTCGCTAATCAAACCTTCGACTGTGATCACTTCTGCGCCGGCAATGCGGCACTCTGCCAGGTTAGCGCGAGGCGTATCTCTGGGCATGACGATGCATGCCTGTAATCCTGCGCGCGCGGCGTAGGCAGCCAGCGCGCCGCCGGCGTTTCCGGCTGTGGGGATGATCAGCTTGGAGATTCCCAGCTCATTGGCTTTCGATACCGCCGCCGCCAGTCCGCGCGCCTTGAAGGTGCCGGTTGGATTGCGGCTCTCGTCCTTGAGATACAGTTTCGGCAGGTTGATTTCCCTGCCGATGGCGGGTAGATGCAGTAGTGGAGTGTCACCTTCGCCCAGGCTGACGATGTATTTGGGGTCGCCAACTGGCAGTAGCTCAGCCCAACGCCACATGCCATGCGGCTTCTGTGATAAGGCGTCTCGGTTGAGATGGCGGCGCGCGCTTTCCAGGGCGTAGTTCGCTAGCAAAGGCGCCTGGCAGAGTTGGCAAACGGTTTGCGGGATGGTTGCGGGGTATTCACGCTCGCAGGAGGAGCAAGTCAGACTGGTAAGATATGACATCGCCAGGATTTTATCACCGATCGGTGGAACTTCTCTCTGTCAGTCTGCGTCTTTAATGACGTTAGTTGAGGTGTCTGGTTGGTCGTCGCATATTTAACAAAATGATAATCATGATTTCATTAGTACTTAACAATCATTGACTATACAAGGTACTGATGCTATATTTGCGAAATGAATATAGCTTGGCATACAACCTGTTCTGCGTGATGATGGGTAATAAATCTCACTTCTGCCAGCGCTGACCGTTGGGGCAACGCAGATTGCGCTAGGGATCTAATTACGACAATTTTTGTAACAATATTGGTTATGGTGCGTTCCTATTGATGCAGGGTGATATCTGGACGCGCTATTGAGTCGGATAATTTCTCTAGTGAGCAAGGGGATAACTTGACAAGCCAGTGGTACGTATTGTGCTGTAAGCCGCATAAAGAGCAACTGATCTCGCGCCAGTTGCGGCAGATGGGTTTCGAGACGTATTTCCCCTGCAGCGTCGGTTCACGTCAAAAAACCGGCAGGCTCGAGGTCAAGCCTTATTTTCCTGGATATCTTTTTGTGCGGGTTGACCTGAATGAGGTAAGTTTGTCAACTTTCCAATGGATGCCACATACAGAAGGACTGGTGTGCTTTGAAGCGCGCCCTGCTCACGTTCCTGATCGCTTGCTTCAGGCTATGCAGCGACATGTGGTGGATGGTCAGACGCCTGTGCGGCTTGAGGGCAATGTTATGCAGGTCAACCGTCAGGGGATGCAGCCTGGCGACACGGTCGAGGGCTACGAGTCACTGCTCGACCTGAATCTGAGCGGCGCAGAACGCGTCAGCGGATTGTTGCGCATTTTGGAGAATTTGAGTTTACCACCTGAGCATGCTCAGGAGTAGTTGGGACAAAACAAGCCTGATCTGAAACCCGGCAAGGTGGATGTTCAGGTTTGTGTCAGTAGGGGAGTCATCCCGACATTCTGCCTGCAGGATGTCGGTAGGGCGGAGCATGGATTTTATTCGTGGAAAGCGCCAAGTCAGGGGGATATCGCGATGCGGCGCTGGCGCTATTAAGTTAAAGTATTGTCAAAAATGTTACAGGCGTTGAATTTGTATATATCACGCCAGGCGGATAGCTTCTGGCGCTATTGGTTGGAGCAAACTATTTGCTTCATCCTGGGTTGGATTCCAACCATCATTGGCATTCTGTTGCGCGGCGTTTTCTATCGCCTGATTCTGCGCATGGATGGCTGGGCTGCAATTGAGAACGGTGTGCGGCTGCGTTTTGCCAACCACATCCGCCTTTGTCATGGCGCATACCTGGATCAAGGCGTGTACCTGCATGCTTGCCCACAAGGGATCGAAATCGGACCAGGGACGATCGTCATGCACGGGGCGGTACTGCACGTCTACAATTTCCGGGGCATACCGCATTCGGGCATCAAAATTGGTCAGGATAGCCTAGTGGGGGAGTACAGCATCATTCGTGGACAGGGTGGCGTGAAAATAGGCGACCGGGTTTACACCTCGCCATTCTCCCAAATCATCGCTGTGAATCATGTCTTTGATGATCCCACCCGTCCATTTGTCGAACAGGGCATCACGGCGGAAGGGATTGTGATTGAGGATGACGTTTGGATCGGCGCGGGCGCGATCATCACCGATGGGGTACACATCGGCAAAGGAGCTGTGGTTGCAGCCGGCGCAGTGGTCACCAATGATGTGCCAGCCCACACTGTAGTAGGCGGCGTTCCGGCTCGTCCTATCAAGACGATTCAGCCTGGGCAGCCTGCTGATCCCACAAAGGTAATTTATTGATTATCAGTTTTTTCAGGGAGGCGATTGATGACCACCTTATCTGTTGTGATACCAGCATATAACGAAGAACGCGGCATTGCAGAAATCACCCATCGCGTGCTGGCGATCAAAGAGTCGCTGGCTCAAGCCGGCGTAGATCAGCTTGAGGTCATTGTTGTAGATGATGGCTCGCGGGATCGAACGGCGGAGATTGTTGGTGCTATAGCCGGGGTGCGATTGATCCGCCATCCCAAGAATCGCGGTTATGGCGCCGCTCTCAAAACCGGTTTCTCGCACGCTACCGGCGAGTTGATCGGTTTCTTGGATGCCGATGGGACATACCCGCCAGAATATTTTCCTCAACTCTGCGCAAGAGCCATCAACGGCGCAGACTTGGTGATCGGGTCGCGTATGGCGGGTGCGGCGAGCCAGATGCCGTTTACCCGACGGGTGGGTAATCTGTTTTTCGCCGCTTTGCTCACCCTGGTTGGTCGCCAACGCGTGACCGACAGCGCCAGCGGCATGCGCGTTTTCAAGCGCGAAACGCTGGGGCGCATCTATCCTTTGCCAGATGGTTTGAACCTGACACCTGTTATGAGCACGCGCGCCATCCATGAAGGGATTAGAATGGAGGAAGTGCCGATCCCTTACAGTGAGCGGGTGGGACGGTCCAAGCTCAGCGTAGTGCGCGATGGGCGCATCTTCTTACAATCGATGATCTGGACTGTGCTCACCTACAACCCTGTTCGCATCTTGGGGCTGATTGGCTTGAGCGGGATTGCTTTGGCTGGGGTGGTTGGATTGGGTTTGGTAATAACGCGCCTGAGCGGGGTGACCAAACTCGGACCTTTGGGAGTGGCTGCGTTGTACTGGGCGTTGATTTCTGCTGTGGCAGGGATCAGCATATTCGCCTTGGGGGTTACATTTAACTATCTGGTCTCTTTATTTTATAAGCAGCCGATTCGTCAGGGCTTGTTTGGTAAGCCGATCTTCGACCCACCGCTCGAGACTCACTTTGGCTGGCTGGGCATTATAAGTCTGCTGTTGGGGTTGGGATTGGGCGTGACCAGCCTGATATTGGGGATGAACGGTTGGGAAATCGCTCGATTGTGGCTGTATATGCTTGGGAGCGCCATGTTCATCCTGGTGGGGGTACAATTGATCATCTATTGGATTTTGATGCGTGTGCTGGCTGAACTGAGCCAGCGCGATGAACTGGCGCGTAAGGATTTCAACGGAGTTTGATGCAAATGGACGAGCAAAATTCGGGCAAAATTCCTCCTTCCATCAAAGACAACCTAGGTACGCGGCGGTTGGCGAAGCTGCGGATGGCGGAGTATCCGAACGTAGACGAAATCGTGCGGCGGGGTTTGGTTGGGCGCGGGCGGAGGGAGGATGCGGTGGACGTATTGCTGGTGAACCCGCCGACGCCGGACGGGGGATATTGGATTCGGTCGCAGCACCGGGTAGGGCGGCGGACGCGGGAGAACATGGTGTGGCCGCAGGTGAGTCTGGCGCAGCTGGCGGCGATGCTGGTGCCGGAGTATCGGGTGAAGGTGATCGACGCCAACGCCGAGCGGATGGGGTGGGAGGCGTTTCGTAGGGAGCTGGAGCGGTGGCAGCCGAAGTACTACGTGACGCAGGTGACGGCGCCGACGCTGGAGAACGACATGTACGGGTGTTTTCTGGCGCATGCGCGCGGGGCGGAGACGATTGCGTTTGGGACGCACGTGACGCCGATGCCGCGGGAGAGCCTGCGGGCGTATCCGAGTCTGGATTACGTGCTGGTAGGGGAGCCGGACCTGACGCTGCGGGATTTGATCGATCACCTGGAGGGGAAGGTGAGGGGACGTCCGGGGTGGTTGGAGCGGATGCTGGAGAAGAGCGAGCCTGGGTATCGGCCGTCGTTGAAGGAAGATGGGAGGGTGGAGCTGGGAGGGGTGAAGGGGGTGGCGTGGCGGCGAGGGGGGGAGATTGTGGTGAATGCGCCGCGGCCGTTCATAGCGGATTTGGACGACATGCCGATGCCGCTGCACGAGCTGTTGCCGTTGGAGAAGTACCGGATGCCGTTGATCAAGGGGCCGTTCACGTTCATTGTGACCAGTCGAGGGTGTCCGGCTGGGTGCACGTACTGCATCAAGCACGTGAGCTACCAGTACAGCACGCGGCTGAGGTCGCCGAAGCTGATCATGGAGGAGTTGTGGCGGTTGAAGGGGCTGGGGATCGAGAACATCCACATGTATGCGGACCTGTTCACGGTGAGTCGGGAGCAGGTGATGGAGTTGTGCGAGCGGATGATCGAGGAGCGGATCAACATTCGGTGGACGTGCAACAGTCGGGTGGACTATGTGGACGAAGAGATGCTGAAGCAGATGGGGCGTGCTGGGAACTGGCTGATCTCGTGGGGGATCGAGAGCGGGAACGAGCAGATCTTGCGGCACGTGCGCAAGGGGGCGTATCCGGAGAAGGCGGAGCGGGCGTTGAGGTGGGCGCGAGCGGCAGGGATCAAGAACTGGGGGTATTTCATCATAGGGCTGCCGGGGGAGACGGAGGAGACGATTCGGGAGACGATCGAGTTTGCGAAGCGGTTGCCGTTGGACATTGCGTTGTTTCATGTGGCGGCGCCGTACCCGGGTACGCCGTTTTTCTACGAGGTGGTGGAGCGGAGGTGGTTTCGAGCCGGGACGAGGTGGGAGCAGGTGGACATGGATCGGGAGACGGTGCTGGACTATCCTGGGCTGAGTGCGGAGCGGTTGTTGTACTGGCAGAAGCGAGCGTTTCGGGAGTGGGCGCTGAGGCCAGGTCCGATGCTGACGTATCTGAAGATGTTGATGACGGACTGGTCGACGCTGAAGTCGGCATTGAGCGTCGGCTTGCAGCACCTGAGGTGGCAGACAAGCGAGAGTTGATGAAAGAGACAACGCGCTCCACATTAGCTTATACTTACTGGCGCTTGCGCTCTCACCGCCTTTCATGGGCGCTGTTGGTTGCTGTCCTGCTTGCCAGCATAGCCTCGCAGGGTCTGGTCAGCGCGCAATCCAGCCGGGGAGGTTGGGAAACGCCGATCAACCTCTCAAAATCGGGCGGCGCCAAAGATCCACTGGCTGTGGTAGATGCAAATGGCCAGTTTCATGTCATCTGGAAAGATGAATTCGCTGATTGGGTTTACACGTCGGGTGAGGGCTCAGACTGGAGTGTGCCCACAGCAGCCGCTTTCATCTTCGAGGATCGGGTGCCGCGCCTGTTTGCCGATGCGGCTGGAAACATCCACGCTTTTTGGATTGATGAGGAGGGAGTGCTGTTTCATGGTTGGGCTCCAGCCAGCTCTTTTGGTTCTCCCTCTGGCTGGGCTGGAACACAGGTGCTGGCGGCTGCGGCAGCGGCATACGACTTGGCAGTGGATTCTCGGGGGGTAATGCATCTGGCGTATGTGCGTAACCTGAATACGTCTGACTTCCCCGCTGGAGTGTATTACCTCAGTTCCAGTACGAATGGCGCTTCCTGGTCGATGCCGGTGGGGCTGTATCGCTCTGCTTATATGCGTACATTGACGGAGGAAAATGCCAGCCTGGATCTTGCCGTCACAGACACCGATGGAGAACAGCACGTTTATGTTGCCTGGGATAATCCCATCCAAAAGCGGGTGCTGTTAATTGCCTCCCTGGATGGTGGTAGAAATTGGGGAGACGTTTATCAGGTTGATGGTCCGAGCCCAACCACGGTGACCACCAACCCGTTTAGATTAAAGGTCAATCCGCAGGGGGATGAGGTTTTATTGGTCTGGAATTCCGGACTGCAAAGCGGTTTTGACTGCACCCAGTACTACCAGTCGTCATCGGATGGTGGCGCAACCTGGAGCGAACGGCGCGTCATGTTCGAGAATTATGTCGGTTGTCCGCAGGATAACCAATTTATCCCCTTTGGCGATGATCTCACGCTTTTATTCACCAACATTCAGGAAGAGATCTTCCTGAGCGCCTGGGATGGCAAACGCTGGAGCCTGCCGCAACCACAAGGCGCATTGTTTAGCTTTACCAACCCGGATACATTCAGCTCGGTTGATTTTCGCTGCCGTCAGCCATTGAAGGGCGGCGCTGATCGCCTCTGGGTTGTTGGTTGCGACCAGGCTGGCGGCGGGGATATCTGGGTAACCTCTCGCCAGATTGGCTCTACCGATGCCTGGTTCCCGCCGCCAACAGCCTGGTCGGATCTAAGGGAGATTTCCACCGCTGAGGTCCCTATAGGTTCGGTCGAGGTTCTGGTGGATGTCCATGGTGGACTGCATGCCCTCTGGACTCAACGTGAAATCGCTACAGAAGGGGTTGGAAAAATAAAACTGTTCTACTCTCGACTCGAAGACCAGGAGTGGACTGAAGGAGTGGCAGTGGTCAATTCTCCCTCTGGCGAGATAGCATCTCCGGCTCTGGCGATTGATCCTGATAACCGGTTGTTCGTCCTCTGGCGGGATTCGCAAACGGGTGAGATCTATAACAGTTGGTCCAGCGCTGATTTGGCGATCAGCCCCTTTGAGTGGACCGCGCCTAAAGGTCTGCCGATGCCTTACCCGGTTGGGAGCGCGCCGGATTTACTGATCCAACCCAACGGGGATCTGATGGCGGTTTACGCCATACCGGTCAATGAAGGTCGCGGTATCTATATGACTGGCTCCAGTAACCACGGGGAGACCTGGTCAACCCCTGTGCAGATATTCGATGCCGCTTCGAGTGAGTGGGTGATGGTGGATCATCCCCGCATTGCACAGTCGGAAAATGGCGCCTTACATCTGCTCTGGACGCGCAGCCAATTGGGAGAACAGAACAAGCCGGTTGCATTGTATTATTCTTCATCCACCGATGGTGGAAAAAACTGGTCGGAGGCTCAGCTCGTGGTCGAACAGCCCCTGAATTGGCTTGAAATCGAGAGCGATGAACAACAAGGGATTCATCGGATGTGGCTGGGCGAAAAAGATACTCAAACCAGCCTGTGGCACCAATTCTCGAGCGATGGAGGATCCACCTGGAGCCAGCCGGCTAACATGACGCGCTTTGGTGAAACACCCGCAGCTGCAACCCTGGTGAGAGATGCTGGTGGACGCTTGAACTTGCTCCAGGCGGTGACCGATTCGAGCGGGAAGGTAATGATCAGTCACTCGATCTGGCGCGGCGAACGATGGTCTCCTGAGCAAGATTTGACTGTATCAGAGGCGGTAGATGAGCGGATTGAATCTTTGGGTGCGGGTATATCTCCAGATGGAAGCCTGGTAGTCGCGTTCAGTTTACAGGGGCAAAAGGGACAGCAGATGATCCACACCTTGCTGGTTGCCGAACGTCAGCTGGCTGACATTGAACCTGTCCCAGTGCTGACAATCAGCCCCACGCCTTCTTTTGGTGGTGAGGTTGAACCAACCTCTGCGCTGGCGGTGGCAACCGTTACTCCCGGGAGCCCATCCACAACCATGTCCGTAACACCCCAAACGCCAACCGTAACTTCCCCACCCCCTGCGCCAACCAGCTTGTTCTCTCTTGGCAGTCGGTTGTCAGGCAACGTTGTGGGCGGATTATTGGCTATGCTGGTGGTTATAGTTACCGCCGGGTTGGCTTTTATGGTTATTCGCAGGATGAACCGTTAAAAGTTCATGCCGTTGCTCAAGGTGCCTGGAGCGCTGCCACCAGGTTTTGGATGTAGAACAGATCGCCACGCTCAAAAGCCGGTGCATCCAAATATTTCGTCAGCTCTGCCCGCCCTTCTTTGAGAATGTACGCTTTAGCCTGGAAGATAGCAGGGGCGTTATATAGCGGCGAGATAGCACCTTCGTTCATCATGGATTCATACCGGCTCACAAACCAATATGGGGCGACATACTTATACTCGTCGATCGCGGCTTGCACCTTGGCGTAAGCATTCCGGTTGAGGTAGTCACCCAGTTCCGGCGTCAGAAAGATGAAGTTACGGGCGATGTTTAATGAGCGCCAGTGATACATGTTTTCAATGAACGGCGTATCCTTATTAAAGGTGCTGGCGCGTAGCTGCAATAACCGATTGAGTTCGTTGTTGACTTGCGTTCGCAAGGCGCTATCTTCATTGACCTTTCCAGCCATTTGCTGTAATTGTAAGAAGCCCGTGTATCCGGCGATATAGGCGTTGATTTCGAACGGTCGGTTGGTATAGTAATCGGCGACCGGCATGGTGGGAAGTGGCACCTGCAATTTGCTCTTGGCAAGCTCGTAAACGCGGACCGCGTCCTGGGGGAAAATCTGGGCGTACTTCCACATGGCGTAGAAATTGTGCTGCGGATAGTACCAGGAGAATCCGCCCATGAATTCGCGCTTGGGGAAATTGACCAGAGCAGCCTGGACCTCCGGCGGCAAGGGAGTAGCCTCGCGTGCCGCCCCTTCCGCCCAGCCGATGCTGGAGTACATCACAGGGTCGAAATAGCTGGCGAATTCAGCTCGCAAATAGGCGCGTGTCTGTTCCTGGAGCTGCGCCGACAGGTAGGGATAAGCAATCGATAAAGTATAGAGCGTATCGCCTGGATTGATGAAGTAATCGGCGAGTTCGCCATACATAAACTGACCGTTGTTCAAATAGCCAGGTCGCAAATGGCCGGCAGAGATAATTTTCTGAACTTCGGTTTCTAACCTGGCTCTGAGATGGTCCACCGTGATGGGTTGCACGTTATCAACCGCGTTTTGGATGCGCAGCAGCGGAAGCTTGCCTAACGGCGTCCCGGTGCCAAAGGCGATGACGGCATTGCTGCGGTGGATATACAGCCTGCCGTTGTAGGGGATAATCGGGTTTTGATCTCCGTGGTTGTGATATATGCCGTTGATGCTGTTGGTATTGCCCTTGTACCATCCTTGCAAACGCGGCCAGCCAGGTAACACGCGCCAGTTTTCATCATAGCCAGGGGCAAGACCCTCCAGATCGTATGACCATAAGGTGCCATAATTGCCTGCGCTGGCGCGAATATCGAAGTAATCGCCGACCCGGTCGCAACACAGGCTGCGATAAATCTTGTTGCCTCCAGCTGAGATGGCTTCGGGTTCGGCAATGGCGCCCTGGTTGTTAGAAAGGCTGAAGTAGACGGTGCCAATCCTCCATCCCATGATGCGCCCCTGGGGATCGGGCGTTTTCTGATAGGTGTGGTTGACGTAAAGCAGCCCGTCGGGACCGACGATGGGAGGATAGCGATTGCCGGAGTTCGTACCCCAATATGAGATTGGTGCGTATTCAGGGTAGCCGTCGCTATCTGAGTCGAACGTGTATTCGGAGCCGTTCTGGATGTTCAGCACGATCACCGTTCTGCGCCAGGGTTTGTGCTTATGCGGGTCTGGGTTGGGGTTGTTTTCCAGATATTCAGCCACCCTGGAAGCGTTCACGGTTGGATAGCCGTTGCTCCAGCTTTGCGCCTGCAGCAACGGGCTGAGGGTGGTGCCCCAGGGATCGCCGGGGAAGATATCTTCGAGTTCATCCAGACCGTTGCCGCTGTCTGACCCCGGGTCTCTACCAATGCGGTAGCCAAGGGCGGCGGAGAAGATCACTTTGTCCTGATAGATAACCGGCCAGTAGGAGTGGTAACCATCGCCAGGAAGTTTCAACGACTTCCACACCAGGGCGCCGGTATCGGCGCGTAGGGCATAGGCGTAGTTATCGTTCGCCGCAAAGTAGATCACGCCGTCCTTGTAGGCAGCCGATAGATGAATTGGTCCACCAGTTTTGTATTTCCAGATCAATCGCCCCTGATTTGAAGTTCCGTGGGCGCCAATGGCGTACATGTAACCATCGCGATTGCCGGCAAAAACCCTGCCATTGACCACGAGCGGGTTGGTATCGTAGCCGGATTCGGCTCCGGCAAATTCCCACAGGTGAACGCCGGTGATAGCGTCCAGAGCGTGAATTTTCCGGTCATGACCGGCGACATAAGCGATACCGTTTGCCAGGGTGGGGGAATTACCCAACGGGAGCTCGGTGTCATAACGCCAGACCAGGTTGCCATTGGCGGCATTTAGAGCGTATAAGCCGCGCGCAGTAGAGACGTAGATCATTCCATAGCCGGCGATCAACTGCGCATTTTGCGGAATGTAGGCTTCTATTGGTCGATACCATTCGACGTGGAGATTACCGCTCACTTCATCGGGTGTCCAGGAGGTGCGCTGTGGATTGGCAGCCACCATCGGCCAGCCATTTGAAGGAACATTCGAGGCAACTTCTGGACGGTAGATGAAGGGAAGGAATTGCCTCCTGGGCCCCGACCATTGATACTCATTTGCAGCCATGGCTGAGCCGCCTGGCGTGAAAAGTAATGGGCTTGTCAGGCTGACCAGCAGCAACAGCGCCAGCATCCTGTGCAGCAATCTGGTGAAACCCTGATTGATGCAGGGAGATGGAAGCGATTTTTGTAGTTTGACCATAACTTTGTACGCGCCTCGTTGCGCTTTAGTAGTCGAATAAACCTGTTGGGATCAGTAGCCATTCCAGCCCGCAATGCGCGCCATCAATACCCAGACCGCTTTTGCCATGCGTTGCATGCCCAAGGCGTTGAGGTGCCCGCCTTCGGGTTCGCTGGTGTAGTCTGCGCAGATGACTTCGATGCCGCTGCCCGGACTGGTGTAACAGGGAGTGCCGTCGGGGCGATGCGATTCGATGTCAGCGATGTCCATCAAAATCTTGTTGTGCTGGCGGGCATAAGCTCGCATTTGCTCGTTGAAACTCTGAGAGTCGGGTGTGCCAACGATGCGCGCCAGTCCCATCGTCCAATAAATAAATATTTTACCTGGATGACGCGCCTCCAGCGCTTCCATGTCGTGGATGCTGGGGAAGGGATCGCCAGGGTGATAAGCGAAATATTCATCGTCGATCGCTGAGCCTTGGACGCCATCCACATATCCGAACTTAAACCCGTAGGCGTTATAGTTGCTGCTCTGATCTACGCGCTCGATGAACAACCAGCCTTTATCCCACCAACCTGGATTCTGACCAGGAGGGGGGGCGTGAAATTCGAAGACCCAGTTATTGCGGTTGTACTTGGGGTCGTAAATGATTTGATAAGGTTGCAGACCGGAATCGCAATAAGCAGGTCGAGGAGACACACTGTTCATCAGGCAGTTGAGACCTTCGCTGATGTTCCAACCCACCGAGGCGTGACGAAAAAGCATGCGAATATTGCTGGCGGCTGTGATATAGCTATCGGGGATGCGGTCGAACATGGCGATAGCTGTGTGGTCAATAATGATTTGACCGGTGGGGATGGATGCGCTGCTGCGCATTACTTGCGGCAACCACAGCGTCCTTCCGGGAGCCTGAGGAGACTGAACCGATCCATCATCAAGCAGGGCGTTTTTGCTGCTGGCTGATGCCGGTAAAGCCAGTGTCAAAACCGTTAGAGCCAGGATGAGTACTTCAATTTTCCGCATCATGTTCTCCAGTCCTCAAATTCTGCTCGTTGGTGAGACGGGTTGCGTCAGCGCGTGTGTATCGGCATGTCCGAATTTGTAGCTGCTGTCACAAATTACCTTTTTTATTATCTCAAGGAAATCAAGACTTGGATTTAAGGGCGAATAAAGGTCGGATTAAGTCATAATTAACTCTTGGGGCATAACATCTTGTATTATTTTAAGATTGTGCAATCGAACTTATTGTACAATGTGTCAGTATTACAATCAATAGTGCAATATTCCTAATTTACGAAAATTGATTTGTATGAACTTGGAGAAGACTCTGGACGACGATCGGCAATGATCAGTCGGGTGATGGCAAGTGGTGTCTACCCCAGCATGGTAGGTTTTCGACGTTAGTCTGCCAACCCTTTCACCGCCCGTCCCATCCGGCAAGGCGTGCCATCAACACCCACATCGCTTTCGCCATCCGCAGCGAACCGAGTGCATTGAGATGACCTCCCTCTTTTTCGGTAGTGTAATCCGGGCAGATCACTTCCAGTTCCATGTCGGCAGAGAGAAAACAGGCATCGCCATCGGGCGTGTGCGATTCGATGTCGGCGATGTCCATCAGCACCTTGCCATGCTCCAGCGCGTATTGGCGCATCTGCTGGTTGAAACTTTGCGAGTCTGGCGTGCCAACGATGCGCGCCAGTCCCATCGTCCAGTAGACGAAGATCTTATCCGGATAGCGCGCCTCCAGCTCCTCGAGCGCTGAAATGTTCGGGTATGTTCCGCCTGGCTGGGTCAAGAAGAACTCGTCATCGATGGCTGATCCCTGGATTCCGTCTACGTATCCGAACTTGAAGCCGTATACATCATATTCCTCGCCCGGCTGTGGGTTGACAACCCGCTCCACGAAAAGGGTGAGCTTGTCCCACCAGCCTGGGTTGATGCCAGGTGGAGGGGCGTGGAATTCAAAAACCCAGTTGCTTCGATTGTATTTACTGTCGTATACAATCTGGTCGGGTGCAATCCCCGCGTCGCAGAAGTACGGCCTGGGCTGGGTTTTATTCATCAGACAATCCAACCCTTCGTTGATGTTGTATCCGACGGAGGCGTGGCGGAACAGCAGGCGCAGCCCCGCCGCAGCCTGGATATATTCCTCAGGGATGCGGTCGAACAGTTCGATTGAGCGATGATCAATTACCAGCGCTTCACGCGCTGGGGTTACAAGGATTGCTTGGGTGGGGGCTGTGAGCGGAAGGATCGCCGTTGGCGTTGGCGGCTCGGTAGCCGGGAGCGTTGCAGTAGCCTCTGGTTCAATTTGCTCCATCGTAGCGGTGATTAATTGGGTTGCGCCAGGGCTGACCTGTTGAACAGCGGCTGGCGAAGGGGTTGTATAATCCTCCGGCTTTGTGGTTGCTCCAACGCAGGCGCTCAGCAGGATACCAGTCAAAAATAACATCAATAGCGAATTGTGTTTCACTTCTATTCTCCCATTGAACGGATAAGTCGTTGAATTATACATGCATTTTCGGCGCTTCCTGACCGAAATCAACACTCCATCATTGCCTTCACAGGAAAACGCTTTGGAATCCAGAAGACTATTTTCAAGGTTCATTGGCGACATTCAGGCTCTGACCTCAATACATCAGGTCGCTAAAGAGGAACGAATTTATCTGATCTTCCTTGGGATGCTGGTATTGCTTGGGGCGTTCCTCAGGCTGATGTTCATCTCGCAGCCAATGCGATACGACGAAGCCTTCACGTATACTGTTTTTGCCTCCCGAGGCTTGCGGGAAGTTTTGACCAATTACCAGTTGCCCAACAATCATATCTTTCACTCCATCCTGGTCGCATTAACCACCAACCTGCTCGGCAATCAACCATGGATAATCAGGTTGCCAACGTTCCTTGCTGGCATGTTGACGATCCCATCAACTTATTTTGTCGCTCGCAGCTATTTCAATCAGGAGGCTGGCGTATTGAGCGCCGGGCTGGTGGCTGGCTCTTCGCTGCTTATAGAGTATTCGACCAATGCTCGCGGGTATCAGTTGATCTGTCTGTTCACGCTCTTGCTCCTGCTTCTGGCGCGACGCATCCTCTCAGAACCGAAGCCGTTGACATGGGGTTTATTCATCGGGATATCTGCGTTGGGGTTGTTTACGGTGCCAACCATGCTCTATCCCTACGGTGGTGTGGTCGTCTGGCTCTTAGTTTCCGTGATTTTGGGCGATGTTAGCCCCGAGATTCGAAAGAAGTTCCTGGTTGCTTTGCTTTTGTCTGTTGCTGCGGTCTTTTTTCTGGTCTTCATGTTGTATCTGCCGGCGATAATCTACTCAGGCTTGGATCGGTTGGTTAATAACCAGTTCGTTCAACCTGGCAGTTGGGCAGAGTCATTACGCCTGCTTGGCAGTTTGCTGATTTCGCTCTGGGATCACTGGAACAGGGATATCCCGCAGCCGCTTGCCTGGTTGTTATTGATCGGTTGCGTCCTTGCGCTCCTGTTTCATCGGCGACTTTCAAAGGATAAAGTATCGTTGCTCGGAGTGATGTTGCTCTGGTGTCTGGTGTTTGCGCTTCTCTCCAATCGCGTGCCACCCTGGTCGCGAGTTTTTCTGTTCCTGTTACCGCTATACTTCATCTGGGCATCAGCCGGTTTGGTTTATTTGCTCGGGAAACTGCCTTTGAATTCGCCTCGGCTGGTGAGCAAGATCATTCCAACGGCAGCCTTATTCATAGCATTCCTGATTGGGTATAACCTGTCACAAAGCCGTTCGGTCTATTATTCCGAGCAGACGGGCGCGCTCCAGGACGCCGAATACATCGCTGTTTGGTTGGATAATCACGCTCACCAAGGTGATGCGATCGCCTCTTATGTTCCTTCGGACGCGCCCTTGCAGTATTATCTGGATAAAAACCATATCACCATCCCTCATATCTATCGAAGAGGACAGGACTTTAGTTTCAGGCGCGCTTTCGTTATCGTGAGCAGAAACAACGGGCAATCCCTGGAATATGTGCTGGACAAGGTAGAATTGAAAAATAAGCTCGATCTTTCGACTTCCAGGCTGGTAAAATCCTTCCCATCGGCAGATATTTTTGAAGTCTATCGGGCTGGTGTTTCATCCGTTGTCTCGCCAGCAAGTTTAGATGAAGCCAATCCAGATGATTGATTTTCAATTGTTTTGTTGCTTCCCTCGCTCGAGGCGTTTGTCCGTCGAAAAGAGCCTGCAAAATGCGCTTATCATGCTTGGCGTGCTGGCATTTTTGGTGGTTTTGCTCAATGTGGCGATACATCCTGCAAGTGCCCAAACCGACGAGATCGTTTGGAGTGCGCCGTTTAACATATCGAATTCACCTGATCGCACCTCGACCGACGCCTTTTTGCTCGGCGACCCTTCCGGTGGAGTTCACCTCTTCTGGGCAGAAAAAACCGGTGACGCGCCCGGAAATATGGCTGATACTTTGATGTACACTTATTGGGATGGTCAGGGCTGGATTCCACCTGTCGATATCTTCATCACACCAGAGAATCTCGGTAATCAAGTGTTGATTTTTCCACACGCAGTGATCGATCAGGAGGGTTACATTCACCTGATCTGGATGGAAGAGCCGAACTTTCCAAACTACACCTTGTATTACAGTTCGGTATACGCGCCACTTGCTCGTTCTCCGAGCGCATGGAGCTCTCCGATCGTTTTGGCAGATGATCTGACCGGTACAGAATACTCCCTGCACATTGCCTATGAACCTCCCAGCCTGCTGCACGTGATTTATGCCCGCGTCGCTCAGGGTGAGACTCCACCTGAAGCGCGTGCCGTTGGCTATCTTCGCTCAACCGACGGCGGTGAGACATGGACTGAGCCGGTTGATCTATACACCACACCGGATCCAAGGCGGGGCGCCAGCAACACCCGTTTGTTGGTCGTGCCTCCCGGTAAGGTTTACGCCAGCTGGACGGAATGGGATGAGACGGGTAATGGAGCAGCCATTTATTTTGCCCGCTCAGAGAACAGCGGCGAGAGCTGGAGCAAACCCGAGCGTCTGGCGACGCGTGTTGGGGATGAATACGAAAGGGATTGGAATAGCCTGGCGCACCTGGAAGGGGAACAAATCATGGCGATGTGGGAAGGGGGCTGGCGCGCCTACCGCAACGCCATGTACTCCCGCGATGGTGGCAAATCCTGGAGTGAGCCCATCGATACCTTTCCCTGGTTGATCGGCGAGAATGGGTTTGCCGAATTTGCCAGAGATAGCCGAGGCAGGTTACATGTATTTCTGGCTCAGCGCGTACGCGAGGATGATTTGTATCGCCCCCAGGTAGAGGGCATGTGGCACAGCGTTTGGGAGGGGGGAACGCGCTGGCGTGAACCAACTCTGGCGGGCGGGTTCAATTACATGGTCAATCCCAAAGTGGTCATCGTTGGAGGCAATCGCGTCGTTGCCGTCTGGTATACGCCGCCGATTTTCGAAATTAATGTCATGACCGGGGTGGTAGAAGACGCGCCGGCTATCTCTGTTCAGCCCTGGCCAACTCTTGTTCCATCGATTCCCTCCACCCCAACCAGCACCCCAACTCAGGCAGCCGTTCTCAGCCAGACGCCTACAGCAGTGCATAGTCCGGTATTGTCCAATCCGCGTCAGCCGCTAAATCCCACCGTGGAAATGCTCCTGGCTGTGATTCCATCAGTGATTGTAGTGGTAGGCTTGATCTTAATTAAGAAATTCGTTCGAGGAGGCTAACAACCGGATATGCATAAAGTCTCAATCGTGATGCCGTGCTTCAATGAAATCAAGACGATTGAAACCATCATCAATCGTATCCTGGCGGTCGATATTGGGTTGGAACGCGAGCTGATCATCGTGGACGATGGCTCCACCGATGGCACGCGTGAATTCCTGCGCTCTGTGGATGGCAACCAGGGCATCAAGATCATTTTTCATGAAGTCAATCGAGGCAAGGGAGCCGCGCTGCGCACCGGCTTCAGCCACGCCAGCGGAGATATCATCATTATTCAGGATGCCGACCTTGAGTACGATCCCAACGAGTATCCAATCCTTTTGAAGCCAATCCTGGAAGGCAAGGCTGATGTGGTCTATGGTTCGCGGTTTGTGGGCAGCGCTACCCATCGTGTGCTCTACTTTTGGCATTCTCTGGGCAATAAATTCTTGACCTTGTTATCCAATGCATTCACCAACCTGAACCTGACCGACATGGAGGTGTGTTACAAAGTATTCAAGCGCAGCGTGTTAGATAAAGTGGAGTTGAAAGAAGATCGGTTTGGCTTTGAGCCGGAATTCACCGCCAAGATCGCGCGCCAGGGGTTTGTGGTGTATGAAGTGGGTATTTCGTATTATGGGCGAACGTATGATGAGGGGAAGAAGATAAACTGGAAAGATGGATTCCGTGCTATCTATGTCATCCTGAAGTACGGACTGTTTTGCAAATAACACTTGTGCGGCTGATGTGTTCCATGGACCCAATTCAAACTGAACGGCAGCTCGAGCAGCGTTTACCGGTAAACACTTATCATAACCTCACTATCCAGCCTACGCGGGGATGGGCTGCCCTCGGGTTGCGCGATTTATGGGAATACCGCGAACTCGGTTTCTTTCTCGTTGCGCGCGAGATCAAAAGTATTTATCGGCAAACAGCCTTGGGAATGTCCTGGTTGTTCATCCGTCCAATTTTGAATATGTTGCTGCTCAGCGTGGTGTTCGGATTGCTGATTAAAGTCCCGTCGGATGGTTTGCCCTACCCGCTTTTTTCCCTGGCAGCTCTGATTCCCTGGGGTTATTTTTCAAATGCTGTCCTTAGAGCTTCGCGCAGTCTGGTAGAAAATACCCAGGTTATCTCCAAAGTTTATTTTCCACGGATGCTGCTTCCTGGTGCGGCGGTGATTTCCGGCTTGGTGGACATGGCGGCGGCTCTGTTAGTGTTTCTGGGGGCTTTGCTCCTGTATCGAATGCCGTTGCGGGTCGAAATGCTCACCCTGCCCTTGTTTATCCTGGTGGCAATTGGATTTGCTCTGGCATTCGGTTTATGGCTGGCAACCTTGTCTGTGATCTATCGTGATGTGACCTTTGCCATTACGTTCATCTTGCAGGCTTTGATGTATGCCTCGCCAGTCATATACCCAATCAGCATGATCCCGCCCGCATTGCAACCATTTTACGCGCTGAATCCGATGACCGGCGTCATCGCCGGTTTTCGATGGGCGTTGTTGGGAAGCGGCGATCCACCTGGAGCTACATTCCTGATCGGCGTCGGGATCATCGTGCTGGGTCTGGTCAGCGGCGCGTATATCTTCCGTCGCACCGAACGGCGCATTGTTGATGTGTTGTAGCCTGTACTTAAAAAAGAGAAATTGCAATTAGTACCTCTGTCTATCTATTCAAATTGCATATTTTATGAGATAATATACTTTGATAAAAATGGTGGCATTTGATCAGGGGCGAAATTGCACAGCACCTTATTTTGCTATCAGCATTGCAATACAAGCATTGATTGACTAGTGGGCAAATGCCCAGTGAGTTGGTTTTCTTTGATCAGGGGAGTATTGATTATCATGCTCAATAGGTGGAAAAACTCAGTGCAGTTGGTTGCAATAGGAGTACTCCTGGCTTGCCTGGTGGGTTATGTTTCACCCGTTATGGCAGCCGGGAATGCTTACGGTCAGCTTCGATCGCCGGCTCAACAAACAGCGGAGGAATTGCAGCTTCTCTTTGCCGATGGGTTTGAGTCAGGGAATCTGTCTGCCTGGTCCGCGTCAGTGACCGATGGGGGTGATTTAAGCGTTACCAGCGCGGCTGCTCTTGTCGGAAGTTACGGGATGCGGGCTGTCATCGATGATAACCGCACCATCTATGTGCGCGCTAACTACCCAGGCAATGAGCGCTGGTTTCGTGCGAGTTTTAATTTTGACCCCAACACAATCTCCATGACCAGCGGCAGCTCATTCACGATTTACCGCGCATTTTCTGGCAGCACTGCAGAATCTTCGCTTGTGCTGCAATATTACAATGGGCAATACCGCTTGCGCGCCACGATCACTCTGGATAGTGGCACAGTGCAATCAACCGCTTACACCGTCATCAGTGATCAACCTCACCTGATTCAAATTGAACGTCGTTCTTCAAGCGCGCCTGGCGCCAACAATGGTCAACTGGTGCTGTGGATTGACGGTCTTCAGGTTGCCAGCCTTAACGACCTTGACAACGACACCCGCGTGGTAAGTTCGGTGCGATTGGGTGCGGTAGCGAATTTGACTTCCAATATCCGTGGAACAGTCTATTTCGACAACTATCAATCATGGCGTGTGGTTGAGGTAGCCACACCAACCCCGACAGCTACGGCTACCCATACGCCAACAGTGACTGCCACGCCCACGCCAACAGCGACTGCCACGCCCACGGCGACGGCAACCGCCACGAATACGCCAACGGCGACTGCTACGAATACACCGACGGCAACCGCCACGAATACGCCAACGGCGACTGCTACGAATACGCCAACGGCAACCGCCACGAATACGCCAACGGCGACTGCTACGAATACGCCAACGGCAACCGCCACGGACACGCCAACGGCGACTGCTACGAATACACCGACGCCAACCGCCACGAACACGCCCACGGCGACCGCCACGAGTACGCCGACACCGACCGCCACGCCCACGGCGACGGCAACCGCCACGAATACACCGACGGCAACCGCCACGAATACGCCCACGGCAACCACCACGAATACGCCCACGGCGACTGCCACGAATACGCCAACGGCAACCGCCACGAACACGCCGACGGCAACTGCCACGAACACGCCGACGGCTACTGCCACGAACACGCCCACGGCAACCGCCACGAACACGCCGACGGCAACTGCCACGAACACGCCGACGGCTACTGCCACGAACACGCCGACGGCTACTGCCACGAACACGCCGACGGCGACTGCCACGAACACGCCAACGGCAACCGCTACGAACACGCCCACGGCAACCGCCACGAACACACCGACAGCTACCGCCACGAACACGCCCACGGCGACTGCCACGAACACGCCAACGGCAACCGTTACGAACACGCCGACGGCGACCGCCACGCCCACGGCGACCGCCACGAGTACACCCACGGCGACGGCGACCAGCACGCCGACGGCGACCAGTGTTTCGGGATTGCTTCCGGTCTTTGCCGATGGCTTTGAATCCGGTGACTTTAGCGCCTGGTCGTCGGCGCAGACAGATGGTGGAGACCTGAGCGTTACCTCCGCTGCAGCCTTGAGTGGCAACTATGGGATGCAAGCGTTGATGGATGACAGCATCCAGATATTTGTCAACGACAATCGCCCCAACAATGAGCACCATTACCTGGCGAACTTCAAGTTTGATCCGAACTCTGCGGTGATCAGCAACGGCAACAGCCATCATATTTTGATTGGGTTTAGTGGCTCAGGTGTTGAGATCTTCAGCCTGCTGGTTGGCAACATGAACAATCAGTTTGCGGTGTTCATCGCGGCGTTTGATGATAGCGGCTATCCTTATCTTGGGACGTTTGTTGAAATCAGCGATGCGCCTCACCTGCTCGAAGTGGAGTGGCGAGCAGCCAGCGCCCCCGGCTCGAATAATGGGAGCTTTATCCTTAGGGTGGATGGCGTGCAGCGCGCCAGTCTGAATGGTATCGACAACGACACACGACGGCTTGAACAAGTCCGCCTGGGAGCGGCAGGTTCGATTGGCACCACGCGCGGCACGTATTACTTCGATGATTTCCAATCCTGGGGGGCAAACGGCGCCCAACCGCTTCCTTCTCAAACACCCACCCCGGCGCCTTCGCAGACTCCCACGCCCACTCACACCCCCACGCCGATGCCCACCAGCGGACCGGTCACAACCAATCCGGACTGGCATAATGTGCCTTATGATCCATTCACCAACCTGGTGCCCAATTCGGTAGTTCCCAATCCAGTCCTGACGGCAGGGGACGTCACCGATATTCAGGCGACCTTTGTTGCAGACCCATTCCTGTTCTATGAAAACAACCAGTGGTACATGTTCTTCGAGGTGTACGACATTGCCGGGCGCGGCCACATCGGTCTGGCGCGCAGCTCTGATGGCTATCACTGGACTTACGACCGGTTGGTACTAAGCGAGAGCTTCCATCTCTCGTACCCTTATGTGTTCAAAGCCAATGGGCGTTATTACATGATCCCCGAGACTTTTCAATCGAACTCGGTACGGCTGTACGAAGCCCAGAATTTCCCCTACTCGTGGAATTATGTAGCCACATTGGTCAGTGGAAGACCGTATGTTGACCCCTCGATCTTCTATCACGATGGCTTTTGGTGGATGTTTGTCAGCACGACCTCGAACAGCGAATGCTATCTGTTCTATTCGAATAACCTGAGTGGCGGCTGGCGCGAACACCCTCGAAGCCCCATCATTAATAATGACGCCAGTAAAGCCAGATTGGGCGGGCGCGCCTTCGTTTACGATACCAATAAGATCATCCGCACAGTGCAAAAGGATGATGTGGTGTATGGTGAATCGGTGCGCATCTTCCAGGTGGATACGCTCACCCAAACCGAGTACGCCGAACACGAGATTGCCCAAAGCCCAATCTTGCAGCGCAGCTTTTCCGGGTGGAATGCCACCGCCATGCACCAATTCGACCCAGTTTGGACTGGACTTGATTGGATCGCCGTGGTAGACGGCGCTAACAGCGCTGGTGTCTGGTCGATTGGCATCTATAACGTCTTGCGCCCGTCGGCGCCAAACGGGGTGATTGATCTGCCTGCCGCCGATCTAACCATCACCGCAGGAGATACGGTAAATTTTGCGGGCAGCGCCAGCGACCCGGGTAATAACTTCCCCCTGAGTTATCTCTGGCAGTTCGGCGCCGGTTCGGGCATACCCGATGCCACCGTGGAGGACCCCGGTCTGGTGCAGTTCAATCAACCGGGAGTGTTCACCGTCAGGTTTACCGTCACAGATGCAACTGGGCTTTCCGATCCAACGCCTGCCACACGCACCATCATCGTGCGTAGCGGCTCGCCGCTAATTCCACAGGGCGGATGGAGTCTGACCTATGTGGACAGCCAGGAAACGCTCGGCGAGGACGGGCGGGCGGTCAACGCTTTTGATGGCAGCGCTGCCACGATCTGGCATACGCAGTGGATGAACGGCAGCCCGCCTCCCCCACATGAGATTCGCATCGACCTTGGTGGATCGTATTCGATCGACGGTTTTCGGTATCTGCCCCGCCAGGATGGCGGCGTGAACGGCACAATTGCTGATTACGAGTTCTACATCAGCACCGATGGCGTCAACTGGGGATTGCCGGTTGTCAGCGGCCGTTTTGCCAGCAACACATCTCAGAAAGAGGTGTATTTCCCGGCTGTCACCGGCCGTTATATCAGGTTGCGGGCGCTGTCAGAGATCAACGGCAACCCCTGGACAACCGCTGCTGAAATCAACGTAACCGGCAATTGAGCCAATTGATTTTCCCCTTATAATCGTCCTGTTCATCGCGCGGATCGCCTGGATTTCGACGACCTCTCTGCAGGTCTTCGAAGTTCGGGTGTATCTATGGGTTTTCGCCATATTCTATGAATGAATTTGCTATTCGGGTAGAACATTTATCTAAACGCTATCGCATCGGCAAACTGATTCGTCAGGGGAACAACCGACTGGCGGGCGGGGGACGATTCTATAATCCGTTTCGTTACCTGATTTCGACCTTACGGAATCCCTCGCCTGACGAGATTATCTGGGCGTTGAAAGACGTATCTTTTGAGGTGCATCGCGGCGAGGTGGTAGGTATCATCGGTCGAAATGGGGCGGGCAAGAGCACATTGCTGAAAATCCTCTCCCGCATCACCGAGCCAACTGAGGGACGCGCCCAAATCAATGGTCGGGTTGGTTCTCTATTGGAGGTGGGCACCGGTTTTCATCCCGAGCTGACCGGTCGCGAGAACGTCTACCTGAATGGCGCGATACTCGGCATGCGGAAAAGCGAGATTGACAGTAAATTCGATGAGATTGTGTCCTTTGCCGAAGTCGAAAGATTTATTGATACCCCTGTCAAACGCTATTCCAGCGGGATGTATGTCCGGCTGGCGTTTGCCGTGGCGGCACACCTTGAGACGGAGATCCTGTTGGTAGACGAGGTGCTGGCAGTGGGGGATGTGGCTTTTCAGGAGAAATGTTTAGGAAAGATGGGTGACGTTGCCCGCGAGGGTCGGACGGTTTTGTTCGTCAGCCACAACCTGGGGGCAGTGCGCCAGCTCTGTCAGCGCGGGCTGCTGTTGAAATCGGGCGTGTTAGATCTGGATGCCGGCGTGGTGGAATGCATCTCGCGCTACCTGGCGCATGGCACCCAGCAATCCGGGTTGATCGTTGGTCATGTAGAGGAGACTCATCCTGCGCTGGAGATTGATACGATTACCGTGAACGGTTCTGCGCTCGATGAACTCAGGTTGCCGCCCAAAGAGCAGGAAATCTGCGTCGAGGTGAGCGGACGGGTGAAAGAACCGCTCCGGATGGAGATTGAAGCCCGCCTGTTCGATATGTATGAGACGCCGCTGGCGTTCTTTAGCCCGGGTCATCTGCGCGGCTATACGCCGCGCCTGGAACCAGGTCCATTTCACCTGAAGCGCACTATGGTTTTACCACAGATTACCCAAGGCGAATACTACCTTTATCTATACCTGACTGAGCCGGGCGTGATATATTGGGCAAAGATACCTCAGGCTGTGAAGGTGCTGGCAGAAGGTACTCCAACCGCTACTGGACACGTCTTTGAGTATTACAAAGGCGCTGGTTGGGTGTTATTGCCAGAGATAGAACAAAAATGAGACGGTCTGCTGCCGAAGGGCGCTTGCTGATCACTGGTGCATCCAGCGAATTTAGCCCTTCATTGTTGGCATTGCTGGGCTCGCTGAATCTGAACTGGCACGGTCATCCGCCTGTGCTGGTTTATGACCTGGGTCTGGATGAAGCCACTCGATCCAGGTTGGAGCAGTTGAACATCCTGGTGCGGTCGGTGCCGCCGTTTTGCCCGCATTGGCGGCAACACTTCACCTGGAAGATCTGGTGCGTAAACGACGCCCCGGCTCTGGATGTGCTGTGGATCGACGCCGGCATTGTGGTCTTGCAGCCGTTGGACGAAATCTTCCAGGCAATTGCTGCGCAAGGTTATTTCTTAGTTCCTAATTACGAACTTCTTGACTATGAAGCTCCTGAAGCAGCCTGCCAGGCATGCGGCGTCTCGCCGGAATTCCGCCTGGGGAAGCCCACCCTGGCGGGAGGTCTGCTTGGTTTTCGAAAGCGCGGGCAGACGGGGAAGCTCCTGAAAGAAGCCCTGGAGATTGCCAAGCAGGAACAGGCGATTATTGCTACAAACGTGGCTCACCGTCATGATCAGGCGATCCTTTCCCTGCTGATGTATCGTTATTTCGGTCAGGTGGCGATAGCCGACGGTCAGGTTTATCTGGGTTGGCTCTCGCCGCAGCAGGTGCCGGGTCAGAAGTTGTGGGTGCATCGCCGTGCGCTCTTGCCAGCCGACCAGCAACACTTTGCAGCTCACATTGACGAGCCGGGCGCTCCTTACCAGCCTGCGCCACCTGTCCCGATCGAGCGCGCTGAAGCCCAATTCGCATTGTATAAAGCTCATTGGTGGTTCGGACTTGGTCATCTCGATAATGCCAGGAGTTCTTTGCATCGCGCCTTTCGCCTGGATGCGTCCCTGGACGGCGATCTTGACTCTCTCACCCGCTGGCTTTCCTGGAGTTTGAATAACCTTGCTCGCTTCGCTGGGACGCCTTCATCGGCGAGCTTTGAGCTGTCGGGCAGGGATGCTTTTGGCGATTGGGTGCTGCAGAATTTGCCCAGGGGAGTGCGCTCATCCTTCCGTCGTAAATTGGCTGGCTGGTTCAACGCCCGCTCTGCCTTTCAGAGGTACCAGGCAGGTGATTTGGCTCAGGCGCGCCGCCGCGTCTTGAAAAGCTGGCTGTCTGATCCATCATTATTGGTCAATCGAGGGATGCTTTCCATTCTCGTGCAGAGTTTTATCGGGCGTAAAAGTTTTCCATGGCGGGCAGCCTGGAGAGGTGGAGGTTAAAACATGCCCAAACCGCCATCCATCTCTGAACTGCCGCCGCCTCCGCCTGGGAAAACTGGCTGGCCTTGGGACGAAGCTCCAACTCGTCTGCCAGATACCATGCCAGATGGCACTCCCTGGCTTCAGATCAGCGTTGTCACCCCTTCCTACAATCAGGCGCAGTTCCTTGAGGAGACCATCCGTTCAGTGCTTCTGCAGGGCTACCCGGCGCTCGAATATATCCTCATCGATGGCGGTAGCACAGATGGCAGCCTGGATCTGATTCAGAAATATGCCCCCTGGCTGGATTACTGGGTGAGCGAAGCCGATCGAGGGCAGTCGCACGCCATCAACAAGGGTTTTCAGCGGGCAAGCGGGGAGATACTCGCCTGGCTGAACTCAGATGATATCTACCTTCCCAATGCGCTTGCGCAGCTGGCGTTGGCTGCGGTTGAACACCCCGAGGTGGATTTGATCTATGGGGATTGCGATGCAATCGATCGCCATGGGTCTTTTCTTTTTGAGTGCGAGCAGGTGAAGGATTACGATCAGCGCTGGATGTTAGAACAGGGCAATATCATCGCCCAGCCATCGGCGTTTTTCCGGCGTGAGGCTTATCATGCCGTCGGCGGGGTTGATGAAGAATTGCATTATGTGATGGACTGGGATCTATGGTTGCGGCTGGGGCAGCGCGGGCGGGTTGTTTATCTCCCTAAAAAGCTTGCCTGCATGCGGATATACCCTGAGGCGAAATCCTCCGCCGGCGATCGGCTGCTGTTTGCCGAGTTGAAGCGCATGCTGGGCAAACATGGGGGAGAAGGGCTGACGGCATATTTTGAGACCAAATTGGCATGGGATCATCTGCCCAAGGCATTCGAGGCTTTCCGCCAGGGTGACCTGGCTGTCGGCAGGGAAGAAATCGCATATATCCTGGAGAATGCCCCTGACTGGAGAAGCCAGCCGCGTAAGCTGGCACGCGAGATCGCCGACCAGGCGTGGAAGCTGGCTCAGACTTCTCAGTCAAATGGTGAAAGCGCATTCTCGTTTGCCAGACAAGTGTGCAATAGTTTGCCGGAAAACGCATCACCAGAGCGCGTATACAGGTTGGCACAATCTATCTTACATGCTGCGCTGGCATTTCAGCACCACAATCAAAATCATGCTGCGCTCGCCCGCCGACACGCGCTGCAGGCTTTTTTCAATGACATTACCAGGATCTCGAATCGCGGTCTGCTAGCGGTGGTTGTAAAGTCATTCCTGCCCAGGGGAATTTCCCGTTGACGGTACAAGAAGAGAGGCGCAATACAGCCGTGAACAGTCCTCGAGTTAGCGTGGTGATGAGCGTCTATAACGGCATGCCATATCTGGATGCCGCGATTCAATCAATCCTGGGGCAGACGTTTAATGACTTTGAGTTCATTATCCTTGAGGACGGCTCGACAGATGACACCTGGGCAGCGTTGGAACAGTATGCGCTACAAGATGCGCGCATCCATCTGGTGCGCAATCCGCAAAACCTGGGCTATACACGCTCATTAAATGAAGGCTTCAAACGCGCCCGCGGTGAATTCATTGCCCGCCAGGATGCCGATGATATTTCCTTGCCGACCCGCCTGGAAAGCCAGGTGGCGTTCCTTGACAGCCACCCTGAAGTCGGGTTAGTAGGCACGCGTCGGCGTTTCATTGATCCGCAGGGCGCTACACTGGAAATTCCCGATCGCCTGGTTGCGCTGGACAACTCCAGCATCCAGGAGGCGTTGTTGGATTTCAACTGCATCCACCATGGCTCATTCATGTTTCGATGTAAGCTGCTCGAGCAGGTTGGCTTGTACGCCGTCGAGCTGGAGCCTGCTGAGGATTACGATTTCTGCCTGAGAGTGGCAGAGGTTGCTCAGCTTGCAAATTTGCCTGAGCAATTGTACCTGTATCGGGTGCATCCATCATCGGTGAGCCACTTGCGTGAATATCGCCAGGCGTATAACAAAGCGCTGGCATTAGAACGAGCGATTTTCCGGCGCTTCGGGGAACATCCTCCGACGCAGGCATTTGCTAATGTCGGGCGCGACTATTTGCGGGCGGCGGTGGTGGCGTTCCTGGCGAATCAACCTGAAGATGCCCGCGCCTGCTTGCAACAGGCGCAGTCGCTTTACCCCTTGCTATTCAGGCGAGACGAGCCCCTAGCGAGCACCTTGCGCGGCTATCTCCTCCAGGAGCACCTCGAGGAACGACTCGAATTTCTCAATGCCATCTTCATAGATTTGCTCCCATCCACCCAGCGGCTCAGGCGCCTGCGCTCGCGTTTGCTTTCTGAACAACACATGAGCGAGGTGTTCAAGATTGGCGCTTCCGGGTGTTCCCGCGCAGTAAAAAGCCATTTGAACCTGGGTCTTCGCTATGATCCATCCTGGTTGTTCAACCGGGGAGTTGTGGTTTTGCTCCTAAAGCAGACCGTCTCTTCTTGGAAGAAGGTGCATGGTGAGTAGCTATTGGATGAGGATCAGGCGCATCCTGGTTATCTGTCTGCGCGAGCTGAAGATTGCTTGGATGCGCGCCCGCCAGCAGATTCAGCAGGATCGCTTGTTGGAGGTCCAGCTTCGACGACGCCAGCAGATCGTTGCTGAATACCTGGCGACTCACCCGCTGCGCAAGTTGCAGATTGGGACGGGTGAGAACCCGATCCCCGGTTGGTTGAACACCGACCTGGAACCCACTTTGCCAGAGGTGGTCTATCTGGATGCCCTGGAGCGCCTTCCTTTTGAAGATCAAACCTTCGATTACGTTTTTAGCGAGCATATGATCGAGCATATCCCCTATAAACAAGGCTTGCAGATGCTTAAGGAAATCCACCGTATATTGCGAGCTGGCGGCAGAGTGCGCATTGCTACGCCCGACCTGTCTAAGCTGGTTGAACTGCTGGCAGAGGAGAAGAGCGAATTGCAACAGCGCTACCTTGAATGGCATAGCCGCCAGGTGATGGGGTTGTATTCTCCGCAAAAAAGCCGGCTGCAAATCGAACGCCCAGAATGGGAGCTGGATTTCCAACACATGCTGCGCTATTATCCAGACCCAGGAAACGACACCGCCTGCTTTGTGCTCAACAATTTTTTCCGTAGCTATGGGCATCAATTTCTGTACGATCCCAAAACATTGCGCTCCTCATTACAGGCAGCAGGCTTTGTCCAGATCGTCCAGCTCCAACCGGATGAAAGCCCGGATGAAAATTTACGGGGGATAGACGCTCACGAACGGTTGATCGGCGCGGAGATGAATCGCATCGAGACGATGGTCTTCGAAGCCATTCGCCCTGCGTGAGATTTCAGGAAGGATAAGGGATATGCCAGGGATTGTTGGTTTTGTTGGCGAGGCGCCGGGTGGGTCAGAGGAACGTTTTCTATTCCAGATGGCGCACGCTCTGGAGCCGGGAGATGCTTATCGCTTCGATGGCTATCATGCAGCCGGGATTGGATTGGGCCGCGTCCATCTGGGCATCCTCAACCCCCAAACGCAGCCGGTTTGGAACGAAACGCGCAGCGTATGCGTGTTGATGGAAGGTGAGCTTTACGATACCCAATCGATCAAAACCGAGCTTCTACAGCGCGGTCATCGCTTTCAGCTTCATAGTGACGCCGAGCTGCTGTTGCACCTGTACACAGAATTTGGCGAATCCTTCGCCACGAAGACAAATGGCGCATTCGCGGCTGTTATTTGGGAGCCGGGCAGTCAAACGTTGCGCCTGGTAAACGACCGCTTGGGCCTCTATCCAATCTATTACGCCAGTCAAAATGGAACTTTCCTCTTCGGTTCCGGCGTGCGCGCCCTGCTGGCGCATCCCCATCTGCCGCGCAGCGTGGATCGGCTGGCGATAGCTCAATTCTTGACCTTCGACCACATTTTGCACGACCGCACCTTGCTTTCAGCGGCGCGCTTGATGCCGCAAGGCAGCTTCCTGACCATCCACAATGGGGACGTTCGCATCCGGGTATATTCCAGCCTGAGATATCCCGAAACCTACCCATTACGTCAGGAGGATGACTACATGGAAGAGCTGGTAGCGCTGCTCTGTCGGGCGGTGGAGAGACAGGCAGCGGATGACCTGCCAAAGGGGGTGATGCTAAGCGGTGGGCTGGATTCGCGGGTGCTGCTGGCATGTCTGAACCGTATTCCGGCAGCCTGGCCCCTGCACACCTTCACCTGGGGCATTCCAGGCTGCGACGACGCCCGCTACGCAGGAGAGGTGGCAGCCCTGACGCGTGCCCAACATCATTTCTTCGAGCTGAAGCCGGATTATTTACTGCACTGCGCTGAGAATGCTGTGCGTATCACCGATGGGATGGGCAACGTTGTCAATCTGCACGCCATCGCCAACCTGGACGAGGAAGTTCCATTTGCGCGCGTGATATACAAAGGTTTTATGGGCGACGCAATGTTCGGTTTTGCCGTCGTGCCGCCGTTTTGGGCTGATTACGATCCAGAGACCGCCGTGCGTGTGCATTTTGGGGTGCATCAGAGCCAGGGCGTCATCACCTTCACGCCCGAGGAGCAAAAGAAGCTGTTTACCGCTGATTTTCTGGCTCAGATAGGGGATGGGGTGATGCAAAGCTATCGGGCGGGGATGGAAGCCGCCCAGGCGCGCCAGCTTGCCAGCCAGCGGCTGTATTTCGACCTTACCCAACGCGTGCCGCGCATGACCCTCAATGGCGTGGAAGTAGTGCGCAGTCAGGCGGTTGTGCGCCTTCCGTTTTGCGATAACGATCTGCTTGATTTTGCCATCCACACGCCGCCTGGTCTGCTACAAGAGCGGCGCTTGATCCAGCGAGCCTTCGTCCACGCCTTTCCAGAGATGGCAAAAATTCCCCTGAGTTGGACGGGTCTGCCGATGATTGAAAACTTCCGCAGCCTGAGCATGCGCGGCCGTCGGTTGTTGCAATGGCATCTATACCATCGCGGGCTTAGCAAAACTCCTGAGGGCATCTGGAAGCCTTATAAGGATTATCGCTCCTGGTTCCGCACCGTTCTCAAGGGGTGGGTCGAAAGCATTTTGTTGAGCGAGCGTTTTATGGGGCGCGGCTACTATCAGCCAGATTACGTGCGCCAACTGGTTGCTGCGCACATGGCAGGGGAAGACCACACTGTGCGCTTGGGGGCGATGATCTCCATCGAGCTTTGGCACCGCCAATTCATCGACGAGTAACGCTCATCTAAACTTGGCAGGCGAGCGAGGGATGCGCATCGGGGTCGCAATCGAGGAAACCTGGAGCTTTTTCCAGGAAATCTACACTGAACTGACCAGTCATCATCAGGTGAGTCTGTTCCAGCGCCGACAGGTTCATTTGCCGTTCTTCGAGGGGCGGGTGAATCGCAGGCTATTTCAGCGTGACCTGCGTGACTTCTTGCGCAAGAACCAGGTAGTCTTTTTTGAGTGGGCGAGCGAATTGCTTGCCGCGGCAAGCAGGGTACCCAAATCCTGTGGCATTGTCACCCGCCTGCATCGCTATGAACTCTATCAGTGGGCTGATCTGATCCACTGGGAGGCGGTTGACCGCCTGATCCTGGTCAGTCGCGCCAAGCAGCGCGAGTTCATCCAGAGGTTCCCTCAGTACGCCGAAAAAACGGTGGTTATTCCGGAAGCCATCTCGATTGATAAATTTCAGCCGCACAATCGTTCATTCAACGGCGACCTGGGAATCCTTTGCCATCTCACACCGCGCAAACGCGTCTACGAATTGATCCTGGCGTTCTATGAACTCTTGCAGCAGCAGGATGGGTTTCACCTGCATATCGGCGGCGGCGAGCATGAGCTGCACGGCGATTACTATGCAGCCCTGCGCTACCTGGTGCAGCGGTTGAATCTGCAGGATAAGGTCACCTTTTACGGGACTGTGAAGGATGCAGCCGAATGGCATCAACGGATTGACATCTTCATCTCGAATAGCTATTCCGAGGGATTGCAGGTCTCGCCGATGGAAGCAATCGCTTCTGGCTGTTACTGCCTAGCGCATGCCTGGGATGGCGCAGATGAGCTCTTGCCAGCGGATGACATATTTCTCACCAACGCCGAATTGATCCAGAAGATCTTGTCCTACGCCAATAGTTCGCCGCAAGAACGCCGCTTGAGACAGGCTGCCCAGTTAGGAATCGTTCGGGCGCGGTTCGATATGAATGTAATCAAAGCGCAGGTGCGACAATTAGTTGAAGAAGTGGGAGCTGGTTGGAAGTCGTGAGGATCGGCTATCTGATGCAGCTAGGCGAAGAGGTGCGTCAGCCGCCTTTCAGCGGGCCTGCCAACCACGTGCGCCAGATCATCCAGGAGCTGATCCGTCGAGGGCATGTTGTGCGCCTGCTTATCCGCCTGGATGGGCAACTCTGGCGCTCGGATGACCTGATCAATTTTCATCGCCTGACGGTTCGTCTGGCTGATCGAGGACCTTTGCGCTGGTTGGAAAGAGTCATACGCCGTCTTCAATTTGTACTTAAGCTCCCTTACTTCGGATTCTTCGAAAGCTTGCGCTTTGCGCTGGCGTGTCGCCAGGAGTTGGCTGGATTTGATGCGCTGTTGGAGCGCTTCAGTTGGATGGGGTACGGTGGTGTAATTGCCAGCCGTTGGTTGGGCGCGCCGCTGGTTTTGGAGTATAACGGCGACCCATTGGCAGACCTGGATGCCAAAGGCAGTGCGCCAAAGGGCTTTCAGCGCCAAATCTCGCAACTTTTGACTCGCTGGACATTCAAACAAGTAGACTATGTGGTGGCAAGCGGTGAGGGTTGGCGGAAGAATTGCATGGAACGTTGGAGGGTGCCAGCCGAGAAGGTTCAAACGGTCGAGAATGGGAGTGAATTGGTGCGACTGCTCAGGCGCGATCAGTTGCGCGCTTTCCAACCCCCGCCGGAGGCTGGTGCTGCCACACGCTTAGTCTATCTGGGAGGCTTTTACCGCTGGCATGGTATCGATATTTTGTTGAAAGCCTATGCCGAGGCTCTGCGGCGTGGTGCGCAGCTCGAACTGACCTTGATCGGTGGTGGAACCGGTTGGCAGGAAGCGCAACAACTTGCTAATGACCTCGGACTGAAGGAGCGGGTGACTTTCACAGGGCGGTTGTCCACCGAAGCTTATGCGCCGTATCTGGCAGCCGCCGATATCGGGCTGGCTCCCTATTGTGGCTGGCAGGAGTACTCGGGTTTGAAGTTGTTCGACTATAAGGCGGCTGGTCTGGCGAGCATTGCTTCTGGGAGCGATGGTCATCCTGTGACGCTGCGTCACGGGGTGACAGGCTGGATCGTGCCGCCCTGCGATGAACAGGCTCTCTGCGAAGCGATCCTTCGGCTGGCGAGCGACCGTGAATTGGTGCGGCGACTGGGTCAGGCAGCGCGGATTGAGGCAGAAGCTCGTCATGGCTGGGAGCATACTGCTGAGCAGATCGAACGCATCCTGATAGGGTTATGCACGTCATAGACCAGCCATGAAATCCTGCCGGTTGTATCTCCTCTTGCTGATTTTAGCCGTTGCTGCCAGCTCGGCGGTGCTGATTGGTACGCGTTGGGGGATTGGCGCCTCACCCGATTCTGTTTTCTACCTGGGTGCAGCGCGCAACTTGCTGGCGGGTAGGGGGTATAGTTTGCCTTCGATAGAAGGCGGCGATACGCCGCTCACGCACCTCCCGCCCTTCTATTCAGCCGTGCTTGCCGCATTGGCGATTACAGGGCTGGATATCGGTCAGGCGGCGCGCGGGCTAAATGCAGCCCTGTTTGGCGTTGGTCTCGTCTTGGTTGGGGTTCTGATCAGCCGTTGGTTGCCTGTAGCTATGCGGTGGCTAGCCCTCGCAGGAGCGTTTATCCTCTTCGCTTCACCAGGTTTGCTGGAAATCCACCTGATGGCTTGGTCAGAGCCGCTCTTTCTCTTCGTGGGTATCTTGGGTTTGGTACTCCTCGGCAGATACCTGCACCATCCTAGACTTAATTTGTTAGTTGTCTCATCTAGCTTAATCGGTTTGGCGCTCTTGACTCGCTATGCCGGCGCAGCCCTCGTGGCAACAGTCATGCTTGGCTTGTTGGTTTTCAGCTCCCACCCCTGGCGCAGACGCTTCTTCGATAGCCTGCTTTTCGGTTTGGTCAGTTTGCTCCCTATGGCGTTCTGGCTGCTGAGGAATCTGCTGCTGGCAGGTACAGCAGCTGGCAGGCAGGCTGCTTTCCATCCGGTTCTCAGAGCTCATCTTATCCAGGCGGTGAATACACTCGCTTCTTGGTTGTTTATACCCGCTGGTACGCCCGGGTTGATCAAGCTCGGCGTGGTTGGAGTGATGGTTGTGGGAATCATGGCGGGTTTGCTATATCCCTTTAGACGCAGGTTTCCAAACCCTGCTGGAGGGACAACAATCCATAAATTGCCAGGCGAAATCCGGCTGCTGGTGTTGTTTTCGCTTATGTATCCGTTGTTTTTGCTTTTTACCATTTCTTTTATCGACGCCAACACGCCTCTTGATGGGCGCATCCTCTCGCCGAGTTTTGTCTGCGGAGTGATGTTAGCCTTTTTCGTCCTATCACGGGTGTTTACGGTGTCCATCGGCAAGCAATGGTTGAAAATGCTGACCGGTGCAATCGTGTTGTCGTTCTGTGCCGTGAGTCTCTGGCAAAGTGCAGGCATCCTGCAGCGAGCATACTTCTACGGTATCGGATTTAACAGCGTTGCCTGGCATCAGTCTGCCACTCTGGAAGGGTTGAAAAGGCTGCCTGATAATCTAATCATCTATACCAACGCCCCGGATGGCGTGTTCTTTCACACGCAACGCGCCGCTATTGGCTTGCCCAGTAAATTCGATAGCCTGAATCGTCGAACCAATCCTAATTATGAGCATCAAATGGCGGTTCTTGAGGATAGGGTCAAGGGCAGTGGCGCAGTGATTGTCTATTTTGATCAGGTAGACAGACCGAATATGGCGGACAGACAGGAGCTGACGGCGCGGTTGCCATTGAGAATCCTTGCCGAATACAACGATGGAGTGATCTACTCCGCTTCCACCCCATGAAGTAATCCACCTCTTGCGGCGGGGATAATTGACCTGATTGTGCGCTGGCGTGATACACTTTGTCCATCCTGGCGAGTAAAATGACAGCATGATGAAAAGAACGGTGATCCTGGTCGGCGCCCGCCCGAACTTGATGAAAGCGGCTGCTGTGTTGGAGGCGATGCATCAGGATAAGCGGTTTGACACGCGACTGGTGCATACGGGTCAGCATTACGACGATGAGATGTCGAAGATTTTTTTTCAGGAACTCAACCTGCCACAGCCCGATATCTATCTGGGTGTGGGAGCTTTTTCTCCGCTGCAGCAGATCGGGCGAACCTTGATCGCGCTGGAGGAGTTTGCGCTGGAATGGAATCCCGATTTGATCGTGGTCGTCGGCGATGTCAACTCCACGCTGGCAGGGGCGCTGACCGCCAATAAGCTGTCGATCCCGCTTGCGCATGTGGAAGCGGGTCTGCGTAGCTTTGATCGCAGTATGCCGGAGGAGTTGAATCGTATCCTCACTGACCAGCTAGCTGACTACCTGTTTACTCCGTCGCGTGACGCAGACCAGAACCTGCTCCGCGAAGGCATTTCCCCTGAGCGCATCTACTTCGTTGGAAACGTGATGGTAGATACCCTGCTGCGTTTCCGCCTCGCAGCGCAGCAACGAGAACCCTGGCGGGAATATGGCTTCCAGCCCAAAGCATATGCTGTGCTCACTTTGCATCGTCCCTCCAACGTGGATGAGACGGTTTCGCTGGAAAACATGGTAGAACTGCTTGCTGGTCTGTGTGAGCGCCTGCCGGTGATCTTTCCTGTGCATCCCCGCACCCGTAACCGCCTGGCTGAGACTGGTCTGATAAAACGGTTGGAAAGGATAAACCGCCTGGTAATATCTCCTCCGTTGGGTTATCTGGCTTTCATCGGCTTGATGAGCGAAGCGCGGGTGGTGCTCACCGATTCGGGCGGCATCCAGGAAGAGACCACTGTGCTTGGCGTCCCCTGTCTGACCTTGCGGGAGAACACGGAGCGCCCGGTGACTATTTCCGCCGGAACCAATCGGTTGGTGGGAACAAATCCCGCAAAGATCCTCTCTGCCCTGGATGAGGTGCTGAGCGCGGCTGGCACACAGCAACCCGCTATGCCGGAACTCTGGGATGGAAAGGCGGCGCAGCGTATTGTTGCCATCTTGGCGACAAACTGAGCTACACGGAGCGGGAACCGAACATTGACTTACCCCGAAATTATCCCCAGCCTGGTCAGCGTGATGATGCCGGCTTACAACGCCGAGCGCTACATTGGGCAGGCGATTGAGAGCGTCCTTCGTCAAACGTATCAGCATTGGGAACTGATCATTGTCGACGATGGATCAACCGACGCTACGGCTGATGTGGCATCCCGTTATCAGGACAGCCGGATACGCCTTTTGCGGCAGGCAAATGGCGGTGAGGCTTCCGCTCGCAATACCGCATTACGGCACATGCGCGGGGAATTCGTTGCCTTTCTGGACGCAGACGATGCATATCTGCCAGAGCATCTGGACTTGACGACCTCTTACCTGCTGGCTCATCCAGAGCATGATGGCGTCTATACCGATGGTTACCACATCGATCAGGATGGCAAACTGCTGAAATCTTTATCCAGCCGGCGTAGAGGTCCATTCGAAGGGTGGCTTTTCGAGCAACTCGTGCGCGCCTCGGATGTGTTTGGACCGCCGATCTGTTTGTTGCTGCGCCGCACTCCAATCCTGGAACGTCAATTGTCCTATGACATCCGTATTGTCATAGGTCCCGATTGGGATTTCAATACCCGCTTCGCTGAATATGCCAGTTTCGGGTACCTGCCTCGTATGACCTGCCTGTATCGGGTGCATCAAACCAATATATCTATTGTCACACAAGCGCAAAAACGCACGGCATCGCTGGCTTTGTGTCGCGAGAAGGCGATCCAGTTAGAAAGCTTTTCGCGTTGCAGTCTTGAAACTCGCCGCTATGTGTTCTATGAGCTTCTGGTGGAGCTGTTGCACAACCAACCTGAGCGTCAGGAGGAAGTGGCACAGTGGCTACAGTTCAAGCAGCTCCCGCCTGCTGATCAGGCGCGCCTGTATCGTCTGATGGCTTCTCACGCTCAGCCTGATCTGCGCCATTCCGTCACCGTGCGCCGCTGGTTGCGGCAAGCCTGCCGTCTAAAGCCAACCGACTGGCGCAGTACCCTGCTTTACAGTCTGCATTTGATCAGCCCGCGTCTCTATGGTTGGCTGCTGTCGCTCCGAAGCTCAAGGGCTGAAACCAACGCGCAAACCTCTCCCCTTAGCGATGTGTTTGAGAGCTTGTGATCCCAATCTCTGACTGCTGTTGGGATATTATCCTCATAGGAGCTAAAAAGAGTCCGTGGTAAATTTCAAACAGATCATCCGCCAGCGGGTTGACCCGCGCCTGCGCGATGCCCTTTGGGCATATCGCACCCGCCGCGATGTCTCGGTCGCCGTGGTGGCGATCCATTCCGCGCTGAATTGGCATTACCCCGTTGGCTCTGATCTCCAACATCTGGGTGCTGTCATCGGCTGGTTGTGCGCAGCTCAAGACGCCACCCCAGATAATGGTGTAGCGGCGTTCTACGATATTCGTGTCGGTGCATGGGGACCTTCCTACCCCGAAACGACCGGTTATATCATCCCTACCTTGTTTGATTACGCTGCATATACCCAAAAAGAGATGTATCGGGATCGAGCGGTACGTATGGCAGATTGGTTGCTCACGCTGCAAATGGAGAACGGCGCGTTCCCAATCGGTCCACTCTGGCAAGATTGGGAGCGACGACCCATTGTTTTCGATACCGGACAGATCATCCAGGGGCTGGCGCGCGCCTACCAGGAAACAGAGAACGGGATTTACTTGGAAGCAGCCTCTCGCGCTGGGGATTGGCTGGTAGCCCTTCAAGACGGTGATGGTTGCTGGCGTAAGTTCACTTCACAGGGTGTGGTTCATACCTATAACGTGCGCGTCGCCTGGGCTTTGTTGCAGCTCAGCTTCATCAACGGGGATGAGCAGCATCAAAACGCAGCGGTGCGCAATCTGGAATGGGCGCTTACCCAACAGGAACAGGACGGGTGGTTTCGCAACGCTGCTTTCCGGCTTGATGAAGATCCGCTCACCCATACCATCGCCTATACCATCGAGGGATTGCTCGAATCCGGCGTGCTTCTGAACGACCAAAGGTTTATCGAGTCCGCCCGCCTGGCAGCCGACGTCCTGCGTCTGCGGCAGGAACAAGATGGTTATCTGCGGGCGCGCTACGGGCAAGGCTGGAAGTCTGATACAGATTGGAGTTGCCTGACCGGCTCCGCACAAATGGCTCTGGTTTGGTTGCGCCTGTTTCAGCTCACCGGCGATCTCAATTATCTCTCGGCTGCTCGCGTTGCAAATGATTATTTGAAGAGACGTCATCCGCGCCATGGTAAGCTGCCCGGCGTGGTAGGTGGGTTGGCTGGTTCATATCCCATCTATGAAGCCTATGAGCCGTACCGGAATTTGAACTGGGCAGCCAAGTTCTTTGCAGACAGCTTGTTGCTGTCTATACAACTTGCCAGTAGTCAGGCATGATCTGCCCAGATAGCTTTGTGACATAACCGATGCGTGTGCTCTTTGTGAACACCAGGGAGGATGCCCGCAGCAATCCGGGCGGCGATACGGTACAAATGGAGAAGACGCAAGCCGCTCTGGAAAATTTGGGCGTGGAGGTGGTTGTACGCGGACCAAACGAGCTGGGCGATTTGCCCAATTGCGACCTGGCGCACCTGTTCAACATCCAGATGCCGGAAAGTGCATGGTGGGTTTTTCAAAAGCTCCGTCAGGCGGGTCTTCCGTTGGTGCTCTCTTCAATTTATTGGGATATGCTCGAATTCTGGTTTCATTGTGCAATCGAAGAGCGAGCGCGTTGGCGTATGTTGGCAGGGCGCTTTGGTCGCCGGCGCATCCGCGCCCTTTACCTGAGCTGGCAACGGCTAAAGCAGCCATTGAGCAAGCCCTGGCGCTTACAGCGTCGCTTATTGTTGGGGGCATCCCGCGTCTTGCCCAATTCTCACTCTGAGGCGCAACGGTTGCGATGGGCTTTTGGGCTTTCGGCAGCTTTTCAGCAGCGTGTGGATGTAATCCCAAATGGCATAGACGTTGAGTTATACCGTCATCCTCCTGCGCCCAGCCAACGATTTTTAGATCTATATGGGGTGAGGGATTTCATCCTGGAGGTGGGAGTGGTCAACCCTGTCAAGAATCAGCTTGGCTTAATCGAGGCTTTGTTCGATTTGCCGCGTCCGCTCGTGATCTTGGGGCAGGCGCACCCGGCGTATCCAGAGTACTACGCCGCCTGCCAGCAGCGCGCCGCGGAAAGAGGGAATGTAATTTTTATCAATCGCCTGCCCCATCATGAATTACCCGGCGTCTATGCCCTGGCAGCCGTGCATGTCCTGCCAAGCTGGAGGGAAACACCCGGCTTGGTGAGTCTGGAGGCGGCTGCTTCAGGTTGCCGCGTTGTTTCAACCGAGATCGGTTCGGCGCGCGATTATTTTGGCGAGCAAGCCTGGTATTGCCGCCCTGATGACCCGGCTTCGATCCGTCGGGCGGTCGAAGCCGCCTTGCAGGCTCCCCCTTCGCCAGCCTTGCGGCAGCGCATCCTGCAGGAATTTACCTGGCAGCGAGCCGGGGAAGCCACCCTCTCCGCCTACGAGCATGCGCTTCATTGACTAACGATCAGCCATCCCTGGGCTGGCTTAGTAGATGCGAGAATTGCCCTGCGAGTTTGGTTACAATTGGAGAGGAATGGTTATAATTAGACCCTGTTATTCGAAGGGGAGTAAACGAGGTATTTCATGCCAACAGCGTTAATTACAGGAATCACCGGTCAGGATGGCTCATATCTGGCGGAATTTCTGTTGTCGAAAGGCTACCAGGTGATTGGGATGGTGCGCCGCTCCAGCACGATCACCTTTGAGCGAATCAGCCATATTCAGGATCGGATCACCATCATCCAGGGCGACCTGCACGATCAGAGCTCCTTGATGGATATTCTGGAAGAATATCAGCCTGATGAGGTCTATAACCTGGCGGCGCAATCCTTTGTGCCCACCTCTTTCAGCCAGCCTGTGCTCACGGGTGAGGTGACCGCGCTAGGCGTCACCCGTCTGCTCGAAGCTGTGCGACTGGTGGATAAGAAGGCGCGTTTTTATCAGGCGTCTACCAGCGAGATGTTCGGCAAAGTGCGCGAGGTGCCGCAGCGTGAGACCACGCCTTTCTACCCGCGCAGCCCTTACGGCGTTGCTAAAGTGTATGGACATTGGATCACGGTTAACTACCGTGAATCCTATAACCTTCACGCCGTTTCGGGGATTTTGTTCAATCATGAAAGCCCGCGCCGGGGGTTGGAGTTCGTCACGCGCAAAATTTCCCACGGAGTGGCGTTGATCAAGCACGGTTTGGCGAATGAATTGCGCATGGGCAACCTGGAAGCGCGCCGCGATTGGGGTTTTGCCGGTGATTATGTCGAAGCCATGTGGTTGATGCTTCAGCAAGATTCCCCTCAGGACTTTGTAGTGGGCATGGGTGAAACGCATTCGGTGCGCGAATTCTGTGAAATCGCCTTCGAGCACGTCGGTTTGGATTATCGGCAGTATGTGGTCCAGGATCCGCGTTTTTATCGTCCTGCTGAGGTTGACCTGTTGGTTTCCGATCCAACACGGGCGCACCAGGTGTTGGGCTGGTATCCTAAGGTGTCTTTTCGAGAGCTGGTAACCATGATGGTTGACAGCGATATGCGCCTGGTGGAAAAAGAGCTGGCATAATCCAGCCCTATCTCTGCCAGAGTTCGGAGGTGGCATGGATTTCTCTTGGACGGATGAGCAACTGGCTTATAAGAAAGCCGTGATCGAATTTGCTCAAAGAGAGCTGAATCGGGAGATGATCGAGCGCGATCGCCAGGGACTTTTCTCGCGTGAGCTTTGGAAAAAGTGCGCCGATTTCGGCATTCAGGGCATGCCTTTTCCAGAGAAGTATGGTGGCAGCGAAGCAGACATCCTGACCACCATGCTGACAATGGAAGGGTTGGGATATGGTTGCCATGACAACGGTCTGGTTTTTGGCATCAACGCGCAGATGTGGAGCGTGATGATGCCCATCCTGAACTTTGGTACGGATGCCCAAAAAGAAAAGTACCTGCCCGGTTTGTGTCGGGGCGAGATCATCGGGGCGCATGGCATGACTGAACCGGATACTGGCTCGGATGCGTATAGCCTGCGAACTCGCGCCGAGCGCAAGGGCGAAGGTTATGTGCTCAATGGAAGCAAGATGTTCGTGACCAACGCGCCGGTGGCAGATCTGGCGGTTGTATTTGCCACAGTCAACCCCGAGCGTGGCATGTGGGGGATCACCGCTTTTCTGGTTGAGAGGGGGACGCCCGGTTTCACCATCAGCCGCGACATCGAAAAGATGGGTCTGCGCACCTCGCCCATGGGTGAACTGATTTTGCGGGATTGCTACCTGCCCGAGGAGAATCGCCTTGGTCCAGAAGGGGCAGGGGCGCGAATCTTCAACAATTCGATGGAATGGGAACGCAGTTGCATCCTAGCGAGTCACCTGGGTGCGATGGAACGCCAGCTCGAGACCTGTATCAAATATGCCCGGGAACGTATGCAATACGGTCAGCCGATTGGCAAGTTTCAATCGGTTGCCAACCGCATTGTGGATATGAAGGTCCGCCTCGAAACCGCCCGCCTGTTGCTTTATCAGGTCGCCTGGTTGAAGAAAGTAGGTCGCCCAGCAGTACTGGAAGCTGCCATGGCTAAGCTCTATCTCAGCGAATGCTATGTCCAATCTGGATTGGACGCCATCCGTACCCTCGGCGGTTATGGCTATATGACCGAATTCGAGGTAGAGCGCGATCTGCGCGATGCCATTGGCGGCACGATCTATTCGGGGACATCTGACATACAGCGCAATATCATTGCTCGCTTGATGGGCTTGTGATTCGGTTGTAAACGCTTGGTTGGATTTGTATCGGTTGAGAAAGGGGATGTAGAAATGCGCTATCTCATACCTCAGGCGGTTTCGCAAGCAGCAGAACGCTATCCCAATCGTCAGGCTGTTTGCTTCTCCGGGCAAAGCCTGACCTATAGCGAGCTGGAAGCCAGATCGAACTGCCTGGCGCGTCTGCTGCAGGAACAGGGATTGAAACGCGGCGATCGGGTTGGCATTTTTATGAATAAGGGTCTGGAATCGGCTGTCGCGATCTATGGGATTATGAAGGCGGGCGGCGCCTATGTGCCCCTGGACCCCTTCGCGCCGGTAGGGCGGGTGGCTTTCGTTGTGCGCGATTGTGGCATCCGCCACCTGATCAGCAAAGATGCCAAGCTGGAAGCTTTGCGTCAGATCTTCAACGAGGGCTGCCCGGTGGAGTTTCTCGTGGGAGTCTCTGAGCAGTCTGACCTGCCTGCCCAGTGCACACCCTGGGAGCAGGTGTTTTCCATGCCTGCTGCTCCCCTGAGTTTGAACCTCACAGAGCAGGACCTCGCTTATATCCTCTACACCTCTGGTTCGACCGGCGTTCCCAAGGGCATCATGCACACACACCGCAGCGGCTTGAGTTTTGCGGAGTGGGCTGCCGACGCCTATGAGCTGAGGGGCGAGGATCGCCTGAGTAATCACGCCCCGCTTCACTTTGATCTTTCTACATTCGATTACTTTGCTGGAGCGATCGCTGGTGCTACCACGGTGATTGTTCCAGAAGCCCTGACCAAATTTCCGGCTGATATGTCCCGCTTTATCGAGCGGGAGCGCATCACTGTCTGGTATTCGGTGCCGTTTGCCCTGATTCAGCTTCTGCAACACGGCGCGCTGGCTGCACGCGATCTGAGCAGCCTGCGCTGGATTCTCTTTGCCGGCGAAGTCTTCCCAACCAAACACCTGCGTCAGTTGATGACCATGCTACCCTGGGTGCGCTTCAGCAACCTATATGGACCAACAGAGACGAACGTGTGCACCTATTACCATGTGACCTCGCTGCCCGAAGATTCTGACGAGCCCATCCCGATTGGCAAGCCATGCGCCAATGTCGAAGACCTGGTGCTCGATATGGACGATAAGCCCGTGGCGCCTGGCGAAGTCGGGGAATTGCTCATCCGCGGCGGGGTGGTGATGAAGGGATATTGGGGACAGCCGGAGAAAACTGCGCAGGGGTTTTATCGCCGCCCTTCGTTTGGCTACTTTGAAGATTTATTCTATCGAACCGGAGATCTGGTTCAGCTTGATGCTGACGGCAATTATCGTTACCTGGGAAGGAAAGACCGCCAAATCAAGACCCGCGGCTATCGGGTGGAGTTGGACGAGGTGGAAGTGGCGCTGCTTTCTCATCCCTCTGTCCAGGAGGCGGCAGCTTATGCAGTGCCCGACGGACAGGGAAGCAACCTGATCGAGGCTGCGGTGATAGCCCACCCTGATAGTGCAATGGACGAAAGTGGATTGGTGGCGCACCTTTCCGGGCGTCTGCCGCCTTATGCCATTCCGGTGCGCATCCTGATGATGGAGGATTTCCCGCGCACCTCCACCGGGAAGATCAACCGACGCGAGCTACAGTCCATGGCGCTCGCCAGGTTGGAAGCCGGGTCTAAATAATACTCACGTTTAGAAGGAGATTTTGCATGGACCGAAAAACCGCGCTGCTAGAGTATATCAAGAATGAAATCATGCGTAATCGCAACGCCAGGCTGGGCGAGGACGAAGATCTACTCAGCTCTGGAATACTGGACTCGCTTGGCATATTGCAAATTGTAGCATTCATCGAAAATACTTTTGGCATTCGCATCCCGGATGAGGATGTGGTGTTCGATAACTTCCAGAGCGTGAATGCCATGGCGGCATATCTCCAGCGGTATTGACGCCACTTCCGAAATTGCTGATCGCACCCCGTTGGTCGTTTTAGTTTCGGGTTGGTGGTAAATCCACCACGGCTGACGCAATCTAGAGCAGGACGAGCCGATAAATTGGCTAAACGTTTGTTATACCTGAATGGGTTCGCAATCCTGGCGGTGGTTTTCTTCCATGCCGCCGGCATGGGCTTTGTTGCCATGTTCACCTGGACGCATCGCTATGCTGTCGAGGCGATGACCCCGGAAATGTGGGTTGGAACGCCGACATACTATATTCTGCGCCTGGTGGAGCAGATAATCGTCTTTGCCATCCCAGCCTTCCTGTTTATAACGGGTTATTCTGTGGCGATGATGACCGGTAGGAACCAAGCCACCGTGAGCTGGAAGCTGGTGTTCAGCCGCATAAAAACCCTGGTTATCCCTTATCTGCTCTGGTCGGCAGTGATGATTGTGCTGCGCTTGGTTGAAGACCCCCGCGTGGCTTTAACCGAGATTCTCTCCTGGGTGCTTACCGGCAGTAGCAACGAAGTGCTTTACTTTGTTCCGCTGTTGACACAATTTTACCTGCTCTCTCCCTGGTTGGTGCGCTGGGCGCGGCGCGACTGGAAAAGCCTGCTGATGCTGACGGTTTTTTTGCAGTTGTTGGTGCAATTATTGGCTTATCCCGAATTGTTAGGATGGAATCTTCCGATTGCCCGAGACATCAGCCAATTCGTACCAAAGTGGTTATTCCTGGCTCGCATCTTCTGGTTTCCCTTCGGCATCATTTGTGGTCTGCATCCTGTGGAATTCAAGCGCATTGTTTCTCCTCATAAAGCGAAACTTGTGACCGCAGCTATCATGCTTATCCCAATTAATTTCATCGAATGGGAGATTTATTACAAAATCGCCGGACAGACCTGGCTCTCCCATCGAGAAACAATCCTGGATAGCTTATATACTTTCGCTCTGATCTTATCGGTGTTGATGTTGAATGGGCAATCTTTGCCTCTATCTAATTGGATCAGCGAGCTGGGCGCAAAATCTTACGGGATTTATCTGACCCACTCGCTTGCTATCGTCTATCTTGCGCGGTTAATCTATCATTTCCTGCCTGGGTTGTTGGGCTACCCACTGCTTCTACAACCGATCCTGATTGTGGCAGGTCTATTTATCCCATTGGGGATGATGGCAGTGGTTGACCGCTCAAGGCTGCGTCGTTTCTACAACTATCTATATGGTTAACCGCCTGCTGTATTTGAATGGCATGGCAACCCTGGGGGTGGTGTTGTACCATGCAACTGCCTGGGGCTTCATCGCTCTGTTCTGGTGGACAGATCGTTACCGACTTACATCCGTGCCGGATTTCAGCCAGCTTGGAGGCTTGAGTTATTACGGGCTGCGCGCCATCGAACAGCTCATTATTTTCACCATCCCTGCATTTTTGTTCGTCTCAGGTTTCTTTGTCGCCATTGCAACCGGAAAGTACCAGGAAACGGTATCGTGGAACCTGATTTTAAAACGTATCCGGCGACTGGTAATCCCTTTCCTGATCTGGTCGCTGATCATTATTGCCGCGCGAATGTTGCAGGGGAGGCAATATGCCCCGCTCGATTTGCTGGAGGTGATCCTTACCGGCAAGGCTGAACCGCCATATTATTACGTTCCGGTTCTGGTTCAGCTTTATCTCCTGGCGCCCTTTATCGTCCCTCTGGCGCGGGTGCGGTGGAGACCGGTGCTGGCTCTGGCTGGCTTGGTGCAACTGGTCGCGGTTGGCTTGCGCTATACCTCGATCTTGAACATCCCCTTCCCCGGTTCTCGAGTTTTGCTCTCGCTGACACAGAACTGGTTGTTTCCGGCTTACCTGTTCTTTTTCGTATTTGGCATCGTCGCTGGTTTTCACTTGCCTGAACTGAAGCGCTGGCTGGAGCGGTGGCAGGTGGTCTTTCCGCTGGCTTTGCTGGTTTTCTTTGGATTGGGGATGGTAGAATGGGAGGCGCTGCTGAGAGCATCGGGGCAGACCTGGATTGCCCCTCAGGAAACCGTGATTGACAATCTGTATGCGGTCGCATGTCTGCTGACCTTTTTTGCCTGTATTCGTTTCCGATTACCCTTAGCAGAACGCATCTCCGGGCTGGGAGGCAGATCTTTCGGGGTATACCTGATTCATTCACCTGCGTTGGAGTATGGCGCGCGCGTGATCTATCACATCGCTCCGTTCATTCTGCCCTTCCAGATGGTTTTCCAGCCTGTTCTATGGCTGATTGGATTGCTGACGCCGTTAGCGTTGATGGCGATTGTCAACCGGTCGCCGGTGCGGCGCTTTTATAGCGCCCTGTTCGGTTAGCCGGATATCATAATTTTTTTCACGAGGCGATTATGCGCAAGGTTTTGGTTACCGGAGGGGCTGGTTTCATTGGCTCCCATGTTGCCGAACATCTCATCAGCCGCGGCTACGATGTGACTGTGCTTGATGATCTAAGCGGGGGTTTCGAGGATAACCTGGTGGCAGGGGTGCGCTTTGTCAAAGGCAGCATCAACGATGTGGAGCTGGTTGACACTCTCTTTGACCAGCATTCTTTTGACTACGTTTTCCACCTGGCAGCCTATGCTGCTGAAGGGCTGAGCCATTTCATTAAACGCTTCAATTATCAGAATAACCTGATCGGCAGCGTAAACCTGATCAATGCTTCTATCAATCACGAGATCAAGTGTTTTGTCTTTACCTCGTCTATCGCTGTCTACGGCTCCAGCCCACAGCTGCCGATGACCGAGGAAACGCCCCCGCATCCGGAAGATCCGTATGGCATTGCCAAGCTCGCCGTAGAACAAGAGCTAAGGGTATGCAAAGAGATGTTCGATTTGAACTACATCATCTTTCGTCCCCATAACGTCTATGGGGAGCGCCAGAATATCGGCGATAAGTATCGTAACGTGGTTGGCATCTTTATGAATCAAATATTACAGGGTAAGCCGATGACTATCTTCGGCGATGGCACGCAGACGCGCGCATTCAGCTACATTGGCGATGTGGCGCCGATTATCGCTGAGGCTATCGAGGTGCCCGACGCCTATAATCAGGTGTTCAACATCGGTGCCGATCAGCCCTATAGCGTGAATGAGTTGGCGCACTGCGTGGCAAAAGCCATGCAAGTGGAAGCGCAGGTTACCCACCTACCGCCGCGCAATGAGGTGCTGAATGCCTATTCCTCCCACGAAAAAGTCCGCCGGGTGTTTGGCGAGCGTCAACTGGTCAGCCTGGAGGATGGCTTGAGCCGTATGGCTGCATGGGTCAAAGCTCACGGAGCACGCAGCAGTCAGAAATTCAAAATGATCGAAGTGATGAAGAACTTTCCGCAAGCCTGGCTGGATTAGCGACGGCGCGCCGGCGAAGATGGTAGAACCTAGGCTGGATGCTCCCCTGGTGGTGACAGTGATTCTGAACACCAATCGCCGCGAGGACACGCTGGCGGTGCTGGCGTCTTTGTCCCGTAGCGACTATCCCAAGAATCACGTGATCGTTCTGGATAATGCCTCCACCGATGGATCAGTGCAAGCCATTCAGAGCGAGTATCCAGATGTGACGCTAATCGCTCTGGAGCGCAATCTCGGCTACGCCGGTAATAACAACGTTGGCATCCAGGCGGCGCTGGCGCGTCAGGCGGATTGGGTGTTTATCCTGAACGAGGATACCATCCTTGCGCCGGACTGTCTCAGCCGCCTGGTTGATGCAGGAGAGCAGGATGCGCGCATCGGGGTGCTGGGTCCAATGGTCTACCACTATGACGAGCAGCAGGTGATCCAATCTGCAGGGGGTAAGATGGACCGCGTCTGGCGCGCCTGGCATTTATGTCAGAATGAAGTGGATCGGGGGCAGTTCCCTGTCCCGCATGAGGTAGATTGGATCTCCGGTTGTGCGCTTCTTGTCAGACGGCAGGTGATCGAGCAAATCGGGGCTTTGGATGAGCGCTTTTTCTATTACTGGGAGGAGACCGAATGGTGCCTCCGAGCCCGCCGACAGGGATGGCGTATCATCCACGTGCCGCAGGCGAAGCTCTGGCATAAGGGCGTGCAACGAAACTATCGTCCATCGCCGTCGGTGACGTACTACGCCACCCGCAACCGTTTTTTGCTGCTGGCGAAGCATCACGCGCCGCTATCAGCCTGGCTGGTTGCCTGGACAGAGACCTTGCGCACCCTGCTGAGCTGGACTTTCAAGCCCAGATGGGCTTCCATGCGCCAGCACCGCGACGCGATGTGGCAGGGCGCCAGGGATTTTCTGTTTCAACGCTGGGGGATGCGTCCTGCGTAGCGGAATGCCCTCTGATGTTGGTTTCGGCTTCTAATAAGATGCAGCCTGTAGGGAGCGCGTGAATGAATCGTCAATTTGGGGCTTTGAGCGGTCTGGCTATCCTGCTGATCGTGCTCAATCATGCGGTTGAGCTGGCGCTCAATGCGCCGGGAAATGCCGGTTACCCTCCAGTATCCGGCTGGCAACACTACTTTCTCACCTCTGTTCAGGCGCTGGGCGTTTTCGCCGTGCCCACATTTTTGTTCATTTCCGGTAGTTTTGTGGCGTATGCCGCTCAGGGAGAGCCGTCGCGCTTTTCGCGCAAATTTCTGATTTCAAGCCTGCGGCATATCTTGCTGCCTTATGTGGTCTGGTCGCTCGTGTTCTACCTGTTCGTTTACTTGCTGCGAGGCGAGCGCTACAGTCCCTTGGGCTATGTGAAGAATCTGCTGGTGGGTTACCCGTTTCACTTCGTACCGTTGCTCGCTTTCTACTATGTGGTTTCCCCCTTGCTGGTGCGCATCGGACGCTCACTCGGTGGGGTGCTCGTGCTGACAGTGATTGGGATTTATCAGTTGGTCCTCATCAATCTGCTCAACCCGGGTCTGTTGGATTTCACCTTTCCATCCACTTTTGGCTGGTTGGCTGTGCCGGTGCTGCGCACGACCCTGGCGGATTGGGCGATCTACTTTCCCTTAGGGCTTTATTATGGGCTCAACGCGCGCCGCATTCTGCCCCGCGTGGCAAAGTTTGGCTGGGTGTTTGCAGGTCTGACTGCGCTGCTCTTCTGCCTGGGGTTGTTGGATGCATTTGGTGCGGTCCGCGCGCCCCTGGCGCGATTCCTGTGTCCCCTGACATTCGTCGGTATCCTGCCAGGCGTCAGGCGCGAAAACATCCCTGCTCTGCGCTTCCTCGAACGCGTGGGCAGGCGTACTTATGGCATCTACCTCACCCACCTGCTGCTGTTGAATTTGCTGCTATTCCTTCTTTATTGGTTGCTCCCTTCGATCTTTCAGTTTGCCATTCTGGTTTCACTGATTTTCCTGGTGGCGGGCAGTTCCTTGCCATTGTTGCTCATGGAAGCCACCGCCCGAGGTCCGGCGAAACCGGTATACCGTTATCTGTTTGGATGAACTCCCGACGTGCACATTCTCTTTCTCTCGCGCTGGTATCCCTACCCAGCTGACAACGGTTCGAAAATACGCATCGCTAACCTGCTACAAGGTCTTTCTCAGCGTCACCAGGTTTCGCTGCTCAGTTTTTATGACCCCAGGCAGGGAGAACCCGATCACCGGATGTTGAAGACCTTGTGTCAGGAAGTTCAGACCGTTCCCTGGCAGCCATTCCACCCGCAAAGCTGGCGTGCTCGCCTGGGGTATTTCAGTACGATCCCGCGCGCTTACCTGGACATGTACTCCGAAGAGATGGAGAGGCGCATCCGCGCCATTTTGAACCGCTCTCAGGTTGATCTGGTCATAGCCTCTCAAATTGATATGGCAGCTTATGCCACTGTCTTCAGTGGCATCCCGGCGATCTTTGAAGAGGTCGAAACAGGGGTCTTTCTAGACCGCATTGCTCAGGCTGGTTCCAGGACAGCACGTCTTCGACATCGTCTCACCTGGTTGAAGCACCGTCGTTACCTGGCTTCTTTGCTCAAGCATTTCCGGGCTTGCACCGTTGTTTCTGATCAGGAGCGGCGCATCCTCGAGAGGGAGCTGGCAATCGGTAAGCGAGTGGAAGTGATCCCGAATTGCGTGGATTTAAACCTTTTCCCTCCCGAAAGCAGTCGACCACAACCCTACAGCCTGGTATTTACTGGATCACTAACGTACCAACCCAACTACCAGGCGATAATCTGGTTCCTGCAGGAGATATTCCCACGGGTGTTGCGGCAGGTGCCTTCCACCCGGTTTGTGATCACCGGTGATCACGGCAATCTGCCGTTGCCATCGCTTGAAGGTGTCACCCTGACCGGTTTGGTGGCAGATGTGCGCCCGTACCTGTCTGGGGCATGGTGCAGTGTAGTGCCGCTGAAAACTGGCGGCGGTACCCGCTTGAAAATCCTGGAAGCGATGGCGATGCGCACGCCGGTTGTTACCACCTCTAAGGGGGCAGAAGGATTAGAGATGGAGTCCGGCGTGCACGGATTCATTGTGGATCAGCCGCAGGGTTTTGCCGAGATGATTTTAGAACTCTTTCGCAGCCCGGCGTTGCGCCAACAAATCGCCGCCAACGCCTATAGTTTTGTGCAACGGCGATACAATTGGGAAACGGTCATGCCGCGCTTTCTGGAATTGGTCGAAGCGACGGTTCGAGAGGACCAGCAGGCAGTGGCAGTGTCGCAGCAAGTGGAACATCCGCGCATGGATGGAGACTGATGGAGAGAAGACGGGTAATCCATTCTTTACCAGACTGGCTGTTCACACCCCGTTCTCAGCGTTGGGTGCGCGTTGCCATCATTGCCGCGGTATTCTGCGTCATTTTACTGCTATCACTGGCGGCGAGCATGCGCTGGATGATGCTGGTTCTGGCGCTGGTGGTTGGGAGTGCGGGGGCGGTCATCTTACTGCGTAAGCTGCAGTTGGGGCTGCTGGCGATCGTATTTGCCGCCCTGCTGGTGCCTTCGCCATTTCAAAGCGGCGCTGGCGCCAGCCTAACGCCTCCTTTGGTTCTGGTAGCGATGATGCTTGGATTGTGGCTGGTTGATATGATCGCCCGCCAGCGTCAGATTCGTTTGGTGCGTTCGAAAACGCTGCTGCCGGCGATTGCCTTCCTGGTTGCCACATTGATATCGTTTCTAAATGGGCGGATCATTTATTACACCTTCACGCAGGTGGCGCCGTTGACAGCGCAGATCGGCGAGCTTGCAATTTTTCTGTTCTCTTTTGGGGCATTTTTACTGGTAGCCAATTTGGTAGACGACGTTCGCTGGCTGGAACGCATGACCTGGTTATTCCTGGCTCTGGGCGGGGTTTATATTTTTGCCCGCCTGTTTCCATTTACAGAGCGGATCATTCGGCCCCTTTTTCAGTATGGTTCGGATGCCAGCCTGTTTTGGGTCTGGCTTGTAGCGCTGGCGGCGGGTCAGGTGTTCTTCAACCCAAAACTGGGCAAACGCTGGAAGTACGCCCTCTATGCACTCCTGGCAGCAACATTGTATGTCAGCCTGATTCAGGCGTATTCCTGGAAATCCGGCTGGTTGCCGGCGGTGGGAGCACTTTTTGTGGTGCTCTGGGTCGGTTTACCGCGCTACCGCGGTTGGCTCCTTGGTTTGGGAATACTGGCAGTGACGATGAACTTTTTTGTTGATGTAGACCGTGTTGTCGCCGGGGGGGAAGATTACAGCATCCTCACCCGCCTGGAAGCCTGGCGTATCATTCTGGAGATCGTGAAAATTAACCCGATCCTCGGTCTTGGGCTTTCGAATTATTACTGGTACACCCCGCTCTTCCCAATTATGGGTTACTCGGTGCGCTTCAACTCGCACAATAATTACATTGATATATTTGCTCAGGTTGGATTGGTCGGTCTGGCATGTTTCATGTGGTTTGCATGGGAGGCGGCGCGTCTGGGTTGGGGACTTTTAAAGAGCGTGCCCGTTGGTTTCCCCAAGGCGTTTGTGATTGGCGCGCTGGGTGGTCTGGCAGGTAGTTTAGCCAGCGGTATGTTGGGGGATTGGATTCTGCCTTTCGTGTACAACGTGGGTTTGCACGGTTTTCGTTCTAGTATTATGTTTTGGCTGTTCCTCGGCGGTTTGGTGGCTTTGGAACAGATTTACCGCGTCTCAAACACCGGCGCTTCGGCGGATTGATGCCTACCCAACTCACTGTGGTGATTGTCAACTGGAACACAGGTGAGCTGCTCAGCCGATGCCTGGATTCGCTCTTCCGTTCCCTGCGGTTGCGGTCGGTGGAGGTTTTTGTGGTCGACAACGCCTCGACTGATGGGAGCGCCGCAATGGTGCGAGAACGATATCCCCAGGTGCGCCTGATCGAGAACCGTGAAAACCTGGGTTTCGCCCGAGCCAACAATCAGGCGATCCGTCAGAGCAGCGGACGTTATGTGTTGATGCTCAATCCGGATACGCTGGTACATCCCTCTGGTATCGACGCCCTGGTAGATTTTCTTGAGTCCCATCCCGAGGCTGGAGCTTGTGGTGCATATCTGCTCAATCCCGACGGCAGCTTGCAGCATTCCTGCTCGCCGGCGCCCACCCTGGGCAGGGAATTCAGACGCCTGTTTCACCTGCCGGGTATACGCTCGGATGGATATTACGCCATGGAGAAATGGGATCAGGCGCTGCCTCGCCGCGTGGATGTCATCCTTGGCGCGTGTCTGCTGTTGCGCCGCCAGGCGTTAGAGCAAGTCGGTTTATTGGACGAAGATTACTTCATCTACTCTGAAGAGGTTGATCTATGCCACCGTCTGCGCCAGGCGGGGTGGGAGCTATACTGGGTGCCCCAAGGTCGGGTGGTCCACCTGGGTGGACAGAGCACGCGCCAGGTGTCCGAGGCGATGTTCCTGCGCCTGTATCAGGCGAAACTGCTCTATTTCCGCAAGAACCATGGTCGCGTGCAGGCACTCGCTTACAAACTGATCATTGCATCAGCCGCGCTGATCCGTTTGCTGCTCACCCCATTGGCTCTGCTTTTGGGCGACGCCCGACAGCAAGCCAGCCTGGCGCAGGCAGCCAACTATCGGCGCCTGCTGGTCAAGCTGCCAGGCTGGTGAGAGTTACTCGAACCTAATAATCAGGAGAGGGTTGAATGACGATTGAGGAACAAATTCGAGATTATATAGCCAGAAACCTGTTGTTCAGCGATAACGGGTATCCATACGGCGACGAGGTCTCATTTCTCGATGAGGGCATCGTCGATTCGATCGGTGTGATGGAGCTGGTCACCTTTGTGGAAGAGAATTTCGGCGTTCAGGTAGCAGATGTGGACGTCACGCCGGAAAATTTCGATTCGGTCAGTAAAATGGCGGCTTATATCCGCCGCAAGACCGCCTAAACGACGATGGCTCAGCTCTTGATCTTGCTGCAAATCCCTTGCCGGGGGAGGCGCTCATGAATCCCGCTGCAATGTTAGTGCGAGATTTTTTAGAGTTAAGCGCCGAGCATCTGCCGGGTAAAGTGGCTTTAATTTGCGACGGAAGACGTCTCACTTACCAGGAAATAGACAGCATGGCTGACCGTCTGGCGAACGCCCTCTTGGCGCATGGTGTCGGGCGCGGTGAACGGGTGGCGGTCTACCTGAACAATTCGGTGGAAGCCGTGGTGGGCATCTTCGCCGCGTTGAAAGCCGGGGCAGTTTTCGTGCCCATCAACGCCACCACCAAGCGCGATAAGCTGGCTTATATCCTGAACAACTGTCGGGCTTCGGCATTGCTGATCGAAGGGCGCAGGACTCCGCTGGCAAGCGAGATTTTGCGAGATGTGCCCTGGCTGAAATGCGTCGTCTTATGCGGTGAGCCGCCTGCGCCTGACGACCAAACAGGGCAACCGAAAGCCATGGTGGATTTCGCCTATATCCTGCAGGAATTCCCGGCGCAACGCCCGCCACGGGTGAATATCGACCTCGACCTCGCTTGCCTGATCTACACCTCGGGGACTACCGGTGATCCGAAGGGGGTGATGAGCGATCATAGCAATGTGGTCTTCGCTGCCAGTTCGATCATCTCTTATCTGGAGAATGTCGAGGACGATATCGTCATCAATGTGCTGCCGCTTTCTTTCGATTACGGTTTGTACCAACTCCTGATGGTCTTCAAATTCGGCGGTACGCTGATACTGGAGCGTAGCTTTGCCTACCCTGCGCAGGTGCTCAGACGCATGGATCAGGAGCGCGTTACCGGCTTCCCAGGTGTGCCAACCATCTTTGCCATCTTGTTGCAGATGGATCTATCGCCGTATGACCTTTCCAGCCTGCGCTATCTTACCAACACTGCGGCTGCCTTACCCCCCAGTCACATTCTGCAATTGCGACAAAAGTTCCCCTGGGCGCGGTTGTATTCGATGTATGGCCTCACCGAAACCAAACGCACCCTGTATTTGCCGCCAGAGCAACTTGAGCGTCGTCCTGGGTCGGTGGGCATCGCCATCCCTGGCACGGAGGTCTGGCTTGAGGATGAAAATGGTCAGCGTCTGGGTCCGGGGCAGGTGGGGGAGTTGGTGGTACGAGGCAGGCACGTGATGCGCGGCTATTGGGAGGCGCCAGAAGCCACCGCCGAACGCTATCGTCCCGGTCCGATTCCCGGGGAACGGCTGTGCTATACCGGAGACCTGTTCCGAATGGATGAGGATGGTTATCTTTATTTCGTAGGTCGTAAAGACGACATCATCAAGAGTCGCGGCGAAAAGGTAGCGCCAAAAGAGGTCGAAAACGTGCTCTACGCCATTCCGGGGGTGGTGGAAGCCGCCGTCATCGGCGTTCCAGATCCCATTCTCGGGCAGGCTGTCAAGGCGATCCTGGTGACCAACGATTCTCGGCTCACCGAAGCCCAGGTGCTGGCGCACTGCCGCGCCCACATGGAAGATTTTATGGTGCCAAAGATTGTGGAGTTCCGCACCGAATTGCCCAAGACTTCTTCTGGCAAGATCAAGAAGACCGAGCTGACCTGAGCGGTTGAAGTTCGCTGCCCGATCATTTATAGAAAGGTAGCCTTGTTTATGTGCGGTATTACTGGTATTCTCAACCTGAACAATCGAGCTCCCATCACGGAGCACAGCTTGCGCCAGATGCTGGGCATGATTCGCCATCGCGGTCCAGACGGTTTTGGCATTTACCTGGATGACCATGCTGGTCTGGGCAGCGCCCGGCTGAGCATCATTGACCTGAGCAGCGGCGATCAGCCGATCAGCAACGAAGACGGCTCGCTTTGGATCGTTTTCAACGGTGAGGTTTTCAACTATGTTGAGTTGCGCCCACTGTTGGAGCGGCGTGGTCACCGCTTTTCCACCCAATCCGATACCGAGGTGATCGTCCACCTGTACGAGGAGTATGGTCCAGATTGCTTGCGTCATCTGAACGGTCAATTCGCCATCGCCATTTGGGATGCCAATCGCCGCAGCTTGTTTCTCGGTCGCGACCGATTGGGAATCCGTCCCTTGTTCTACACCAAATATGACGGGAGGCTGCTCTTTGGTTCGGAGATCAAAACCTTGCTGGCTTATGGCGTCCCGGCAGAAATCGACCCGCTGGCGCTGGATCAAATCTTTACCTATTGGAGCACGCTCTCGCCGCGCACGGTATTTCGCAACCTGCGCGACGTCCCGCCGGGGCATTATTTGCTGATAGAAGACGGCAAATTCCGCCTGGAGCGCTACTGGGCGCTTGATTTCACGCCCGACGCAGGCGCAGCGCGCACGGAGCAAGACTACCTGGAAGAGTTTGAGCATTTGCTGGTGGACGCCACCTGCATCCGCCTGCGGGCGGACGTGCCGGTGGGCGCTTACCTGAGCGGCGGGCTGGATTCCTCCACCACTGCGGCGATCATCCGCAATTTTACTGACACACCCCTGGACACCTTTTCGATTTCCTTCAGCGACCCGGAGTTCGACGAAAGCCAGTTCCAGCAGTTCATGGCGCGCTTTCTGGGCACGCAACACCAGGTGGTGTATACGCGTCACGCCGATATCGGGCGCATCTTCCCTCAGGTGATCTGGCACACTGAAACGCCTATCCTGCGCACCGCCCCCGCTCCCATGTACTTGCTCTCTGAGCTGGTACGCCAGAATCACTATAAGGTGGTGCTTACGGGCGAAGGTGCCGACGAATTCCTGGCTGGCTACGATATTTTCAAAGAAGCGATGGTGCGGCGTTTTTGGGCGCGTCAGCCGCGTTCCAGACTGCGCCCGCTCTTGCTCCAGCGCCTTTATCCGGAGATCACCGCCCTGCCCAATACCAGCGCCTACCTGGCATCTTTCTTTGCCGAAGGGCTGGACGACGTGGATGCGCCTGAATATTCGCATGCCATCCGCTGGCGCACCACACGCCGGGCGAAGCGTTTCTTCAGCGAGCATCTGCAGGCAGCCATCGAGGCTCAAACGGCACGCGAACAGCCGACGATTCCTTACCCGCCCGAGTTCATGAGCTGGCATCCGCTGCATCGGGCGCAGTGGCTGGAAGCGACGATTTTTCTCTCCCAATACCTGCTCTCCTCGCAAGGCGACCGACCGGCAATGGCGCATTCTGTCGAAGGCAGGTTCCCTTTCCTGGATTATCGGGTGGTGGAGTTTTGCAACCGGCTGCCGCCCCAGCTCAAGCTTTTCGGTTTGAAGGAAAAGTATTTGCTCAAGCGCCTCTCCAGCAAATGGCTGCCGCAGGAGATCTGGCAACGGCGCAAACGACCTTATCGCGCCCCCATCCATCGCAGCTTCTTTCCTCAGGATGGCGCGGATAGCTGGATCCGTGAGTTGCTCTCGCCGGAGTGGTTGCGAAAGGCGGGATTCTTCAAGCCCGAAGCTGTGGCTCAAATGGTGCGTAAACTGGAAGCTGGAAAGCCACTCGGCGAGACTGATGATATGGCGCTGGCAGGCATCCTCTCAACCCAGCTTGTCTATCAACTATTCATTTATGATTTCGAAATGTCCCCTCCTGCTGCGGAGGGTGAGATACATAAGCGTTTCATTCGCCAAACCATCAGGGAGGAACAGGGTTAAGTCAATGGCTTTCAATAAACACAGCTTACAAATCGATCCCGCTGCCGAGTGTGAGCGGATCGTCCGCTTCTTACAACAAACCGTGCGCCAGCGCCTGCACCGCTATGGCGGTGTGGTGGGCATCAGCGGCGGCGTGGATTCCTCGGTCGTACTGGCGTTGTGTGTGCGCGCCTTCGGCGTGGATAAGGTGGCTGCGATCATGATGCCGGAGAAGGATTCTGATCCCGAGACGGAGCATTTCTCGCGCCTGGCGGCGGAGCACTGTGGCGTAGAGCCGATCCTGGAGGATATCACCCCGGTCTTAGAAGGATTTGGCTGTTACCCTCGCCGCGACGAAGCCATTCGCCGTCTTTTTCCGGAGTACGACGCTGCTCTGGGTTACAAAGCCAAAATCAGCCTGCCCCAGAACTTGCTGGAGCAAGATACGCTGAATGTTTTTTCTCTCACCATCATTACGCCAGATGGAAGAGAACTCAGCAGGCGCCTGCCGTTACGCGAGTACTTCCAGATCGTCGCCGCCTCGAACTTCAAGCAGCGCACGCGCATGGCAATGCTCTACTATCACGCTGAGCTACGCAATTATGCGGTGATTGGCACCGCCAATAAAAACGAGCACGATCAAGGCTTCTTCGTCAAGTGGGGCGATGGCGGCGTGGATGTCAAGCCTATCGCCCACCTGTATAAAACCCAGGTATATCAGCTTGCCGAATATCTGGATGTGCCGCAGGAAATCCGCCGCCGACCCCCTACAACCGATACCTACAGCGCTCCCAGCACCCAACAAGAATTCTTCTTCCGTCTGCCTTTCGAGACGATGGACCTGCTCTGGTACGCCCAGGAGCATGGCGTTCCCATTTCGGAGGTGGCGGCGGTGATGGGCTTGACCGAGGCGCAGGTGCAGCGCGCCTATGAAGATTTTTCCCGCAAGCAGCGCACCACCGAATACCTGAGAATGCAGCCGCTAGGATTGGATGATGAGCACAGCGGAGAAATATTTTGAACCTTTACCCTGCCTGTTGCGACTATAGTAAAAAGAGACAACCCGTTTGAATCCTGGATTAGGGTGGCGATATGGGTCCTTTTGGAACCCACCCATTGGAGGAAAGATGAACTACACACATCAAGCTCGTTTTCGTCTTATTCTCGAGGCAGGAGTTGCGTTGTTCGTGCTGGCTGTTCTGCTAGCGGCGCTGCCGGCTTCACCGGCGCAGGCTTACACTGGCGGCTATGGGTTGAACTTCGACGGCGACGACGATCTGATGCGCGCCGATTATTACGGTATCTTTGGTCCTGACCCGCAGTGCCGGCAGACGGTCTCGATCTCCCTGTGGGTGAGGCCGCTGGGACCCTCCCAAACAGCTTTTGATCCCGCCAGCTTGCCGGTGATTTTCACCAATGTCCCCAACTGGATCGGTATTTCCCGCGGGATCATTAATTTCTTCGATGGTCCCCATGATCGCATCTGGGTTTGGATGAACGACCAGTACGGCTTCTCCAGGCAGATTGAAGTGCCATACACCGTTGGGGAGTGGGTGCACATCGCCCTGGTGCACGCTGGCGGGCGCCTGAGAGCTTACAAGAACGGCATCCTGGTCAACGACATAGAGGCGGGCGACATGGGCGGTCTCACTTGCGGCCGCGTGGGGGTTGGGGCATACTTTACTGGCGATCAGGGTATGCCACCCGCCACGATTACTCAGGAAATTGTGGGACAGATTGATGAGGTGGCTATCTTCCAGGCGGGGCTGACTGAAGGGGAGATCCGCGAGTACATGTACCGAGAAGTCGACGCCAGCCACCCCAAATGGGCAAATATCGGCGCTTATTACAAGATGTCTAATGGCAGCGGCACGGTGGTGACCGATAACGCTACTGGCTCCTATCCGGGCGTGATTTACGGCGGCGTAGATTGGGTTACCTCAGCCGCCCACGCCGGACCGCGCACCGGCTTGCAGTTCGATGGCGTTGATGAGTACGTCAGCCGGGCTGACCATTTCAGCCTTGACCGTCTGCTGGCTGTTACTTTCGAAGCCTGGGTGAAGCCAGATGACTGGAATAACAACGCCAACACGCCCCTGATCGTCAAAGGCGACGCTACCGGCACACCGCAGGTGAACTACTACTTTGGCAAATCCAGCACGAACCAGATGATGTTTACCTTCTACGATGGCGGGCGGATTGATATCGTTGATACCAGCGGCGTGACATATAGTAATGGGCAATGGTACCACCTGGCTTATGTGGTTGATCCGGCGAACAACCGCGTGCGCTTCTATCGCAATGGGTTGCTGCTCAGCGAGGTAACGCATGACTTCGGCGTTACCACCATGCAAACCAACGATCGCGATCTCACTCTGGCGCGATTTCTCGGCTCAACCGATGCAGCCTTCCAGGGCAGTCTGGATGAGGTGCGTTTGTGGAGTGGTGCCCGTAGTCAGGAGCAGATTCGCGAGAATATGTATCAGACGCTCAAGGGCGACGAGAGCGGTCTTGACCTCTACTACCGCTTTGACCAGTACAATAACGCCACGCAAACAGTGGTTTACGATCTGACCGGTGATATGCTGAATGGCACTCTGCAGAACATGGAACCGGCTTCCGACTGGGTAACAACGAACGTCTTCAATACCTGGATCGGCAGCGACAGCACCTCTTGGGTCGGCGCTGGCAACTGGAGCCAGGGAGTGACGCCCGACGCTTCAACCAACGTTGGCATTTATAATTACACTGGCGGCAACAACGCTACCATAACCGGAACCGTCAGCGTGGCGAACCTGGCGGTTGGCTCCGGCAGCAGCCTGAGCGTATCCAGCAGCGGTAGTCTGACTGTGAGCGGAAATCTCTTCAACAATGGTTCGCTGCAACAAACTCGCAGCGTCAGCGGCGATGGCGACGTTGGTTTCTTCAACACCGGCAATTATGGCGGCGTGCTGTTGGACCCGAATACCGATGATCTGGGGTTAACCAGCGTTACCATCCGCGGCAACATAGATTGCACCAATGCCCCAGGAGATACGGTACGGCGCTGTTTCACCATCTCGCCGGCGACGAATAATAATACCATTGGTAAGACCATCACCTTCTTTTTCGAGGACAGCGAAGAATCGGGCAACGCCTGCAACAGCCTGAACGCATACCACTTCCAGAGCGGAAGTTGGGTGCCCCTTGATCTTGATCCGAGCTACGATAGCGATGGTCGGCTATGCGGGGCAAACCCACGCTCGGTGCGCGTGCAGAATGTCACCACCTTCTCGCAGTTTGTCCTCAACCAAAACGCTCCCACGGTGATTGAACTGGTCAGTTTCAGCGGCGCCTCTGGCTCGCGCGGCTTGATATTGTTGGGAGCGCTATTTCTATCCTTGGCGTTGCTCGGCGGTTTGTTGTGGGCGCGCCGGCGTCAGGTTGGTTGATAGACAACGCCAGGCTCGCATCACTGAATCTCTCTTCCAGGCTGAACCAGAAGCTACTCTGGGCATGCATGGACGCATGCCCAGAGTAGCAGGGTTGTGTGCGTAGCATCCTGCCTCTGGTGTTCAGGTAGCCTGTCCTTCAGCGGGGATAGAGGTTCATATAAAGCTTTTTGTATACCAGGACTAACATACCATTTCTGCACTGCATAACCCTGATACAATCGCAGTGGGCTTGATTTTCGAGGTGTCGCGTTTGGGGATTTTCAATTGCGCATCCTCTTTCTGACCCAAATCATTCCTTATCCGCCGGATTCCGGTCCTAAGGTGAAGACCTGGCATGTACTGCGCTACCTGGCGGAGCGCGGACACCAGATCACGCTGGCTTCCTTTGTTCGACCAGATGAGGTCGGTCATATTGACGCATTGCGCCAGGTGTGCAACGAAGTGCACACCGTGCCCATCCGGCGCTCGCGTCTGGCAGATCTCGCCTATTGGCTGCGCAGTCTGGCGACGGGCAGACCTTTCCTGATCGAGCGCGATGACCTGGCTGGTATGCGTCGCTGTATCTATGAGCTGAGGTCTCGAACTGAATTCGATGTCATCCACGCCGATCAGCTCAGCATGGCTCAATTTGCCTTTCCATCCCGACGGATTAAACCAGCCTCTGGACAGGTCACCAGCAGCCATGAGGGACGAAAACCGAAGCTCGTATTCGATGCACACAATGCCGTCTGGACCTTGGTGGAGCGCATGGCTCAGGCGGTTACGCCAGCGCTGAAGCCGGTCTTGCGCCTGGAGGCTCGCCGTGTCAAAGCCTATGAAGCGATGCTGATGCAGGCTTATGATCACGTCCTGGCGGTCACCGAAATAGACCGACAGTTGCTCTTGCAAACCGTTCAGGAGAGCAGTTCGAAAGCGCCCATCCTGGCGCCCATCACAGTCATTCCGATCGCAATCGATGCCCAGGCGTTGCAACCTGTACAACGGAAGCCTAATTCGTTGAATGTACTCACGCTGGGGACGTTGCATTACCCTCCTAATGCTGATGGCATCCGCTGGTTTGTGAGGGAGGTATTCCCCCTCGTTTGCGAACGTATCCCGGAATCCAGCCTGACGATCGTCGGTAAGAATCCGCCTCAGGATTTTCTCGAACTGGCAGCCAGCCAGCCGGAGAGAATTCGGGTAACCGGCTATGTCCCAGAGTTGACCCCGTATTTTCAGCAGGCGGCTTTGATGGTGGTGCCGGTGCGCGCTGGCAGTGGCATGCGCGTGCGCATCCTGGAAGCCTTTGCGCGTGGGATGCCCATGGTGACCACCACCGTCGGACTGGAAGGGATCGACGCCAAACCAGGGGAGCATATCCTGGTTGCCGACACTGCAGATGAATTTGCGCGTGCGGTGGTCTCCCTGCTAAACGACGCGCGTCTGCAGGACAGCCTGGCTGAGAAGGGGCGCCGCCTGGCTGAAACCCGCTACGACTGGCGCGTGGTTCTAAGTGCCCTGGATAAGATCTATGGAAGCCCTGCGCAATAAACTATCCAGCTTGTCTGTACGCCAAACATTGACGCTTGTGATTGTCGTTTCCGTCCTGCTGCGGATGGCAGCAGCTCTGTATTTTGGCGACCACGTGGTGGAGCTGCCCGGCACAAACGACCAGCTCTCGTACCATCATCTGGCGCTGCGCCTGTTGGCAGGGCATGGGTTCTCATTCGGCGAGGACTGGTGGCCGGCAACGCGCGCCAATGCGCCAACCGCCCACTGGAGTTTTTTATACACGTATTTCCTGGCTGCGGTTTATGCGTTGTTTGGACCCCATCCGCTGGTGGCACGCTTGCTCCAGGCGATTCTGGTGGGAGTGCTTCATCCTTTGCTGGTATATCTGATCGGGGAGCGAGTCTTCAACAGCACAATTGGGCTGATTGCTGCAGGGCTAAGCGCCGTATATGCCTATTTCGTATATTATGCTGCGGTCTTGATGACCGAGCCGTTTTACATCACAGCTATCCTGGCGGCTTTGTACTTGAGCCTGATATATGTTGATCAAAGCCAATCCAGTTCAGGCTCACGAAGAAGGGATTGGCTGACAGGTGTCCTGTTGGGCATTGCGCTGGCAGCGGCTGTATTGCTGCGTCAACTCTTCTTGCTGTTCATCCCTTTTTTGCTGATTTGGGTCTGGTGGGCGTGCCGCAGGCAGACAGCCCGCGCGCCGTTTGCGCCGCTCTTGCTGTCTGGCTGCATTATTGTGACGGCAATTCTGCCGTTTACCTTATATAACTACATGCGATTCGATAGATTTGTCTTGCTCAACACCAACGCCGGCTATGCGTTCTTCTTTGGCAACCACCCGGTGTATGGAACCCATTTTGTCCCGATTTTATCCCCGGAGAGTGGCGGTTACCTGGCTCTGCTCCCCAAGGAGTTGCTGACGCTGGACGAAGCCGCTCTCGACCAGGAACTGTTGCGCCGGGGTCTGGGTTTTGTCATAGCAGACCCTGTACGTTATCTGCAACTTTCGCTCAGCCGCATCCCGGCATACTTCATGTTCTGGCCCTCCCGCGAAAGCGGGTGGGTTAGCAACCTGGCGCGCGTGTTGAGTTTTGGTCTGCTCTGGCCGTTTATGTTTTATGGTCTGGCGCGTTCTCTTATCTTTCGTCCCTGGTCATTCAATAGATTGTTAAGTAGCAATATCTTCCTGCTCCAGCTATTTGTTTTGATTTACACGATGATTCACCTGCTCAGTTGGGCGCTGGTGCGTTATCGTCTGCCGGTGGATGCAGTGTTGCTCTTGTTTGCAGGGTTGACTTTTGTGGATCTGTATCGCCGATTATTAGGCGCGCGTCGGTTAAGTTCCTTCACAAATACGGGGAAGACGGTTTCCCAGGCATGAAACCTCTCAGCATTATGACCATTTTTGGCACCAGACCGGAGGCGATCAAGATGGCGCCGGTGGTGCGCCAGCTTCTGCAATCGCCGGAGCAGGCGCAGGTTGTAGTTTGCGTTACCGGTCAGCACCGCGAGATGCTGGATCAGGTGATCGGTCTGTTTGACATCAAGCCAGACATTGATTTCAACATCATGCAGGCAAACCAAACGCCCAATTACGTCGCGGCTGAGGTTTTCAAGCATCTGGACGGATTGCTGGAGCGCCTTCAACCGGATTGGGTGCTGGTGCAGGGCGATACCACCACGGTGATGGCGGCGGGCATCGCTGCTCAAAACCGGCGTGTGAAAGTAGGGCATGTGGAGGCGGGATTGCGCACCTTCGATCGCGCCAATCCCTTTCCGGAAGAGATGAATCGCGTGTTGGTTGACCACGTCAGCGATGCGCTCTTTGCGCCAACCCAGCAGGCGTGTCAAAACCTCTTGCAAGAAGGCATTCCGCGCCGGCAGATTTTTGTTACCGGAAATACCGTCATTGATGCCTTGAACTGGGTGGTGCAACAGCCGTTATCGCCGCAGGTGCAAAGACTTCTAAACCAAATTGGATTTGAGACGGAGGAGATTGTCCATCGCCCTGGAGAGTGGCGGCTGAAGGGAGGCAAATCCCTGGTGTTGGTCACCGCTCATCGGCGTGAGAACTTCGGCGAGCCGATCCGCCGCATTTGCCAGGCTCTGCGAAGTCTGGCGGGTAGAGGGGACGTGCAGGTAGTCTATCCGGTACATCTGAATCCGAACATTCGCCAACCCGTCACCGAGTTATTGGGCGGTGTGGAGGGGGTAACCCTGTTGGAACCATTAGATTACCTGTCGTTGATACATCTGATGCGGCGCAGCCGGTTGGTGCTGACCGACTCAGGCGGCATTCAGGAAGAAGCGCCCACCTTTGGCGTGCCGGTGCTGGTGCTGCGCGAAGTGACCGAACGCCCAGAAGCGGTTCAGGCGGGGACGGCGCGCGTGGTTGGAACTCAATCGCAAGCTATCCTGGAGCAAGCCAATGCCCTGCTCGATGATCCTGCTGAGTATGCAGCCATGTCCCGCGCTGCCAACCCATTTGGCGATGGGCAGGCGGCGCAACGGATTGTCCGGGTGCTCTTGCAAGGGAGTTGCCGGGAATTTGGAGTGGATGGATGAACATCCTTTTTATCGTCCCTTACATGCCCAATCTGGTGCGTGCTCGTTCTTACAACCTGATCCGTTCCCTGGTCAGCAGAGGCAACCACCTCACCCTCTTGACATTATGGACATCCGAGAGCGAACGGGCGGAGGTGCCCAGCCTGGAAGAAGCCGGTGTGCGAGTGCATGCACTTCCTCAGCCAACATGGCGCTCCTTGTGGAACTGCCTGGTTGCCCTTCCGGGATCAACCCCGCTCCAGGCGGTCTTCAGTTGGAATCCGGCTCTGGCTGCTCTATCGGCTCGGCTGGTGGAATGTAACGGTGATCATCCGATAGACGTTATCCATGTTGAACATCTACGCGGAGCGCGCTTTGGGTTGAAATTGAAATCGCGCTTTTCTCAAATTCCGGTTGTTTGGGATAGCGTGGATTGCATATCGTATTTGTTTGAGCAGGCAGCGGGGCAAAGCCGCAGCCGTTTTGGCAGGCTGATCACTCGCCTGGATTTGCAACGCACAAAGCGCTACGAAGGGCTGCTACCTGGCAGGTTCGATCATGTGCTCATTACTTCTGCGGTAGATCGGCAGGCGCTGCTGAGCTTGATACCTGATCACAATCGCGCTGCGCCGATCTCAATCCTGCCAAACGGCGTGGATTGGGAATATTTTGCCGAAGAGCTTGTGATTGACCGCGAACCTGCCACACTGGTATTGAGCGGAAAGATGAGCTATCACGCCAATGTAACCATGGCGTTGTACCTTATGGATGAGATCATGCCGCGTGTATGGAATGAGCGCCCAGATGTGCGCGTGCTGATCGTAGGAAAAGATCCGCCTGCCAGCATTCGAGCCTTCGGAGAGGACCCGCGCGTGGAGGTTACTGGCACGGTGGACGATATCCGACCGTACCTGCGCAGGGCAAGCATTGCGGTTGTGCCGTTGCTCTATGGCGCGGGTTCGCAATTCAAAGTACTGGAAGCCATGGCTTGCGCAACGCCGGTCGTGGCGACCCCAAGGGCTGTGCTGGCTTTGCAAGCCCAGCCGGAGCAGGATATTTTACTGGCAGAAACGCCAGAGGGGTTTGCCGGTCAGATTTTGAAACTGCTCGAGCATCCAGAGCTGAGGGAGCAAATTGCTAGGGCAGGTCGTCGTTATGTCAGAGAGCACCATCAATGGGCTAAGATTGCTGAAAGACTGGAAGGGGTTTATCATGAAGTCATCAGCACCGGGGGTAAACGCAGTATCCAATGAGCGAATCAAGCCAGAAACAAAGAATTCTAAAGCGCTTCTGACGCGTAAAATTCTCTGGCCAGGTTATATATTCGCCTTACTCATCAACGATGTAGTCATGACGTTGCTGGCTTTCCGGCTGGCGTATTTCTTTCGTTTTGAACTCAACCTGACGTTCTTTCGCCTGGAGGTGGTTCCTGCTCTGTCATATTATTCGATTGTGAGTCTGGTGCTTAGCCTGGCATGGTTATTGATTTTTGCCATTGTCGGGTTGTATAAGCACGAGAACTTGTTGGGTGGTACAGACGAATATGCCATGGTTGGGCGCGGCACCACCATGGGGATGATGGTCTTGATCGTGGTTGGTTTCCTCGAGCCGACGATCATCATCGCCCGCGGATGGGTGTTGATGGCATGGGTTTTTTCGCTGGTTTTGATCAATGCAGGGCGCTTCACCTTGCGGCGTGTGGTATATATGTTGCGCCGGCGTGGTTATTTTCGGTCTAACACGGTCATTGTTGGAGCGAATGACGAAGGGCTTTCTCTGGCGCGACAGTTGCTTGCCTGGGACACATCGGGGTTGAACGTGGTGGGTTTTATCGATAAGAAATTCAAACCAGGCACCACCCTGTTTGGCAACCTGCGCGTTCTCGGCAACCTGGATCAATTAGACGAGGTCGTTCAAGCCTATGGCGTTGAGGAACTGGTTCTGGCATCCAGTGCTATCTCGTCTCACGACAAAATGCTGGACATCTTTCAGCGCTACGGTGTCAACAGCGGCGTGAATGTGCGCATGTCATCTGGATTGTACGAGATCATCACCACCGGGCTGACGGTCAAGGAATTCGCCTATGTCCCGCTGGTGGGGGTGAACAAAGTTCGCCTCACCGGTTTGGATACCTTTATTAAGTTTGTTATGGACTACGCCATGGCTATCCCGGCTATGGTGGTGCTCTTCCCGATTATGATCGCCATCGCCATTGCGATCAAGCTCGATTCTCCCGGACCTGTCTTCCATCGTCGGCGCGTGATGGGGGTTAACGGTCGTCAATTCGATGCACTGAAGTTCCGCACCATGCATGTGGACGGAGATGCCATCCTGGAAAAGCACCCGGAGTTGAAAGCCGAGCTGGCGCGCAAGCGCAAGCTCAAGTACGACCCGCGCGTCACTCGCGTCGGTCGGTTTTTGCGCCGAACCAGCCTGGATGAGCTGCCGCAATTTATCAATGTGATCCTGCGCGATATGTCCATTGTTGGCCCTCGCATCATCAGCCCGCAGGAAATGGAACACTACAGCCAATGGGGAATCAATCTGCTGACAGTAAAGCCGGGCATCACCGGCTTATGGCAGGTAAGTGGACGTTCGGACATCACTTACGAGGAACGCGTGCGCCTGGATATGCACTATATCCGCAACTGGAGCATCTGGCTGGACCTACAAATCCTGATCCGCACCATCCCGGCGGTGATCAAAGCTACTGGAGCATATTAACTCAATCATAATCGGAGGCAAACTTGAAGGTACTGGTAACTGGAGGTGCTGGTTTCATCGGTTCACATGTTGTCGATGCCTATCTCGAGCAGGGGCATCCGGTTGTGATCGTTGACGATCTCTCTACCGGTCGAGAATCGAACCTGAACCCGGCTGCGGTATTCTATAAGATGGATATTCGCGATCCGGCTTTGGCTCAAGTCTTCGAGGCGGAGCGCCCCGAAGTCGTAAATCATCATGCAGCGCAGATGGACGTGCGCCGCTCGATCATCGAGCCAATTTTCGACGCAGACGTAAACGTGCTGGGTTCGATCAATCTGCTGGAATGCGCGCGCCGTTACGGTGTACGGCGTATCGTGTACATTTCCACGGGCGGCGCAGTATACGGAGAGCCGGTCTATCTGCCCTGCGATGAAGCGCATCCCATTCAACCAATTTGCCCGTATGGCGCCAGCAAGCACACTGTGGAACACTATCTTTATATGTACCATCAGAACTACGGGCTGGAATATGTGGTATTGCGCTATCCGAATGTATATGGACCGCGTCAGGATCCGCATGGAGAGGCGGGCGTAGTGGCGATCTTTACTGGTCAGATGCTGGCGGATCAACAGGTGGTCATCAACGGCGATGGAGAGCAAGAGCGCGATTTTGTCTACGTGGGCGATTGTGCACGCGCCAATCTCCTCGCTTTGCAGAATCACAACGTCAGTGGCATCTATAACCTCGGCTCAGGCGTTGGCACAACCGTAAACCAGATTTTTGCGCTGCTGAAAGAGCTTACCGGCTACTCCCGCGATGCGGTTCATGGTCCGCCCAAACTGGGCGAAACGCGGCGTATCTACCTGGACGCCAGCAAAGCCAGGCGCGAACTGGGTTGGAAGCCAGAGGTCGACTTGCGCCAGGGCTTGGAAAAAACGGTGGAATATTTCCGTCAAGAGGAGTCGGCGGCGTGATCATCGTTCAAACGCCCCTGCGGGTGAGTTTCTTCGGCGGCGGCACGGATTTTCCCTCCTTCTACTGCCAAGAGGGAGGATGTGTGCTGAGCTCCACCATCGATAAATACATCTTTGTCACGGTCAAGAAGCGTTTTGATCGCCTGTTACGCGTGGGCTACACCCGCACGGAGATGGTAGAGAGCGTGGATCAGATTCAGCATGAGTTAATTCGGGAGGCGTTTCGCACCACCGGCATCCGCGAGGGCGTGGAGATCACAACCATGGGCGATATACCCTCGGCGGGCACCGGTTTGGGGTCATCCAGCACGGTTACCGTCGGAGCTTTGCATGCCCTGTATACCCTGCTTGGCGAAATTGTGCCGGCAGAACGGCTGGCGCGTGAAGCCTGTGAGATCGAATTAGGTCGGTTGGGGAAACCGATTGGCATCCAGGATCAATATATTGTGGCATACGGCGGTTTGCGGTTTCTCGAGTTCCTGCCGGATGGGCGGGTCATTGCTCAACGCATTGAGCTTGATATACCCCTGTTGCGTAGATTGAATGAAAGCCTGCTGTTGTTTTACACTGGCGTGACCCGCAACGCTGACACTATTCTGGTTGAGCAGAAAGCCAATATCGGCGATCGGCAATCGGTCCTCAGGCAGATCAAGGCGATGGCGTATACCGCCCGCAACGAACTGTTAGCAGGAAACCTGGATGCCATTGGCGAACTGCTGCATGCCGGTTGGGAGCTGAAAAAACAGCTTGCCAGTCAGATCAGCAACCCCGATATTGATGCAATGTATCAAGTCGCTCGCCAGGCAGGTGCAATTGGTGGTAAGATAACAGGAGCAGGGGGTGGCGGCTTTCTCCTGCTCTACTGTCCGATTGCCAAACAAGAAGCAGTACGGGCTGCTCTGCATCAGCTTCAGGAGCTACCCTTTCAACTCGAACATGACGGCAGCCGTGTCATTTTCAACTACAAACGATGAGAAGGTTCGGTAATGGTGTTGGATTCAGGAGGCGGCAAATGCAATCCATTCGAAGTTATATCTCTGAGCTGAAGCAGACGCTTGATAATCTGCCTTTGGAGAAAATTGATCAGGTCATCACCGTCCTGCATGAGGCTCGTTTGCGCGGCAGACAAATATTTATCATGGGCAATGGAGGCAGCGCCTCGACCGCTTCCCATATGGTTTGCGATCTGGGCAAGAATACCCGACAGACCGGTTGGCCTAATTTTAAAGTTATCGGCTTGGCGGATAACATGGCGATTTTCTCCGCCTACGCCAATGATGAAGGCTATGAAAACGTCTTTGCCAATCAACTCGAAAGCCTGCTCAACCCCGAAGACGTTGTCATTGGCATCTCAACCAGCGGTAATTCGCCAAATGTGCTCAAAGCCATGCAACTGGCGCGTCAACGAGGGGCGACAACCATCGCCTTTACCGGCTTTGACGGTGGGCGTCTGGCTTCAATGGTAGATATCAACCTGCACGTACCGTCATCTACAATTGAGCAGGTGGAAGATATCCACCTGATGTTGGAACACCTGATCACCAAAATTTTGCGTGAGGATGTGAAAGAGGTCACGACATCTGCCAGGCTGACCGGGCTTTTCCCCCAGTCCATCCGGCGCTTTCAGGAGAGCGTGCAACCTGCGTCTAATCCCAGGCTTCCTCGGGTCAACCGCCAAGAACAGCGCCGGCAATCCCTTGAACTATTCAGCGCCATCAGCCGGGAACTGTCATTGGAGTTGAATTTGCGTGAGCTGCTCCGGCGTATATTACATCTCACACTGGAGAATATGGAGGCTACCAGCGGCAGTATCCTTGTATTGGGAGAATCTGGTCAGGTGGTAGAAGCCGCGATGGTTTATAATGGAACTTATCAGAACCACTCGCCTCAGCAGCTCGCTGAGGTCGTTGAACGTGGCCTGGCAGGATGGGTGGTTGAAAACAAACAGGCAGCTTTGATTCCGAACACGCGCGAAGACCCACGCTGGCTGGCGCGCGCCTGGGATCACGAAAATAACACTGCCCGATCGGCGATAAGCGTGCCATTGATGAACAACGACCGTGTTGTCGGTGTTTTAACATTGGTCAATTCCAAGGTTGGCAAATTCACCGAACAGGATGTGTCGCTACTAACCGCAATTGCTGTCTTTATATCCCTGGTGAATGATACTGTGGGATAGGTTAATTCGATGGAGCTCAAATCATACTTTAGACCCCTGATCAAATGGTGGTGGCTGGTTGTAGCAGCCGTTGTGGTGGCAGCCATCTCCAGCTTCATTGTCATGAGGCGCCAGCCTTTGCTGTACCAGTCAAGGGCGACGCTGGTGGTTGGACGGGCGGTCTATGAGGCGAATCCCACCGGCGCGGATTTCTATCTAAACCAGCAGCTTGCCAGTTTCTATGCTGACTTGGCGATGCGTGAACCGGTGCGCAATGCTGCTGCTCAGGCTCTTGGGGTGGAGTGGCTACCCCAATATATGGCACGGGCGCTGCCCAATAGCTTGTTGATCGAGATCGTGGTTGCTGACACAGACCCGAAGTGGGCTCAACTTGTAGCCCAGGAGCTGGCGAACCAACTCATCAAGCAGACGCCAACGAACGATCCGAACAGCAGCACGCGTCGCGAATTCATCGAAAATCAGTTGAACCTTTTTGAGGTGGATATCACTCGCATCCAGGGCGAGATTGACAAGAAAACATTAGAACTCGCCAATCTGACCAGCGCCCGTCAGATCGCTCAGGCGCAACAAGAGATCAGTGCTTTAGAGCAAAAATTATCTTCATTGCGCTCGGATTATGCAGCGCTGCTTGCCAGTTCTGACCGCGGCGCCGGCAATACGCTCACGCTGATCGAGCCCGCCAACCTGCCCACCCGACCGACCGGGCCAAATACCATGACGATGGTGCTGCTTGCAGCGGTTGTCGCTGGCGCAATAGCCGCCTTGGCTGCCTATGTGATCGAGTACCTGGACGATACGTTGAAGTCTCCCGAAGATATCAACCGCTTGCTCGAACTACCGGTGATTGGCTTCATCTCGGAAGTGGAGAAAGGCAAGAGCCTGGAGGCGTATCTCACCAGTCAGCCGCGTTCTGGCATCGCCGAAGCTTTCCGTTCCTTGCGCACCGACCTGGAGTTCTCCGGCGTTGATAAGCCGCTCAAGACGATCTACGTCGCCAGCTCGGAGATGGATGCCGGCAAGACATCCATCGCCCTGAACCTGGCAATTGTAATCGCTCAGAGCGGAAAACGCGTGATCCTGGTGGACGCCGATTTACGACGTCCCAGCATCCATCGCTACCTGGGTATAACCAATCAGCGCGGATTGAGCGACGTATTTCGCGGCAACCTGGATATCTATAATGCCACTGTGCCTTATAAAGAGGGCAATATTTTTGTCATCCCCAGTGGCACGCCCCCGCCAAATCCCTCGGAATTGCTCGGCTCCAAAAAGATGGATCAGATCTTCGAGGCTTTGAAGAAGGTGGCAGACATTGTCGTCGTTGACGGTCCTCCGTTTTTAGTCACCGATGCGACGATCCTGGCTAACAAGGTTGATGGCGTATTGCTTGTAGTGCGCTATGGTTTCACGCGCAAGAATGCGGCTCTGAACGCCGTAAAACAAATGCGTCGAATCGGCGCCCGCGCCATTGGTGTGGTATTGAATCGCATCCCCCGCTCGACCAGCGGATATTATGGCTATGGACCATACCACTATTATCCGGGTTATTATCTGTACGAGGAGGAAGAGGTCGCGGCAGAAAAAGAATCCACCGATAAGCTCAAACGACCGCGCAAGCTCCCGCCGACAGCAGAACCATCGCCAGAGAGCATCGGTCTGGGGAAAACCAAAGGTTAACCTTGACATAACGTTATTAAAATCGGTTGTTTATTGCCTCTAAAAGGCGCAGCCCATATAATCCCAGTATGCGGCTGCGCCTTTTGCGTTTCTTTTCACAGTTCCTCATCAGTCTCTCGGTAGCTGTTTTACTCGTTGGCGGATCGAACCGCTTCGGAAGCGCTCAATCCGGCGACACGTCGAAGGTTCATTTTCCCCTGGTGATACGAGATGAGCCACCTGCTGCTGCGCCACGGGTGAATGTCCCCTGGTTCGATGGCAACATAGGGTTTACTGAATCCGCCATTTTCTGGTTTGGTAGGGTTACCCCAAGTGAAAACTACGCCGATGTCCGCATCGGTTACAACAATAGTGAGCTCAAGGTCCACGTGGCGATCTTCGACCGCCTAACCTGGTACGACGGAACGCCTTCAGTCGCTGATCTGACGAACTGGGACGCGATCACGTTGTTGTTGAATTTGCATGGTAATCGTGGCGGGGCGCCCGACGCAAATTCCTACCGATTTGTCGGTCAATTGCGCTGGTGGGAAGATGCCCTGGCTTATCAGGCTGCATACCAGGGCAATGGCAGCGGTTGGAATATTTCCGGGGCGCCCTTCACTACACAAGCCGGTTGGGTGAGCTATAACACCCCAGGCGACATGCAAGATGATCGCGGCTGGCTGATCACCTTCCGCATCCCATTTACCAGCCTGGGTTTATCCGCGCCTCCTCCTCAGGGAACGCTATGGGGGCTTGGCGTCATCTTGCATGACCGGGATAGCGAGGCAGGCCCCCCGCTGGCGGTCAAGACCTGGCCGATAAGCCTCAATCAAGATCAGCCGCGATCCTGGGGTCAACTCGTCTTCGGCTTGCCAGAGTATTCTCCGCCAGTGGTGAGCCCTGGTGGGTCGCTCACCATCCGCCAGGGCTTGAACGGCGCTCTGGTCAAAGATGCGCATATGGGCGGACACACCGTCTGCGGCGAGCAATATAATCCCAACTTCTTCAATGGGTGGGGAGATGCCAACTTTGCGGGTTACACCCAGGTCAACATCCAAAACCAGGCTAACCTGGCTGATTGGCCGTGTTTCTCCAAGTATTATATCAATTTCCCCCTCAATGGCATCCCCGCCGGTAAGCAAATCCTTTCTGCCGTCCTTACCCTTTATCAATTTGGCAATTCCTATCCGCAGGAGGCAAATTCATCATTGATTCAGGTGCTGACTGTGAAGGACGAATGGAATGAGAATACCATCACCTGGAACAATGCCCCTTATGCCTGGGAAAATGTATCGCGCGGCTGGGTGGGCGTGCTGATGGAATACCCGGGTTTGCCGGGTGAACCGCGCCAGTGGGACGTGACCCGCGCCGTTGCAGAGGCTTATCAGCAGGGGGTTCCACTGCGTCTGGCGCTTTACTCCGCTGATGGACCAATGCACAGCGGGAAGTATTTCTTCTCCTCTGATATGGATGATTACGCACAAGCCAGCCGCCCCTCCTTGACCGTTACCTGGGCGCCATGAATCCTTGCCAGAACCACTACCGTTTCCGGTTAACGTACAAGCCGTAAGGAAACCCGAAGGATTTGCTGAACGAGTCGCCTTCTGAATCGTTGCAGCCAGCCGCCAATGGCGTGGTTGGGGTTTGCGTCCATCCAGGGGGAGCGGAACACAGCCAGCATCTGACCAATGCGCCTCCAGGCAGGCGTGTCCAACCGCAACTCACGTTCGCTGCGATAGACCGAGATTACGCTGCCGATAACCTGTTGGGCGTCCACCGTCGGGTCTGGCGTCAGCGCGTGATCGCCTTGCAGACGGTATTTTGGTTCACCATCGGGTGATATGGCGCGCCCTAGCAGCCGGTGCACTGTCAGCCCGCCAGGGCGGTGGTAAACAAGCAATTCACCCAACTGTGGAGGCTGGCGAAGCTGTCGGATGTGCAGCCAGTCGCCAGGGCGGATGAGAGGCAGCATGCTCTCGCCGCTTGCCTGCATCAGAAAATACCCATTCCCAGCGGCGATCAATTCTAAAGCTATGTCGAGGTGCGCTTCGACAATTTTCGGCTGCTTTGTTGCGGAGGTTTTGTTCTTTGGTTCCATGCCGGGTGAAAACCTGAAGAGCTGTTCGACGTGCCGATGATGCTGATTATACAGGATTTGATTGACACGACGCTTGGGCAAACCTATAATGAATTTATCTACCGCCGTTCCATTTGCTGGAGGTTCTGAGTGCTTGAAATTCCCCGCCGGAGCCAGGTCATTGCCGCGCACAGGCAACATGGCGGCGGGGTCGCTGCCGTGCTGCCCGTGCATTCCCCGCGAGCGCTGTTGCGCGCCTTCAACCTGCTGCCAGTAGAGGTGTGGGGTCCTCCAAAGGCGAATGCCAGCCTGGGAGCGGCTCATCTGCAACCGTATGTCTGCTCAATCGCCCGCAATGCCCTTGGATTTCTGCTCTCCGGCGGTCTGGATGTTGTAAATGCCATCCTGGTTCCACATACCTGCGATACTTTGCAGGGTTTTGGCAGCTTGTTGCTCGATTTTGTCAAGCCACGCCAACCGGTGCTGACGCTTTATTTGCCACGCGGCGACCCTGAGAATGCCGTCCCCTTTCTGGCGGATGAGCTGCGCCGGCTCTATCAAAAGTTACAGGTGTTGACGGGTGCATGTCCTGATGAGCAAGAGCTCATGGAATGCATCTGGCGCGAAGAAGCCGCCGATCGTCTGCTGGCAGAGTTGCATCGCCGTCGCGCTTACCTGCCGCTCTCGCTGCTAGACTTCTATCGCCTGGTGCGCAGCCGTGAATACCTGCCGGCTGAAGATTTCTGTCAGCTTGCGCGCTCTGCTCTGGAGATGTGTTCCCACGAACCCCTGCATCGGGCGAAGCCGCTGCTCTTGTCCGGCATCCTTCCGGAGCCGATGGAACTCTTAGAGAGCATTGAATTGCTTGGCGGCTGGATTGCCGCTGATGATTTAGCCTGTTGTGGTCGTCGTTGTTATTCGGCTGGCGTCAGTGAAGACCCTTTCTTACGGCTGGCAGAGAGCATGCTTTCCGCTGCGCCAGACCCGCTGCGCGGTTGCGAGGTGCGCGCCCGCCGAGAATATTTGCTGCAACAGGCTCGTGACTATGGGGCGGTTGGCATTGTCTTCTATCTAATTAAGTTTTGTGAACCGGAGTTGTTCTACACACCTTTGTTGCGCGCCGAGTTACAACTAAATGGCTTACGCGTGTTGGTCCTGGAAAACGACCTGAACGACGGATTGAGCCAGGCGTGTCTAACCCGCCTGCAAGCATTTTTGGAGGCGCTGGATTGAACCTGGCAAGCGCGTTCCGCTATCATTGGAACGTTCACTTGATCGGTCCGACTGTGCTGCGCGCGGTGCGTTGGCGTGAAGAACTGTTCAGCGCTGCTCCCAAAGGTTGGCTCATGGAGCACTTGGCGCCGCCTCTGCGCATCAACCCGCGCATGCACGAATTGGTGAGCCGTCACTACCTGCGTGGGCGTTACGCTCATCTCCGTGATAAGGTAGCCTGGGTTACCTCTGGCGCGCCGTCAGAATTCTTGCGCGCCCTGGGATTTTATGTGCTCTACCCGGAGAATCACGCCGCTTTATGTGGCACTGCAAGACGGGCGGTAGAACTTTGCGGTTATGCCGAGGATAACGGTTATTCCCGCGATCTGTGCTCCTATGCGCGCACAGATTTAGGCGCCTTCCTCGCCGGGGTCACGCCAGTTGGTCGTCTGCCCAAGCCTGATCTGCTGATGGCTTGCACCAACATCTGCCAGACCGTGCTCTGCTGGTATCGGGTGTTGGCGCACTACCTGAATATCCCGCTGATTGTAATCGATACACCGTTCATCTACGAGCATGCTGAAGAGCACGCTTTGCGCTATGTGCAACGCCAGCTTGAGGCTGCGGTTCCGGTGGCGGAGCGAGTCGCTGGCAGGGCGTTGGACGAACGCCGGTTGCGTCGGATCACCCATTTGAGCAAAGAAGCCTGCGAGCTTTGGATGCAGGTGCTGGAGCGCGCCCGGCATCGTCCCGCGCCGCTCTCGGTTTTCGATCAGTTCCTCCAAATGGCGCCAGTGGTGGAGTTGCGCGGCGAAACGGCTACAGTTGATTTCTATGCCGCCCTGCTACGTGAGCTGGATGAGCGCATTGCGCACGGTGTTGGCGCAGTGCGCCACGAAAAAGCTCGCCTGCTGTGGGATAACCTGCCTGTCTGGTACCGCATGCGTTCCCTCGCAGAATTGCTCGGCAAGCGTGGTGCCGCGTTGGTGGCTTCTACCTACACCAATGCCTGGGCTGAACTGGCAGAGTGGATTGACCCTGAAAACCCCTTTGAGTCGGCTGCACGAGTTTACCTGCATCCTATCCTGAACCGTGGCACCGGTGATAAACTCAAAACCATGCAGGCAATGATCGAAAAATATGAACTGGATGGCGTGATCCTGCACTCGGATCGCTCCTGTAAACCCTATTCAATCGGGCAGATCGACCAGCGCGAGCAGCTATTCCATGCCTGCCACGTGCCGGCATTACTTTTGGATGCCGATCATAATGACGAGCGCTCTTTCTCCGAGGAACAGGTTTCCACTCGCCTGGAGGCGTTTTTGGAAATGTTGGGGGTATGAGAGATGGCTGCCATTTGCGCTCTGGGCATAGATGTTGGTTCTACCACTGTAAAAATTGTGGCGATTGACGCGCAAGGCGCGCTGGTTTGGTATCATCTTGAAGCAGCAGAACCGCGACTGGAGGACCAGACGGCGCGGTTGATTGAACTAGCGCGCAGAGAAACCGCTTGCGCTGACGCGACGTTGGTGGCTACCGGTTGCGGCAGGGGGCTGGTGGGACAGGCGCAACGCAAGGTGACCGAAATCACCTGCCACGCGCGCGGGGTCTTCCGTGAGTTCTCTCACGGCGGCACCCTGGTGGATATCGGCGGTCAGGACAGCAAGGTGATCGTCATCACACCTGCCGGCGATGTGCTCGATTTTGTGATGAGCGATAAATGCGCTGCCGGCACCGGACGATTTCTCGAAAATACCGCCCGGCGTCTGGGCGTTTCTCTAGAAGAGATGGGCAAACTGGCGCTTTCTGTTTCTCAGGAGGCTTCGATTTCAAGCACCTGTACCGTTTTTGCTGAGACAGAGGTGATTTCTTTGATCGCTCATGGCGTTGCCCTGGAGGCAATCCTGCGCGGGTTGCACCGCTCGCTGGTGAGGCGCGTCGCGGCGATGGTACGCAGCGTCGGGTTGACGCCGCCGTTGATGCTCTCTGGTGGGGTGGCATGGAATCTCGCAGTGCGCGCTATGCTCGCCGAGGAACTGAGCACGCCGGTGGTGCTACCGAGTTACCCACAATTGATGGGCGCCTATGGGGCAGCCCTGATTGCCAGGGATATTCCCTCCTGAGCTTACAATAATTTCTCGCCGAGAAGCTTGCTGCTCAGCTGTCGCACCTATTCCAATTGCCACTTGACTTTTGTCAACAAATTGGCTAATATGTTGTTGTGTGACATATCGCTATACGACATATCATGGAGTAGCCCGTCAGATATGGATGTTCAAGCATATTTGCCTCTGACCGAAACCACTTATTACATTCTGCTCAGCCTCGCGCCGGGATCGCGCCACGGTTATGCGATTATGAAAGAGGTGCGCGAGCTTAGCCAGGGTCAGGTGGTCTTGAGCACTGGCACTCTCTACGGAGCGCTCAAGCGGCTGCTCGATTTGCAGTGGATTGAGCGGGTTGATGAGACCAAAGCCGATGGTTCGCGGCGCGTGCGTAAGTTGTATGGTTTGACTCAGTTAGGGCGCAGAGTGCTGCAAGCAGAAGTAGCTCGCCTGAAAATCTTAATCCATACTGCCCAGGCGCATTCCATTGAGGGATCATTGTAATCCTGGACACCCGATCGGAGCGAACAGGGAGCGGGGTATACAAGGTGTCAAGTCTCAATTCCATCTCCATGGCTATGTTCTGCAGCGCAGCCGATAAACTGTACCGCGTTGTGTCTGCCTTATACCCGCGCCCGTTCCGCAGCGCTTTCGAGCAGGAAATGCAAGAGGTTTTCTCTCAGTCGCTGATGGAAGCGTGCCACACTGGTTGGTTTGCGCTGTGGAGTGTGCTCATTCGAGAACTTTTCGATTTTCCTGGATGCCTGCTTGACGCTCATTTTGCAGCCAGCCAGACAGGGGAGGATGCTATGGTCCAGATCAAAGAAGTCTTCTCGCATGACACCGTCGCTCGACCGGATGATGACGATGATCCCGGCTCTTGGGTGCAGGCAATCCTGGCTGCCTGGCCGCTGGTTTTGATTGCCATCCTGTCCGGAGGCATCGAGATGATTCAGCTGTTGCTCTCAGGGCACGTTGGCGGATGGGTGAAAATTGTTCAATTGTTGGGTATTGGCTTGATTGTTTTGCTGTTGGTCTCTGTTCTGCTTGGTATGGTTCTGGCATGGAGGCGCCGCTTCCCGCGCTGGTTTGGGAGCTGGACGCCCTTCTTGTTGCTGGTGCTGGTGATGCTATTGAACTGGCCTCTGCAAGAGCAAAATAACCAGACAAGCCAGTTGGCAGCGCAGTCTCTCATCTATCTGGTTTTGCCCATTGCCCTGGTTGTGCTGATCTTCGCTTCCAGCTTGCGCGACCGGCTGCGCGGCTTATTAGTAACTATACCGATTCTGTTGATCTTATGGACTGTGAGCCTGGAATTCACAGCTCAGCCATATCGAAACCTCGTCAGCTTTGCCGCCTGGATGCTAGCAGGATTGGCGGCAGCTCTCATTGTTCGTTTGGGCAAGGTGCCAATTGGGATGTGGTTGGGGGTGGGAGTGAGCTTGGTAGTTGGGTTGCTCTTTTGCTGGGCGCGCACTTATCACCACAACATTCCACCGCAGATCGTCCTCGAGGTTGGCTCTATCTCCGCGCTACTCTCTCGCTTGTTTTCGGGTTTCATCTCGATCACAACCCTGGTTGTGGCGCCCTTACTGGTTTGGTCTATCCGCCAGGTGAGCAGGCGCAGCGGAACTCAGGGCATATTTGCTTATCGCCTTGCAATTGCTGGCTTGTTAATTGAGTTGATCGGCTATCTGGCTGCCTTTTGGTGGCATTCTTCGTTTAACCGATTCTGGTATTATTCCACAGGCGAGTTCTTGCCTTCCGGGCTGGTGTATCTGGGGATGTCGCTTTATCTGATTGGTATGGTGTGGCTGTTCCTGGCAGCCTGGCGCTGGCGTGCCTTGCCAGGCGTGGTAAATTATGTGGTGTTAAGCTTAATTCCTTTTGCGTTGCCGCTGATGGCAGCAGCGCCGATGCTCCTGAATTTCAGCGTCAATCCCCCTGGCATGCCGTTCGAGATCTACGGCTTGCGAAACCTGCCGATGGCTCTACTTTACGTGGTAGGGTTGGTTTGGTTGATGGCTGGGTGTTGGCTGGCGGCACGCTTTGGCAGGACAAATCAGCTCGAACGATGAGCCAGATTGTCTGTTGCCCGCCGCTCGGATACCATTTAAAACCGTTGAATCACCCCGCCGCAATCGAGATGGACTGCCGCGCGTGGCGTCTGACGCAGGTAGCCGTCTCGATGGCTAAGATACCACTTTGTAAACCAGGTCACCCTTGCGCACCGCCTCCCATACTTTGAGCGCCACTTCCTGCCCAGGACCGGCAGTTTCGATTTTCTTGTGCTCGATCTCCAGCGACTCCACGGGTTGAGTGAACTCGGTGGTGTGTCCGACGATAGCGATTTGATCCCCCACCCGAATTTCTCCCTCTAACTCAATCACCGCCACGCTGATGCGGTTGTAGTAGTGCGTCACTTTTCCAATGCGGATATCCATAGGAACCATCTCCTGCGAGGTTCAGCAGCACATTGTCGTTTCGGTCTATATATAGGATACCGAAAAAATATGCGCAAATCAAGCAGAAGATGATCGCTGGAAAAAGTCAGGCGAACTGCCTGAAAGGGCTACAAGCTTCAGGTGCTGCCGGTGTTACAGGATGAAACGGAGCTGGGGCTTGAACCAAGAGAGCCGCCTCCAACGATCCTGGTGGCAAAAGTCGAGATCTTCCGCTGCACCTGTGAACTTTTGCATACCGGGCAGCTTACTTCGCTGACTGCGCTGGTGCTGCGCAGCAACTCTTCGAACTCCTGACCGCAATGCTTGCAGGTGAACTCAAATAACGGCATATATGCTCCAAAGATGGCATGGATGGGTGAATTGGCAGCCGATTTGAAGAGAACATCCTCCAAATCGGCTGCGATTTATTTTTTATATAAAAATAATCTGAGCGCCTTCGGTCATGTCAATAAAATCGCCGGCGGTGACGATGTCCAGCACACCGTCAATGAAATCGTCCTTCTTCAAACCCATCATGTCGACCGTCATTTTGCAGGCGTACAGTTTTGCTCCGGCGTCCACCAGCATTTGCAGATACTCGCGCACCGGGGGGACATCAAGTTGCTTCATCTTGCTCTTCATCAAGCTGGTGGCAAAAGCTGTCATCCCGGGCAGGATTCCCAGGATGTTGGGGATGCCCAGGTTGCCCGTGTTGATGCCCATCATGCTCATTTTCATGCTGGTGTTTGCCACCGGCGCGATTTCCAGGTGATCCACCCGCTTTTTATTGATCAAGTCCAACCCCCAAAAGGTGAAGAAGATCGTCACGTCAAGCCCGTTACCCAGCGCCGCCCAACCCATCACCAGCGCCGGGTAAGCCATATCGAGGGTGCCTTTGGAACAGATGAAGGCTATCTTGCGGTTTTCGTCAGTCATGTTTGCTCTCCAGGTTATTCAGTCGTGGTCAGGTTTGCTGCCGAGAAATTGAGCCGCCATGGCTGTGTGGAAGCTCGAGACATTACGGCTAGGCTCTTCTCTGGCAGCACGCGTGATAGAACTAGACGCAGCCTTCGGGCTTGCCAAGACCGGCAATCCGTGCCACTTTCTTGGCTGGACCCTTAGGGAACAGGGTGAACAGCTCTTTGGTCGACACGCCGGCGCCGTTGGTGATGTTTCGCAAGGTAGGCGCTTTGCCGGTATTAGCAGCAGACTTCCTGCAGTACTCAATAATTTTCCAGTGGGCAGGGGTCAGTTCATCCAAGCCTTCCTCGCGAGCAATCTCCACTGCGATTTCCCTGGTCCACTCGCTTGGGTCAATCATGAAGCCCTCGTCGTTGACTTTAACTTCCTTACCTGCTATTACACGGGTTGTCATAGTTCTTTCCTCCAGTTTGGATTGGATGTATTAGTTAGTCTCAGGTTGAAGATTACTATCCGGCTAATGCCGGTTCAGTTTGTATTTGTCCAGGATTCTCGTCCTTATGGCTTACCTGTGCGCCAATGCCACGCAACACGCGCAAGGTAAGCGCCAGGCCGCGCCGCACAGCCGGGTCGCGCATCTGACGTATCAGCCCTGTGTATGAAATGTCTAACGGATGATCCAGTTCGCTCTCGGCTGCCAGGATGGTCTTACGCACAAAGGTCATGATCTCCGGTTGAGTCATGTCTTTGATCGTATTTAAGATCAGAACGATGTTCTCTCCCAGTGCATTCACATCGTCCTCGCTGAATTCGGTGACAATCTTCTCGATGATGCGCCAGCCCCCTCGAGCAAACGCGAAGTAACCTTGCCGCTCCAATCGGTCGAGGGCAACAATAGCTTGCTGGAACGCCTGATTGCCCACTCTCTGTACTTCGTCAGCCAGCTCTACTGCGGATTCAAGCCGCCTGATCAATTCAGCCAGGAGCTTTGTGTCACGCAGAAGACGTTTGATCAAAAAGAGCAGGTCCTCGATTTGAAAGTCATTACCCACCTCCGCCAATTCATCAATGCTCAACTTGATCAGATGATTGGCAATTGGCACCAGGTCATTTTGCAGCTCATTCCATTCCTGCTGGCGTTGTCGCTGAGCTGCCACATGTGCCAGGATTTCGTCCAGTTTGGCATGCAGACCGCTGGAGCCGTTCGAGGAGGCTTCCAGCATCTCCAGGCGTTTGCGTTGCGCCTCCACCGTAGCGGTGAGCAGGTCGATCTTTTTATGTAGCAGAGCGACGTCGCTATCCATGTTCGTCTCCTACACCCATTTACCCGCCATGCTCATTTGCGATTCGAATGGCATCTCTTCGCCTTTGAGCAGCACATTCCAGTACACCCAGCGGAACATCATCTTGCCCCAGTGGTTGGCTGGCGACTCTTTCAGCAACGAGAATGGACCAAAACCTGGCAGGGGGAATTTGCCCGGCAAGGGCTCCACGTCATAATTAAAATCAATCAGGATGCCCTTTTCGAAGCCCGATTCGATGAAGCAGTTGGCATGTCCATCGAACTTCGGTAGCGGTTCCAGCCCTTCGAGATAGCGCAAGATGTTCTCCACCAACACTTCCAGCATGAAATGCGCCACCGAACCCGCCTTGGAGGTGGGGACATTGCTGGCATCGCCGATCACCCACACGTTTTCCCATGTGGTGGATTGTAGAGTGTGCTTATCAACCGGGACGTAGTTCAGTTCATCGCCCATCCCTGAGCGGGCAATGACTTCAGCGCCCATGTTTAGCGGCACAGTGACCAGCAGGTCGTAACCTACTTCGCGCTCGTCGTAGGAACGGATCACTTGCTTTGCGTTGTCCACTTCCATGATGGCGAAATCTGGCTCTAAGAGGATATTCTTCTCTTGCATCATGTTCCCCAGGATTGCAGAGGCGCGCGGCCGGGTGAAAGCACCCGGCAGGGGCGTGGCGTACACGATTTCAACTTTGTCGCGCATATTGCGCTGATGAAAATACCAGTCTGCCAGGAAGAGGAACTCAAGTGGAGCTACCGGGCACTTGATCGGCATCTCCACCACATTCACCACCATCCGACCACCCTTCCAGAATTTGAAGAAGCGACTCAGCGCCACCGCGCCTTCAACAGTGTAGAAGTCGAAGATATTCTTGCGCCAGCCGCCATCCACCATCCCCGGGGTCTCTTGCGGACGGGTGTGTGTTCCGGTGGCGATCACCAGGACGTCGTAATTGATGAGCTTGTGCTCGCGCACTAAACGCACTCGATTCTTATCCGGCTCGATCAACTCGATATCCGAGAAGATCACCTGCACGTTGGGCGGCAGGAAATTGCGCTTGGGTTTGACAACATCGGACTGCGAATATATGCCGAAGGGGATGAACAGGAATCCGGGTTGATAGTAGTGGTTTTCGTCGCGATCGACGATGATGATGCGCCATTCAGCGGGATCGAGGTGTTGCGCCATTTTGTTGGCTACCATTGTCCCGCCAGTGCCGGCGCCAAGGATTAGCAACGTCTTCATTTGCCTCACTCCAGAGTGAATTAAAGATTCTCCAGTACAGTGCTCGCCAGGTTGCCCCGGCTCTTCAGGTTGTCGCCAAGCACGGCTCGCAGCAGGTCGAGCGCCTGGATGATGCGCTCATCAGCAAGCATATAGATCACGGACTGACCCTCGCGGTTGGCAACGACCATGCCGCGTTCACGCAGGATATTCAGGTGGCGCGAGGCTACGGGCTGGCTGATGCCTACCGTTTCTGCTACCTCACTCACATTGCGCGGTCGTTCGGACAGGGCATACAGGATTAGGATGCGCTTTGGGTCCGCCAATCCTGAACAGATATCGGCATGGAGTTGCGTGATCTCTTGAGTCAGCGCAGGGGTAATCATTCTCGTTCCTTTCTAATATGCGCATACATATATAAGTTGAATTGTGAAAAGTTTAACATTCTGACGCTGTACAAGCTAGTTATTTTTGTCATGGTTAAGATTGTGACGATTGTCATATTCTTGGTCTTACTCTCCGTCTTGCCGATCAGCCCCGCGGTTTTGCAAGGTTCGTAAATCGATTCGTGCTGCTGCGTTTATCTAAGTGACGCTCAGGGCGAGTGTCGAAAGGGCTAGCCCTCTTTTCAGCAGGCATTCCTGTAGATGGGCTAGCCCAATGTTTGCTGTGGGGTGTAAACGCTCATGGGACGATGTTGTTAGGCAAATTGACTTTTCCATGATTTTTTTACAAACAATGGTTTTTCATCGCGCACCAGCTTTCAAAGCTCTGGATGAGCTGCAATTGATTATGGACTTATAGCAGTGGCAGATTTCAAATCCGTCTCGATCGGCATAACCTAGGTCTTATGCCTGACGTTAACCTCCCCAAGGGAAGTGCTTGCTAATTGGTATTCTTGGTATTCACCTGGAGATGACTATTATTTAGGTGTCTGACCAATAATATATACTCTCGCCGGGGCACCCATAGTAGCAAATGATCACTCATCACCCTCAGTTACGCTGCCATGGGGATCGTCCTGGATACAAACAGGCTGGTATCATTAGCGGATATCTTATGTGAATTTCCCTTCATTATCTGCCTAAAGTTTTCAACCCCATAAATCGCCTGGATTGTCTGTAATACAACCAGTTCGAGGGCGTATTACTAGACAAAGCCATGAATGAACCCATGTTGATTCAATATGCCCGCCAGGGCAACCTGAACGCCTTCAACCAGCTGGTGTTGGTGTATCAGGACTTAATCTACCGCCAGGCTTACTATCTTCTGGGTGACCGGGAAAGCGCCGAGGACGCCACTCAGGAGTCATTTATCTCGGCTTTCCGCTGTCTGCATATGTTCCGCGGCGGATCGTTCAAATGCTGGCTGCTGCGCATCGTTACCAACGCCTGCTACGATGAACTACGGCGGCGCAAACGCAGTCGTTCGCTATCTCTTGAACCGGAGAGCGAGGACGACACCGCGGGCGAATCTTCAAGCTGGCTGGTCGACCTGGGAGAATCGCCGGATAACTATGCAGAACGGGCTGACTTAGCACGCCAATTGCGCCAGCAATTAGATCGACTAGCGCCCGACTTTCGTTCGGCGGTTGTGCTGGTTGATATTCAAGGCATGGATTATCGTCAGGCAGCCCAGACCCTCGCGATACCGATCGGCACACTCAAGAGCCGGTTGGCGCGCGCCCGGATGCAATTGCGCGCTCGCTTGTGCCAGGCGGAGGCTGAAGTGTCAGTGACGCGGGATCAGGAATTGTCTGACACCTCGCCCCTGCTGTTATCTCGACCTGTTGGTTGAGGACCGTGGAGTTTTGTAGCTGGAGAACGACAGCGCCTCTCCTGAAACCAGGAGAGGCGCTTCAACCTTTCTTGACCGTCCTGAGTAAGACGGCTAAGAAATGTTCACCCCACCGTGCCGTGTGCTGCGAAGTTTTGAACCTGCCTTCGCAGGTTGGGTTCCTACTCGGGTGCTCCGTCTTGGCTCGGGCCTATCACGTCACACTCGCAAGATTGGACCCCGTTTTGTGAGTGTTGGCTCAAAACCGGTTGGCGGCACACGCACACAGCAGGGTTGAATAATTTATACCATAATTGCCTGCGCGTGTGTAGGTGTTTTTAGATTAGAAACTCCGAATTTTCGATTTTGAAGGTTTAGCGCAAGGCGGTTTCTTATGGGTACACGCGCTTGATTGTGCGCGGGAAGGCAATGGTCTCACGGATGTGCTGGATGCCGCACAACCAGGATACAGTGCGTTCAATCCCAAGTCCGAACCCGCTGTGGGGTACACTGCCATAACGGCGCAGATCAAGGTACCATTGAAATGCTTGCTCAGGCAGGTTATGCTCCCGCAACCGTTGGAGGAGCAAATCGTAACTGGCGATGCGCTCGCTGCCGCCGATGATCTCGCCGTAACCCTCGGGCGCCAGCAGGTCGACGCTCTTGCAGATCTCTGGTCGTCCAGGCCACGGTTCCATGTAGAACGCCTTGACTTTAGTCGGGTAACCGTAGACAAATATCGGTTTGCCGAAGCGCTTGGTCAACTCTGTTTCGTGCGGCGAGCCAAAGTCCATGCCCCATTCAATCTTGAGCAACTCCTTTTGTTCAGGGTCGTCGGTATCATCCCTGATCTGCTCCAGCATGTGCACCGCCTCATCGTAAGACAGACGCGGAAACGGCGGCTTGACCTGCTGCAGAGAAGTGGTATCCCTTTCCAGTGACTTGAGCTCCGCAGCGCATTCTTCCAGAATGCGTTGCACCACATCGCTCAGCATCTCCTCCTCGATCTGCATCAGCTCATCCAAATCGCAGAAGGCAATTTCTGGCTCAAGCATCCAGAACTCAGTCAGATGGCGGCGTGTTTTCGATTTTTCCGCGCGGAATGTGGGACCGAAACAATAGACCTTGCCAAATGAAAAGATATTGGCTTCGTTGTAGAGCTGTCCACTTTGCGCCAGATACGCCACGCCCTCATCGAAGTAGGGCGTTTCGAAGAGCGTTGTAGTCCCTTCACAGGCTGCTGGTGTGAGAATCGGTGTGTCAATGTTGATGAAACCGTGTGAGTCCAGCCACTGGCGGAATGCGCGAATAAGCGCCGCCCGCACGCGTAAAATCGCCCACTGACTGGGCATTCGAAGCCACAGGTGGCGGTTATCCAGGACAAACTCCACGCCGTGCTCTTTCAACGCCAGGGGGTAGTCGCGATCTGCTTGTTGGACTACCTCTAACGCGGTTATGCCCAGTTCGAACCCGCCGGGTATGCCGGGGGCGCGAGAGTCGGCGCGCACCCGACCGGTGACAATCACCGATGATTCCTGCGAAAGATGCACAATCAGGCTGAACAGCTCCTCGGGCAGATCGTTCTTAAACGCCACGCACTGCACAAAACCAGAACCATCCCGCACGAGCAGAAAAACCAGTTTGCCCTTATGGGTGTGGTTATACACCCAACCTCTAATGGTCACCTCTTGGTCAATATAAGCTGCTATTTGTTCAACTCGGATAATTGGGGGCATATGATCTCCACCTCATCATATTCCGGGTATCTTCTAGCTATGATCATGATCTATGATTTGGATGTGCAGCTCTTTCAATTGCTCTGCATCCACGGGCGATGGCGCCCCGCCCATCACATCGCGCGCCACCTGGTTCTTCGGGAAGGCGATCACCTCGCGGATGTTTGGCTCATTGAGTAAGATCATGCACAGGCGGTCGATGCCAGGCGCGATCCCGCCATGCGGAGGCGTACCGTATTTAAACGCTTCCAGCATGTGTCCGAAACGCTGACGCGCTATCTCGGGTTTCAAGCCGATGAGGGCGAAGACTTTTTCTTGCAGGTCTGCATCGTGAATGCGGATCGAGCCGCCGCCCACTTCATAGCCGTTCAGCACCAGGTCATACTGCTGGCCGCGTGCTGCGCCAGGATTGCTGTCCAATAAGGGGATATCTTCTGGCATGGGAGCCGTGAATAGATGATGGCTGGGATCCCAGCGCTGCTCCTCCGCGTTCCAGACCACGAAGGGAAAGTCGATCACCCAAGTAAAAGCCAGCACATGTGGATCGCGCAGACTCAAAATATCACCGAGATGTTCTCGCAACCGTCCCAGACTCTCGCAAACCACAGGTGGCTGGTCTGCCACGAAAAGCAACAAGTCGCCCGGTTGAGCAGCGAAGCGTTGTATGATGGTTTGCACATGCTCTGAGGGGAGGAATGAGGCAAAGGAAGAGCGCTGGCGACCATCCGAAGTGAGCGCCAGGTAAACCAGACCTTTAGCGCCAAATTTCTGCACGTAGGCAGAGAGCTCATCAAGTTGCTTTCGGCTGTAATCGCCGAGTCCGCTGGCTTTCAGCCCGCGCACCAGACCACCCCCTGCAATTGTCTTCTCGAACACCTGGTAGCCGCAACCCACTGCCAGATCACTGATATCGACGATTTCCATGCCGAAGCGCAGATCAGGGTTGTCCTTGCCAAAACGGCGCATAGCTTCGGCATACGTCAGGCGCGGCCAGGGTTTTGCCAGCAGGCGTTTCTCCGGGAAGAGCGTTTCCACCAGCGATGTGAACAGATCTTCGGTGAGCTGCATCACGTCTTCCCGTTCGACGAAGGACATTTCCAGGTCGAGCTGGGTGAATTCTGGTTGTCGGTCGAGGCGCTGGTCTTCATCGCGGAAGCATCGAGCGATTTGGAAATAGCGTTCCACGCCTGCGACCATCAGCAATTGCTTAAGTTGCTGTGGAGACTGCGGCAGAGCATAGAATTCGCCCGGGTAAATGCGAGAAGGCACAAGATAATCGCGCGCTCCCTCCGGTGTTGTTTTGAAGAGGATGGGCGTTTCCACCTCCAGGAATCCGCGCGCGTCCAGGTAGTCGCGGATGAACTTAACCACGCGGTGGCGCATCTCCAGGTTACGCCGCATGCGCTCGCGGCGTAAATCTAAATAGCGGTAACGCAGGCGGATATGCTCCTCGACTTCTTCTTCTTTCGAAATCATGAACGGAGGGGTCTTCGATGGGTTGAGCACTCGAACGCGTTGCGCTAGCACCTCGACCTCCCCAGTGGGTATGTTGGGGTTTTGCGCCCCGGGAGGGCGCTCGCGTACGATCCCCTCGATCTGCACTACCCATTCCATGCGTAGGGGCTCGAAATCCTGGTGAGCGGATGGCGAGAATGCCGGGTCGGCAACCACCTGGACGATCCCGAAGCGATCGCGCAGGTCAATGAAAGTCAGTCCCCCGTGGGCGCGGCGACGATGCACCCAACCAGCCAGGGTCACTTGTTTTCCTATATGTTCTCGGCGCAACTCGCCGCACGTGTGGCTTTTATACATGGATTGCCTCCAGCCTGGTTCGTCTGCATGCAATTGGCGCAGAAAAAATTTTCAATCGGCGTGGATATCTCGAACGTGCTGTAAACCCGTGGTTGCATGCAGGCTAAAAATAAATCGCCCTCCGCTGCCTGCGTCGGGCGATGATCTGGTTCAGTAATATCCTGGCTCCTATCCCACCACCCAACGCGCGACACTAGAATCATTATTGGTATTGGTGGGGATAATATCGCGTGCGAACATGCTGATCGCTCCTGGAAAAGATGCTGCATTATAGCATGCTCATCGCCCTTGCGGGAAGGGTGCTAGGTGTCTGTGCTTTCTAAGGCTGCCTTTCCGATGACCAAATGATATTCCAGCGCACTTTCGCCGCGGCTGTACCCGCTAAGGACAATCAAGACATGAGCAGGGGAAGCGCCAGCGTTGCGCCAGCGGTGTTCGAGCTGCGCAGAAAACAGCAAACTATCGCCTGCTCCCAGATTGTACCGCCAACCCTCTACTTCGTACTCCAGTTCCCCGTCCAGGCATAAGACGAACTCATGCCCACTGTGTCGCATGGTGAGATGTCCGCTGTTCGCGCCGCGCTCCAGGGTAAGCATCAATGGTTCTACCGCGCCACTGAATTCCTCACCGCCTAAACCTTCCCACACCCCGCGAGGCAAGATAATGCGGTTACGTTCGTTGCTTTTGCGGAAGACGATCGCTTTTTTGGGGGTTTCGGTACGAAAGATAGCCGTGATCGGCACGCCCAGCGCATCGGCGATTTTGTACAGCGTACTCACCGAAGGGGAGGTGCGCCCCCGCTCGATCATGCTCAAGGCATTCGTCGAAAGCCCGCTGGCGCGCGCCAGAGCGCGGATCGACATCCCCCGCTCCTGGCGTAATTCGCGCAATCGCGCGCCGACATCGATGCTTGGCAGCCTTTTGTCTGGGTGATTCATAGAGGCATGCATCCTCGTGCTATGCAGTGGCAGCAATAAGTTTACAAATTAATTTTAGTCGATAATTGCGCTAATCCGGCTCTTATTTTTCGGGTAAAATTCTTTTTTAGAGGAGACGCACACATGTTTCGACGCGAGCTGGTCATCCTGCTCATCCTGCTGTCCTTTGCAATCGTTCTATCTGCCTGTGCCGGTCCTGCAGGTCCGCCAGGTCCGGTCGGTCCGGCTGGTCCACCCGGACCAGAAGGTCCACAAGGTCCACCTGGCAAGCAGGGACCGCCTGGTCCACCAGGCGAGGCGGCTTCTACCGCTGCCAGCTATGTGGGTGATAACGCTTGCGCTGCCTGTCATCAGGAGCTATATACGCTTTACAGCCAGTCTGGTCATCCCTGGCAGTTGAACAAGGTCGTTGATGGACAACCGCCGCAGTATCCATTTACCAGCCTGGAGGAGTTGCCTCAGGGTTGGAGTTGGGATGAAATCTTGTATGTCGTTGGCGGCTATAACTGGAAGGCTCGCTTTGTCAATCAGCAAGGTTATATCATTACCGATGAGCCTGGTAATTCCGGCAACTCCGATTACCTGAATCAGTGGAACCTGGCTAATGAGGGGTTAAACCAGGCGGCAGGCTGGACCACCTATCAATCGGGAGTGGAAAACCTGCCGTATGATTGCGGGGGCTGTCACACCACGGGCTACAGCCCAAACGGCAATCAGGATAACCTGCCCGGTCTGGTTGGCACCTGGGCGCAGGAAGGCGTGCGCTGTGAAGCCTGCCATGGGCCAGGTGGATTGCACATCACCAATCCCGCCGGGTTTGCCATGCGCGTCGAGCGCGATGCTGAGCTGTGCACTGCCTGCCATCGAAGCGGCGCTGGGGAAGCTGTGATCGTCAAAGATGGTTTCATCGAGCATCATGAGCAGTATCAAGATCTGACCCAGGGCAAGCACCAGACGTTGGAATGCGTTGATTGCCATGACCCGCACCGCGGTGTGGTTCAACTTCGTCAGGCAGGGGCAGCGACCACGCGCACCCGGTGTGCAGATTGCCATTGGCAACAGGCAGCCTATCAAAACAACGCCGTCCATCGTAATATGGGATTTGCCTGCAGCGAGTGTCACATGCCTCGCATCATCAAGAGCGCCTGGGGAGATGCAGAGAAATTCACCGCCGATATTCGCACGCACCGAATGGCGATCAATCCCTTCCAGATTGAGCAGTTTGAGACGATCACCGATCCATCCGGCGCCGAGGTGCAGGTGGCGCTGCCAGAGATTGGGCTGAATTCCGCCTGCCGCCACTGTCATGGCGCCGGTTTGGGAATGCCCAAAACCGATGAAGAGTTGATCAACGTCGCCGTCGGATATCACAATCGTCCCTCGCCGTGATGCCGACTTGAAATTGCCTGAATATCGGTGAATTCGAGCCAAATACAAAGGTTTATACCGAGTTCGGGGAGGCGTCTAAGCCGACCCGAACTCGATTTTTTTTCGTTATAGACCGCAATTGGTTATCACACAAATATCCAATAATCTTTATGATATTTATCACTTAGCAAATTATCGTATTTCAATCAAAATATACAAGAATTGATAAGGGATTGAATCCAGCTACAAGGCGACTTGTGGAAAGAGGATAAACATGGAACATAGATCATCGAACCGCCTTTACTTGCCCTGGCTGGTGTTTGCCCTGGTCTTTGGTGTCTGTCTGGCGCTGGGGGCAGCCTTTTCCAAAGCACAGACCGTAACCGCCGCCCCTGTGGGTGCTTTCCAGGCGCAGGGGGGTATAACTTACGCCGGTCCAGAAGCCTGCAAAGCCTGCCATGCTGAGCTCTACGAGACCTGGCAGACAACCCGCCACGCGCAGGCTTTTTCGTCCCCCATTTTTCAGCGCGACTGGCAGGAAGAAGGTGCGGATTTTACTTGCCTGGAATGCCACACTACCGGATACAACCTGGCGAATAACACCTATGCTCATGAAGGCGTTACCTGTGAGTCCTGTCATGGACCGTTTCAGCCTGGCCATCCGCAGACCCTGATGCCGTTGACGCCCAATGCCGACCTGTGCAGCACCTGTCATAAGACGACTACGGACGAATGGCGCGCCAGCCCGCATTACAAAGCCAACATCCAATGCCAGGCTTGTCACAACCCGCATTCACAAACCCCGCGGGCAGCTACAGTGACCGAGCTGTGCACCAATTGTCACAAGGATATGGAAGAGACATTCGCTCATGGCACGCATGCTGAGGCGGGATTGGAATGCAGCAACTGCCACATGTACACCGCTCCGCGCACCGAGGATCCGATCATGGGGCTGGTGCCAACCGGTCACACCTTCACCGTCGGTTCAGAGACTTGCATTGGTTGTCACCAGGACACCGTGCATACCCGCGATACCATCGTGCGACTGACGGGACAGGTGCAAGGGGTGCCCGAAGTGGACATTGAAACCTTGAAACAACAGATCAGTGAACAGCAAATGGCGATTCAGGAATTACAGGCGCAAAATTCGGTACGCCTGTATACTGGCTTGGCGCAAGGCGCCATTGTTGGGTTGATCACTGGCGGCGCGGCAGCCTGGGTGGTCAGCCGGCGCATCAAGGTCGTGGAGGAAGTGGAGGAAGAGGGATGAGTAATAAGAAAACCCGGGTGAAGGTAGAGCTAACCCGCCGCGATTTCTTAACGGTAGCTGGCGCGGCGCTCGGCTCGGTTGCAGCAGCCCAATTTCTGACCACTGGCCCGCTTTCACCTTTCTCTCAACTCAAACAGAGCCAGTTGGAGGGCGTTACAGAAACCGGTCATGGTGCTGCAACCGGCGAGTATCACTGGGGGATGGTGATCAACCTGGATACCTGCATCGGATGCGAGTATTGCATGCGGGCTTGCTCAGCCATCAATGATGTGGCTCCTGACAAGCCCTGGAATATTGTCGTCGAAGAGAAAAGCTCGACTGGTTCGACCTTCTATTTCAGTCGCCCATGTTTGCATTGCCAGAACGCGCCCTGCGTAGAAGTATGTCCGGTAGGCGCCACATATCATCGCGACGATGGCTTGGTGGTGATGGATTACGATCGTTGCATTGGTTGTCGCTATTGTCAGGTCGCCTGCCCATACGATGCTCGCAAGTTCAATTGGGAAAAGCGCACCGATGTGAATCCTTATGTCCCGACCTATGGGACACCTGAAGTCGAGCGCCGTCCGCGCGGCGTGGTCGAAAAATGTACGTTCTGCATCCATCGCATCGATGCTGGCTTGCGCAGCGGGCTGATCCCGGGGGAGAGCCCCAGCGCCACTCCTGCCTGTGTGAACATCTGCCCGGTGGGAGCGCGCGTCTTCGGCAACCTGAAAGACCCAGAGAGCCCCGTTTCCAAGGTGCTGGCAGCCAACCCGACCATCCGCCTGCGCGAGGAGCTTGGCGCCGAGCCTAGCGTTTACTATATCCCACCGAAGGAGGGCTTGTAGCCATGGCAAGCGTAGCGACAGCCCGACGATCTTTCTCGATTTCCCCCGGCTTCCTGGCTTGGTTGGGGTTGATTGGCGTTCTCCTGGCAATCGGCTTGGTTACCGCCGTGCGGGTATTTATGTATGGTTTGACCCTGACGAACATGTACGACACCGTTCCCTGGGGGCTGTGGATCACCATCGATCTTTCTGCGATTGCATTGGGAGCAGGCGCTTTTACCCTTTCGGCGGTGGTTTACCTGTTTGGCTTGAAGCGTTTTCAACCTATTGTGCGATTAGCGGTCTTCGTCGGCTTCATCGGGTACACATCTGCCCTGCTGACCCTGATCATGGACATCGGTCGTCCGGACCGCTTCTGGCATCCGTGGGTGTATTGGAATGTGCACTCGGTGTTATGGGAGATCACCTGGTGTATCACCATTTATCTGGTGATCATGATTTTGGAATTCCTGCCGGTTATCACCGAGCATCGCTTCTTCGACCGTTTTCCCTGGATGCGCCAGATGGCAGCCCTCCTTCATAGAGGGGCGTGGGTACTGGCATTGCTCGGGTTGGGGATTTCCCTGCTGCACCAATCTTCGTTGGGAGCAACCTACGGCATCGTCAAGTCGCGACCGATCTGGTTCAAGCCCAGCATGCCGATAATGTTCATCATTTCGGCGGTTGCCGTTGGACCGGCTCTAACCATGGCGCTTGCCTTTATCATCGAATGGGTTACGGGAAAGGTGAGAATCGCCCATGACATCCTGAGGATGATTGCCCGCTTCAGTGGCTTTGCCCTGCTGGTATATGGGTATATTAAGTTTTGGGATCTGGCGGCGGTGACCTATTATGGTCGTACCCCGGCGGTAGATCGGGCGCTTTTCACCCTGAACCAACAGACGCCATATAACTTTGCGTTTTGGGTTGGCGAGGTGCTGCTCGGCATTCTTATTCCGGTTATCTTGTTCCTGGCGCCGCGCTTCAACCGCAACCCCGCTTTGCTGGTGCTGGGCGGCTTGCTGGCGGTAATTGGGGTGGTGGTCAATCGTTGGAATGTTACCGTGAGCGGTTTATTTGTTCCGGTGTCCTATTCGCCAGGCACCCAATATATACTCCCGCCCGGCACCTACTTCCCCAATCTGGTTGAATGGGGAATCGCCTTGGGTATAATAGGATACGCCCTGGGTATGCTTACGCTTGGCGTGAAAGTGCTCCCGCTGTTCGAAGAGAAGGCGCACGCTTAGCATATTTCTTTGTCATTCGCATCGAATATATGGATAATGGGCGCTTGGGCACGTGTTATCTGCCCGATCCCGCTCCATTACAAAGAGCTTCATCGTGCTGAAAATATTCCTGATTCCAGGCGAGGTTTTGGTAGGCATCCAACTCGCCTGATTTTTTGGGATGTGCTATGATGATATTGACGTTTGAACTTAATCGGCGTGAGGGTGTAGAGAGGAGTATCCAATGGACAAGGGGTCTCTGGGTTGGCTCTATATCATCCTGCTGTATATCCTTCGCTGCCTGGTGCCACTGGGCATCATGCTGGGCATCTCGTATCTGCTGCGCCGATTCGGGCTGATTCGCGAGTCGCCGCGCCCACCCAAGGGTTGGAACAACAATCAGAACCAGCCACAGCAGCAGAACAATACCCTTGGCGGAGGTCTTGCCCATGGATAAGCGTTTACCTACTCGCGCTTTACCCAAAATGCTTTTGGTTGTGTTATTGGGAGTTGCCTTTACTACGATTTACTCCTGGCAGGTGCGCGCCGATCAGCCGCCTCAGGAGACCGAGGCGTACTGTCTAAGCTGCCATAGCAATCCGAACTTGAAAATGACGCTGCCCAGCGGAGAGGAACTCCCCCTTTATATTGACCCGGCGGAACTGGCGCGCTCGATCCATAGTCCGCTTGGCATCGAATGTGAAGCCTGCCATACTGAAATCAAGACCTACCCACATACGAAGATCGAATACGCTTCACGTAGAGAGTTATCCCGCTCGTATTATATCTCGTGTAAGAAATGTCACTCTGCTATTTACGAGAAAGCCCAGGACAGCGTGCATGCCCAGGTGGCAATCGAAAATCCGTCTGCGCCAATATGCACAGACTGCCATGGTTCGCACTATGTCCATAAACCAGACCAGCCACGAACGCTGATCTCCACCACCTGCGCCACATGCCACCAGCAGATCTATCAACAGTACGAAACCAGCGTCCACGGCGCTGCCCTGATCGGCGAGGGCAACCCAGACGTACCCGTCTGCACCGACTGTCATGGTGTGCATAACATCCACGATCCGCGCACCGTTCAATTTCGCGTCGAGAGTCCGGAATTGTGTGCCAAATGTCATGCGGATGCCGAACTGATGGGGAAATATGGATTGTCCGCCGATGTCTACGACATCTACAGCTTATCGTGGCATGGCGTCGACCTGCAAGTTTATAAATCGCGCTGGCCGACAATCTGGCACGACAGCGCCGTCTGTACCGATTGTCACGGTGTGCACAACATTCGCACGACCAGCGATCCTCAATCGTCTGTGAATCCTGTCAATCTGCTCGCCACCTGTCAAAAATGTCACCCGGGCGTGAGTTCTAACTGGACCGACGCCTGGACCGGACATTACGAAATCAGTCTAGAACACACCCCATGGCTGTTTTATGTAAATGCGTTCTATAATTCGTTGGTGCCGTTGGTGCTTTGGTTGGCAGGTATTTATGTTCTCCTGCAAATCCTGCGCAATACAGTTGATCGCGCCCGGAGGAGCCTGTGATGAGCGAACAAGAGTATCAACGCGCCAGATTACATCCGGCAATTCACGTAGAACGCGTTTTCACCCGCTTCACCTTGAGCCAGAGGTGGGAACATGCGCTGCTGATGCTTAGCGTGGTTGTCTTGTTGCTGACAGGCTTGCCGCAAAAGTACCGGGCTGAACCCTGGAGTCAGCAGTTGTTGAGCACGCCAGAGAGGGTTTTCCTCTTTCAGACCGTTCACCGCGTTGCCGCGGTATTGCTGATCCTGGTGGCGCTTTACCATCTGGGCAAAGCGATCTACCAGATAGCGCGACGGCGGTTATCAGCCGATATCTTCATATCCTGGCAGGATTTCCGAGATGCCGGTCAAATGGTTGCTTATTTGCTCTTCTTACGCAAGCAGAAACCGGCTTTTGGCAAATATAATTTCGAACAAAAGGTGACCTACTGGTTTACCTTCATCGGTGTCGGGATTATGATACTCTCCGGGCTGGTGCTTTGGTTCCCTGAGTTGGTCACCCGCTTCCTGCCCGGTCGCATTGTGCCGGCAGCCAAGCTGGCGCACAGCGCAGAAGCGCTTGTGCTGGGGATTTTTATTGTGATCTGGCATATTTATCACGTTCATCTGGAACGGGCGAATCTGAGCATCTTTACCGGTAAAATCAACGAAAAAGATATGCAGACCTATCACACATTGGAATATCAACGCCTGATTGAAAGCCCAACCTCTGAGCAAGGAGGCGGGCAGCCATGACACGCCTCGCCATGTTGCTGCTTGCGTTTGGCGCAGTAGCGCTGCTTGCCGGGTTAATCTCGGGCGCGGCGCCCGGTTCTGCTGCGTCTCTTGCTCAGGAAGCTACCCCGGTGCCGAACCTTTCTATCGGCGATGAGACCTGCCTGAGCTGTCACGGTCAGCCCGGGCAGACCTACCCTCTGGGCGACGGCTCCTTGCTTGATCTGTATGTGGATCCTCTGGAGCACGCCAGCTCGATTCATGGCTCCCTGGGTTACGCCTGCGTGCAGTGCCATGCCAATGTCGGTGAATATCCACACCCACCTTTCCAGGCGGCAGATCAACGCGATGTCACGATCCAGTTGAACTCCGTTTGTCAGCGCTGTCATTTCAGCCAGTATGAGCTTGCCCAAGACAGCGTTCATGCTCGCGCTCTGGCAGGGGGAAACCGCGCCGCAGCCGTCTGCAGCGATTGTCATTCTGCTCATGCCGTTCAGGACTGGGTGGATGAACAAACTGGCGAGACCATCCAATCGATGCGGATCGTTATCCCGCAAACCTGCGCCAAATGCCATAACGCCATCTACCAGACCTACCTTACCAGTGTTCACGGTTCGGCATTGACTGAAGAAAACAACCCCGATGTCCCAACCTGCATTGATTGCCATGGCGTCCACAATATCGAAGACCCGACCACAACAGCTTTCCGTCTGGCGTCGCCGCAGTTGTGCGCCAAATGCCATACCGACCCAAAGCGGATGGCAAAATATGGCATTTCGACCGAGGTGCTGAACACGTATGTGGCAGATTTTCACGGCACTACGGTCACGATCTTTGAGAAAGAGACGCCAGATGCCGAGACAAACAAGCCGGTCTGCTTCGACTGCCACGGAGTTCACGATATCTCGCGCGCCGATGATCCGCGCAAAGGGTTGCAGGTGAAAGCCAACCTGCTGGCTGCCTGCCAGAAATGCCACCCCAATGCCGAGGAGAACTTTCCTACAGCCTGGCTCTCCCATTACATCCCTTCGCCTGAGAAGTATCCGATCGTCTATTATGTCAATCTTTTCTACAAGTTTTTCATCCCTACGGTGTTGGGTGGTATGGCAATCCTGGTGGTGATGGACGCCTCACGTCGGCTCATCGACCTGAGTCGGCAGCGTGTGATGGCGCGCCCGGCGCCGGCAACCGCAGCAGAGCCAGCCTCCACAACGGAAGAGGCGGTTGAAGCCGCTGTTCCTTCGGGTGAGGCTCAGGTCGAATCGGGCGCCCCCCCTGCGACATCTGAAGCCGATGAGCAGACGACAATGCCAGACAACCAGGGGCAATCATCCGGCGTTCTTCCTGCTTCGAGCGCAGAACATCCACCCACCACAGATGCGCAACAGCCCGGAGCAGACCTTCCATCAGACGAAGCTGGCGCTCAGCCAGCCGAGGAGGGCGATCATGGCGAATGAGCAACCCTCCACTCGCAATTCAGCGCGGTACTACACGCGCTTTGATCTCGTCCAGCGCCTGGAGCATTTCTTCTTTATGCTCTCGTTCACCCTGCTGGGACTCACAGGGTTGGTGCAGAAGTACGCCCAGTCGCCATTCAGCGAGTTTGTGATTCGTTCCCTGAGTGGCATCGAAACCACTCGTCAGATTCATCACGCTGCCGCGTTTGTGATGATGCTGGTCACAATTTTTCACATCAACAGTGTGCTCTATCGGGTGCTTGTATTGCGGGTTCGCTGGACGATGATGCCGGTAATCGAGGACTTCAAACACCTTTACGATGACATTCGCTATTACCTGGGCTTGCGCAAGCACAAAGCCTATTATGGTCGTTACAATTATGCCGAGAAGGTGGAATACCTGGCAGTGGTTTGGGGGACGATATTGATGGGCTTGACCGGTTTTATGATGTGGAATCCGATTGTGACGACGCGCCTTCTGCCTGGTGAGTTCATCCCCGCCGCCAAGGCGGCGCATGGGGCAGAGGCGGTGCTGGCGGTGTTGGCGATCGTCATCTGGCACTTCTATCACGTCCATCTGCGCCATTTCAATAAGAGTATGTTTACCGGTAAACTGTCGGAAGCCGAGATGGCGCATGAACACCCGGCTGAGTTGGATCAAATCAAGAATGGTGCACTTGACCCGCCGCCCGCGCCGGAGGTGCTGCGCCGCCGCCAACGGATTTTCTTCCCTATCGCTGCCTTTCTATCGCTGACGCTCGGACTTGGCGTCTATGCTTTTGTCTCTGTAGAAACCACCGCTATCACCACTATCCCTCCCGCTGAGACGGTCGAGGTTTTTGTTCCCATTACACCAACCCCGCGTCCTACGCCCACGGTTGCACCGACGCCAACCCCAGGTGAAGGCATTGCTGCCAATAGTTGGGATGGCGCTTTCTCTGCCCTGTTTCGCAACCGCTGCAGCACCTGCCACGGGATTACCAGGGTGGGTGGGCTGTCGCTTGCCACATACCAGGATGCTTTAGCTGGTGGCAACAGCGGTCCGGCTATCGTGCCAGGCAACCCGGAGCGGAGTATCCTGGTGCAAATTCAGCAGCAGGGCGGTCATCCCGGGCAGCTTACGGAGCAGGAGCTACAACAGGTGATTGAATGGATTCGGGCTGGTGCAGTGGAGAGATGAACGCGCCTGAAACGCAGGGATGTCCATGGAGCATTTTTTTAGCGACAACCTGATTGGCGTTTTCTTCTTTTATGGGCTTGCCTTTTTTTCGATGGGTCTGGCGGTTCTGCTTGAGGTTTCGCACTCCTCAGAGCTGGATTTTGCCCGCGCTTTGAAGCCGCTGGCTGGTTTTGGGCTGTTGCATGGCAGTCACGAATGGTTTGAGATGGGTCTGATTATTCATGCCAGTCTCACCGGCAGGGTTGAGGCTTTATGGGTGTATTACTTACGCTTGTTGCTGTTATGCGCCTCGTTTTTGCTGTTGCTGGCTTTCGGCTTCCGCTTGATTATCGGTCCTGGCAAACCCCGCCTGATGTTAACTGCGCTTTTGGCGGCGGTCTGTCTATGGGGTTTGGGGCTGGCTTTCATCCTGCCAGGCGCGCAAACCGACCGCTCTCACCTGATTGCCGCGGATGTTTACACGCGTTACGCTCTGGCTATACCCGGCGCAACCCTGACCGCCTGGGGCTTGGTGTTGCAATGTAGAGCGTTCAGAAAAGCGGGGATGGCTTGTTATGGTCGAGATGTCTTTATTGCAGCCATTGCTTTCGCTTTGTACGGCGGGATTGGACAGCTTTTTACCTCTCCCAGTACGATCTTTCCTTCTTCCTATCTCAATGCGCCTGTTTTTTTGAGCTGGTTTGGCTTCCCCATTCAAGGCTTTCGCGCCTTGATGGCGATCATCGCCGCGGTTTTCATCATCCGTTCGTTGCGCGCATTTGACATGGAGAGTCGCCGGCGTATTCAAGCCTTGCGCGAGGCGCATATTGCCGAGCAGGAGCGCTTGATGGCGCTGCGCGCCGAATTGTTGCACCGCACGGTTCAGGCGCAGGAGCAGGAACGACAGCGCATCGCCCGCGAGCTACATGATGAAACGGGACAGACTCTCACTGCGCTTGGACTGGGTTTGCGCAGTCTGGCTCAGATCATTGCGATTGAGCCGACGCGTGCCATCCAACAGGCGCAGCAATTGCAAAAACTGGCTTCGAATGGCATTGCCAACCTGCAACGGATGGTCTCCGGCTTGCATCCACCTCAACTTGATGAGCTTGGGTTAATGGCTGCCTTGCGCTGGTATGCCCAACAAGTACAGGAACATTACGGCTTGCAGGTCAATGTCATTGGTCCTGCTGAGCCCCAGCCGCTCCCGGACGAGTATCGGCTGGTGCTGTTCCGCATTGCTCAGGAGGCGATCACCAACGCGGTGCGTCATGCCGGCGCCAGTCAGGTGCAGGTCGAACTAGAAATCAGTCCCTCTCAGATCTACCTGCGGATTGCTGATGACGGCGGCGGATTTGATGTTGATACGGTGCTTACGGGGAAGGATAGTAAATGCCTGGGGCTGCTGGGGATGATCGAGCGCGCTGCCCTGATTGGAGGCGAGTGTAAGATTAGCTCCACTCCCGATGCTGGTACTACCGTAGAAGTGGGCATCCCCTATGCCAAAGAATAATCACTCGAAACCCATTCGCATCCTGCTGGTCGAGGATCAGGAAATTGTGCGCAGCGGAGTGCGGATGCTCCTGGAGGGTCAGGCAGACCTATCAATCATAGGAGAAACCGGCAATGGGTCTCAAGCAATCCAGTTAGCCTCTCAGCTCGAACCGGATATCATTCTGCTGGATATCACCCTGCCGGATATTTCTGGCATCGAAGTGACGCGCCGCTTGCGTCAATCGGGATGCAGGTCTCACATCGTCGCCCTGACCATCCATGAAGATGAGCAGTTCTTCTTTGAGATGCTCCAAGCTGGTGCATCTGGCTATGTGCCCAAGAGAGCTGCCTCCGAAGACCTGATAAACGCGATCCGCATGGTGCATCGTGGAGAAGTGTATCTCTATCCAGCATTGACGAGATTATTAGTGGATGATTTCTTGCAGCGCGCCAGCCAGGAGGAGACAACCAAAGCCGCTATGAATGGCTTAACCCCGCGCGAGCAGGAGATTTTGATTGCCGTTGCTTCCGGTGAGAGCAATGAGGAGATTGCGCAGCGATTGGTGATCTCTAAGCATACCGTTGCCCGTCATCGAGAAAACCTGATGCGCAAACTGGGGCTGCATAATCGCAGCGAGTTGGTTAAATACGCCATTCGTAAAGGCTTAATTTCCCCCTGATAGGGTGATCACCCTAATGAAATGCCTTATTCAGCCAATTGAATGGGGCGTCGTTCAACGCTATACTGATAATAGCCAGATTGGGTAGTCTGGTCGGGAGGTGGTTACGATGCGTAAAGTTCAGTTTCTGGCGGTCTTCTGGACGATGCTCCTGGCTGTTCCACTGACAGCGCTGGCGCTCTCGATCACTGCTTACATCACTGAAAATCTAACCAAAATCTCGAATGCCATTGCCCGCTTCAGCGCAGAGACAACTGCTGGTGGTCGAGGTTGGGTGCTGGAATTTGCCCAGCGCTGGCCGGAAGTTGCCGGAATGGTGATTGGACAATTGGTGATCCTGATCATCCTGATCGTCGCCCGACAGAACCACAAGGCGGAAGAAAACCATAAAGCCTGAAGGCGGCTAATCCGGTCGCTGGCGCAATTTAAAGAGCCAGACACCATCGTTGGTGAACAGGGGTTCGAAGAAGGGGCTTTCGCGCAACGCCTTTGGCGAAAATATCCCCCCTTTTTTGCCTACATAGAGATACTCAATCTCGTGCTGGCGCATCCAATCCGCCAGCTCTTCTGGCTTTGCGCTCAGTTCGATTTCTTCCTGAATCAGGCGGTTGATGCCTCGCAGCTTTTCCCGATCGTTTTCCAATCCGTAGAGTACGGGCGGCGGAATTGTTTGCCTGCCTGCCAGGGCTGAAATCCAATACCCGCCATCATTTCCTGCGTATAACCCATATCCCCATGAAAACGCGTTGACCAGCACTGTTTCGCCTTGAGGTACAGCGACCTGGAGACGTTCCATCGCGTTCAAATCGGACTGACGCGCCAGGAAGGTGATCGGGTTGAGCAGCGGGATCAAGGTGCGTGCCCCCACGAAAATCAATGGCAAAGCTGCCAGGGCAGTCGCCCATGGAAGCCACGCCTGCCCGCGGCGGGGCAGCGCCTGGCGCAATAGCTCGTACGAGTCGCCCACTAAGAACCCGCCGGCTATAGCGATAGGCAAAAAAAGGGTGATCTGCACCGAAGTATTATTGAGGAAACCGCTGCCTGGTAATTTCAACACGTTCAGGTTGGATAGCGCAAAGAGTAAACCGGTCCACAAAGCCAGGGTCAGGACAAACCATCGCCGCCGCACCAGCCCCCACAGCAGACCAAACCCTGCCAGTCCCAGGGTATATTTTCCCAGACCAGCAGTCAGGTAGTTCCAGGCGAACGTGTTATAGGTGGTTACACCCTGCCCGCGCCAGGTAAGCAGCTTGGGAAGCAACAATTGGCTCAGCGTGGAGGGCAGCCAGGGCAAGAGCAGCAAGAGCGTCGCTATGACTACCCCCAGGAGCAGCCCAATATCCTGTGCAAGGCGTTTCCACCTTCTGTGCTCTAGCGTCTCCACCAGCAAAGATGCCAGGACCAGACATACAAGGAAAGCGGCTGCCCGATAATGGGTGAGGAATAACCCGGCGCACGCAACACCGGCTGCCAGCAAACCGTACCACCAGTGATGAGCATCCATTTTCGCCGCGGCTTCTAATGCTGCAACTTCCTGATCGAGAGAGGCGACCTGCTCTGTCTCTGTCTGCTTATGTCTGAGAAGGTTGTGCTTGATTAACCGCTGCAGTAAAACATACGCGGCTGGCAAAATCAGCAGCCCGGTGAGGTGAGTGTAACGCCCCCAACTCGTGTAGTAGGCGGGCATGGGGGTGAACATGCCAGCAATCAAGGCTGCGAAAACGGCAGCGGCGCGGCTGCGTGTTAAGCTCAACGCCAGCAGATATGTGGCTCCAGCAGCCAGGGCGTTGAGCATCTGACCCAGGAGCAGCATCGCTTGAGGCAAATCAAGACCGCTCAGCCACTGAAAGGAAGCCAATACGCTGTGAAAACCAACATGATACTGAGCGCTGGAAATCTCCATATAAGGGGCAAAGCTGGGTGGAAACCCGCCTGATTCCTGAATCAAACGGGCAATCACTCCGTGGTGGACAGAGTCTACCCAGGGCGGGGCAGCCAGGTCGCGCACCATGATCAGACGTGTTACCAGTGAGATCAATAATATCCCAGTCAGTGCCAGCAAATCTCCGTTGCCGCTAATCTTTGGGCGTGTTTTCCAGAGGCGTGCAAATGCCAGAGCGCTCAAAATGCCGAATCCGGTCCAGAGCGCTGTTTTATTCCAGCGCAAGCCAAGCGTAGTGGTCCAGGTCGTCACCACGGGGATGGCAGCCAGGGAAAGTCCAAGCCCAATAAATGCGCGCTCGGCGGTTGAAAACTCGCCTTTCAGCCCCAGCAGATCGAGCGTTAAGCAACCTGGCAAGAACAACAGTAATCCGATTGGCAGCAGCAGCCAGGCGTTAGAAGCGTAGTTGAACAGGTCGCTTAAGAACGCCTGTAATTCATACTCATAATAAAGACGAAAGGCGGCGTCGGACTCGAAGCGCACCCCTCCGAGGCTGGGCTCCCCCTGTGGATAAACATCTTCCCCTCTCCCGCTCACCTGCACACGCCCATCCTGGGTGCTGAGGCGAATGGTATAGACCTGCCCTGCGGAATCAGCTTGGGGAGGAAAGGCAGCGATGGTAAACCCTCTGCCAAGTGTGCCCAAATCTAATTGGACGCGTGCCAGCGGTTCCCCGGTTGGGGCGCCCCGGTAGAGTTCTACAGCAAGGTTGCCCTGCCTCCCAGGCGAATCGGGCGCCAGTGAAAGCCAGAGGCCGATGCCGTTCAGGCGCGGGCGGCGGGCGACGAAGCTCTGGGTGAACTCTTTCCCCGCTTCCACCACCGCGATGATGCCGTTGTTCTGTTCTTGAGAGGCTTCTGGGTCGTAAAGGCGCAGGCATCCGCCCAGGAATAGGGACAGACAAAATATGGTAACCGGCAATAGACGGTGTGATAGCCTTTTAGCCCTAAGCAGACCAGGAAGTCCAGCTGTCCTTACCGGTGAATACCGCTGGTCAGCCGGCGTTGCCCTCGCTGCTGGCGGTTCGCTCGCCGATTTGGGCTTGCAGGTAAGCCAGAATGAAGCCATCAATCTCCCCGTTGAGCACCGCCGTGGTGTTTCCGGTTTCGTATTCAGTGCGATGGTCTTTCACCATCTGGTAGGGGTGCAACACGTATGAGCGTATCTGGTTCCCCCACTCGACTTTCTTGAACTCACCGCGCAGCGCGGCTAGCTGTTCTTCCTGTTCTTGCTGTTTCAATTCTAATAGGCGGGCACGCAGCACGCGCATGGCATTCTCTCGATTTTGCACCTGTGAACGTTCGTTCTGGCAGGTGACCACGATGCCGGTGGGGATGTGGGTGATGCGGATAGCCGTGGCGTTCTTTTGCACATTCTGCCCGCCAGCGCTTGAGGATCGGTAGACGTCGATGCGCAGGTCGTCGGGATTGATCTCTACTTCGGAATCGTCCTCCACCTGCGGCAAGACCTCCACCAGGGCGAAGGAGGTGTGACGGCGGTGGGCAGCATCGAAGGGCGAGAGGCGCACCAGACGATGCACGCCTTTCTCCGCGCGAAGGTAACCGTAGGCATACGGTCCGTTCACTGCGATAGTGACACTTTTGATCCCAGCTTCTTCGCCTTCGGTGTAATCGAGGATTTCTGTTTCATATCCGTGATTCTCAGCCCAGCGCAGGTACATGCGTTGCAGCATTGCCGCCCAATCCTGTGAGTCGGTGCCGCCAGCCCCGGCGTGAATTGCCAGCAAGGCATCGCTGTGGTCGTACTTGCCCGAAAACATGATATAGAATTCGCGCCGCTCCAGCTCTTTTTCGATAGCTTCTGCTTCCGCTTCCAGATCGGGTCTGAGGCTCTCGTCATCCAGGCTGGCTAACTCGAGGGTATCGTGCAGGCGTTGCTGCAGAGCTCGCCAGCTTTCGACCTCGGCGCGCACAGCAGAGAGGCGCTTCATCAGGTGTTGCGCCTGGTCTGGGTCTTGCCACAACTCAGGTTCTTCCGCCCGCTGGCTCAGTTTTTCAAATTCGGCTACTCGTGCAGGGAAGTCAAAGGCGCACCAGTAAATTCTGGAGTTTTTCCTGGCAAAGGGTTAAACGATCGATCAGGTCTTGCATCCGTTACCTCATTCAAAGAAGTGTGACTCTATTTTACTGCATTTTTGCCCCACTACCTGATCGCGTTTCAGGGCTTGCTCTGGGCGCGTTGTTTCCTTGCTATTGCCTTTGTCTCCAATTCATCCAGAAGGCGGCGGGTCGTCGCGGCGATCTCTTCCACCGCCTGTTCGAAGGCTTGCTGGTTGCGCCGCGAAGGTTGACGGTAACCACTCACTTTGCGCACGTACTGCAACGCTGCCAGGCTGATTTCTTCATCGCTTGGTCGGTGATCTGGATTGCGCAGCACCCGGATGTTGCGACACATGGCGCCTCTACGGTTTCAACCATACAATAACGATCTCGTCCTTTGTTCCCAATGCGCCGCGCAAAAGCTCCACCAGATCAGGGTCTGCACCAGCCTGCTCGAAGTAAGCTAGCGTCATGGGAGTGATGGCGTAATCCTGGTCCTGGCTCGATTCTTCTTCGAGATGGTCAATCAGGTATTTGAGCTGCACCTCGCTGATGGCGCCAATAGGCTCACCGCTACGTTTGTTATAGAGTTGGATCATATCAACCTCCATACGAAATTGAGTGGGTACCCGACAAACCTGCCATCTGCCGAGCCGGGTGGATTTCAACCCTGTGTGCTGGTTGAGCCGCTTGTTTAACGTAATAAAGAACGTGAGCTATAACCGAGCAACAGCGCTTTGGCTTCCAGCGTGTAAAACAGGTCGAGCACAACAGAAACCAGAAAGATCAAAGCTGTTCCGGTGATCAAAGACATCTCCACGCCCAAGAGCAGCTCAACCAGCCAGGGGGAGATCACCAATAAACCGAAGAGTATGGCTGGCAGCGGCGTCAGCCGCCGCATCGTCCGTAGCAGATAAGCCTGGGTGGCTGCACCCGGACGGATACTGGGAATGAAGGCGCTGGCTCTCTGCAATTGCCGGGCATAATCTTCTTTTAAAAAATTGACCTCGGTCAGGAAGAAGGTATACAGCACCGTCAATCCAAATAAGATTAGCCAGAAAGCGGGGCTGGTTTCGCTGAAAAAACCGATCACCGCCTTGGCGCTTGTTTGCAGCCAGGCTTGCGGTGCGCACACCAGAAACCCGGCGATGAAACCCGGTAGGAGCAGCAGCGACTGAGCATACTCCGCTGCGGCGAAATCTGCCATCATGGGGAGAGGCAGGTGGGTTTGGATTTGTCTTGCTGATGACGGACGGCTGGGCAACCGTCGCCCCGGGTACACCACCATTCCTTTTCAACCATCGGTTTACAGCCTCACAGATTGCATCATCCCGCGCAATACCTCAGCCAGGAACTTGCTGCTTTGTACATCCAGGCTGGCGCTGAGGCTGTTCTCGAAGCGTTCCACCCGTTCTTGCTCGCGCAAATAATAAGTGAGATTGGACAGAGCGCTGTTACTCTGCAGGCAAAGCGCCTGCAGGCGCAGCAGTTGTTGCTCTCCCGCAAGGTCTTCTGCATCCAGAGCTTCGACCTCGCTCGTCAACCGCTCCACCTTTGCCTTCCAGAGGTCGAAGTCGGCTTCCAGCGCCAGATAAGCGCGCGCCGCGCCGATCATCAGCAATTCCAGCGTCTCGCGTTCGGTTGGATTGAGCGTACGACCTTTCTCCAGCTTTTCGATTATTTGGCGCGCCTCGCGTTGGTATTTGGTTTGCAATTCCTCCCGCGCCAGGCTTTCCAGTCGGCGGAAGAGGTTGTGCAAGGTCTCGTAGTCCTCGCTTGTACCTTTTTCAAGGCATTGGCGGGATTTATGGATGGTTTCCTGAATGGGGTCTGAGAGCAGAGTACTCATGTCTGTTTTCCTCGTCTGACGTTGCTTAGGTGTGGCATCAGGCGACCAGTGTGTTGACAGTATTGGCGGTACGCCTCGCCGAACTCTTCTAACAAAATTTTTTCCTCGCGCGGCACGCGCACAACATACAAAATCAGGAACGTCGGCAATAGCAAAACGCCGGCAAGCCAGTTATGCAGCATCAACGGTTGGGCGAACGCCCACAACCATAATCCCGCGTAGATGGGGTGGCGGATATACGCGTAGATGCCGCTTGTAATCAGACGCTGCCCGGCTACGATATCATCCTTGGGCGACCAGTTGACGCCCAGGTCGCGATAAGCCTTCCATAACAGCAGCAGGCTTAGCGCAAAGAGCGTCACTCCCGCCCAACCCATCCAGACCGGCAGGCGGTAATCGGCGAAATTCAGCCAGGGGGAGAAAATAGATACCCAGGGGAGCAACTGCCAGGCGACGAAAACCACCATGTCCAGCGCGATGTCCAGCGGGCGCGAGCGCGTCGCGGCGATCTTGCTCTTCCGAAATCCTCTGACGCTTGATCCATAAATGCCGAACAGGTATAGCAAATCCCCGATCAGGAAGATAAACCGAAAAGGCGCAGCGGGGGTCACTTGGGTTCAGACAGGCTTTTGATCGTCTGGGTGTGTATCAGCCCGCCAGGATGCCATCGACGAACGCTTCTGGGTCGAATGGTTCCAGGTCGTCCGGTTTTTCGCCGAGGCCGGCAAAGAGGATTGGCAGCCCCAGTTCGCGTTGGATGGCAAACGCCATTCCGCCACGCGCTGAGGAATCCAGCTTTGCCAGAATCACGCCGTTAACCTGAACTGCGTCTTTGAAAGCGCGCGCCTGTTGCAAGGCATTCTGACCGGTAGTGGCATCCATCACAAGCCAAACCGCGTGTGGCGCTCCGGGCATAGCTTTTCCCACGACACGGTGCACCTTCTTCAACTCTTCCATCAGGTTGTAACGGGTATGTAAGCGTCCGGCAGTGTCAATGATCGCCAGGTCGTAGCGGCGAGCCAACGCCGCCTGCACGGTGTCGAAGGCAACAGCTCCCGAATCGCCGCCCATCTGACCGGCGATCACCTCCAATCCGAGTCGGTCTGCCCAGATTTGCAGTTGATCTACCGCTGCCGCCCGGAAAGTATCGGCTGCGCCCAACAACACCGTCTTACCCTGGTCGCGAAAGCGCTTCCCCAGCTTTGCGATTGTGGTGGTCTTGCCTGAGCCATTGACGCCCACAATCAGGATCACGGTTGGTTGTGCCGGGAATGTGAGCGGCGGGGGTTCCATCAAACGCTTGCGCAGTTCTTCGCGAAAAGCTTTCTTCAGCTCTTTGGTTTTGATAATCCCCTCTTTGCGCTCCCGCTCCCAGAGAGCTTCAAGGATTTCCTCGGTGGTTTCAACTCCCAGATCAGCCTGAATCATCAACGTCTCCAGTTCTTCGAAGGTGGCGTCGCTGATCTCGCTGGCGCCGATCAGGGCAGCAATCTGACCAAATCTGGCTTTGCTGGTCTTTGCCAGACCTTCTTTCCATTTATCGAATATGCTCACCATGGATGAGGATTATAACATGCCACCCTTAGACAGTTCATCCTGCGGAGTTTTCAGGTGTATTGCTGAATAATCTGCCCGAGGTGCGTTATAGCTGCCTGGCTTTGCGAGACATCATCGCCAAAAATCTGAAAGTCGTGGTTCATATGCTCCCAGATTTCCAGCGTGACCCTGGCACCCTGCCGTCTGGCGACCTCAGTGAATGAGCGGATCATGTCGAAAAAGATTTCTGCCTCCCCAGCCTGGATGATGATTGGAGGCAGACCGTGTAAATCGGCATTCAGCGGGGAGAGCAACGGATGGCTGGCTTCCTTGCCATTGCATAGCCAGGTAGCCCACTGTTCAACGGCAACCTTCGGTAACCAGTCGTAGGGCTGGTTTTGCGCCAGGCTATCGCCGGAATTACTCACGTCTGTCCAGGGCGAAAGGCAAACAGCCAGAGCTGGCATGGGCTGTTTGGCATCGCGCAGCGAGATTAACAGCGCCAACGCCAGGTTGCCGCCGGTGGAATCGCCTACAATCACCAGCCGTTGGGGGTTCACGCCGCTGTCCAGCAACCAACGATAAGCTGCCTGGGCATCTTCGAGCTGGGCTGGGAACGGATATTCGGGGGTCAGGCGATAATCCAGTGCAAAAGTGCGCAACGCGGCTGCCTGCGCCAGTTTAGCTGCCAGACTGTCATGCATCGCCGGATGGTAAGCATATCCGCCTCCATGCAGGTAAAGGATGCAGCCCTGATTGGGGCTTTCTGGGGGTATGTACCAGCAGCCTTTCACCGGCGTATCCACCGTTTCGATTAGCACCTCAGATTTACCCGGGCGCGGCAATATCATTGACCTCAGGTAAGCTCTTGCTTCCGCCACTGCTTTCATATTGTGTACAATGTTCATATGGCGGCGCAGGCAAACGGTGCAAAATTCCATCTTCCAGTCCCACCCTGGTAACTGCGGTCCACGCAAGCGGCGCAACGCGGTTACGAAAAAGAACGACCAGACACAGATCAAAAAGCTGTGCAGACGATAAAGCCAGCGTCCGCGCAGATGAGCGGGTCTTTTTATCTTGCGCGTTGCCATCGGCAACCACTCCTGGCGTGATGTGCTCGCCTGCGTTGAACCAAGCTCCAGGCTCCCGCCTGGATTGTATCAGCCTAAGTTTCGATTTTTTGCTAAGTTAAGGGGTCTTAAACATGGTATGAGTGATGGATATTCTCAAGGCAGATATGGCGGCGGGTTTAGAACTTTGAATTGACCATCCTCGGATTTTTTCACGCGATAGATAAAAGTCGTCTCCCCGAGGGCATTGTCCGTCTCAGCCCCGCAGCACTCGCCGCGTCGGAAGATATTCCCCTGATCATCCTGAAATGTGACTTCGAAAGCAAATTCTCCATGTCCCAGAGACTGACCAGGAGAAATGCTGCTGACGTAGAGACATTGAAAGCCATTGATTTTGCAAGCATTTTCCCACAGAGCAGCGTGATCATCTGGATCGATCAGGCTGTTCATCGCAGCTAACTCTTGATAAGAGCCACCGTAAAGTTGACTGGCTTGTTCGAAGAGCCCATCATGCAGGTAGGCGAAGAATGCGGTTAATGTCTCCATCGCCATACTTTCTGTCAGGTTCAACGGGTAGGTCTTCAACTCCACGCCATCTTTGTTCATTACTCGCAATGATATCGGGTAGGCGCCTTCTTTGGCGAAGACAGCAAAGCTGTTTTTTTTGATCTGCAACGGCTGCTCGCTTCCATCATCGAGGACAGCCTGGATAGCGCTCACCTTACTGTCCAGGATGCGCCCGAAGACGGCTGCGTATCGTTGTGGCTCCACCGTGATGGCGTACTGGATAAGCTCACCTGTCAAGGAACTTGCCTCGGTGATGTATGTACCGCGATCGACCTCTTCCCATAAACCGGTGTGGCTGCGTTCAAGCAGGATAAAACCCAGAGCTGTCAGCGGTTCTTCATCTTCTTCTCCTTGCGTTATATAGCTGAATACCACCAGGTTATCGCCGCCGGGCGCGGGGAAACTTCCCTGCACCAAGAAACTTTGATTTTCCAGCGCCATTTGCGCCAATCGTCCTCGCGCTGCCTCAGCCAGCGTCAACGCGCCAATCTGCCTGCAACCGGTCAAGATGCTGGCAATCCCGACCAGCAAAATGATCCCTGATAATCGCCTGTACATGTTATTTACTCCGGATGAATTTCTCACAGCCTTTTGCAACCGGCATGAATGAAGCCCAGCAATGACCTGTCTTTATGAGAGATGATCTTTGATCTGGATGCTGTGCTCAGATTACAGGCGCACAGAAATACCCAACTGTGCCTCATGCTTCGCGACCTCGAGATGCAAAACTAGGATAACAGAGGAGACGGAACCATGCAAGGTGCTTGGACGTGAATTGTTGTCAATGCGCTGCCTGAAGTCTCTGTAACCACTTCAATCTTTGCTATAATCGTGACTATGCCCGAACCCCTCTCCCATCTTGATGAAAGCGGCAAGGCGCGCATGGTAGATGTGGGCACCAAGCCAGATACAGAGCGTCTGGCAGTTGCCCGCGGTGAAATAGTCATGCGCCCGGAGACGCTAGCCCTGATCCAGGCTGGCGCATTGAAGAAAGGCGATGTATTGACGATTGCTCAACTGGCTGGCATGATGGCTGCCAAACGCACCGCTGATCTGATCCCCCTGTGTCATCCCTTGCCGCTTACGCACGTCGCCGTTGATCTGGAGCTGGACCCAGACCTGCCGGGCGTACGCGTTACCGCCGCTGTCCGCACAGTGGCGAAGACCGGCGTTGAGATGGAAGCTCTCACCGCAGTCGCAGTGGCAGCTCTAACAGTATACGATATGGCAAAGGCAGCGGAGAAGACCATGCGCATCCAGAACATCCGCTTGATTGAAAAACACGGGGGACGCAGCGGGGATGTCGTCAATGAATAGAGTTTCCGTGTTATTCTTCGCTACGTTCAAGGAACGCGTTGGCATTCCCCGGGTTGAGCTGGAATTACCGCAGGACGCCTGCGTGCGAGATTTGAAAGATCTGCTGACGGGCATTTTCCCTAACCTGGAACCAGCGTTGGATTCGGCGCTGATAGCCATAAACCATGAGTACGCTTTCGATGATGACCTCATCCCTGACGGAGCGGAGGCTGCCATTTTCCCGCCTGTGAGCGGTGGATCGGATGAACATCCTACCATATTCGCTATTACGGAAGAGCAACTTGATCTTGACGATTTGTTGCAGCAGATCACCTTGCCATCCACTGGCGCAGCCTGCCTGTTCACCGGTATGGTGCGCGGCGTCACCCATCGCGGTAAGCCCCATGAGACGCGCTATCTGGAATACCAAGCCTATCGTCCCATGGCTGAAGCTAAAATGCGCCAGGTTGCAGAGGAGATTCGCGCTCGTTGGCCAGCCGTCGAGGGCATAGCTATTATCCAGCGCATCGGCCATCTTGATCCAGGAACCCCAACTGTGCTGATTGCCTGTACTGCCGCCCACCGTGATTCGGGCGTCTTTGAGGCTGCTCGTTATGGGATTGACCGACTCAAGCAGATCGTGCCGGTGTGGAAGAAAGAGGTCGGACCTGACGGGGCGGAATGGGTGGAGGGTGACTACACCCCTACGAAGCAGGATTGAAGCCGACAAATAGCAGTCATCACATGCAGATTCAATGTTCAAACTGCAGCGCCCCATACCCTGAACAAGGCGCGCCCTATCGTTGTTCTCGTTGCGGCGGTCTTTTTGACTACCGTGCCCCATTCGTTTACGACGCCACGGCTGTTGACCGTGCGCAACCTGGCATCTGGCGCTATCGGCACGCCTTTGCGTTGCCTGAGGCTACGCCCAGCATCTCACTTGGAGAAGGGAACACCCCTTTGGTCTGGGCTCAAGCCTTGGGTAAGAAAATTGCCTTTAAATGTGAGTTCCTGAACCCCACCGGCTCCTTCAAGGATCGGGGTAGCGCCACCCTGGTTGGTTTCCTCGCCAGTCGCGGCGTCACCGCTGCGGTGGAAGACTCATCCGGCAACGCCGGCGCTTCCCTGGCTGCTTATGCGGCGCGAGCCGGCATTCGGGTGAGGTTGTTTATTCCGGATTCAACTGCTGGTCCCAAACGATTACAGATCGAAATGTACGGGGCTGAGGTTGTGCGCGTTCTTGGTACGCGCGCGAACGCTGCTGTTGCTGTCCAGCGCGCTGCCGATCAAGGGGCGACCTACGCCAGTCACGCTTATTTGCCTTTCAACTTACCCGGTTATGCTACCCTGGCTTACGAACTGGTCGCTGAACTTGATGAGCCTCCTGGCAGTGTGGTGTTGCCGGTCGGGCAAGGGGGGTTGTTGCTGGGTGTCGGTCGCGGTTTTCAAAGCCTGTTGCAGGCAAGGGTCATTTCCAGGATGCCCCGCCTGATCGGCGTCCAGGCGCGCGCCTGTGCCCCGTTATGGGCGGTGTCAAAGTACGGCGCAGCCGGACTGGCGTGGGTTGCTGATGCGCCTTCTCTGGCAGAGGGTATTTACGTCCGCATGCCTGTGCGCGGCGATGCCGTACTGCAAATGGTCGCTGAGACGGGCGGCTTCTTTGTGGCGGTTGATGAAGAAGAAATACTGCCTGGTCGGCGGGCACTGGCTCAGATGGGATTTTTTGTTGAGCCCACCTCTGCGGTGGTATGGAGCGCCCTGACCCAGGTGGTACATGCTCTTCCGGAGCCGGTGGTGGTGATCCTGACCGGTTCCGGTTTTAAGAGCGCCCTGGAATAGTTCCTGCTGTAGTGCGTTCCCTCGCAGTGGTCCCGCTTTGCACCCCGGATATGCCACCCACTACCAGACCGGTACCTCGACCCAGCCAGTATAAACCATCTGTTGTGGATCACGCGGCGCGCCCCACGCCCTGACTGCAGCCAGGACCGCCAGGGTGTGGGTGCGCCGGCAAGTTAGAAGTACAACAAATCTATGGATAGGCAGTTGGCACTGGGGTTGGAGCGAAAGTCGGAGTTGGGGTGGCAGGGGGAGGATAGGGTTCGCCGCTTTGCTCGCCAGGGACAGTTTCGGTCGGGCTGATTTCTGGAGGATGGGGAAACCAGCTTTTCGTTACCCCGTCGGCTAATACCCAGGACTTCTGACCAATCTCCATGTCCATGATGTAATCCAGCAGCGCTTTTCCACCCTGATCGACCAGTCGTAGTTTGACAACGGCGATCCGCACACCATCCTCCGCATTGAGCGATTCGAAGAATGGCTCAATGGCTAACATGAATTCCGCCAGGGTGGCATTTGCCTGTGAGATGTTGGGGGTGGATAAGAGCAGGACAGCTATCTGAACATCAGCCAGTGATCCGCTGCCAGTGATCACATCTAATGAATCAAGGGAAAACCCGTGTAAGTCCATCCGCTCCAGGATCAGCTTTTTCGCCCTCTCATTGTCCAATTTTTTGGGGGCGACGTGGAAAGGCTGTTGAGATGGAGAGTCAGGGGAGAGAAAGTCAACCCCTTCTTTGATGCTCTCACCTCGAGAGTTTAGTACGATGAGTGCATAGCTCTTTATCGGATAGCCGTTTCGGTATGCCAGTGAGGCTTCTCGGCGGGCAAGATAGACATTCCACAGTTCCTCTGCGTTGATTTTCCCGTCTTCACGTTTGCTTTGGAGCACAATCTCCACATCCGCCTGGATTGGCAACTGGCTTTTTGTTGATACGGAGACTACAGGCACACCCTGGAGCTTAAGTTGGTTGTACAAGTAGCTAGCTGCGTCCGCTTGGGCGCGTGAGCGCGGCAGGAGATAAGCCAATGAGAGTGCACCTGCTCCCAGAATGACAAGAGCGAGTCCGACTATTATCTTGGATATCTTGGGATTAACCATCAGGCGCCTGATTTCTCTGGTAGATTCGATTATCTGAGAATTAAAGGGATGAAAATGTCATTTGTACTTAATCGGTAGGTTCTAAAGTAACTGGGATCGTACTTCGCTATACTATATGGAAATTCTTCAAGCCAGAGATGCTGGTTAAATCTGTACCAATTTCCTGAAGAGCTTTGATAATAGATGTCGCTGAAGAATGTATCCAGCTCATTCATTGGGGATTCATGAACCTCTGCTGATGCCATAACCGTCCATGGTGCTAAGTGAACGTGCCGGCAAATCTCTGCACCGCCTTCAATTGACGCGCACCACCACTCTCCGAAATCGTGTTCAATACGGTACTCGATTACTGTATTCCACAGGTGGTTACCGAATTCAGGAACGCCATATTCACCATCTAAATCTAAATATTCTATATAGCTTTTTGCCGCCACAAATCCTTGATAGTATCTCCACCCTGTTTGTATCCAGGTGCTCGCAGATGCGATTGATACCCAGTTCGATTCTCCACTAACCACTAAATGGGGCGCCGAAGGAGGAGTCCATATCTTGGCTTTCGCCCCATAGAGTCATATTGGGAATTCCCGGCATACCAACTGCCAAGTAGTGTATCCTTGTTTCTGTAATTTCTGACCGCCAAAAAGCGGTAGGTCTGGTGTATCCTTCAGGTTACCACACCAAAAAAGGAGGACACCATGACCTACCAAAGCGATTTTACCTTACCATCCGAACTGCTGGAGCAAATTGCCTCCCAAGGCTTTGATGTTCTACCGGAACTGATCCGGATCGTGATCAACGCCGCCATGCAGGCCGAGCGTCAGCAGTATCTGAGAGCAGCACCTTACCAACATACACCAGACCGTCGGGGTCACGCCAACGGTTACAAGCCAAA